>Ga0126376_10002186_pt1 | contig 10988 bp, 2 predicted proteins | sample PanSoiMetPlot_15_FD_92760 | JGI IMG/M metagenome (GOLD analysis project Ga0126376, IMG submission 92760) | Tropical forest soil microbial communities from Panama - MetaG Plot_15 | ecosystem: Environmental > Terrestrial > Soil > Tropical forest > Bulk soil | place: Panama | collected 2016-02-17
GCGATTCCGCCTGCGCAACTCACCAGTGGAAGGCTGGCACAAGCAATCCGGAGTACGCTGGATACTCCGAGCTACGGCGTGGCAGCAAAACAACTGAGCACAAAAATCCGCTCCGAAGGAGGCCCGCCTAAGGCGCGATTCCTCATCGAGCAGAGGTATAGCCGCAGGCTCAATCCTTCGAGTGTAGATGCCGGCTCAACAGTCTTGAGCCAAAAAACAGCACACTAAAACATTCGATACTGAACTCGGAAGGAGCTGTCATTCATGGGAGACACCAGGCAAAAACCCGCGGTCAGCGTCCTGGTCTGTACACGAAACCGCTCTCATCAGCTCGAGCGGATGTTAGGAAGCATGAATTGGCAGTCACTCAAGGATTTTGAAGTGATTGTGGTTGACAACGGAAGCACTGCAGAAACCCAAGAAGTCCTGGGCCTGGAATGGCAGGGGTTCCAGCTTGTAACTCTGCAGGAAACAAAAGCGGGAAAATCACGGGCACTTAATCGCGGGTTGAGCGTGGCCCGCGGCGAACTGCTGGCCTTCACTGATGACGACATCACTGCAACCCCGGCATGGCTCGGCAGTTTGTATGCCGCGTATATGAAATATCCATCTGCGGCAGTTTTTTGCGGCCCGATCATTCCCGCTTTTCCGCCCGAAACTCCCGGATGGTTGTGCACGCACCCGCGATCGGACGCGATGTTCGGCAGATTCGAGCCCGATCTGCCGGAAGGTCCGTTGCCGGACAAGCTACTGCCTTTTGGGGCCAATTTCGCCGTCAGGGCTTCTGACGCAACTGGAATGCAATTCAGACTCGATCTTGGACCCTCAGAAGAAAATGGCCCATCTTTCGGAGAAGATGCAGAATTCACAGCTCGTTTCCGGCAGCAGTTGAAAGAATTGATCTTTGTTCCTGAAGCAAAAGTCATCCATCATGTAGAGCCATCACAAACCACCCTTGCGTCGCTCCTTGAACGGGCATTTTATCTGGGAAAAGAGACGGCCATGCTAGGGGGCAAACCCAAATTCGTCCATCGTCAATCTGATTTTGCGCTGAACTCGCCTTCTCAAACAGCCGCCGAGAGCTTCGAAAGAGGTGGACTGATCAATTATTATTTCGGCCAATTGGCCCAGTTTTCAGGATCAGGCAATTCCTCCTTCGATGTTGACCTCTGGAGTGCTTTAGAAGAACTCGAGTATCGCGCTTATCCGAATCTTCTAAGCCGCTCAGCGATGAATTTTAAAGGCACACAGCCGGAAACACCTACCTTACTTGCCCAGGCTCGTTGATCACAGAAACGGGGAGCCTGAATCCAGTGATGTGTTTTTGTTCATAAGAATTATTTTTTGCGCCGTTCAGGCGAATATTGGGAACAATCATGCCCCCTATTACTCTCATTGATTTACTGGAATCAGCTGCTGCAGCAGACTCAGAGAAAATTGCGTACTCCTTCTACTTCGAAGGCGGGCAACAAGTGGAAACGCTAACCCTTGGTTCACTGCGAAATCAGGCCAGAGCCATTGCCGCAACTTTAAGTGAATTTGCAACGCCCGGAGAGCGGGTTCTTGTGATTTGCAATCCGGGCCTGAGCTTTGCCAGTGCATTTTTTGGATGCCTTTATGGCGGGTTTGTCGCCGTCCCGGTACCCCCGCCAGCAAAAAAAGCAACCGACCAGCGTATTCAAAAGATTGCAGCCGATGCCGGAGTAAGGCTGGTGCTGGGCGCATTCGAACAACTGAGAGAAGGAGTCGGTGGCCTGGGAAACGGCGTTCAAGTTATCAATGCTTCGGAAATACCGGAATCGCGAAGCGAATTGTGGAAAGTCCCGGATATTTCCGCAGATTCGCTAGCCTTTCTGCAATACACGTCCGGGTCCACCGGCAGGCCAAAAGGCGTGATGGTAAGCCACCGCAACGTGCTTTGCAACGCAGCTCACATGCATTCAGCCTTTGAGCTGACTCCGGACGAACGGTCTGTTTTATGGCTTCCGCTCTTTCATGACATGGGATTGATGGCCGGGGTGATTCAGACAATCTTCAGCGGATATCACACCCTTTTTCTCTCGCCCTCAGTTTTTATGAACTACCCGCTGACGTGGCTTCAATTGATGAGCGAGCGGAAAGCCACGGTCAGCGGGGGGCCTAATTTTGCTTACGAGCTGTGCGTGCGAGCAGCCTTACGCGCAGGCTGTCCCGATCTGAACTTGAGTTCATGGAAGATAGCTTTCAACGGATCGGAAACCGTGCGCGCGGAGACGCTGCGCCGGTTTGCCGAGACATTCGGACGCTGTGGCTTCCGCTCTAGTGCGTTTCGCCCTTGCTATGGCCTTGCCGAGGCGACTCTCCTGGTCTCCCAGAACAATTCTCCCCGACCATATATAGAGGTTGATAGTGAAGCGCTGGGACGTGGTCAAGTAGAGATCCCGCTCCACGGAAATGGAAAGCCCCTGGTGTGCGCGGGACAAGTTGCGGGAGGCCTTGAAATTGCGATCGTTGATCCGGAGCGAATGGAACGACGAGAACAAAACCAAGTCGGCGAGATTTGGGTTAGCGGGCCCAGTGTAGCCCAGGGGTATTGGAGACGTGAGGAAGAGACCAGGGCAACATTCCGGGCACAGTTGAATCCGGTTTCTGCAGACGGCCGTGTCGGACCGTATCTGCGGACCGGAGATCTGGGTTTTCAGCGAAACAACGAGTTGTACATTACCGGCCGCCTCAAGGACCTGATCATCATCCGCGGACGAAACTATTACCCGCAGGATATTGAGGCCACGGCTGAGTCCAGCCACCCCGCTTTGCGCGCCGGTTGCGGCGCGGCCATCTCGATCGAAGTCGAGAGCGAAGAGCGGCTGGTGTTGGTACAGGAACTCTCCCGGGACGGACTCAAAGCAGACATGACCGAGATAATTCAATCCATCCGAGAAAAAGTAGCGCATGAGCATCAGGTTGCCCCTTCCGACATCGTGCTGATACGGACTGGAACGATACCCAAGACGACCAGCGGAAAAATTAGAAGACAAGCATGTCGTCAGCTCTACCTGGAAGGCCGAATGGAAATTGTTGCACAAAGCCAACTGGACGGAACCGGCAGCACTGTGACTGCACGAGCGATTGACGATGCAGAGGCGCGGGCCACGCAACAATTACTTGAATTGATAGCAAGAGTTGTTGGATGCAAGGTTGAGAGCCTCGACCCAACCCGGGCTCTCAATACGCTCGGCCTCGATTCCATGATGGCTTTGGAATTGAAGATGTCCGTGGAATCCGCCACGGGGATTGATGTTCCCATTTCGCGTCTGCTCGGCGACGAATCAATCACAAAGCTCCGCCAATGGATTCAATCAGAGTCGCAGCAGAAGTCTGCGGTTCCACAGAGAAGCGAAACCTCTAGGCCGGTATTAAAACCTTTTGCTCTTTCGGCAGGGCAACGAGCGCTGTGGTTTCTGGCACAGCTCGATACTCGGAAAAGCCCGCTCACGATTGCGCGGTTGGTGCGCATTCGCGGCGAGCTCGATGCGGGGGCATTGCGAGAGTCATTCTGTTTCTTAGTAGAGAGACATCCCAGCCTGCGCATACAGGTTAAGACCGAAAATGGGGAGCCGTATCAATGGTGTGGCCCCGCGCAAGTCCCGGATTTTGTGGAAGAAGATGCATACAACTGGGGCGAGAAGCAATTGACATCATCTATCCAGGAGGAAGTAGCCAGGCCCTTTGATCTCGAAAATGGGCCTGTGCTGCGAATTCACCTCTACCGACGAGCACCTTCTGAAACTACGCTGCTGTTTTGCGCAAGTCATTTCGGGATTGACCTGTGGTCCCTCACGTTGCTTGTACGAGAATTGCCGGTTTTATATGAGAGCTTTCGAACCGGCGTTCAGGTTCTGCTGCCGCAACCGGCCCGTTCCTATGCCGATTACGTTGAATGGCAAACTTCAATGCTCGCCGGCCCGGAAGGAGAAGGTCTGTGGAGATTCTGGCATGAGCGTTTACACGATGCTCCTCCGGGGCTGGACCTGGGGATTGCCCGGACTGGAACAGCCAGCGGAGAAACCCAATCACACCGTTTTGAAATTCCTGCCGTGCTCTCTACCGAATTGAAAGCACTCGCGTCAAGCGGCCAGGTAACGCTGCACACTCTGCTTTTGGCTGCCTTTGAGCTGCAACTGTACCGTTACAGCGGACAAAAGGACTTTCTTCTTGGAGTGCTTTCCACGGGCAGAACGAGGTCAATCTGGCGAGAGGTTGTGGGATATTTTGTTAATCCGGTAGTGCTGCGCCCAGATATTTCCGCCAGCTCGAGCTTTGAGCAGCACCTGAAACGATCGCGCAGTGAACTGTTGCAGGCTCTCGACCATTCTGACTATCCATTCGCGGCCCTTGTTGAAAAGCTGCACCCGACTCGAAGTTGGCGCACAGCTCCGCTGGTGCAGGTGCTGTGCATGTTACAACCTGCCGCGCACGGTGATCGCAAGGACCTGGCATCATTCTCTCTGGGCTGCTCCGGCAGTTCTTTTAGCGTAAGCAATTTGCAATTCGAGTCGCTCAACAGCGACTTCGAACGGACTCAGTTCGAGCTTGTATTCGCTGCGGCCGAATCAGGTGGTGTCCTGCAAGCTGTTTTTCATTTCGATACCGGTCGTTTTGAAGCTGATGCCATCGCATCACTGGCAGCCGACTACATCAAATTGCTTGAACTCCTGATAAAAAATTCCCATCTGCCTATCAGCTGCATACCGTTGCTGACCCAGCCAGAGGCAGATGAGGCGCTTACCATCGGCACCCGGGCCAGAATTGAGGATGTGTGCATTCATCATGCTATCCAGCAGCAGGCAGCGCGATCTCCGGAAAAAATCGCCCTCGTTTTCGAATCGGCGGAGCTGAGCTATGCAAAGTTAGACGTGCGAGCCAACCAACTCGCACATTTTCTGCGGCAAGCAGGGGCGGGTCCGGAAACAGCAATCGGAGTTTATCTTGAACGATCGCTTGAAATGATGATCGTCCTGCTTGGAATCCTCAAGGCAGGCGCCGCTTATGTGCCTCTCGATCCTACCTATCCTCCGGACCGGATCGAGATGATATTGGAGCAGTCGAAACTTAAGCTGATGGTGACAACTCAAGAGCTAAGCCGCCGCCTGCCGAAGAATGCAACTGTTCAGTTAATCTGCTTGAACCAGGACGCAGAAAAGATTGCTCTGTGTGATCCCGCTCCCGTGGAGGACGACGCCGGCCCCGATAATCTCGCCTATCTGATGTTTACATCAGGTTCGACCGGGCGACCCAAAGGCGTCATGATCAGCCATCGCAATGTCATCAATTTTTTCCGGGGCATGGATGGGGCCGTGGGATGCGGTCCTGACGACACGCTGCTGGCGGTAACGAGCATCTCGTTCGACATTTCAGTACTGGAGCTGTTGTGGACGCTCTCTCGCGGAGCGCGGGTTGTGCTGGCGAAAGACGAACTGAATCCAGCGGCAGTTCAGCGGCGCCAGTTCGCCGCTTCGCGTCGGCCTTTAGAGTTCAGCCTCTTCTATTTCGCCAGCACCGACAGCGGATCTGATTCCGACCGTTATGGGCTTTTACTCGAAGGAACAAAACTCGCCGACCAGCTTGGCTTCGAGGCAGTGTGGACCCCGGAACGGCACTTCCATCCGTTTGGAGGTCTCTATCCTAACCCGTCGGTTACCAGTTCGGCACTGGCCGCAATTACCAACCGCATCCGCATCCGCGCGGGAAGTGTAGTGCTGCCTCTGCAGAACCCGGTTCGCGTGGCTGAAGAATGGGCCCTGGTGGACAACCTGTCCAGGGGACGAACAGGCGTCGCCTTTGCATCAGGCTGGCATGCCGATGATTTCGTTTTCTTTCCGGAACATTATGAGCGCCGCCGGCAAATCATGCTGGAAGGAATCGAGACCGTGCGCAAGCTATGGCGCGGTGAAACGCTGGAGGCCCGTGGCGGCTCCGGCAACACCATCCGGATTCGCACTTATCCGCGACCTGTGCAACGCGAGTTGCCGATCTGGCTTACCTCAGGCGGAACTCTTGAGACGTTTATCGCCGCCGCCGAGATTCGCGCGAATGTCCTTACGCACCTGTTAGGACAGGATGTAAAGGATGTCGCAGAACGCATTCAGGCCTACAGAAAGACGCTGGAAAAGAAAGAATGCGGACCTGATGAAGGAGCAATTACGCTGATGCTCCACGCCTACGTTGATGACACAGAGGAAAAAGTGCGCGACGAGGCGCTAGTCCCATTCAAGCAATATCTGGAATCATCCGCCGGTTTGGTGGCCACACTCATTCGCAGCCTGAAGCTCGATGTGAATCTCGACAAGATGACGGAAAAGGACCGGGACGATCTGGTGGCCTTCGCTGCCGAACGTTACCTGGGAAGCAGCGGGCTGTTTGGGACAGAAAAAACATGTCTTGAGATGGTGGACCAACTGGTTGAGATTGGCGTGAATGAGATCGCCTGCCTCGTAGATTTTGGCATTGAAACCGGAACCGTGCTGCAATCCATTGAGCGCATCCGCAATCTGTGGACGCGATTCAATCGCAAATGCCAGCCAACGGCCGACTACTCAATCGCGGCCCAGCTGAGACGCTACGGCGCCACCATGATGCAATGCACACCCTCTCTTCTGCGAATTATCGCGCAAAACCAGGACGTCATAAAAGCTGTGGGCTCAATGCGCGCTCTGCTGCTAGGCGGAGAGGCAGTCCCGGCCTCGATAGTGAAAGAATCTTTCGCAACGGGAGTGGGCGCAATTTACAACATGTACGGGCCGACAGAAACAACCATCTGGTCGGCAGCCCTGAAACTTGATCCTGAAAGAGAAGAGATTGCTGTAGGCGGCGCGATCGTAAACACGCAGCTTCACATTCTCAACGCTGAATTCATGCCCGCTCCTGTGGGAGTAACCGGAGAAGTTTATATCGGCGGAGCCGGTCTGGCCCGTGGATACGTCGAAGAGCCCGCGCTTACAGCGGAACGATTCGTGCCAGACCCGTTTGCCCAGGACTCGGGAAGCCGCCTCTATCGCACGGGAGATTTGGGAAAACTCAAGAAAGACGGCACGATCGAGTTGCTGGGCCGGACGGACCAGCAGCTCAAGATATGTGGACACCGGATTGAACACGGCGATCCTGAGACCCACGTGAATGCGCTGCCGGGAGTACAGGCTGCGGTTGTAGTGAAACATGGGACGGGGGACGCGCACACGGAGCGTCTGGCTGCTTTCATAGTGCCTTCCCAGGGAAATTCACTTGATACAGGAGTCATCAGAGATCTATTAAAGCTGCGTTTGCCTCATTACATGGTGCCGAACGATTTTTGCATTGTGAACAGCCTGCCTCTGACCGCCAATGGAAAGATTGACCGCAAAGCGGTTCGTCTTCCGAAACTGCAGCGTCCTGCCAGGAACATTGATACACACGATTGGACAGATTTGGAACAGACGATCGCCAATGTATGGAAGACAGTATTGCAGGTGGACAGCATTTCCATTGATGACAATTTTTTCGACATCGGTGGGCATTCGCTTCTGATGGTGCAAGCTCATCAGAAAATCCAACACCTTTTAGGCCGCGAGTTCCCGTTGTTGACCATGCTCGAACGCCCCACGGTCCGCGCTATAGCCCGCCATCTGAGTGGGCAAGCAGAACTAAACCTGGAATCGAGCCGCGAACGCGCACTGAGAGAGCGAAATGCATTCCTGGCGCGACGTGACCGAAACCTTGCGGAGCGAAAAGTAGCCGACGCAGCATCATGACACATTCTTCAGAAACTACTCAGTTCGGCGTTGCCATTATAGGAATGGCAGGGCGTTTTCCCGGTGCCCGATCTCTGGCTGAATACTGGGACAATCTTTTTCACGGCCGGGAGACGATCAAGAGTTTCAGCGAGCAGGAGTTGCTGGAGCGGGGTGTTGATCCTTCTAATATCGGGGATTCTAGCTTTGTGCCTTGTGCGGCCCTCGTTCCCGATGCTGATCTTTTTGCCGCATCTTTCTTCGGCTATACACCGGGCGAAGCCAGACTGATGGACCCGCAGCAGCGGCTTTTCCTGGAATGCTCATGGGAAGCGCTGGAGAATGCAGGTTATGCTCCGCGTTCGGTCAACGTTCCTGCCGGTGTTTTTGCCGGAACCAGCCTGAGTGCCTATCTGCTTTTCAACCTGCTCGGGAATGAGTCAATCCAGAGCGAAGAGGAAAATTTTCAGGTAATGATTGGCAACGACAAGGATTTTCTTTGCACGCGCCTGTCATACAAGCTCAACCTGAAAGGGCCGAGCATGACAATCCAGAGCGGCTGCTCCACGTCGCTGGTTGCGGTTCATGCAGCTGTGCAGAGTCTCCTGAGCTATCAATGTGATCTGGCCCTTGCCGGTGGGGCGTCAGTAGGCGTACCGCAGCGAACCGGATATCACTATCAAGAGGGTGGGATTAATTCTCCTGATGGCCACTGCCGAGTTTTCGATGCGGAGGCGGCAGGAACCATCTTTGGCCACGGTGTTGGAGTGGTGGTGCTGAAACGGCTGGAAGACGCCATCAACGATGGCGATACCATTCATGCGGTTATTCTGGGCTCAGCCATCAACAATGACGGTTCGGAAAAGATCGGATATACAGCCCCAAGCATTGAAGGCCAGGCTGAAGTTATAACCAGGGCACAGGCGATCGCCGGCGTTACTGCAGATACCATCAGCTACGTGGAAGCTCACGGAACGGCGACTGCTCTTGGCGACCCCGCAGAGATTGCCGCTTTGACCAAAGCCTTCCGCCAGACAACCGGGAAGAACGGGTTTTGTGCAGTAGGTTCGGTGAAAAGCAATATCGGGCACCTGGATGCAGCCGCTGGCGTCGCCGGGCTCATCAAGACCGTTCTGATGCTCAGGCATTGCTTCCTGGTGCCGAGTCTTTACTATCGCAAACCCAACCCGCAAATTGATTTTTCTGAAAGCCCATTCTACGTTGTCACGGATTTGCGCAACTGGGAATCCAACGGGAAGCGGCGTGCCGGGGCGAGTTCATTCGGAATTGGAGGCACGAATGCCCACGTAGTTCTTGAAGAAGCCCCCGACCTCCCAGTCTATTCTTCCGCAAGACCGTTTCGCATCCTGAGTCTGTCTGCGCAGACAGCTCCGGCGCTGGAACAAATGATGGCGAATCTCACAGCCTATCTTGAAGCCGCTTCCGATGATGCGATACCAGACGTCGCTTACACGCTTCATGTGGGCCGGGAAGATTTCAAGCATCGTCTCAGCCTGGTTTGCGGCGGGTGCTCTGATGCGCTTGAAATACTTCGAACGCAAAATCGAGAGAGATTGTTCTATGACTCAGCCCGGGAATCCCGGCTGAAGACAGCTTTTTTATTTCCTGGAGGTGGAACGCAATACCCTGGCATGGGCCAGGACTTGTATGAGACGGAACCGGAATTTCGCTGCCACGTGGACCGTTGCTGCGCATTTTTGAAGGACGAGATCGGCTACGACCTGAAGACCCTTCTGTATCCGCCGTCCGAGCGGAAGGAATCTGCTACGCGGCAGCTGACCCGGCCTTCGGTCGGATTGCCAGCGATTTTCCTGACCGAATATTCTCTGGCGCAATTGCTCATCTCATGGGGGATAAATCCCAGTTGCTTTCTGGGACACAGCCTGGGGGAATACACGGCTGCCTGCCTTGCCGGCGTGTTCTCGCTTGAGGATGTGCTTGCGCTTGTAGCATTCCGCGGCCGGCTTTTCGAGAGTCTTCCCAGCGGTGTCATGCTGAGCGTGTATCTCCCCGAGCAGGAAGCATGCAGCTTCTTGAACGAAAATCTCTCAATCGCGGCAATCAACAGTCCCGATCAATGCGTAATTTCGGGAATAGCATCAGCAATTGAGGAGTTGACGCGTGTATTCGCCGAACGCAACATTGAGTTTCACCGGTTGCACATTGATGCGTCGTCTCATTCAGTTCTGGTTGAACCGGTCATGGAGCAATTTCGCCGTTTTCTATTGTGCTTACGCATGAATGCTCCCTCCGTCCCATTTATTTCCAACCGTACAGGAACATGGATCACATCTGAACAGGCTACCGACCCGGAGTACTGGGTGGGACATTTGCGGCATACGGTGCGATTTGCGAATGGCATTCAGGAACTGGTGGCGGGTGGAGAACTGGCTGTACTCGAAGTGGGGCCGTCGCGTTCGCTGACAACACTGGCTATTGCCAATTGCCGCAAGCACGCCAATCTGATTCACGGAGCCATGCGTCACCCGCAGGATGCTGAGCCGGAATTAACGGTGCTGTACCGGAGCATAGCCAAACTCTGGAACGCTGGAATGGATATCGATTGGTCGGCTTTTTACAAGCAAGAACGCCGTCGTCGCATTCCGCTACCTACTTATCCATTCGAGAGACAGCGCTATTGGGTAGCTCCCAGGCCCGCATCTGTTGGTACACCGCCAGCCAATAAAGGGGGCAGGGAGGCGTCACCGCTCGTCTATACGACTTACTGGAAACCGGCTTCATTGACTCCGGGTGGCGTCTCAGTGAGCACTTCTTCAAGGACCATTTGGATCCTGATGCTGGATGAGTTCGGCGTTGGAGATACGCTGAAAGAGTTGCTCGTAGTCGGCAATCAACAGTATGTAACTTTACGGGCCGCCGAACAATTTGAACAAAGCGGTGAGGGAGCCTATTTCGTCCGCCCGCAATCGGAATCTGATCTGCATGAGGTGTTCAGGAAGCTGCAGATCACTCGTGCCGACAGACTGAAGATCATTCACCTCTGGAGTCTCAGGTCATCGGCGCCGAAGGTTGAGAGTTTGGCAGAGTTTCAGAGTGCACAGCAATCGCTGACTTTCAGCCTTCTTGCGATTGCCAAGGTCCTCAGCGGAATCGGAGAGTTGCCATCACTTCAACTATATGCGATTTCCAACGACATTGCGCAGATTAGCGGGGCAGAGAGGGTCTCTCCTGAGAAAAGTCCGCTGACCAGCACTCTCTGCA
>Ga0126376_10002187_pt1 | contig 10987 bp, 5 predicted proteins | sample PanSoiMetPlot_15_FD_92760 | JGI IMG/M metagenome (GOLD analysis project Ga0126376, IMG submission 92760) | Tropical forest soil microbial communities from Panama - MetaG Plot_15 | ecosystem: Environmental > Terrestrial > Soil > Tropical forest > Bulk soil | place: Panama | collected 2016-02-17
TCGACCAAGTTCTCAAGGAGCTCTCGCCGCGGTTCGACAAGATGGAAGCCAGCGTTGGTCTTGGTGAAAAAGTTCTCACAAACGGTTCTGAAAGGCAGGACGCCCGTAGCATTGGGGGTTCGGACGTTGGATCGAACCGCCCGGTGACATCGCTCCTCATCTTGCAGAGTAGCACCGCCCATGGGGATTTTTTTGTTGCCATTGAAGTCGCTCTCCTATAAGCCATCCAAGAAAGCGCTGAGGAACACGCTGCCACGTTGCCACTGAGTGGTCCCCAGAAGCCTTTCCAAATCGCGATGACTTATTCTCGTCTTAGCTAAGCAAGGCTAGCTTGTTGTGCTTTGGTTCTAGTACGCAGAAAAGAATCATGTCATCCACTTTGGTTTGTACTTTCTACATACAAAGCACGATGCGAAGAAGCTGTTGCATCGCTCGATTCTACGCCAACGAATGATTACGCCGGCAGAGGGAAGTGCCAAAGAGCCGCGATTTTATTGAATAATGAACCATTGCGGCGAGAAGTATATTTTACGATCCCTCGCCACCGCCGGCCCGAATTAAGTCAGTACGCTTCTCACCGGTTCCTGAATCAGCTGTTCGTAGAGACGGATGGTCTGTTGAGCTATCGTCGTCCAGCTGAAGGTCTCTTCCACGCGCTTTCGTGCCGCAACTCCGAAGCGCTTGCATCTCTCCGGATCCTCAAGCAGTCGATTGATCTCAGAGGCAAGATCCCGCGCAAACTTTCCGGGATCAACGGGAAAACCTGTGACCGGATCCTGATCGAAGGGAACCAAGTACCCTGTTTCTCCGTGAACTACGACTTCTTTAATGCCTCCTGTAGCGCTCGCAACCACGGGGGTTTGGCAGGACATCGCTTCGAGGTTGATGATCCCGAAAGGTTCGTAGATGGAAGGGCAACAGAAAACACGCGCATGGCTATAGAGCTGGATGGCCTCCTGCTTGGTGACCATTTTTTCGATCCAGACTATACGCGGGTGGTCGCGCCGTGCGCTTTCGACCTTCTGCCTCAACTCCGTAGCTATCTCTGGAGTATCCGGCGCCCCAGCGCAAAGCACTACCTGCGCCTCCCGCGGCAAGTAGAGGATCGCATCGACGAGATGAGTTACGCCTTTCTGTCGAGTGACACGCCCCACGAACAAGACATAGGGCACGGTTGTATCAACCCCATAGTCAGTCAACGCCTTGCTGTCCGAGGTCTTCCGATATTCGGCAAGATCAATGCCGTTATAGATCACATGAATGCGATCGGCCTTCACGTCCGGGTAGGCGCGGAGGATATCCGCTTTGGTGCCTTTTGAGACCGCGATGATAGCGTCGGCATCGAGGATGGCGGTACGTTCCATCCAGGAACTCATCGCATAGCCGCTACCGAGTTGTTCCGCTTTCCATGCGCGTAGCGGCTCGAGAGAGTGCGTAGTCAGAACAAGAGGAATGGCATACAGCTTCTTTGCCAAATAGCCGGCCATCGAGGCATACCAAGTATGAGTGTGGACGATGTCGATTCCACTGAGGGACTTCACTTGCGTCAAATTGAGGCTCAAAGCCTCAAGGGCGTTTTTGAACTTGCCATCGGTGCCCTTGGTAATCTCTTCCCACGGTACCGCACCGCGGACATGCAGATTCCCATCATCGGAATTCTGTGGACCCCAGCAATGCACCTCCACGATGATTTCCTTCGCCAACTCACGGCTCAGGTAATCGACATGGACTCCCGCGCCCCCATAGATTTGGGGAGGAAATTCCCTTGTGAATAAACCGACTCGCATGGTCTCACATCCCACTGACAATAAAGCACGCTGTGATGCTCTTTCCGCAAAGGCCTGAGCTATAAGTGACGGAGCGGGTCCTCCACAGGTTCGGTAGAGGCTTTCTTGGCATCGCGTTCGAGCGATTTCGAGATCAGGTCCTTCGAGCTAAGTCCAACGGCAAGCGCCAAGGTCAGGACAATACCGCCAAAGAGAATCCCGAAAGCAAGCTCAACGATGCTAGGAGCAATTCTCAAGTGTTCCAGAGCCATGGCGACGGTTAGAACGATTACGATCCATTTCACTCCGATGCTCAGGAAACGCGCGTACTGCAGGTTCAAGTTAACGGCGCCAATCAGCACACTTCGGGCGAGAAACCGAGCGGCAACATTACCGACCAACAAGACCAGTAGTGCAGCCAAAACATCCGGAATATAGGCGAACACCTTCTGCACAAACAGATAGGTCCAGTCGAAATCGAAAGCCGCAATCCCGATAAGAAATCCGCTGATTATAACCAGTACACCGATCGATCGAGATACCAGACGTGTTGGACTGTTCATTGGCGACCACTCGGCCAATGAAGAGAATCCCCACCCTCCCAACCGCTCGTCGAAATGCAGGCCCGCAAGCACTCGCCGCACGATCGCTGCCAGAATCCAGGCCAAGATCGCAGACAGGAGCAATGCGACAATCAACGCCGCCAATCCGGGGAGGAAGTTAGCCAATCTGGTGAGAAAGCGGGTCATTGATTCTGCCAACGCTTGCTTTACGTGGTCCCACATAAACACCTCCGATACTGTTCCCAACGTTTAGGGATTGAACCGGTCGGGCCAGCGCCATCGCGAAACCAGATACGATTTGCCGGCTTCGAAAGCAAGAGAAAGACGTTCCAGCCTGCGCTCGGGGGACGTCGCTCCGGCCAGCGTTAAGTCATGGGCGTATGAAGCGACCCAGCCCAGATAGAGGGGGGTCATGGATCTGAGCAGATGGTCGCGGCTGATCGTGCGCAGGCGATGCGCCAAAGCGAAATCGTAAACAATTCTTACCCACAATTCGTCCGGCATTCGAAACTGTTCCATTGGCAAGCGCGCCAGCTTTCTCAGCTCAAACAAGCTGGAAGGCGGAAGCACCAGGCCCCAGATCTCCTGAAGTTCCCGGTTAGCGAGTTGAAATGATTCGACCAAGGCGCGTTCGTCCACCACGGACGAATCCGGACTCAAAGGGAAGGGCTCTCCAATTACCGGCACGGGCACGGAAACACGCGCTCGTTGCCAAAACGCGGCATTTCGTTCCATGTCAACAAAGACCGGGGCCAGAACATTTGCCAACACCGAACTCATGTTGGTCCAGTCCGCGGCGGGATAAATGCGGGTGCCGAAATGCACCTCGACAATCTGTAGATTCTGGCAAAGAGCCATGGGCGTGAGGGATGCCAATGGGTGAAGGTGGTTGCCGCCCGCTCCGGTGGCCAGCATTCTTTGAAACAGACGCCGCGAAACCCCAAAATCCGGCCCCATCGGATTGTTGACTCGCTTCCCATAGAGAGCGCGCAACATGGGCGCTATGATGCTGGCGTTCAGCAGGCCCTCGAATTTGTGCGGCGTGTAATGCGGCAGAACCAAATCCGCTTGCCCCTCGAATAGCGGTTGTGCTATCCGCCAGGCCCACAGCGGTGTGGCCGCTTCCAGCTTGCTTGCGAGGATGCAGCAGCCCCGAGCCAGCAATTTCTCAGCAGCTGCGAAGACGCTTTGATATGTTTCGGACATGCCTAGTACCCCGGTAGCGGCTGCGCTCGGCTTTGCGAAAAGCGAAGGAACATGGAACACCAAAGCGCGCTCTTGCGTGGTCTCTGAATTGACCGGGGCTGGAGCTTTCTGCGGATCGTCGCGCAATACTGCGATGCGCAAGGGACCGGGAAGCGTGCGGAGAGCCTCACACATCTTTGCCATAGCGTTGGAATCCAACTCGGTGAGAACACCCACGACCAGATCGGCGCTGCCTATCTGGTCCGCCGTTGGATTCACCGGCTGTGGCGTTGGCTCGGCTTCCACGTTTAAGCCTTTCGTTGTTTCTTCCAAAGGGCGGCGATCTCCTTCTTCGATCGGAAAACAGGAATGACAGATCTCACAAATCAAGGGACATTATGCCCATCAGCGGAATACGCACCCAAGCGGGGCGCGCATTCAATTCGTAGAGCACCTCATACAACGCTTTGTCGACAAGAAAGATGTCGAGCACCTTTCGAAAATCTTCGGCGCTTTCCGGCAAGAACACGGCGCCCTGCGCAGTTTGCCGATAAGCGCGCAAAAATTCCATCCCCACACATCGCTCCCAAAGCCGGGCCCACGGTTCAAGGCTGGCCATATCCCCGGCATGGCGAGTGGTGTAGTTGATCAGGCTTGAGTAAGCGGCATAGCTGAAGGAACGCAGCATGCCGGCTACATCTTTTAACGGGCACTGTTTGGCCCGGCGAGCGGGAAGAGGCCGGGCGGGTTCACCTTCAAAATCGAGGATCACAAAATCCGTTTTGACCTTCAGAACTTGCCCCAGATGGTAGTCTCCATGCACTCGAGTCCGCCAAGTTTGAAAGCTTTCCGGTCTAAGCGCCGTGAAGTGATCCAGGATGCGTGTGCGCCGGCTCAGCACTGCGGAGGCAATCTCAAGCACATCATCCGGTAAGGAAGGCACACGTGCCTTTAGGGCGTCGAAAACGCCGGACGCGTTCTCCTGAAGGCCTATCAGCAAAGTCTGGAGGTCTTCTGCAGCCATAGGTTCCGGAGCGAACGCCGGATCGTCAGTGGCAGCAGCCAAAGCCAGGTGCAACTCGGCCGTCCGGTTTCCCAGGGTGATCGCTGAATCCAGATAGATTCCTACATGATCCCGGGCCAACTGAGGGGCGGTTTCCTCGGAGAGCTCCACCGGATGCTGCAGGCCGTCCCGCAAGTCCTCCGGGAACGGGAGTGAAACACAAGTTTCAAAGTAACGTTCGAGTTCTTCGATCGTCCACTTCCAACCGTCACCTTCATTCGCCACCAGCCCCTGGAGCATAGCCAAGGTCGAGGGCGCGGTATCGGCGCGCGGTTCGTATTCAATCAAACCCGCAAAGGGAGGCACGCGATCAAAATGCGTATTGTCGGTGAGATAGCGTCCGATCTCAGCGTCAGGATTCAGGCCGGGTTCCTGACGCCGCAGCAATTTGAGGATAAACCGATCGCCGTAGAGGACCGACGTGTTTGATTGCTCGGCCGAGCCACGATGCACCGGCAAAGGTGTGCTGGCCGTACCGAGGATGTCTCGAAAGGACCTGCCGGCTGTGCCGCGAATGCGTCCGTGGTGTCCTTCCAGTTCTCCATCATTCCCGATGAAAAGAAGAAGTTCCTGGCATGCGTTGTCGTCAAAAACCGCGTCGTGCAACAGGCCAGATCCTTTAGCAGAGATGACCGAGGCAACGACGGCGTTGGGAGAAGTTCGTTGCAGCTCCTCCGCCGCTTCTGCAAAGCTCATAGCGAGGGGCACAAGGTAGACGTCGGGCCGCCCGGTATCGAATTGTACCTCGAGCAAAATCAAGACAGACTGCGATGACTGCAGGGTGGTCCAGTCGAGGATTCGTGTGGATTTGATGTTGCGGGACTTCCCAGCGAACCAACGCTGCTTCGGAAGATAATTAACGAAACTGGTCGTCTCGAGACGCTGGCAGGTTGCCCCGTTCAACATGCCCTCCCAGCCTGCGGTCGCGTTGATGGGCGCCTCTTCGACGAAATCCATACTTACCTCCGCCGGCTGGGCCCTTTGTTGAAGTTCGAGCCAAAGGAAACTATAGGGCGCCAAGGTGAGCCGATAGGGCCGGCGGTCGATGGGAGGGAACTCAACATATCCGAGCATCTCGACGGGAATGGCGCCTTCCGCCTCCGACAAGTCGAGATCAACAGGCTGCGCGAAGCGGGAAAGATTGGCGACGCAGAGTACCCGCTCGTCCTGATACTGCCGCATATACGCGAGAATTTTGCGGTTGGCTGGATTGAAGAACTTTATGCTTCCGCGCCCGAACACGCTAAACAGCTTTCGAAGAGCGATCATGTTGCGCATCCAGTTCAGGAGCGAGGAAGGATCACCCTGCTGGGCCTCCACATTGACAGCTTCGTATCCCCCAACGGGGTCCATGATCACCGGACTGTACAAGCGGGCCGGCGTCGCTGTGGAGAATCCAGCATTGCGATCCGCATTCCACTGCATCGGCGTGCGCACGCCGTTACGGTCGCCGAGATAAATGTTATCGCCCATGCCGATCTCGTCGCCGTAGTAAAGAATCGGCGTTCCGGGGAAAGAAAGGAGCAAGCTGTTGAGCAACTCGATGCGCCTGCGGTTGTTATCAACCAGAGGCGCAAGCCGCCGCCGGATGCCCAGGTTCAGGCGCATCCGGGGGTCCGCGCTATAAGCGATGTACATATAATCGCGCTCATCGTTGGTGACCATCTCCAGCGTCAGCTCATCGTGATTCCTCAGGAACAGGCCCCATTGGCAGGTCTCGGGGATATCCGGAGTTTGCGCAATGATGTCGGTGATGGGCAATCGGTCTTCCTGGCGCAACGCCATGTAGATCCGTGGCATCAGCGGGAAGTGAAAGGCCATATGGAACTCATCACCGTCGCCAAAGTACGGCCGCACGTCGGTCGGCCATTGGTTGGCTTCGGCCAGAAGCATACGGTTCGTATAGCCGGCATCAGTTTCGCGCCGAAGCGTTTTGATTACTGCATGAGTGTCCGCAAGATTTTCGCAGCTGGTCCCCTCTCGCTCGACCAGGTAAGGAATCGCGTCGACCCGCAGCGCATCTACGCCCATGTCCAGCCAAAAGCGCATGATTTTCAGAACTTCTTCCACTACAACCGGATTGTCGTAGTTCAAATCGGGCTGATGCGAGAAAAAACGGTGCCAGTAGTACTGCTTCGCTAGCGGGTCCCAGGTCCAATTGGATCTTTCCGTGTCCGAGAAAATGATCCGCGCTTCTTTGTAGCGGTCCTCGGTGTCGCTCCACACATAGAAGTCACGCTCGGGCGAGCCGGCTGGCGCACGCCGGGCCGCTTGAAACCATGGATGCTGATCGGAGGTGTGGTTCACCACTAGTTCGATCATCACCTGGAGACCGCGATTGTGAGCGGCAACCAGGAAGTCACGGAAATTATCAATTGTGCCGTACATTGGATGGACATTCAGATAATCGGAGATGTCGTACCCGTCGTCTCTGAGGGGAGACGGAAAGAAGGGCAGGAGCCACAGACAAGTAACGCCGAGGTCCTGAAGATAGTCCATCTTTTGAATTAGACCGGGAAAATCGCCGATTCCGTCCGCGTTGCTGTCTTTGAATGCCCGGACATGTAGCTCGTAGACAATGGCGTCCTTATACCAGAGGGCATCCGCTGCGCTTCCCAGCCGTTTGGCCATCTTTTCCTACCTCGCGCCTAGAGAGTGGACTCAGGTTGGTAGATTAGAACTCCGAGGGGGGGAAGAGTCATATTCAACGAAAATGGGTGTCCATGTATAGGGAGGAGAACGGTCTCGCAGCCGCCGAAATTTCCCTGACCGCTGCCCCCATAGAGAGGCGCGTCACTATTCAGCACCTCCTTCCAGAGACCTTGTCGTGGCACGCCAACACGATAGTTCTGTCTGACTACAGGCGTAAAATTACAAACGAAGAGCAGCTGGTCGGCAGGATTTCGGCCACGTCGCAGAAAGCTGATGACGCTGCGCTGAACATCCTTGCAGTCCACCCAGGCGAAACCACCGCCATCGAAGTCCAGTTCGTGCAGCGCGCGCTGACCGCGATACAGAGTATTCAAGTCCCGCACCCAGCGTTGCAGCGCCGAGTGAAGCGGCGTGGCCAGCAGATTCCAATCGAGGCTTGCATCATGGTTCCACTCCGACCATTGGCCGAACTCAGAACCCATGAATAACAGCTTCTTGCCAGGATGCCCAAACATGTATCCATAGAGTAGCCGCAAATTGGCAAACTTCTGCCAGTCGTCGCCCGGCATCTTGCGCAGCATGGAACCTTTGCCATAGACAACTTCATCGTGGGAAAACGGAAGGACGAAATTCTCACTGAACGCATAAAGTAGGCTAAAGGTAATCTGATTGTGGTGATAGCTTCGAAAGATGGCATCCTGCGACATGTAGCCGAGCATGTCGTGCATCCAGCCCATATTCCACTTGAGACCAAATCCCAGGCCCCCAAGATAAATCGGCCGGGAGACCTGGGGCCAAGAGGTTGACTCCTCGGCGACCATCATCACGTCCGGATACGCACCGTAAACCTGTTCGTTGAGGGCCCTCAAAAATTCAATGGCCTCAATATTCTCCTTGCCGCCGTGGCGATTTGGGATCCATTCGCCTTCGCGGCGCCCATAGTCGAGATAAAGCATGGCTGCGACCGCGTCGACGCGCAGGCCGTCAACGTGATACTTGTCCAACCAAAACAGCGCGTTGCTAATCAGAAAGCTCCGCACCTCGTTACGGCCATAGTTAAAGACGAAAGTGTTCCAGTCAGGGTGCTCTCCTTTCCGTGGGTCAGCGTGCTCGTAAAGATGAGTTCCGTCGAAATAGCCGAGACCTGCCTCATCTTTCGGAAAATGCGCGGGAACCCAGTCGAGAATCACGCCGATCCCGTGCTGATGAAGATAGTCCACGAAATACATAAAGTCGCTCGGAGTTCCAAAACGGCTGGTGGGAGCGTAGTAACCGGTAGTTTCGTATCCCCAGGAACCATCGAAGGGATGCTCCATCACGGGGAGCACTTCAATGTGGGTGAAGCCCGCATTGTGGACATAGTTTGCCAGCAAAGGTGCGATTTCGCGGTAGCTGAGCCAGCGGTTATCTTCCTCAGGTACGCGTCTCCAGGACCCCAAGTGCACCTCGTAAATGGAGATGGGAGCATCGAGTGAGTTGTTCTTGGCACGACCGGCCATCCAGGCAGCGTCCTGCCATGAGTAGCTTTCCAGATCCCAGACACGAGAGGCGGTATGAGGTCGAATTTCCGCGGCAAAGCCGTATGGATCGGCCCTGTCGGTCCGGTATCCGTTATATTGCGACTCCACGTGGTACTTATAAACGTCCCCCTGACCAATACGGGAAATGAAAGTTTCCCAAACCCCTGTCGAGCTGGGCTCCATCGGATTGGCCGATATTTTCCAGTTATTGAAATCGCCTATGACAGAAACGCTCTTCGCATTGGGGGCCCAGACAGTCAACTGAACTCCCCGCTGCCCATTCCGTTCCGTAAGGTGCGCGCCAAGTTTTTGATATGCGCGGTGGAAGGTGCCTTCGGCAAGCAGATATCGATCGAATTCGCTTAACACTAATTGGGTCATACGCTCTCCCGTTCTAGGGCTGGGGCTCGCCCTGTTCGACAGAGCGACTCAGAGATAATAATCGAAATCCTGCTCGGTTCGAACCCACCGCCTCAGGCGCAGGATATGTGCCGGTAGGCTTTCCGGCACGAGCTCCACATAATTACGGGAACCCTGCCACAAAAACCGGCCTTCGCTGAGCAAGTCATGAACCTGAAACGAATGACGTGCGTCCAGGCCGATCGAGCTCAGATCGATGGCTAGCCAGCCCGTCTGAACGTGAAAACAGTCAAGATTCACAACCACGATAATTACGCTCGAAAGATCGTCGCTTGCCTTGCTGTAACAAAGGAGCGACGGATTATCGGTTTCATGAAACCTCAGGTTGTGATTGCTTTGCAGCGCCCGGTTCTCTTTGCGGATGCCATTCAGCCTGGAGATGAGGTTCTTCAAGCTGTTGGTGGAATTCAGCTCGCGACGCTTCAGTTCATATTTCTCGGAATTCAGATACTCTTCCTTGCCTGGTCCCAGGGGACCATTTTCACAAAGTTCAAACGCCGGACCATAGATACCATAGCTGGCGCCTAAGGTTGCGGCCAGAATGAGCCGGACCATGAAGGACGGTCGCCCGCCAACCTGGAGAAACTCCGGGAGAATATCGGGAGTATTCGGCCAAAGGTTTGGACGGAGGTACTCACGCCCCTGGGTTTGCGTCAGTTCGTTGAAGTAATCGGTGAGCTCCTGCTTCGTGTTGCGCCATGTGAAATACGTGTACGACTGAGAGAAGCCGAGCTTAGCGAGCTGATACATGACATTGGGCCTTGTGAAGGCTTCCGAAAGAAAGAGTACGTCGGGATGCTGCTTCTTAATGTCTCCAATCACCCGTTCCCAAAAGGGAAAAGACTTGGTGTGCGGATTATCCACGCGGAAGATCCGCACGCCTTGCTCGATCCAGAAAAAGAAAACACTTTTCAGTTCCTGCCACAGCTCTCGCCACTGCGGAGTCTCAAAATAGAATGGATAAATGTCCTGATACTTTTTGGGGGGATTCTCTGCATACTGAATTGTGCCGTCAGGACGCGTGCTGAACCACTGCGGATGCTCTTGCACGTAGGGATGATCCGGGCTGCATTGGAGGGCTATATCGAGAGCGACTTCCAGACCGTGATCGGCCGCTTTGGAAACGAATCTCCTGAAATCCCCTAGTGTGCCCAGTTCCGGGTGAATAGACTTGTGGCCGCCTTCCGCCGATCCGATGGCCCAGGGACTCCCAACGTCATCTGGCTGAGCCGGAAGCGAGTTATTTTTGCCCTTTCGAAATGTTTTTCCGATCGGATGGATCGGCGGAAGATAGATGACGTCGAATCCCATCGAGGCCACGTAGGGAAGCCATTCCTCGCAATCGCGAAAGGTTCCATGCCGTCCAGGCTCAGGCGAGCAGGATCGCGGGAACAGCTCGTACCAGGTGGAAAAACGCGCTTTCTCCCGCTCGACAACAACGGGCAATTGCTTATCGTACCGGGTAGCAAACTCCCGGTCAGGGTAACGCTGAATCAGTTTGATGAGCTCTGGGTCAAGGGCAATAGCCGCGCCCGACTTGTTGCCGGCGTTTTCCCGCAGCCGTCGTGCCCAATTCTGGATGACCCTGGCATCCTCGCGCGTCGCCCGCGTGGCGGTGCGCTTGATCAGGTCAGCTCCAATCAGCAAATCGACAGACACGTCCTGCCCCGCCGAGATTCTCTTTTCCAGATCTCTGCGCCACGTTTCAAAGCGGTCGATCCACCCTTCTACCGTATAACAGTAGCTACCTAGCTGCGTGACCGTAAACTCTCCGCGCCAGCGATCATTGCCGAGGAGCTTCATCGACGAAGTTTGCAA
>Ga0126376_10002188_pt1 | contig 10985 bp, 11 predicted proteins | sample PanSoiMetPlot_15_FD_92760 | JGI IMG/M metagenome (GOLD analysis project Ga0126376, IMG submission 92760) | Tropical forest soil microbial communities from Panama - MetaG Plot_15 | ecosystem: Environmental > Terrestrial > Soil > Tropical forest > Bulk soil | place: Panama | collected 2016-02-17
GCAAGCCAGCCCATGCAAAAGTTGATGCAACTGGTGATCAAAGTTGCGCAGACCAATGCAGCCGTACTGATTACTGGTGAGAGCGGCAGCGGCAAGGAACTGGTAGCCCGCGCTATCCATCACTACTCTCTTCGCTGTACCAAACCATGGGTGGATCTCAACTGCGGAGCGCTGCCCGAGCATCTAATCGAGAGCGAGCTGTTCGGATACGAAAAGGGCGCATTCAGCGGTGCAGACTCCTTGAAGCCAGGTTTGTTCGAAGCCGCAACGACGGGCACTATGTTTCTGGACGAAATCGGCGAACTGGACATAAAGACCCAGGTTAAGCTGCTGCGGGTGCTGGATGGCACGCCGTACTATCGTTTGGGCGGCACCAAGAAGGTTACTGTCGACGTGCGAATCGTGGCCGCGACCAACATCGTCCTGGAAGAAGCGATTCAGGCGGGAAGGTTTCGCGAGGACCTGTTTCATCGTCTCAGTCCGCTTCAAATTTATGTCCCCGCGTTGCGCGAGCGGGTCGAGGACATCGGCCCGTTAGCTGGGTTTTTTCTGCAGCAGCACGATCCGCGGCGGCGTTTTTCAGCAGAGGCCATCGCAGTTTTGCAGCGGCATTCGTGGTCCGGAAACGTGCGCGAGCTTCGCAATGTCGTGACACGAGCGGCGGTTTACAGCTCGGGTGACGAGATCGGTCCCGACGACTTGCCTCGGGAGATTGTAGGAAAACCGATGCGGACTCCCAACCCCCAGGACGTTAGCTATTCGCTGGATGGCCTTGAGCAACATACGATCTTCAAGGCGTTGGAACAGACAGGCGGTCACCAGCAAAAGGCGGCCGAAATTCTAGGTATATCCCGTCGTACGCTGATCCGGAAGTTAAAGTTGTATCGTGGCATTCCGTGTCAATCCGTGGCATAATCCGCGCGCCGCCCCCGTCGCGATCCTCACCTCACCTTCACCAGCGCCAGAGCATGGCCTGGATCTTCCGTGGCCCCGGCGGTCCCCTTGGCGGTCTCGCCGGCGGCTTCAGGATGGCCGGCATGCAGCAGTTTACTGAGAACCCCTTTTGATGGAACCTCCGATTCCAAATACTCCACGCCCGCCGCGCCAATGTAGTAGTCGGAGTTGTTGCCCGTATGGATGTACTGCTTCTCGCGCAGAAACCAGATGGCAAATTCCAGGTGTTCGCGTGGAAATGACATGACGATCTCAAAGTCCAGCAAAGAGATGCCCGGATTTTCGGGATTCGTGCGCCGGCGGTTATACAACAGGGAAAGGATTCCCAGCCGGCGGTTGACTTCGCCTTCAAGACCTTCAGCAAACTCTTTCAACCCGAATACGGGCAGCGGCTGCGATCGCTGGTTGCGGTGCAGGTTATCGTAGGAGGCGCGCCTGGCCGGGTCCGAAAGAGTGGCGTAAGCCTTGGTCAGCAACAGAAATTTCTCGTTGTCGCCGGTTTCCTTGTTATCGGGATGATAACGGGACGCCATGATCCGAAAAACGCGGTGAATCGTCTCGGGCTCGGCGTTGAGACTGATTTGCATGAGCTCATAATAGTCCACGAACGCTTCTGCCTGGTCTGTATCCGCGGCAGGGGAATCCGCGTGGAACTCGAGCCCTAGCACGTACTTCGCTCCGCGGCGGCTGCTATGGCGAACCGTGGTGCATCCCGTCAGCCCGTATCGCTCGGCCCGCACGAATACTTCGGTCTGCAGCTCAATATGCTCGCTAGACTCCACTCGGATACCGGAGTCGGAGACGTCAATAGCCCGCACCGCGATGGTGCGGCTGACGGCGTCGCTGTCCTTCCACGTTGCCTCCAGGGCACAATCGAACAACTGTCTCTGTTTTCGTCGTTTGTCACTCATGACCATGATCCAGGACGACTAAAGCAATTGCGATTCCGGCTTACCGTCACCGATAAGTCATTGAATGTACGGCTCATACGTGGCAGGGTTAACTTCGAACAAGACAATTTGTCGCGCTAGGTTAATAAATGTTGGACTCTGGCGTGACAAACTGTCACGGAATGATCCGCCCCGGTAAGTTGTTATCGCCCGCGTAGTTCGCAAGTCTACAGCGACAGGACATGCGACACAGTGTCCTGATGTCACTTTAAGCGGTTCGCCTCCGTCTCATTTTCATCGACTTACTCGCTACTAGCTTTGGAACTGGCCGTGCTTATTACCAGGCTGAATGACACGGCAGCACACTCGAGGGATGAGCGGCAGCCAAAACCTAAAGGGAGGAATCATGTACGCATCCACGAATAAGATGGCTACCCGCTATCGCGAACTTCTTCAGGGCCTAGAGCAGCGTTCCCACCAACGCGTCAATCTGGCGCTCGAATGCCGCGTCACTATGGGCGGCAAACGATCCGGAGGAGTCATGAAGATTGTCGAAAATATCAGCCGCACCGGCATCCTGATCCGGTGGGTGCCATCCGATGGTCCGGAAGACGTACCACTCGCCGGCGACACGCTCAATATCGAGATGGCGCTTCCTGCCAATCATAACTTTGACCGTAAATGCTGGTTCTGCGGAGGCACGGTGGTGCGGGTGTCGAAGGCAGAGGACAATTCCCCGCTCGTCGCTGTTCGCATCAACACGACCAAGTTCCGAAAGTATACCCCCTCGGCCAGTCATAAGTCCGCATCCCAGGTTCCGCAACTGGTAACTGCTCACTGAGGAAGGATCAGGCCGGGGATGTGCTCCGTAGTGGAGGCGCGCGCCCCGCTGAACTTACGTTATGCGACTACTGACCGCGGCGTTGGTGATCAAGCGCAAGGAGCTGCTCGAAGAAGCCGAGCGCTGTTGCCAGGAACTCGCCAACCACGCCATCCTCGAGAAGAACGACTGCACGAATTGGTCGAATTTCCTCGAGTGGCTGGGGCAGCTCCAGCCGCACGTGTTGCTGATCGACGTCGAGCACTTTCAAAACATCATGGAAGAACGCGTCCGGCAGATCAGAGTTGCTTCGCCTGAGACGATGATTATTGCGCTGCACCATGCGGTTGACTCGCAGTTGATCATCGCCGGTATGCGCGCGGGCATTGCCGAGTACTTCTATCCGCCTCTGCAGAAAAACCTGCGCGTTGTGCTGGAGCGCAAGATCGATGAGCACGTAAGAAATCAGTTCTTAACCAATTCAGAGCGGAAAACCATCGCTTTTCTATCCGCTAAAGGTGGATGCGGGGGAACCACGGTGGCATGCCATACCGCCGTTGAGCTGGGAAAACGCATGCACCAGACGGGCACGTATCACGTGTTACTGGCCGACCTTGACGTGACCGGCGGCAATGTCCGGTTTCTCATGCGGTGTAAATCGACGTCTTCGATTCTCGACGCGATGCGGACCGGGCAATCCCTGAATAGGGCGACCTGGGATGACATGATATCGGGCGGCTATCCCGGGCTTGAAGTCCTCTCGGCGCCGGCTGGTCTCAGCCTGGACCGAATGCCGGAGCAGCGGGAAATCGAGCGCGTGTTAAGCTTTGCCCGTTCCCGCTATCAGTGGACGGTGCTGGATCTGGGCTGCAGTCTCACCCCTTACACGGTGGGGATGATGGAGAGTATCAATGAGCTTTACCTGGTGGCCTCTCCCGACGTCTTGGCGCTCTATCAGGTGAAGCAGATTCTCGCGCAGCTGCAGCAAAACGACTACCCGGCCGATCGCGTGCGCCTCATCTTGAACCGCAGCGCAGACTATGAGGACAAGGTAGTTGCCGCCGAGGCACAGCGCATGTTGGGCATATCCGCTTATTTTTCCTTGCCCAACGATTACTCCGGCCTCACCGAAGCTTACGCTAGCGGCAACCTGCTTTCCGGGTATAGCCCATTGGGAAATCAGATCTCGGTACTCGCGTCGAAGATCAGCGGCATCGGAGACCAGGAGAAGCACCGCTCGCAGAGCGAACGCTGGTACCGCAAGTTCCGCGTATCGCGCGGTCTGGTAGCACAGCACAGCAGCACATGACACTGATGGGAGGACGACATGATTTGCAGAAAGTCATTGCGCCGACTTTTGACACAGCTCTATCAGCGCAAGGCGGATGTTGAAAGCTTGATTTGCTTTTTTGAGAAGTACGGTAAGCAGGCGGCATGCCGGCGCAGCCGGGCCAAACGCTATCTGCGGGCCGCTTAGGAACTGGCTGCCGCCAGAATTCAACCAAGAGGTAAATGATTATGACTCGAGTGCTCGTACTTACAGATCAGCCCGTTCTCGCGCGCGGGCTTCAGGAAACCCTGTCGGCTGGCGGTATTGCGGTTGTTTCCGACAGCGACCCGGCCGGCCCGTGCGGCGAGGCCCACAAATCCACGGAGCCGGAGCTGGTCCTATTGGATCTCACGGGCGAGTTCACTTTCGAGACCCTGGCGGACACACACGCCCGCATGCCCGGGTGCAACCTCGTGATCCGCGTGGGCCCTATGTCGCGAGAACTGATCTTTCAGGCTCTCGAGTACGGCGTGCGCGGTATACTGCCCGTACAGCTTTCCCCGGACGCATTGGTACAGTCGCTACAGCGGATAGCCAGGGGCGAGGTTCTCATCGAAGTCACCGACGCTGGCTTCGACTCCCCTAACGAAAAGCGTGTCAGCTTCAGCGAGCGCGAGAAGCAAGTCGTGGAATTGCTGGCGCAGGGCCTGAAGAATAAGGAAATCGCCGCCGTCATGAATCTGGCCGAGGGGACCGTCAAGGTTTACCTTTCGCGCCTGTTCAAGAAGACAAAAGTTCGCGATCGCTTCGAGCTGATGCTCTATCGCGCCCAGGACCGCAAGCTGCTCAACAACGGCGACATCACCGGCCGCGTGGCCACGATTCCGCAAACGCCGCCGACGCTCGCCGAATTTGTACGGGCCCCGCAAGCACGGCCGGAAGTCGTCATCGCTTCCTAGCCATGGAAGCAACTTGAGCAACTTCCGGGGCTATCATTGGACTGTGAAGCTGCTCATCTTTTCCGACATCCACAGCAACCACAAAGCGCTGGAACGCCTGATGGATACCGAGGCCGACTATTACTTCGCCGCGGGCGACCTGGTGAATTGGGCGCGCGGGCTGGAGACGTGCGGAAAAATCATGCAGCCGCGTGGCGGCAAGGTCTTCGTTCTCCCCGGAAACCACGAGTCGGCTCCGCAGATTGCCTCCTTCTGCGCGGAATTCGGCTTTCATAATTTCCACGAGCAGATCATACACATCGGCCAACACCACATCGCCGGTCTCGGTTATTCGAGTCCCACGCCATTTGACACGCCCGGCGAGTACAGTGAAGCCGAACTGGCCGCGCGCCTGGCGCGTTTCGAATCCCTCAGTCCATTAGTGCTGATTTGCCATGCCCCGCCCTATGGTACGGCGCTCGACCGCGTTCGCGACGGCGTGCACGCCGGTAGCCATTCGATCCGCGATTTCGTCGACCGGCACCACCCCGAATACCTGTTCTGCGGCCATATTCATGAAGCGGAAGGCGTGGAGATCGTGCTAGGAAAAACCAAAGCCTTGAACGTCGGAAAACGCGGATATTTGTTAGAATTGAATTGAACCCATGAATCTAGACGAACTCGAACGTGAATATACCCCGCTCCGCGAACAGGCTTTGGCCGTGCGGAGCTATCTTTGACGTCCCTCAAAGAAAGGCTCAACTTGGAAAATTAGAGCAGGAAATCTCCCGGCCCGATTTCTGGTCGCAGCCGGAGAAGAGCCAGAAGGTGATGCAAGAGCGCAAGCGGCTCGAGCAGACTCTGGCCGACGAGCATCGCATCGCGACGATTACCTCTGACCTCGATACGTTGTTCGAGCTGGCGCGCGAAGGCGAAGACGTCAACGGCGATATCGCTCGCGAGCTCAAGAATTTTTCCGAAGTGCTCGAGAAGGTGGAGACGGCGATGCTGCTCTCGGGTGAAAACGACGCCCGCAACGCCATCGTCACCATTCACCCCGGCGCGGGCGGCACTGAAAGCCAGGACTGGGCCGAGATGCTGTTCCGGATGTACCTGCGGTGGGCCGAGCAGCAGCGCTTCAACACCTTGATTACGGACCGCCTCGAAGGCGAGGGCGCAGGTGTCAAGTCCGTCACCTTTGAAATAAACGGCGAAAATGCCTACGGCCTGCTGCAGTCGGAGATCGGCGTGCATCGCCTGGTGCGGATCTCTCCCTTCGACTCCAATGCCCGACGGCATACCTCCTTCGCCTCGGTTTTCGTCTATCCGCAAGTGGATGACGAAATCAAGATTGAGATTCAGCCTGAGGATTTGCGTATCGATACCTTTCGCTCAGGTGGCGCCGGAGGCCAGCACGTCAATATGACCGATTCGGCGGTGCGCATCACTCATTTCCCGACCGGCATCGTGGTCCAGTGCCAGAACGAGCGTTCACAACATAAGAACCGCGATACCGCGATGAAGCAGCTGCGCGCGCGGCTCTACGAATTCGAGTTGGAGAAGAAACGCGAGGAAACGCGTAAGACCGAGGCGTCGAAGCTGGACATCAATTTCGGCAGTCAGATCCGCAGTTACGTGCTGGCCCCTTACCGCATGATTAAAGACCATCGCACCAAGCTCGCGGTCGGTGATGTGGACCGCGTCCTCAATGGCGGGCTCGACGCGCTTATGCACGCCTACCTGGTGTTCCGCAAGACTGGGAAAACCGCTGGCGACGGCAAAGATGAGCTTCCCGAGTAGCCGGCAGATCGATCGGCAGGCCATCCATCACGCCGCGACCCTGATCCGCTCGGGCAGACTGGTGGCTTTTCCCACGGAAACCGTTTACGGCCTGGGCGCCAATGCACTCGATGCCCGCGCAATCGGGCAGATCTTCGAGGTTAAGGGCCGGCCCTCGACGAGTCCCCTCATCGTGCACGTGGGGTCGCGCGCGGCTGCGCCTGGCTGGGTGTCCGCGTGGCCGGCCGCGGCCGAAAAGCTGGCGCTTGCATTCTGGCCCGGCCCCCTCACGCTGGTCCTTCCCAAGCACGAGCGCATTCCCGACATCGCGACCGCGGGGTTGGCCACTGTCGGTTTGCGCGTGCCCGCGAACGCGTATGCCCTGGCACTCCTGGTGGAGGCCGGTGTGCCGATCGCCGCACCGAGCGCTAATCTCTTCACCGGGCTCTCGCCCACCACGGCCGAGCACGTCCGCAAGTCGCTCGGCGATCGTGTGGACTTTATTCTGGACGGCGGCCCTACGCAGGTAGGCATCGAATCCACAGTGCTATCGCTCGCGGGCGACTGTCCTGTTCTGCTCCGGCCTGGAATCATCTCGGTGGAGCAGATCTAAGTCTTGATAGGAAAAGTTGCAATCGCCGAGCAGGGTCAAGGCCCGCATCCCGCGCCGGGAATGCATCCACGGCATTACAGCCCGCGCACGCGTCTGGTGCTCGACCTGCCTGGCCATGGCCGCGGCGCCTACTTGTGGATCGCGCGTCCCGCTCCTGCTGCGCGAAACGTTCAGATGCCCGCGGATCCCGCGCGATACGCCGCCGCGCTCTATGACACCTTACACCGCTTGGATGAGGAAGGATTCGACTGGATCGCGGTAGAACCGCCTCCCCGCGAACCGGCATGGGCGGGCATCACGGACCGGTTGACCCGGGCTGCTTCCTGATTCCGTGCCTTCAATCCACTTGCTTGCACGCCACCAGCACGCGCGACGGATAGAAAATCTGCCGCACGGTAGCATCGCGCTCGATGTGGAAGTCGCTCGATTCCACCAGTTCGGGGACGCGCTTTTCCACCTGCCGCCCCCAGAACGCCGGTGCCACTTTGCCGCATACCCGATAGATTCCGTTGAACGCCGCTTTGTTCTGCCCGATTAGCACCAGCACCAGTTGCCCGCGTTTTCGCAGCACTCGGTGGAATTCGCCGATGGTTCGCTGAATGTCTTCGCCCGACAGCAACTCGAGCAAGTAACAGCAGAATACCGCGTCGAAGGTAGCGTCCTTGAACGGCATGTGGCGCGCGTCCACGGCTTGGCACTGCGTTTTTGAGCTCGGAAATTCGCGCAGCACGCGATGGTGCGTGCGCCATGCCATGTTGGGCGACAGATCCACGCCCAGCGTCGAGCCCCCGCGATTGGCGCGTACCAGCCGGCGAAACATTTCGCCTGATCCGGTGGCCACCTCCAGTACGCGCATGCCGTCCCGCAGTTCGCAGAGCTCCAGAGCACGGCGGTGCGCGCGCGAATGAAACAAATGCGTGGAGATGCCGTACACCGGCGCCAGCCGGTCATAAATACGGCGTGTGCGGTCGGCCAGCGTGGCCGGGAGGCCGTTAACGGGCCAGGCGGTGATCGTGTATTCGAGCTTGTTCAAGCGCTGGTTTCTCCTTGGGATATTTTATGAGACCGCCGCCCACTCCGTCCGCAGTTCGGGAACTTCAATTTCGATGCGTGTGCCTTTCCCCGGGTGGCTGTCAATCCACATGCGATAATCGGTGCCAAACAGCATTTTCAAACGTTCGTTCACGTTGCTAACGCCGATGCCCTGCTCCAGCATCTTGGCCAGCTTAGGTTCCGGTATTCCCACCCCGTCGTCCTCGACTACCAAATATAGCCGCCCGTCAACGCGCCGTGCGCGCAAACAGATGGTGCCGCCCTCGATCTTGCTGCTGAGGCCGTGCTTCACGCAATTTTCCACCAGTGGCTGCAGCAGCATGCTTGGAACCAGCATGTCCAGGCTCTGGGGTTGTACCTCTTTCTCAAACCTCAACTTTTCGCCGAAGCGCGCGACTTCGATCGAAAGGTAATCCTCGATGAAATCCAGCTCATCGCGCAGTGGGCTGAAATTCTCGTGCTTGCGCAACAAGCGGCGGAGAATCCTCGACAGTTTCAGGACCATCACGCGAGCCTGGTGCGGGTCGCTGCGAATCAATGAGGATACCGAATTCAGGGTGTTGAACAGGAAATGCGGATTAATCTGGCTGGTGAGCGCCTGCAGCCGCGCCTGCGTGAGCAGCCGCTGTTGTTCTTCGAGCTTGTTTTCGTTGCGCGTGTTGTTCCAGATTTTGAGGGGCAGCACCACCGCGAACAGCGTTGTCGCGTAAAGCGCCACGTAAATCATGAAATGTGGATCCGGCCAGGTGGGCTGCAGCGCGAAGACCAGTATTCTTTTTGGAATGTTGTGCAGCGTTTGGCGAAGAAATTCGGCAAACAGAATCACCGCCAGAAATAGCAAATGAAATCCGCTGCGCCGGTAATTTCGCTGCTTAAAAAAACGCCAGAGGTTGAGATCGAAAAAAGGCGAGAACCGCCAGATGTCTTCGGTATCGGGCGCGCAATCGCGCAGCAAGCCGCCCAGAACTCCTATGGCCGCCAGCAAGGGCATGCTCAACAGCTCGCCATTCAACATGGCCGGAATGGAGATGACGATCCCGGACAGCAGGCCAGTGACGTAGCCGCCCAGAATCCCAGCCAGCAGACAACCCTCCAGACCCAGGTCGACCGCAAGATATGAGCTGGTCTTGACGCGCGTGGCCACGGCAGCCGCGAAGATGATCGAGAACCACCCCGCCAGCTGCACCCTTTGATTGAGCGTGCGGTTCTCCCGCAGCAGCATGCGCTGCACGGCGACCGGGCGCACCAGGATGCTGGCCAGCGACGCCACCACCCCCAGCTTGACCAGCAGTGTGACCAGCAGCGATTCCACTCGCAGCCATTATAATAGAAGGAATCTGACTAAAAGCCACGACAAAATGTCCGCTATCGCTCTGTTTCGCCTTGAAAAGGTAGCCGAAGCTGCATTTCCAACCCGTTGGGGAGATTTCCGCATTTACGGATTTGCGGGACATTATTCTGATCGCATCGAGGAGGCGGTCGTGCTCAAAATGGGCGGCGTCAACGACAGCCCCCCGCCACTGGTGCGCATCCACTCGCAGTGCCTGACCGGTGATGTGTTTCACAGCCTGCGCTGCGATTGCCGCGCGCAACTCGAGTTGGCGCTGGCACGCATCGCCGATGAGGGCCGCGGCCTGCTGGTTTACGAGCACCAGGAAGGCCGTGGCATCGGGTTGCTGAATAAGCTGCGAGCCTACGAGTTGCAGGATGAAGGCGCCGACACGGTCGAAGCCAACGAGCGCCTTGGTTTCGAAAGCGACCTGCGCAGTTACGAACTGCCGGCTGCCATCCTGCGCCACTTCGGTCTGACAAAGGTCCGCCTGCTCTCCAACAATCCCGAAAAGGTCGAAGCCGTCCAGCGCGCCGGCTTGGAAGTCGTGGAGCGCATCCCTTGCCTGGTCGACGCCATCGAATCCACGGAAGCCTACCTGCGGACCAAGAAAGACAAGATGGGCCACTTGATCGACGGCCTGTAGGACCAAACACCGCAATGACACGGTGATTACCCTGCTGACTGAGCTCGTCGAGAACCAAAGGGGCCGGGCCAGCGCTGCCCTCCGACCTGCGAAGGCCCGGTTCCACATCGGCACCAGGCAGATTGAATCCGCACTGGTAAACCATTCTTTCATCTTTGCCCTCCCGGACGGACGTTAAGTCCCGTAAAATTGACGTTAGTGGACGTTACACCACAGGAAATTGCCGCCCATTTGGACCGAATCGAGGCGAGCTCCAGGTTCTCACGTGCCGGACGGCTCGTGCGCTTCTTGCGGTTTATCGTCGACGAGACAGTGGCGGGACGTGGTAGGCAGATCAAGGAATACTCCATCGCCATTGGGGTGTTCGGACGCCCGCCATCCTATGATCCCCAAGTGGACTCGCTGGTGCGCGTGCAGGCTTCGCTCTTGCGGCACAGACTTCGTGAGTACTATGCGGCCGAAGGCCTCTCGGAAGCTATCCGTATCGACATCCCCAAGGGCGGTTATGAACCTGTCATCCGGCGCGTTTCGGCAAGCGCCAGCAGCCGGCGGAGCCTGGTCGCCATTACCGCTTCGGGTGCCATTTTGTTCGCCGCGGTCAGCGTCTGGTTGCTCACCGGCACACGCCGGCTCCGGCCTAGTCAGGATTTCGCGCCTTCGGTGGCAGTCCTGCCTTTCGCGGATCTGAGTCC
>Ga0126376_10002190_pt1 | contig 10983 bp, 6 predicted proteins | sample PanSoiMetPlot_15_FD_92760 | JGI IMG/M metagenome (GOLD analysis project Ga0126376, IMG submission 92760) | Tropical forest soil microbial communities from Panama - MetaG Plot_15 | ecosystem: Environmental > Terrestrial > Soil > Tropical forest > Bulk soil | place: Panama | collected 2016-02-17
AGCAGCGAGTGTGGACTTCATCATTGAAGGGAGTTCTATACGTCGCAGAAGTGATGTTCGAGGTGCTCATCCTTTATTGACTCGCCTCCGTGAATCCGGAAAACCGGGGATGGTTTTGTTTTCCTCCGGTACAACGGGCCGACCGAAGGCGATCCTGCATGATTTCACCAATTTTATCGCGAGGTATCGAACTCCGCGTCCCACGCTGCGAACGTTGAATTTTCTCCTTTTTGACCACATTGGTGGCGTCAACACTTTCTTTCACACCATCTTCAATGGAGGCCAAGTCGTGGCACCATCCGGCCGAACGCCGGAATCTGTCGTGGCCACGATTTCCAGTTACCAAGTGGAGTTGTTTCCGACGACGCCGACTTTTCTTCGATTAATGCTGCTGGAAGGTCTACTGGACGCGAGGAGACTCGAAAGCCTCAAAGTGATTACCTATGGAACCGAACGCATGGACCAGCCGACGCTCGATCGTCTTTGCGACGCTCTGCCTCATGTTGACTTTCGACAGACATATGGAATGTCAGAGTTGGGTATCTTGCGCGTAAAGTCCCAGGCCCGCAACAGTCTCTGGATGACGGTTGGCGGGGAAGGCGTGGAAACAAAGGTCGTCGATGAGGTGCTTTTTATCCGATCGGTACACCAAACGCTTGGCTACCTCAACGCGCCCTCCCCGTTCGACATCGATGGTTGGTACGATACCGGCGATCTGGTGCGGCAAGATGGCCGATTCCTGAAGATCGTTGGACGCTCGAAGCAGGTTATCAACGTCGGAGGCGTTAAGATTCTGCCTTCGGAAGTGGAACGCGTGGCCCTGCTGCATCCCGATGTCTTGCGCGCGAAGGCGCGCGGGGTGCCAAACCCTCTCATTGGTCAGCATATTGAAATTACCTGTCAACCGCGTGCCGGAAGAAAACTCGACCGGAACATGCTGCGAGCACACTTTCGCCAGCACGTTTCCGAGTTGCTTCGGCCGCAGTCGATTCGGATCGGCGAAGTCGCGGTCAGTCACCGTCACAAGCAGGAGTGATGCTCGGAGTTGAAACGGTTCGCTTGGTAATGCGAATGTCAGTTCGGACCTTCTCAGGATGTTCGTGCCATCCCAAAATTCAAAAGCTTGCGTCTCCATCGAATTGTGAAGCGTCCCATGCGTCGGCATTGCGCAACGCATCCTGCAATGGGTGACTGTCCGCTTTCACTTTATATACATAAGGGCACGACGGATAAGTGCGATGGCTTGGTTTCAGCTGTTCGAGCAGGTCACGTTTCGACTTGTGGAATCCGACCGCTTCCACCACATCCACGCCTGAGCGTATGGCATGCTCCAGTGCAGCGTGCATCAGCGAGAGAACGACGTCGGCTTCGTCACGGATCGTCTGGATATCTATCACTCGAAAACGACGGAGGCCGATCCGCTCATCATCTCCTCGAGTCATGATCAGATAACCGGAAAGATTTTTCCCTACCAGAAGCGCGATGATGGCGGCGCTTCCATTTTCGAGTGTGGGACGGAATTGCCAAGCGAGTGCTTCGGCTGTACGAACCGCCATCAATCGATCGCGCTGCCGGCGGAGCAGGTCCCAGAACGTGTTGAAGCGTTCATCGAAGCTGTCGAGCAGGCAGGTTTCTGCTGGCGGAAACCGAAGTTGGGTTGGACGTATCAAGTCTCGGCAGTAGAGTGCCGCGGCCGCTGCATGTCTCAGACCAGGAAGAAGCGGTATGCTTAGCTTTCGCAGAACAGAGCCTGCGAACCCCGCGTAACCAGTAACCCAGTACAGCAGGGCCGTGTAAGAAGGATCTGGAATTTCCGAACATCGAAAGGCCTTGAATACTTCGGCCGCAGCCTCAGATGCTGTGGTATTTAGAAAGAGATCGATATTCTTCTGGGAGAAGAATTGTTTGGCCATGAAGACGGCTGACGTCCGGTAAGGCGGATCGACGGCCCACGTGCTGGCCGAAGCAACCCGGATGGGCTCGCCGTTGTAGACATACATTCGGCCAATATTGCTCAGGTTGCCAACAATCTCACGGTCCTTGTTCTCAAGTACCCATCCAAGCGGAACCGTCAGTTCTGATCGGAATGGATTGTCATTCCACAAGCGCGCAAAGAGGTCGTAACTGGTTGACGTGAGTCCGTTCCTGCGCACCACCTCTGATATGGCCGAGAAATCGTTAAAGGTCGCTTCGCGGACGACGCAGTCGACGTCCTGAATCGCGGTTTGAATCATACGGCTGCTGATTTACACGGGTTGAGCATAGCACGTGCCTACCTCAGCGAGGGGAGCATCAGGGTTTCTGGATGAAAAACTCGAGACGGTCGATTCGAACGAGGCTCACGGATGTCCCCAGGACGATTCCGGACGTGCCACATCACCCTTTTACGACAGTGCGAATCTTCGGTATGCCCGCGCTTGCGGTTTTCACAACCGGATCATTTTCGACCAGATCGAGTACCCTTTGCGTCATCTCTTCGTCAATATCCGGAGCTCTTCGAATTTCGACGGGATAGCGGACGAGCAACTCGAGCCCGGTATCCCCGAATTGAAGACGTGGCTGGGGACGCGGGGCTTCAATCTGGATGTCGACGCGGCGTTCAATGCTCGCATGCTGGCGTTCGATTTCGAGGCGATACTTCGAATAAACGGAGTTTACGGTCGCAATGAGCTTCTCTTCGGCGGCGCGGTGATCGGCGTTCGAGGTAATTCTCAGGACAACTTCATGCCAGGCATACTCCGTGCCCGGAATCTGCTTGAAGAGTGGAGTGCCAGTCTGGAACAGCACCGAGTTGGAAAAAACAACGATGCGGCCGGTGGGATAAAAATCCAGCCCTGTTCCTGCCAGTTCCATGATGTAGAGGCGAACCAAACCGATGTCGACGACGTCGCCGGTGATGCCCGCAACGCTGATGCGATCTCCGACCCGAATGCCGTATCGGCCCATGATGAAAAAATATGCTGCGATCGAGAGGAGGACCGCCTGTAAAGCAACCGCAACGCCCGCGGTAATGAATCCTGCAAAAGTGGCGAGCGAACTAAACTGGCTGACGAATCCAATCGTAAGAACCAGGGCGACCAGAAAGCCGATCACAACGCGACGAAGGACCAGAAATTGACGTCTTCTTCGTGGATCTCCGATGTAACGGAATGTGACTCGGCGCCAAACTTCCGATAGTCCAAAGATCGCAGCCAGGGCGACGAGAATCCCCAGGACCCGCACAAGAACGGAACGAAGGACATATCCTGATTCACGCGAGATTGACTCTCGCCACTCCTGAAGATTCGTCTTGCTGTCGTTGAGTACGATCAGTTCCTGGCTCAGCGGGAGCACAGCCGGTGTCAGCTGCTTGAATCTTTCAGTGAGGTCCTGAAACGCTTGGCGCTGAGCTTGAATTTGCTGCGGGTCGCTGGCACCCGACTGGTTGGCGATTTGCTCGCTGTGCGCGATCGTCGCTCGCAACGCGTCGCGAAGCGGGGTTCGCAATTGCTCGACCGCGTTGCGGGTGTACTCGGTTTCTTTGATGACGTTGTCAATCTGGCGGACCGCGCTCATGTAGTCGTAGAGCGTCATCGCTTGGCCGACCAGACCGCCGGAGATCGCCAACCCGGTTTTCGGAGTTGTCTTGGGTGGGGAGGCGGATTGCTGATTTGTTCGGCCTAGAACTTCGGGAATTGCCTGCGCGAGGCGGTTGATATCGCCCTCGAGTCCGTGTCCTGTCTCGCCGTTACTTTCAACGAAAGAGGCCATCTTCTGGATGGCTTCGAGCCGCGCTTTCTGCAGTTCAAGTTGTCCTTGCAAAGCGTCTCGTTGTGAAAGCAGAGTGTTGCGCTTTGTCCCGCGCGCTCTGGCAAGTTGCGTATTGACGCCACCGATCTGCAACTGCAGATCATCAATCTTTCCCGAAGTCTTGGACTTCAACTGTTCGAGATTCTGCTGCTGGGTGTTCTCTGAAGCTTGGTTGCCGCCACTTTTCTGCTGCGCGGCGATGATGACGCTCTCAGCCTTTGCCGACTCAAAGGCGAGTTGGACTACGTGGGTGGCCAGACTCTTGGCATTGTCCTCGTAGATCGCATCACTGGGCAGTCCTACATCATGAATCCCGGTTGTGACGTGGCGATACCAATTGACGACCTGATTCAGGTGATGCAGCGTTGCGGTGGCATCGAGCTGAAGGGGAGGCAGCGAGGGTGAAGTATTCGCAACTGGCTGGTTGGGCTGGCTCTGCGTAGGCTGTTTGCCGTCCTGCGCCCAGCACAGAGTTCCGATGACGACCAGGCAGACGATGTATCGAGGGAGCCAAGAATAGCGATATCCCGGGAGCGCCCTGGCAGTCAGCGCACCCTTAGAGCAGCTCAGGAGGCCGTATTTAAATTGTCGACTTATATTCAATTCTTCTTTCCGATTCCGTTTATCTTTGCTTGGACGCGTTTCACGCGGGTTATGTTGCAGAACTACCAGAGTTTGCTGGGAACTCATTGAGGGGTAGACTCGTACCCTACCTTGGAGCGCACGCACAACTATGGACCTGCGAATCGAAAGCCTCTCTAAACGCTACCCCAATGGCACTCAGGCCTTGCAGAACGTTTCTCTGAATATCCCTCAAGGGATGTTCGGCTTGCTAGGTCCGAATGGGGCAGGGAAGTCGACTCTGATGCGGACGCTGGCCACCTTGCAAGAGGCTGACAGCGGCCGGGTAACCCTCGGCGATATCGATGTCTTGCGGCAAAAAGACGCAGTCCGCCGCGTGCTCGGTTACTTGCCGCAGGAGTTCGGCCTTTATCCGAAAGTCTCTGCCGAAGCGTTGCTATCCCATTTTGCGGTGCTGAAGGGCATCCGGAACGCGAAAGAACGTCGCGAAGTTGTACAAGCGCTGCTGCAGCAGACGAATCTCTATGATCATCGGCGGCAGGCCCTCGGCAGTTTCTCGGGTGGTATGAAACAAAGATTCGGTATTGCGCAGGCCCTGCTCGGCAATCCCAAGCTCATCATCGTGGACGAACCAACGGCGGGTCTCGATCCGGAGGAACGGGTCCGCTTTCACAATCTGCTGAGCGCGATCGGACAGAACATCATCGTCATTCTCTCCACCCACATTGTTTCTGATGTCACGGACCTGTGCCATGCGATGGCCATTATCCACGAGGGACGCGTCAGGGTAGCCGGGAATCCGTCGCAACTAGTCTCCCGGTTGCAGGGAATAGTCTGGCGGAAGTCGATTCCGCACGAAGAAGTGGCGAACTACCGCGAAAAATTCCAGATGATCTCTATGCGTCTATTCGCCGGACAAACTGTGGTGCACGTGCTGAGCGCGCGTACGCCTGAGGCCGGCTTCGAACCCATTACGCCCGACCTGGAGGATTTCTACTTCGCGACGATCCGGGGATTCGTCGAAGAGCCTGCCGCAGTGGCGGTGAACTGAAATGATCGCCTCCATCCTGACGTTTGAGTTCGCCCGCCGCCTCCGGCGAATCTCCACCTACGTATACTTTGTCGTCTTCTTCGGACTCGGCTTCCTGTTTGTATTGATGTCAGGCGGAGCGTTTGCGCAGGCGTCGGTCGATTTCGGTACCGGGGGAAAGGTACTGGTCAATTCCCCATTCGCCCTGAACCTGATCATTATGTTCGTGAGCTTCTTCGGGGTGGTTGTGGTGGCAGCAATCTCTGGGCAGGCAACCTATCAGGATCTCGACAGCAATTCGACGGCGTTCTTCTACACCGCTCCGATCACCAAATTCGATTATCTGACCGGGCGTTATCTCGGTGCTCTCGCGGTCCAGGTCGTTATCTTTGTCAGCGTTGGATTGGGCGCATGGGCAGGGACGCGGATGCCTTGGCTCGACGCGGCTCGCATCGGACCGCAGTCTTTTTATTCCTATTTCCAGCCGTACTTTACGATGGTCATCCCCAACCTGGTTTTCATCTCGGCCATTTTCTTTGCTTTGGCCGCGCTGGGGAAGAAGATGCTGCCGGTCTATGCCGGAAGCGTGATCCTGCTGATCGGATACTTCATCGCGAGCCAGTTTTCCTCCGACCTCACGATGTCGACACTGGCCGCGATGGTCGATCCATTCGGTGGCAACGCCGTTACCCGCATCACGCAGTATTGGACGCCATTCCAGCGCAATACGCAGATCGTTCCCTTCACCGGTGTGCTGTTGTGGAATCGCCTCGTGTGGCTTGGCGTGGGCTCGGCCATTCTTGGGGCAACTTATGTCCGCTTCTCGTTCAGTCATGCAGTCGTGGGCAGAGCGTCAAAGGGCCTGAACGCCGAAGATGCCGCCGAGGCGATCCCAACTACGAGTGCTCTGCCGGCGGTTTCCTTGAGATTTCGCCTTAGTGATTCACTCCATGAGCTGATCTCCCTCACCAGTCTTCAGTTCAGCGAGACCGTCAAGAACGTCTTCTTCGCGGTGCTCGTTCTGGCCGGGGCGCTGATGGCTATCTTCTCGGCCTACAACATCAACTCGCCGTTCTCGACCCCAGTCTATCCGGTGACATGGCGAATGCTTGAGCTCGGCGGCGCCGGTTTCTCGCTGTTCATCCTTGCCATCATCACGTTCTATTCCGGGGAGTTGGTCTGGCGCGAGCGCGATGCCCAGCTCAACCAGATTTTGGATGCGATGCCAGTGCAGCGATGGGTGCTGTTCTTGAGCAAGCTCTTCGCGCTGATGTTGGTCCAGGTGCTGCTCGTTCTGATGGTGATGGCCTGCGGCGTCTTCGTGCAGGTCCTGCACGGATATCACAGGTTCGAGTTTGGCCTCTATTTCACAGACCTATTCGCACATCGATTGATTGGTTTCTGGATTCTCTGCGTGATTGCGATGCTGGTACACACCATCGTCAATCACAAATATCTCGGGCATTTCGTGATGGTGCTTTACTTCGTGGCAGGCATCACGCTACCGCAGATGAATCTTCAGGACTATCTATATCGCCTGGGCGAGACTCCGAGGGTCGTCTTCTCAGACATGAACGGCTACGGCCCATTTGCAGCGCCACTCTTCTGGTTCGAGGTGTACTGGGGAGTTGGAGCGATTCTGCTTGCGATCCTTGTCAATCTGTTGTGGGTCCGTGGGATGGAGGGCAGCCTACGGAACCGGTTCAAGCTGGCCGCAACTCGCATTTCCTCCGCAAGCGGAGTGGGTTTCGCACTATGCGCGCTGCTCTTTGTCGGCGTTGGTGGATACATTTACTACAACACGCACATACTGAACCGCCTGTTGTCTCCGTACGTATTTCAACACGATCGAGCCCAGTACGAGATCAAGTACAAGCAGTATCAGAAGATGCCGCAGCCGAGGATCACGGATATAGAAGCCGATGTCTATCTTTATCCGAGTCAGCGGGTAGCGGACTTCCGCGGCAAAGAATGGCTTGAGAATAAGAGCGACACTCCGATCGACCGCATCGCCGTCACCATCTGGCCCGAAGATGTCGATGTTATCCCGCGTCCTCACATCGAAATTCGAAAGCTCGCACTCGCAGGCGGCCAGACGCCTGTTCTGGAAGATCCGTCGCTCGGATTCTTCATCTACAAGCTGCCGAACCCCCTGCCGCCTCACGGGCGCATTGAGCTGGATTTTGATCTCTCGTACACGAATCCGGGATTTGTGAATTCGATGCCGAACACCGACATTGTTCGTAACGGCAGCTTCGTCAACGCGAGCTACCTGCCGTTCATCGGATATCAGCAAGACGTCCAGTTGGTCGACGACAGCGCTCGGCGCCGGCAACATCTCGAGAAATCCCCTGGACTGCCGAAGCTCGACGATGTCGCGGCTCGCCAGAACAATTACGGCTCAACCTCTGCGGACTGGGTGAAGTTTGAAGGAACGATCAGCACCAGTTCTGATCAGACCGCGATCATGCCGGGATACCTGCAAAAGGAGTGGACGCAAGACGGGCGCCATTATTTCCACTACAAGGCCGATGCGCCAATCCTGGACGGCGGATTCTCAGCCAACTCGGCGCGATACACCGTCATGCGCGATCGCTGGCATGATGTGAATCTCGAGATCTACTACCACGCCGGACACGAGTTCGATCTCGATCGCATGATGCTGGGCATGAAGTCATCGCTTGATTACTGCACGGCGAACTTCAGCCCGTTCCAGTTCAAGCAGCTTCGCATCATCGAATTCCCGCGTTATGGAGACTTCGCCGAGTCGTTCCCAAACACGATTCCATTCTCGGAGGGCATCGGATTTATCACCTACGTCGATCCGAAGAAAGTGGATGCGATCAACCTGCCCTTTTTCGTGACCGCGCATGAAACCGCTCATCAGTGGTGGGGACATCAGGTGATGAGCGCCAACACAGAGGGCGCGACGGCGATCGTCGAGTCCCTCGCGCAATATAGCGCTCTGATGGTCATGCGGCACACTTACGGTCCGGAATCGATGAAGAGGTTTCTGCGCTATCAATTGGACGGCTACCTGCGCGGCCGTGCCCAGGAGCGCAATGAAGAAAAACCGCTGCTGAAAGTTGAGCCCAATCAGGGATACATTCACTACAACAAGGGCGGCATGGTGATGTACGCCCTGCAGGATTACATCGGCGAGGAACACGTCAGCAAAGCCCTCGCCGCCCTGGTCAAGGATTGGGGATTCAAGGGGCCGCCGTATCCTACGTCGGCCGATCTCGTGACCTACCTGCGGAAAGAAACCCCACCTGAATTCCAATACCTCTACGACGACTGGTTCGAGAACATCACGATATTCGACAACCGTGCAGTTTCGGCGACGTACTCTCAACTAGCAGATGGGAAGTACGAAGTGCACCTCTCGGTGGAAGCCGAGAAGTATCGTGCCGATGGAAAGGGGCAGGAGCATCTCGTCCCGTTGCACGACCTCATCGACATTAGCGTGCAGGATGCCAACGGCAAGTTCCTTTACCTGCAAAAGCAAAAGATCGAGCAGGAGCACCAGGATTTCACAGTTACGGTCGACCAGGTGCCGAGCCAAGTCGGAATCGATCCCCTGATCAAGCTCGTCGACCGCAATCCAGACGACAACCTAATGAAGGTGGAAAAGCAGTAGGACTCCACTTCGGAGTAACGCAACACCAGGGGCTGTGCAAATCTTCAGGAGAAATCCTCAATGGGCAGCCATCACATGTGTTTTCATAGGGTTGGCCAATTACCCCACTTTCGTGCCATATGTAGCACTGGGGGGCCATTTACCGCCTGGGGGCATGCGAGTAGAGTCGTTCTTGAGCAGCACTTGGGGGAGGGCTGATCAACAGACGTCCCAAGACTCAAACCGAGTCTGGGGCGTTTTGTTTTGCGCTTCAAAATCCATTCTCACCCCCCTTCAGCCCGTCTAACCCCTTTCACCTGATGGGAACCAGTCGCTACCACCCCGCAGTTCTGTGGTGGTAGATTTGTGGCCGCCCTTCTTCCGCGATGAACAAGGAGTCTGTCATGCCCTCCCCGTTGACCCGCCGTGAATGCCTTGCCGGGATGGTAGCGATGACAGCCACAGGCGCCGCTGCCCGGCTGGGCGTTCCCGGCAGCTCCAGTTCGCCGTTCCGCGTTTCCGTAATTAACGATGAGATCTCTCAGGATTTCGGTCACGTCTGCGAAGTCGCATCCCAGGAGTTTGGCATGGGATGGATTGAGCTCCGGGGCATGTGGAAGAAGAACATCGTCAGCCTTGACGCGAAAGAGGTCGCCGAGGCCCGGCGGTTGCTCGACAAATATCAGCTCAAAGTAACCGACATCGCCAGCCCACTGTTCAAGGTCGACTGGCCCGGCGCGCCGAAATCGAAATACAGCGAGGGCAAGAGCTTTAACGCAGATTTTTCGCTCAACCAGCAGGATGAAGTGCTGGAACGTGCGATTGAAATGGCCAAAGCGTTCGGTACCGATCGTGTCCGCTGCTTCGACTTCTGGCGGCTGGATGATCAGTCACAGTATCGTGCGGCGATCAACGATAAGTTGCGAGACGCCGCCGCAAAAGCTGAGCGGAATGGAATCATTCTGGTCCTCGAGAACGAGTCCGCCTGCAACACCGCCACAGCGGCCGAGGCCACCAAAGTTCTGGGCGCCGTGCAGTCCAAGTCCCTTATGTTGAATTGGGATCCGGGCAACGCCGCCGCCAGTGGTGAGGTTGCGTATCCCGACGGCTACAGTCTTTTGCCCAAAGAGCGCATTGGACACTGCCACTGCAAAGACACAGTGAAGAAAGGGAAGAAATACGATTGGGCGCCGATGGGCGGCGGCATCATCGACTGGGCCGGTCAGTTTAAGGCTCTGAAGCGCGACGGCTATCAGTTTGCCGTAAGTCTGGAGACCCACTGGAGCGGCGGTGGTTCTCCGGAAGAATGCTCGCGCAAAAGCTGGGCGGGCATGAAGAAGCAGTTACAAGAAGCAGACGCATTGTGAGTTGTCAGTGGTCAGTAACCCGCTGACAGTTCAAATCGCCGGGAGCCTGTTTCTGAGTCACCTGACCACTAGCCACTGACCACTGCCAATGACGGAGGACACATGACCGATCACACTCGACGCACATTTCTCAAGCAGGCTGCAATCGGGGCCGCAGTACTAGCCTATCCGTCTTCGAAAGTGCTTGGAGCCAACGATCGCGTCCGCGTTGGCATGATCGGTGTAGGCGATCGGGGAAATGACCTGCTCGATCAGGTGGTCAAAGTGCCGAATGTCGATCTTGTCGCGATGGCCGACATCTACAGCCGCCGTCGCGATCAGGCCAAGAGCAAAGTCCCGGGAATCCTGACCCTCGACGACTATCGCAGACTGCTCGACATGAAAGATATCGACGGCGTGATCGTCGCCAGCCCTCTGCACATACATGCCCGCCATTTCGTTGACGCGCTCGCGGCAGGAAAGGACCTCTACGCCGAAAAGACGATGACATGGTCAATCCCGGAAGCCGACAGGTGTCTGGCTGCCGCGAAAGATTCCGACCGCGTGGTGCAGATCGGCTTGCAGCACGAAAGTTCTGGCGCGCTCATCGATGCGAA
>Ga0126376_10002191_pt1 | contig 10983 bp, 9 predicted proteins | sample PanSoiMetPlot_15_FD_92760 | JGI IMG/M metagenome (GOLD analysis project Ga0126376, IMG submission 92760) | Tropical forest soil microbial communities from Panama - MetaG Plot_15 | ecosystem: Environmental > Terrestrial > Soil > Tropical forest > Bulk soil | place: Panama | collected 2016-02-17
CACTTCCGGTTCCGGTAAATCAACTTTGCTGAACATGCTTGGCGGACTCGATCACCCGACGAAGGGTGAAGTGTTTTTTGCGTCGAGACCGCTGGGTCCGTTTACAAAGAAAGAGATGGCGCGTTACCGGCGTTTCTCGGTCGGCATGATCTTTCAGAACTTCAACCTGATTCCAACGATGACGGCGCGCGAGAACGTTTCGCTCGCACTCGCGTTCGGAGGCTTGCGCGGGTTGCAACGGCGCGATCGTTCGCGTGAGTTGCTGGCGCGCGTGGGTCTGGGCGATCGTCTCGAACACAAACCTTCAGAACTTTCCGGTGGTGAACAGCAGCGTGTCGCGATCGCGCGCGCGTTGGCCAACAGTCCGAAAGTGTTACTGGCGGACGAGCCCACCGGCAATCTCGATTCGATTCGTGCCCATGAACTTCTTGGATTGCTGCGCGAGATGGTGGACCATGATGCGTTGACGATCCTGATGGTTACGCACGATCAGGAATTGGCGAATAGTTTCGCCGATCGAATCGTGTTCATGAAGGACGGACGGGTTGTCTGAAATTGGCTTTGTATAGGTCCTATTGGTCCTATAGGACCTATTTCTAATTTGATTCCCCCTGGAGGTCTTATGTCGCAAATGACACTCGAGGCGCTTCGGTCGGTGCCGCTGTTTGCTTCTCTCGATGATGAGGCAGCCACCGAGTTGCGCGATCTGCTTTCCAGCAAGTCTGTGCCGCAGAATACGCGTTTGTTCCGGCAGGGCGACAAGGGTGACGCCATGTATCTCATCGAGAGCGGGCGCGTGCGCATCAGTATTCACGATGAGGACGGCGCGGAGGTCATACTCGCCGAGTTGGCCCAGGGCGACTTCTTCGGCGAAATGGCGATCATCGACGGTCGGCAGCGTTCCGCAGACGCTCGAGTGATCGAAGACGCGAACTTTGCAGTTCTCTCGCATGATGCGTTTCTTTCTTTCGTGAGATCGAATCCCGATGTTGCGCTCGAAATGTTGAGTGCGTTGACGGACAGGCTGCGGCGCACTGACGAATTGCTGCGCTCGCGAGTGTCGCGCAACGTCAACGAAGAAGAAGAGGCGCGCTTAACACTCGCGGATCGCGCCGCGGACTTGATCGCGGAATTTGGCGGTAGCTGGAAATTTATCGGCGTGTCGATCGCGCTCATCATTTTCTGGATCATCTTCAACTCGGTCATCCTCGTGAGCGGGTTCGATCCGGCCCCGTATCAAATGTTGAATCTGGTGCTGGCGGTGATCGCAGGAATGCAGGCGCCGATCATCATGATGTCGCAAAACCGGCAGGGCGAAAAAGATCGGCTGCGCGCGGATCTCGATTATCAGGTGAACCTCAAAAACGAACTCTCGCTCGCCGAAGTGTTGCGTCGTTTGGATGTGCTCGAGAGTGAACGCTTGCCCAAGCTGATCGACGACTTGAAAGCACAACCCAAATGATCAAGGCCATCTTCTTCGACTTCAACGGCGTCATCATCGACGACGAGACTATTCAGATGAAGGCCTACCAGGAAGTGCTGCGCGGGCATCAAATCGATCTGACCGAAGAGTCGTATATGAGTGCACTCGGCATGGATGACCGAACGTTTGTGAAGACGATGTTTCAGCGCGCTGAGCATCCTTTGCCAGATCCGGTGCTCGAAACAGTGCTCGATGCGAAGACCGATCTGCACCGGCAGATGATCGAAGAACTGCCGTTATTTCCGGGCGTGCTTACGTTTCTTAAAGCCGCGGCGCGCGAGTTTTCACTCGGGCTCGTGAGCATGGCAAACAAAGCTGAAGTTGGTTACGTGTTTGAGCGTGCGAACCTGACGCCGCTGTTCTCCGTAGTCGTCACGGCAGAAGACGCTTCAGTTTGCAAGCCGTCTCCGGACTGTTATCTCGCAGGATTGCTGAAGCTGAACGAGAAGCGACAGCACGAGCGCAAGCTGCCGCTGCTCGCGTCCGAGTGCTTGGCGATTGAAGACTCGCCACCCGGGATTCAGGCGGCGCGCGCCGCGGGCATGCGTACTCTGGGAATGACAAACACTGTTTCCACGGACGCGCTGCGTGCTGCGGGGGCCGAGGTGGTCTCGGCGAGTCTCGCTGATTGGACGGTCGCGGCAGTAGAGTTGTTGTACGAATAGGTCATATAGGTCCTATAGGTCTTATACAAAGCGCATGAGCTTTCTCGACATCCTTCATCTCGCGTTGCGGAACCTGCGTCAGGCGAAGCTGCGCGCGATCCTGACGATGATGGGCGTCATCGTCGGAGTCGCAGTAATCGTGACGATGGTGTCGTTTGGGCTCGGCCTGCAGAGCAACATGCTCGCGCGTTTCAAAGCACTCGATCTCTTCAACGAGATACAGGTCTTCGGTCGTGGTCTCAGCAATCTCGCCGGTCTCGATCGCGCGCCGCGCCAGGAAGGCGAGGGGCGCAACGCTCGCAACCGTGCGGACAAAACACCCACGCGCATTCTCGACGATGCCGGCATAAAAGAGATTGCAGCAATCAACGGTGTTGCCTACGTCGAGCCGACCGTGAATTTCGGCGTTTACGTTCGTTCGAACGGCAAACTGTTGAGCCAGTTCGTCGGCGGCGCCAACATCCCGAACGCCTCAACCCGTTTCCAACACTTCGCCGCCGGCAAGATGATCTCATCCCCAACCGTCGCGGAAGCCGTAGTCTCTGAACGCTTCGTGAAAGATTTTGGTTACGCAACGCCTGCCGATGCGATCGGAAAGTCTCTCGAACTGCTGGCGCCCCCATCTGACAAGAAGTCGGATAAGAAGAGTGAAGAAGAAGAGAGTCCAAACTTCTTCGGCATACCGTTGGATGAGCCGGGTATCGATGAATCGAGTAAGGACATCGAGAGTCGAACGTTTCGCATTGCCGGAGTTCTTAGTACCGAAATAAGAGAGGGAGCGGGGCAGGGTGGTTTGCGCGGCATGATGCCGGGCGCCGGGATCTACATTCCTTTGCAGATGGCCCATGATTGGACCATCAACCATCGCGGACCGATGGGCCAGGTAGCGTTGGCGCTGGCGCGCCGCGGCGGCAATCTCGCGGAGGGCCAGACGGAAGGTTACGACACCGCGGTGGTACGGGTTTCGGATCCGGTGAAGTTGACTGCGGTGCGGCAGAAGCTCACGGAACTCGGGTTCGGTAGTTTTTCGATCGTGGACGAGTTGGACCAGATACGCACCGTGTTTCTGATCATCGATTCGGTGCTGGGCTTGCTCGGCGGTATTTCGTTGCTGGTCGCGTCGTTTGGTATTGCGAACACGATGATCATGTCGATCCTCGAACGCACGCGCGAGATTGGGATCATGAAAGCGATCGGGGCCGAGGATCGTGAGATTAAGTTAATCTTCTTCGTCGAAGCGGCGGTGATCGGAGTTGTTGGCGGCGTGATCGGGGTGTTCATGGCGTGGGGAATCGACGGGCTGGCAAATCGTCTGGCTTATCGATTCATTCTCAAACCGCAGGGCGCATCATTCATCGACTTCTTCAACCTGCCGCTCTATCTCTCACTCGGCGCGATCCTCTTCGCGCTCGTCGTATCGATCCTCGCTGCGCTCTACCCGGCATCTCGCGCCGCGCGAATAGATCCGGTGCGCGCCCTAAGGCACGACTAGGTGAAACTCTTCCCACTTTGCGCGCGATGTGACTTTCGATTATCTTGAACCTGAAGGCCTGCACTTCATTTTCGCTGCCAAAAACATTGCTCCTACATATGAAAACCATACTCGTTCTCGTTCTGCTCGTCGGTCTTTCGTTGGCAACTCCGCTTACGTTCGCACAGACTGCAATCGACGGCTTCAGCCCTGAGCGCGCGGCCGCCGAGCGTCGCTGGGAAGAACAGTTTCGTGCTGTCCCCAACTCAAAATCCGCGCGCGAGCACCTGCGGCGACTCACGCTCGAGCCGCACATCGCCGGCACCAAAGAAGACTACGACACAGCCGTTTACGTTCGCGATCAACTGCGCAGCTACGGACTCGCAGCGGAGTTGAAGGAGTACGAAGTTTGGCTCAACTATCCAAACACCCCTACCGTGCTCGAATTGATCACCACACGCCGCCAGCGACTCAGTACTCGCGAAGCAATCGTGCCCGGCGATCCGACGTCTTCGAATCCGAAGATCACGCCGCTGTTCAATGGTTACAGCGCGAGTGGTGACGTGACGGCGCCGGTAGTCTATGCGAATTACGGTTTGCCACCAGACTACGAAGAGCTCAAGAAGGCCGGCGTTAATGTTAAAGGCAAGATCGTGATCGTGCGTTACGGCAATTCGTTTCGCGGCGTGAAAGCGAAGGTCGCCGAAGACAATGGCGCAGTCGGATGCATCATCTACTCCGATCCCGAAGACGATGGTTACATGCAGGGTGATGTTTACCCGAAAGGACCATGGCGTCCGGTCGCTTCCGGTCAGCGCGGGTCGGTCCAATACCTGTTTGACTATCCCGGCGATCCGTTAACTCCCGGCCGTCCGGCAATTCCCGGCGAGCCTCGTCTGAAACCGGAAGAGGCTACCGATCTCACGCGCATTCCGGTGCAGCCGATCGCTTACGACGTCGCGAAAACGATCCTGGCCGAACTTAAAGGACCAGTGCGACCCGGGCGTGGTTTCCAGGGCGGTTTGCCGTTCGCATATCACGTCGGCGGCACGAACGACGTCAAAGTCCACTTGAAGACGGACATGGATTACAAGACGCGAAAGATCTGGGACGTCGTCACGCGCATCGACGGCAACGAGGAGAAGGATCGTTGGGTGGTGCTCGGGAATCATCGTGACGCGTGGGTGTTCGGCGCGGTTGATCCGAATAGCGGCACGTCCGCAATGCTCGAAGTCGGCCACGGTTTTGCCGAGTTGTTGAAACAGGGTTGGAAGCCGCGACGCACGATCATACTTTGCAGCTGGGACGCGGAGGAGTATGGGCTCATCGGGTCGACTGAGTGGGCCGAAGAGTTTGCGAACGATCTGAAAGAGAAAGCTGTTGCTTATCTGAATCTCGACGCTGCGGTTTCCGGTGCGAACTTTGGTGCTTCGTCGGTGCCTTCGTTATGGAGGCTGATGCGCGCGGCGACGCGCGACGTGAAGGATCCAAAAACCGGCAAGAGTGTCTATCAACAGTGGCAGGATCGCGCGCAAGAAAATCGTCCCGAGGGCGAGACCCCAACTGAAGCGCGCATCGCAGCGCTCGGATCGGGATCAGATTACACGCCTTTTCTGCAGCATCTGGGCGTGCCGTCGACTGACATGAGTTTCAACGGCGATTACGGCGTTTATCATTCGGCTTACGACTCGTTTTACTGGATGGACCACTTTGGCGATCCCGGATTTCAGTATCACGTCGCGGCAGCGCAACTGTGGGGCACGTTAGCGATGCGGCTCGCTGACGCTGATGGACTCTCGCTTGATTACACTGACTATGCGCATCAGATTCGCGAGTACTTCACGGAAGCGATGAAGCTGGCGCGCATTCGCAATCTCGCGGGCTCGTTGGATGAGAAGGCGATGACGTCGGCGCTTGATGATTTTGCGAAGGAAGCGGAGCGAGTCGAGAAAGCGCGGCAGGATGCGATTCGCAACTCCGATCGAGCGAAGTTGATGAAGATCAATGACGCGCTGGTTCAGGCGGAGCGACAGTTTCTCGATCAAAGAGGCCTGCGTGGACGAGCGTGGTACAAGCACGAGATCTACGCGCCGGGTTTTTACACCGGCTACGCCGCGCAGCCGCTGACGGACTTTCGTCAGGCGCTTGACGATCGAAATACCACGAATGCGAAGGAAGGTTTGGAACGAATCGTTGAGGCGGTAAAACGTGCAACCAAAACATTAAGAGCCGCAGATTGACACGGATTACGCGGATTTAATTCTTCTTTCCTTTTTTCTCGACTTCGGGAGGCAGCTTCGTCACCGCCTCGGCGATGGATTGTGCGCCTTCGTTTAGCTGTTCGAAGCTCGCGATTTCGGCGTCGCTCTTTGCCTGGGCACTGAGCGGCTTCAACTGGGTCATGATCGAGCTCACGGCCGTGGCCAGTTTTCGCAACGACTTCGCGATCAGCGGGTTTCGTTCATCGTGCTCGCTGACGTTGTCGATATTGTCGATTGCCGCGTCTACAATCCGCGCAATATCAGAAACCATTTCCGCGCGCGATCCGGTCGGCAACTCTCCCCAAAGCTCCGCTTCTTTCTTCGACTGTTTCGTAGTCACCGGCGCCGAGCCGTTGATGACAAGCAGCCGGCGCTCCGCCGCTTTGATGAAGACGTCGATACGTTTATCGAGGACCTGCGCGTCCTTTACGAGATCGACTTCTTTCGGCGTCAGATAATCGCGCTGCGCCAGGGCCGTGTTTGCAAGTAACAGGGAGACGACAAGCGTCAGCAGTGTTCGGGTAATCATGGCTGATTGCTTTTTGGTGTCGGAGTCTCTTTGGGTTTTTCGTTGGTCTTGTCAGGCTTTTGCGGTTCGCGCACGACAGTGTGACCGTAAAACGAGTTGAGCGCTTCGGTTCTACCCTGCCGCGCAAAGTCTTCCACCTGCTTGATCCAAACTGCGAACTCAAGCGGCGTGGTCCGGCGCATGGCTGTCAAACGCGGACCATCCGAACGCAACGCCAGTTCGAGACGTTTATAAAGATCGCGTGTCTTGTTGCTGTCGCGTTTGAAGGTGCTGAGAAACTGCAACGCGTTCTCGATGAGGGCGTGATACATGCCCACTTCCGTCGAGGCTGCTTCGTAATTCGCACGCGCGGTGTGCTGTTCAGCAGCCAGCAGATGACCGGCCGCGAATTCAATCGTCATCTTCAATCGCTTTTTCGGATCATCGGTGGCGCCCTCGAGCGCCGTGCGTTCTTCTTTGACGATCATCTTGAAGGGCGGCGGTGCGGTGAGCGGCGTCGGTTGCGGTGACGCTTGCGGTGTTGCCTGCGGTGTTGCCGGCTCCTGGGGTTGTGACTCCTGCGCATGGACCGCCGGCAGAAACACGAACGCCAGCAGCAGCAGATGTGCTGCCCGGACGATGTTGCGCCGTGTGATGCGAGTCATGCGGAGAATCAGGGCTTTTTCTTTGCGCCCTCTCCTAATTTAATTTGCCGTTGGAGCGTAGGCAGTCGCAGTTTGATCTTTTCGATCTCGAGCTGGTTTGTCTTCGCGTCAGCGACGGACAAAAACTTTTCGTACGATGCGAGTGCTTCGGGGTATTCTCCAAGATAATCATGCGCAGTGGCAATAAAATAATGAGCCACTACCGCGTCGGGTTTCTTCGTCAGAATCCATTCATACTCCGAAATCGATTCCTGATAGCGCTTCGACTCGTACAGTGCGATCGCGAGATTCGCGTGCGCCGCATAGTTATCAGGACTCACTCTAACAACCTGCCGCAGGATCTGTGCTGCTTCCGGGAAGCGACGTGCCTGGACCAGTGCTGCTCCATAACCAAGCGGGTACTCGGGAGCATCGGGTTGAATCTCTGCGGCGCGTCGATAGAAGTCGAGTGAGCGAGCCGGATCGTTTAAGCGATAGGAAGCGCCCAGGCGACCGAGAAGCATCGCACTGCGCGGATTCTTCTCGAGCAGTTTTTCGAGCGCTTTACGAGCAACGGCTGGGTCCGCACTGTTTGCCGCTTCGATCTCTTCCGGAGTTCCAACCACACCGCCGGCGCTGTTGCCCGTCGATTGCTGAACTTCGAGTCCGGCGGCCTTCGCAACCGCCGCGGCTTCATCATTCTTTCCGGCCTGTTGCAGTACATAAGCCAGGCGCGAGAGCACTGGTTTGTCATCGGGCTTCACTTTTGCGGCTGCCTTAAGATCGGCGATTGCGAGTTCGAAATTCTTTTCGTCAGTGTAGAGATCGGCGCGCTCCATGAGCGCTGCGAGGTTTTGCGGTTCGTCCGCGAGCACGCGATCGAGAGTTGTCTTCGCGGCGACTTTATCTCCGCTTGCTTTCTCCGCGAGCGCGAGGCCGATCCACGCTGCCGCCGGCGCCTCCGCGATTGCAGTGGCACGCTTGGCCAGTTCCAGCGCAGACTTTGCGTTGCCGGCTCGCAAGCGAAGCTCCGAAAGCAGGCGCAGCGCTAATCCTTCCTTGTTGTCGATTGCGAGCGCTTGTTGCAAAGAAATCTCGGCGTCTTTATCACGATTTTGTCTCATCAGTAACGCGCCGAGGGCGGAGTGCGGCAGCGCCCAGTTCTTTTTGTAGGAGATGGCCAGACGAAACGCTGCTTCGGCTTCGGGTAGACGTCCGAGCGAAGCAAGCGCGTTGCCGCGTTGGAATTCAGCTTCCGGAAACTCCGGCCGTACCTTCAATGCCTGTTCGTAGAAACCGAGCGCTTTTTCCAACTCGCCATGCGCGTGAGCTCTCTGGCCGCGTTCAAACAAACGCACCGGATCGGTCTCGTCGTCGCCGAGTCCATCCTGACTGCGCACGGTCGAGCCCACCGACAACCCCAGCGAGATCACGGTGAGGCACGTAGCCATCAGCAGCAAACTTTTCCACAATGAGGCGTTCAATTCAGGCATCTTGAAGAACGATCCGGGGAGGCTTCGATGGTAGCACATTCGCCGCGTAATCTCTGCCACAGACCGCACGGATCATTAGCTTTGATGCTGGTTGCGTTGCCATGTTGCATGAGCTAACATGCGGGACACCCGAATACATGAACGCGATTGCCAAGGAAGAACGACTGCGGGAAATTTTTCGTGAGCTGGAGTCGGTGATCGTTGCTTACTCAGGCGGCGTCGACAGCAGCTACGTTGCTTACGTCGCCAATGCCGAACTAGGACCACGCGCGGTTTGTATCACCGGGCAATCAGCCAGCTTGCCCGGGTTTCAACGCGACGAGATCGATCGCGTAGTTGAGCAGTTTGGTTTTCAACACGAGGTGATTCAAACCGACGAGTTGGACAATCCCTCATATCGTGCGAACAATCCGGACCGCTGTTTCTTCTGCAAGGACGAGTTGTATACGAAGCTGGAGTCGGTCGCGCGTGGTCGTGGTATTCAAACGATCGTTGATGGTTCCACGACCGACGATCTCGGAGACTATCGCCCCGGACGGCGGGCAGCAACGCAACACGCCGTGCGCAGCCCTTTGATCGAGGTTGGACTCAGTAAAAGTGAAGTTCGAGAACTAAGCCGGCGCGCTACACTGCCGACCTGGGACAAGCCGGCGAGTCCATGTCTCTCATCTCGCATCGCATACGGAACGACTGTGACTATCGAACGGCTGAGCAAGGTCGATCGCGGCGAAGAGATCCTGCGCGAGTTTGGATTTCGAGAGTTTCGCGTGCGCTATCACGACCAACTTGTCCGGCTCGAGATTTCGCAGGAGGAGATGGACCGCATCTTGCGGAAAGACGTCTTCAAGGAGCTCGCAGCGCGTTTTCGTGAGTTGGGAGTTAAATATGTCACGCTCGATCTCGAAGGCTTTCGCAGCGGATCGATGAACGAAGTTTTAAAGTAAAAATAGGACCGATTGGTCCTATATTTTTGGAGACACTCATAATGGCCAGCATGTACAGCACGACATATGTCGATGATATTCGAGAGATCAAAGAAGAGAACCCGTTTGAGTCGATGATGTCGCGATTTGATCGCGCCGCACAGTTGCTCGATCTCGATCCGGACCTCTACGCCGTGTTGCGAGTTCCCAACCGAGAGCTGAAGGTCTACATACCCACCAAGATGGATTCAGGCCGCATTCAGGTCTTTGAAGGCTTTCGCGTGCAGCACAACTTTGCTCGTGGTCCGGCCAAGGGCGGCATCCGTTACGCGCCCGACGTTAATATCGACGAAGTGCGCGCGCTGGCGGCGTGGATGACCTGGAAGTGCGCGGTGGTCAATGTTCCATTCGGCGGCGCCAAGGGCGGCATCATCTGCGACCCGCAACAGATGTCGATGGGTGAGCTCGAACGCATGACGCGGCGTTACGCCGCAGAGTTGCTCGACTTCATTGGACCAGAGAAGGACGTGCCGGCTCCTGACATGAACACCAACGAGCAGACCATGGCCTGGATCATGGACACCTACTCGATGCACGCGCGCCACACCGTTAACGCAGTGGTGACGGGCAAGCCGATCGACCTCGGCGGCTCGGCAGGCAGGCGTGAAGCGACTGGTCGCGGCATACTGTTTGTCATCAACGAGGCCGTCAAGCGATTCAAGATGACGCCGAGCGAGACTCGCGTAGTCGTGCAGGGCTCGGGAAATGTAGGTGGCATCGGAGCCCGGCTTCTACACGAGTCCGGTTACAAGGTTGTAGCGATATCGGACATCCATGGGGGAATCTACAACCGTAACGGAATCGATATTCCCGAAGCGCTTCAGTACTTATGGACCACGCGGTCCTTCGAAGGCTACGAGAGAGTTGAGTTCGTAAACAACCAGGAATTGCTGGAACTCGAGTGTGACGTGCTCGTCCCGGCGGCCACCGAGAACCAGATAAACTCGCAGAACGCGGACAAGCTGAAGTGCAAGGTTCTGGCGGAGGGCGCCAATGGACCGACGACCGCGGCGGCGGACCAGTTGCTCCATCAAAAGGGGATTTTCGTCATCCCCGATATTCTGGCCAACGCCGGTGGCGTGACCGTCTCATATTTCGAGTGGGTCCAGGACCGGATGGGGTACTTTTGGCGCGAGGATGTGGTCAACGAAAGACTGCAGGATAAGATGGTCGCCAGCTTCAACGATCTGTGTCGTTATGCCGATGCTCACAACGTCGATACACGGACCGCGGCGTACATGTTGGCGATAGACCGTGTGGCCTATGACACGCGCATGAGAGGCATCTACGCGTGACTGAAAAAACATAATCGGAAAGCCGCTAAATAGTGAAAAAGGCTTGATTTCCATTTTAAGGTAGAGTATGGTCTGGCTGATTTACGGCTCGGACCAGCGTTAAGATTTCTCAATAATTACGCAATGGTTTAAGGGACGAAATCGTTGACAAGTAGACGTTCATTTCCTATAAGAAATGAA
>Ga0126376_10002192_pt1 | contig 10982 bp, 4 predicted proteins | sample PanSoiMetPlot_15_FD_92760 | JGI IMG/M metagenome (GOLD analysis project Ga0126376, IMG submission 92760) | Tropical forest soil microbial communities from Panama - MetaG Plot_15 | ecosystem: Environmental > Terrestrial > Soil > Tropical forest > Bulk soil | place: Panama | collected 2016-02-17
CTGTCTGCCAATGCACTAAAGTCCCCCTGCTTCATAGCAGGAGTCGGCACTGTGCCCGTACCGGTGTCCCCTTGGTTCAGCCGATACCATTCGGCACTGACATGAAAAAACGTCCGATTCTTCCCGTTATAGACTTTCGGCATCCAAACTGGACCGCCGACGGAAAAACCGAAATTGTGCTCTTTGTCTACTGGTACCGATTCTCCCGCCGCCGCCCGATCCGTCGATCGAGCGTCAAAGTAATCGTTTCTATTGATTTCGAACGCGTCGCCGTGCAGCTGATTGCTTCCAGAAGCGAATTGATAGTAGGCGACGCCCTGGGCACGACCGTATTGTGCTGAAAAATTGCTCGTCAGAACGCGAAACTCGCTGATCATTTCGTACGGTGGATTTATGTTTGACTGAAACCCTTGTGTTTCCGATTGATTGGCGTCAACGCCGTTAAACACAACTTCATTCTGAAAGCTTACGCCGCCGTTGATCCGGTGCTCGAAGTTGCCCCCCTGCACACCGGGAGTCAAAAACAAAAAGTTGTCGATCTGTCGCCCTCTGCCGTTGAGAATAATGGGGAGTTCTTCGACCATCTTCGTTTCGACGACCGTGCCCACATCGGGCTGACTCGTTTCCAAAGCGATCGGATTCGCAACTACTTCAATGATGTCGGTGGTCGCCCCGGTCTTCAAAGCGGCATCCGCGGTCGCTTGCTTACCACCCGCCTCGACGACGACGTTGGTGCTTTGCCAAGAATTGAATCCCGCTTTCTCGATCTTCACCGTGTACGTGCCTGGAATCAGGTCTGTCACCGTATAGCTACCTACCGAGCTTGTGGTAGCACGAGTGATCACGCCGGTGTTGTTGTTGGTAATCGTCACTTTTGCGTCGGGAACGACGGCGCCCGTATCATCGGTAACGGTTCCTTGGATGCCGCTTAGAGCCTGCGCATGAACAACTGGCCCAGTGCTCAACGTCAGGCTTGCAAACAGCACAGTCGCGACAAACGTAGAAACGGACAACGAACGAATTCCAAGTTTCATCACACGCTCCCTACTCGACTCAATCGTTGCAGTTGCAGGCTATAGCACCCCAATTTCGCCCAATTTTCTGCAGAACGCAGTGGGCGTCAATACACCCGGGTGTCATCTCTCCATTCCCATCTAACTTGCTGATCTCGGCTTAGATAGAAAACGATGCCCCTTGCGATCCATCGACGTTAAAACGTTGTTACGCGGAGGAAGTGGGCGAAAACCAAGCGAGTTGCTGCAGTCAGGCCACCGACGTTAACGGTCACGGAGCTGCCTAGGCCGGAGGAGCTTATCGCGACAGCGGCAGCGCTTCTTGCGCTTCAATGATTCTCGAAATCGCATCAATCGCGGGTGGTTTGACCCTTTGGTGGAGCCCGCTCGGCCAGTCAATTTCCAACTTTTCTATTTTCGTCGATGGCCCGAGCCCGAAATGCACCCTTGGGTCGGAGCTCGACCCATAGCTCCCTCCGCTAAGCACGTCCGCTCGCTGCCTTACACCGCCGGCGGTCAAAAACACTTTTGCACCGACCGCATCGCGCGGACTCTTCGGCCCGCCCACCAATTGCAACTCGATCCAATGATTCGAGTTCTTCACAACGTTCTGTAACAGCGTCGGCTCGGAATCCATATTGTTCAGCACCACGTCGATCTTCCCGTCGTTGAAGAGATCGCCGAAAGCCGCTCCGCGCGCAGAGACCACGGTCGCCAATCCACTTCCAGTCGTGGGCGGAACCTCTTCAAACTTTGTCCCATCCATATTCCGAAACAATTGCGGTCGCTGCGCCCATGTCGTACCCCAATCCAGAGAATCTGTTACTGGATATACGTGGCCATTCGCAACAAATAGGTCCAGCAGCCCATCATTATCAAAATCCAGAAATCCGGCGCCCCAACCCAGGAATGGAATCGTAGGCCGAACCAACCTTGCTTTCGCGGTGACGTCCGTAAATCCGATGCTTCCGTCGTTTCGATACAGCACGTTGTAGTCGTCTGAAAATGCCGAAATGTAAAAGTCGATTCTGCCGTCGCGGTTGAAGTCCCCCGCAGCAATGCCCATGCTTGCATGAGCGCGCCCTTCCCCATCGACGGCAAACCCGGACAAGTAACCCATATCCTCAAAAGTCCCGTCGTGCTTGTTGCGGTAAAGAAAATTCGGCACGGAATCATTTGCCACGATCAGATCCAGCCAGCCGTCATCATCCACGTCAACAAACAACGAAGCAAAACCATATGCACCGTTGGGATCGCTGACACCAGCTTTCTTGCTCACATCCGTAAACGTCCCGTCTCCATTGTTGTGAAAAAGGTGGTCGCTCTCCCCGACCAAGCCAATCGGTCCGCAGAAGACATCCACCCCACGGAATCGGCAAGCATCTTTCGGAATCGGACGATGTCCGGCAATGGGTGGGTTGTTTAAATCGAACTTCACATAACCCGGCACAAACAGATCAAGCCGCCCATCATGATCGTAGTCTCCCCAGGTCGGGCCAGTCGACCATCCGCCAAGTGCGACTCCCGCTTGCTCGGCTACGTCTGTAAAAGTGCCGTCGCGATTGTTGTGATAGAGGCGGTTCTTGCCGTAGTTCGAGACGTAAATGTCCGGCCAGCCATCATTGTCATAGTCCGCGACAGCAACACCGAACCCCCACCGCTCGTTGGCCACGCCCGCCTTGTCAGTAACGTCAGTAAAGGTTCCGTCATGGTTGTTACGCAACAGCATTGCTCGTGGAGGCTTTTCCTTTCCTGTTAGCGCGTCAAATGTCGAACCATTCAGTAGGTAGATGTCCAGCCAGCCGTCGTTGTCGTAGTCGAGCAATGCCACACCCGATCCTGGCGCTTCAAGGATTGTCCCCTTCGCCACCGTTCCCGATACATGGCGAAACTTGTCCAGTCCTGCGCGCTTCGTAATGTCCTCAAAGACAATCTGCGCGCCGTCCACGAAGCCGCCTGCCGTTATGGGGCGGTTCTTCGCGTCGCGAACGGGAGCGAAAACCCCACCCGTTCGAACGCCCGTCGGCGCTGGAGTCTGCTGTGATCCGATTTGGGCATCGGCAATGTTCGGCATTAAGAGAATGACGAAACATAACAATGCCGCCAGATTGAGTGGGCTCGACTTTTCTCTCATGGTTTCGATGAATTCCTAGCACTCTTAACTCGACAGCTTCAAATGTGTCAATTGCTCGTCTCGCTGAATTCTGCCAGCTTGGCTAACTTATCAACCAAACGTGCGGGAAGGGTGGGCAAAAGGTCCCATTAAATGAACCATTTAGATGGGAACACAGAGATGACACTGCAATGTATTGACACTCCAATTTGCCAACGGAAAATGGCAATTCGGAACTAACGCTATTTACCACAACACAGTGCGCTGAAAGCCTTTACAGACGGCTTAGTGAAGTGAGACAAGCCAACAAATTATCTTCTCTCTTGCCCGAGGTGCGACAGATGAAACGGACTCTACTCAGCTGTGCGGCCGTCCTAGCCTCTGTCATTCTCCCTGCTCGGGCCCAGGAGAAGTCGACGCTGCCGGACTCGTATAAAACGGTTCTGGGCCGGCTAGAACAATTAACCGTCTATCCGGAGGCCGAGTGGCGGTCCCATGCTGATGTGGCTCATCCTGAAGATCCCTCACTCAATGACTCCGACTGGCAACTGATAAAGCAGGGTGACACGTGGAAGGACGGCGCGCGCGTACTGCGGCGCTCTATTGAAATTCCAAAATCCATCAACGGTTACGACATTCGCGGTGCACGAGTCGAGCTCGACCTCCGGTTCGAAAGCCAGGAGTCAATCATCGTCACCGTCTTTTCCAATCGCTCGCAGGTCGCCAGGACAGACGAGGACCTCCAGCAGCCAATACCGCTCACCGAATCCGCAGTTCCAGGCGACAAATTCCTCATTGCGGTGCGTGTGGATGCCAGCGCCGTGAATACGCGCCTTGCGGAAAGTCGCCTTCGCGTGATCCCAAATTCAGGCCGCCCCGACCCCTCCATGCTTCGCACCGAAATTTTAGCCGCCCGCCTTATTGTCGAAGCGTACGAAGAAGGTCGTGCCGAACGCGAGGCAGTCTTGGATAGAACGGTAGACGCCATTGACTTCACGCCCCTTGAGAAGGGCGACCAGACTGCCTTCGAACAGAGCTTAGTGCGCGCCCACACACAACTCCAACAGTTGAAGCCATGGCTAAAGCAATTCGTAATTCGTGCCGACGGAAACTCGCACATTGATATGGCTTGGCTTTGGCCCTGGACCGAAACCGTAGAGGTTGTCCGCAACACCTTCCGCAGCGCGCTCGACCTCATGCGCGAATATCCCGACTTTAGATTCAGCGTCTCTGCGGCCCAGGCCTACTCCTGGATGGAAGAGAAATATCCGGACCTCTTCCACGAAATCGAGCAGCGCGTTCGCGAAGGCCGATGGGAAATTGTTGGCGGCATGTGGGTTGAACCCGATTTGAACATGCCCGGCGGCGAATCGCTCGTTCGTCAGCTTCTCACTGGGAAAACCTATTTCCGCAAGAAGTTCGGCGTCGACGTAAAGATCGGTTGGAATCCGGACTCCTTCGGTTACAACTGGCAGCTTCCGCAGATCTATAAACGCTCGGGCATTGATTACTTCTTGACGCAGAAACTCCTCTGGGCCGACGAGTTCACAAAATTTCCGTATCGTTTGTTTTGGTGGGAGTCTCCTGACGGCAGCCGCATCCTCACATATTTCCCGCACAACTACGCAGCAGACACGGACTCTGAATACATGGCGCGGGATTTGGCTTTCTGGTCAAAATCCATTTACGGCACGGATACTTCGGACCACCCAACAATGCTGCATCTTTACGGTGTCGGCGACCACGGCGGCGGCCCGACTCGCACTATGCTGGACAATGCTGAACGCCTCATGAAGCCGGACATTGTCTATCCGAAGCTGGAGTTCAGCACCGCCGGAACTTTCTTCTCCGAACTGGAAAAAAAGCTACCTTCTCTGAAGGTACCTGTCTGGAAAGACGAACTCTATTTCGAATACCACCGTGGCGTACTCACCACCCAGGCGGAAACAAAGCGGCGCATTCGCACGACCGAAGAGTTGCTCCTCAATGCGGAAAAGTTCTCATCGCTGGCTTCGCTCTATGGCCGCCCGTATCCGGCCGAGGATCTGGACCAATCTTGGAAGCATCTCCTCTTTGACGATTTCCATGACATCTTCCCCGGCTCCGGCATCGCTGTGAACTATCTCGACGCCAAACGAAATCTAGAAGACGTCGGCCACATCGGCAACGAGATCTTGCATACTTCGCTGCGCGAACTTTCCGCCCACATTCGAACGCTTGGCCCGGGAATTCCTGTTGTCCTGTTCAATCCTCTCTCGTGGACCCGCAAAGAGGTCGCGGAAATCGAAGCGCAACTTCCTTTCCACTCGACTTTCGTAGAAGTCGTCGACGCCGCCGGGAAACCCCTGCCCTCTCAGTTGCTCAGCAACGATAAATCCACCAATCGCGTCCGCTTGCTGGTTTTAACCAGTGTTCCTTCTCTTGGCTACGCTACCGTTTACGTGCGCGCCGCTGCCCGCGCCGTTCACGTTACTCCTGATGTGCAAAGCTCCGCCACTTCTCTCGAAAACGAATACCTACGGCTCAAGATCGATCCGACAACCGGCTGCATGACCAGCCTCTTCGACAAAAAGGCCATGACGGAAGCGCTCGCCACGCCCGACACCGACACAGGCGGCCCCAAGACCATGATCTGCGGGAACCTCCTCCAGGCGTTCCAAGACAAGCCAAAAGCGTGGGATGCCTGGAACATCGACGCCGATTTCGAAAAGGTGCATTGGGATATCACTACCGCCGACGACGTGAAGCTGGTCGAGGCCGGTCCGCTCCGTGCTGTTCTCCGCGTGAAGCAACATTTTCAGAACTCGACATTCGTCCGGGACATCACTCTCAGTGCTAATTCTCCCAGAGTCGATGTGAAGACCTCCGTCGATTGGAACGAAAAGCACATTCTCCTGAAAGTTGGCTCCGCCCTCAGCGCGAGAAGCGATAAAGCCACCTTTGAGATTCCCTATGGCTCAATCGAACGGCCGACGACACGCAATACTCCCGCCGAGCAAGGGAAATTCGAAGTTCCCGCTCTGCAGTGGGGCGACATTTCCGACGCCAAACACGGTCTTAGCCTTTTGAACGATTGCAAATACGGCTACGATGCTAAGGGCAACGTGCTCAGATTGTCGCTCTTGCGTTCGCCCGAGTGGCCAGACGCGCACGCCGATGAAGGACATCACGAATTCACCTATTCGATGTTCCCTCACGCCGGCAGCTGGCGCGACGCGCTGACAGTCCGCCAGGGTTACGACCTTAACTATCCTTTGATCGTTCAAGCCGCGGAGAAACATTCCGGTTCAATTCCGGAAACCAATTCGTTCTTGGAGGTGCGAGTTAACAACGTCGTCGTGACGGCGATCAAGAAAGCGGAAGAAGGCGATGATCTGATTGTCCGTTTCTATGAATGGGCGGGAAAATCTGGCGACGTAACGCTTCATTTCCCGACGCCGGCATTATCCGCACAAGAAACGAGCCTCGTCGAAAAAGCGACAGGCGCTCTTTCCGTGCACGGCCAGGACGTTGTCGTCCCCACCAAGCCTTTCGAAATTCGTACCGTGCAAGCCCATTTGGTTCAGCCGGAGAATGTGCCACCAAACGACACGGCGGCGAAAGGCGTGCGACCCTGAATACCTATCTCTGGAGATGCGCTATCGTTGGGGCCTTGGGAGGCCTCCTATTCGGCTTTGACACAGCCGTTATTGCAGGCACCACTCATTCGCTGACGTTGCAGTTCTCATTTTCGCCGGCGACGCTCGGTCTGACTGTTTCCATGGCACTGTGGGGAACAGTCCTTGGAGCAGGTTGCGCCGGTGTTGTCGGGCAACATCTCGGTGGCCGCGAATCGTTGCGCGTATTGGCAGTGCTTTATCTTGTGTCGGCACTAGGTTGCGCCGTTGCTTGGAGCTGGTATGCCCTACTGGCGGCGAGGTTCGTAGGGGGGTTGGCGATTGGAGGCTCTTCTGTTTTAGGTCCAGTGTACATCGCTGAAGTCTCCCCTGCTTCCCGTCGAGGCCGACTGGTCGGACTGTTTCAGATCAACATCGTGATCGGTATCCTGCTTGCCTATTTTTCCAACTATTGCATCGCGCGAATGGGCCTTGGCACCGACGAGTGGCGCTTGCAGCTGGGCATCGCCGGTGCCCCGGCTCTCCTTTTTCTGATTTTGCTTTTTGGAATTCCTCGCAGCCCTCGTTGGCTTGCTGCCAAGGGTCGCTTCGAAGAAGCTCGTCGTGTTCTACAAATGATAGGTTCTTCTCATCCCGACTCCGAGCTTCAGGAAATCATCCAATCGATAGACACCGAGAAATCGCAAGCGTCGGAGCCGCTGTTCACGCACAAATATCGCTACCCTATATTTCTAGCCGTGACTCTAGGTATGTTCAATCAGCTCTCCGGCATCAACGCGATTCTCTACTACTTGAACGACATCTTTGCTGCGGCCGGCTTCAGCAAAGTGTCCAGCGAACTGCAAGCAGTGGCCGTGGGTTGCATGAATCTCATCTCTACGCTTTTCGCGATGACTCTGATTGACAAACTCGGCCGCAAGACTCTTCTCTTGATTGGGTCTTTGGGAACGGCTGCTTGCCTGGCCGGTGTCTCTGCAATCTTTTTCGTGAATCGCTACCAGAGCTTTCTGCTCTGGCTCTTGCTGTTCTACATCGCCTTTTTTGCCGTTTCGCAAGGCGCCGTGATTTGGGTCTACCTGAGCGAGGTCTTTCCTACACGAGTTCGCGCCAAGGGCCAGAGCCTTGGCAGCTCTATACACTGGATCATGAATGCACTCATCTCCGGCGCCTTTCCTATTTGGGCAAGCTCCTCTGGAGGGTTCCCGTTCCTATTTTTCGCGGTCATGATGGTTTTACAGTTTATCGTGGTCCTGTACCTGTATCCGGAAACCAAACAGATTTCGTTAGAAAGACTCCAAACACGTCTCGGCATCGAGTAATTTTCGAGTTTCGATACCAGCCGCGAAGACCGCCCACGGCGTAATTTCCGAGGTTCGCAGACGAGCCGCAATCTCTCCGTGGGAAGGTAGTCCCGTGTGGTGCGATCCAGAATCGCAGGTGGTTTTAGCTGCCAAGGTACGGCGGCAAGCGCATCTGAGGCGCCGAAACTCTAGTGTGCACCGCTAGGAAGGCAATCGCGTTTTGCTCTGCATCTAAATCGCAGCGGCATTTTACGAATTCGGCAGAAGCGCCGGCCTAGACTCTCGGTGGCAAGCCTACTAAACGGGGACATGCGAACATAAAACTCGTTTAAGAATGGCAACCCGAGTTGGAGTCGAGTCCAAGTCTGAATATTGGTTGGTCATCAATGCTGCCGCGGCTTCAAGTAGCGTCCGGCGAAAGTCAAAAAGCTTGGCCAGTTGGGACCGGCCGTGTGGCCGCCGGTATGTTGTCGAAACGCGATTTCACCATCGGTCAGCGGCGTTTCGATTGGAGGGAATTCGGTAGTACCTAGATCGTGCTTGCCGAGCAATTGATAGACGGGCCCGGCTCCGACAGCACCAAGGAACATCCCCTTTGCGTCGATCCAGCCGCCTTCCACCTGTTGCGAACCGCTGCTGATGAAAACCGGCCGCGGCGCGCACAAAGCGATGAGTTCGTGCGCGTCCACCGGTAAATCGTTCGGTGTCAGCGGCCCGGCGTATTTCAGAAAGTTGCCCGCCATCCAATGATATTCGGAAGTTGAGGCGACGTTCTCGACCTGTTCGCCGAAGCCCCGGCGCAGGATTTTCGCGCCGCCTTCGCCGGAGGATGCGACGAAGCCGACCGCGAAGCGCTGGTCATAAGCCATAGTCACCAAAGCCGCTTTGCCGTAGCGAGAGAGTCCTTCGATGCCGATCTGCTTTGCGTCAACATCCTTATCGGTCTCAAAATAATCCAATGCGCGGCTTGCTCCCCAAGCCCACGCCCGCAGCGCTCCCCAATCATCGAGTTTTCTTGGCTGGCCGCGATTCACCAAGCCGATGATTCCTTGGGTCAAGCCCTCGCCGTTGTCGGGTTGCACGCTCGCAGGGACCAGAATGGCGTATCCCCATCCTTTCGCAAGGACTTGCTGTTTCCACGAGGGACCGGAACCGACGAAGTTGGCCCACTGCTCCGGTGTTAGCCGTTGCTTGAGCGAGGCCAGAATCTCCGGGCTGAGGCCAAACTCCATCATGACGGGCACGGGGCCATGAGCCGAGGCGGGCGTCGTCACGGAGAGTTGAAAGTTGACGGTGATTTGCGGAAAAGAAGAATTGTCGACGTGGCCGACCAACTCTTTCGTGAGCGCGACCATGCCTTCGATCTCTTCTTTTTGTGTCTTCAAGACTTCCCAACGCACGGCCGGAGTTTCTGCAGGGACGCGACCATAGATCTCGCGATCGAAGAGTTTGACGATTTCCGGCCGACGCTTTGTCCACCAGTCGTCCGGAGTTTTCACGACCTGTCCATTCGCAAGTCGAAGAGGATCGGGTAATGGGGGATACGGTGGAACCTTCGATTCGTCCACGTTCGCGGCATTGGGGGCTTTCGGATCGCCGCTCGGGCCACGGCGCAATTCTGTGATATGCAACAAATCCAGCAATCGCCGATGATCTTGTTCAGAGGTCAAGTGAACCGGCGGCGACGTTTCGGACGTCTTCGCTTCTTGGCCCGCTGCTGGTCCGGCGCAGAAGGCGACGCAGGCACTGAACAACAAAAAAGGAAGCGAACGAGTGGTCGGGTATGTTTTGAGCAGCGATTTCACGACAAAGTATAACATGAATAGTGTCCTGTTAAGTTATAGTACTAATGTGGTACCTATCGAAAGGCGCGACGGCGGCCGAAGACTTGTCGCGCAACAACAGTTACTGGGTACATGATTCTCGGCGGAGTTTTCATTGTTTGCGGATTTTTCCGTCGGCGACCAGACGGTCCAGCCAGCGGTGAGCGGTCGCGACGCCCTTGTCGTTCGGATGTGTTCGGAGAAATGTGCGGAGCGTTTCGGCAGACTCCTCGAACTTGCCTGTGGCGGTTTGGGCTTGCGCCAGAAGTAACTCCACATCTGGCTGTGCACCGCGCGCCTGCGTAAAGGCTTGCTGGGCTTCCTGCAGGCAGGAATCGTACTTTTCTTCCCGGTAAAGAACACGAGCCAGGGTCCAGTGGGCTTCCCAATTGGTGGGATCCAATTGGATCGACTGCTGCAGCGGCGCCATTGCCTGGTCGTCCTTGTTTTCGTTCATGAAAGCCATGCCGAGCGCCGTGAAAGCACGAGCGTTTTGTGGATCGATCTGCGTGGTCTTTAGGAATACAGTCTGCGCCTGCTCCGGCCGGCCCCGCCGCAACAAGATTATTCCCTGTAAATAGAGAACATCGGGATGGTTTGGCGCCAGATTGGCCGCGTCGGTAATGTGCTTCTCCGCCTGATCCAGTTTGTTTTCATTTAGAGCATTCAGGGCTTTATCCATAGCTTCCTTGGCTTTGGGAGCGAGCAGTGGGCGCGCCGAACTTCCCAAAGCCTCGGGCGCGGAATCGCGCTGAAGAGTAATTTCTTCTTCCGCTTCGACGGCGACGGGCACAGAAAACTCTTTCTGCGTGGAGCGATAGCCGACGGCATCGGCCGCAATGGTGTAGTCGCCGAGGCTATTGAGAATGAAGACGACTCGGCCCTTGCTGGTCGTCATTTGTCCGGCGAGAGCACCCTTGTAATAGAGTTTGACGGTGACGAGCGGACCAATCAGCTGGCTGGAACCCTCCTTGATCGTTATCGCAACTTCGGCGCGATTGCCCCGAATGCCACCAATATCGGCGGACCGATCCTGAGCGTGCAAACATGAAGCCAGCAGCAAGAAAAAAAAGAGCAGCAAGAATGGACACCGAATCGACGCCAGATTCTTTTTC
>Ga0126376_10002194_pt1 | contig 10979 bp, 10 predicted proteins | sample PanSoiMetPlot_15_FD_92760 | JGI IMG/M metagenome (GOLD analysis project Ga0126376, IMG submission 92760) | Tropical forest soil microbial communities from Panama - MetaG Plot_15 | ecosystem: Environmental > Terrestrial > Soil > Tropical forest > Bulk soil | place: Panama | collected 2016-02-17
CGAGGACCCGCTTGCCGGCCAGCCTGTGGGCGAACCGCACCGGGTCGGCGCCGTCGGCGACCGACTTTCGCACGAACTGCCTGACCTGATCCGTGGTGAGATTCGTGTCGATCAGCTGATAGACCGAGGTCAATAGCCGCGGGCCCGCCAGTCCGCGCTCGATCGCGGCCTTAAGCGGGACATCCCTCGGCGAGCCAACGCTTTGCACGGTGGTGAATCCGGCCATCAGCACCGTGTAGGCCATCTCGGCGTCGTACAGCGCCTGTTCGCCCGGCGTTTCGTTCGGCGTCTGTGCGCGGCCATCTCTGCCGAAGTGACTTACCAGGTGCACATGGGTGTCGATCAGTCCGGGAAGCACGGTGAGACGCGAAAGATCATAAGCGGCGGGCGCCGCCGTGCCGGCGTTAATCCTGGTGATCTTGGAGCCATCAATGACGATCGTTGCATTGCGCTGAATGGCGCCCTTGCCGTCGAGCATCGTGCCGGCGCGGATGGTCACCTGCTGCGCGCTTGCCCCAGTCGCGAGTGTCAAAAGCGCCGCGATCATCGCTACGGTTTTGAGTGGGTGCATCGGATTTCCTCCACGCGTGTCGATGTTGCTCACTGCGCTGCTTGCTGGAATGAAGGAATCTCGGCCGGGAATTTGATCCATTCGTGCCGGTGCTGCGTCCAGACAATGCGGGTCGGGGCGTTGAAAGAGGGATCGGCAAAATTGCCGACGGCAATGCCGATATGGTGCGGCCGCAAGTCTGCGACCCAGTAGACCGTTCCACCGCAGTTCGGACAGAAATAGTTCACAATCGTGCGCGGCGTATCCTCGACTCTTCGCACGAAGGTTTTAGCGAGCCCGCGCAACCTAACGGCTTCGCGTTTGAAATAGGCACCGATGCCGAATGGACTGCCGGTGCGCCGCTGGCACGCTGTGCAGTTGCAGAGCGAGACAACATCGGGCTCGCCTTCTGCCGCAACGGACACCCCACCGCAGGCGCATTGCGCAATTCGCGTTTTGGTCATGTTGCCCCCTTCTCGTCTCGCCGGTGGTAGCGTAGCGCTGGAGAGACCGATGATCGAGCAAAAATGCTCGCGACAGCATGGACGTCAAAGTCGAACGCATCGCGCCCCGAAGCACATCGGGGGCTTTCACCGCGCGCTGGAGATCATTTGCCAAGCTGCGCCCGAGCCGCGGAGAGCAGGACTTGCGCTCCCGCGGATGCATCGAGCTTGCTCCAATTCTCGGGCGAGGACACGCTTGTGAGTTGCTGCCGCAGAATCTCGACCGTTGCGTCCGAAGCATCCTCTGTTCGTTCCGCGACCCGTGCTTCCAGTACGTGCGGCGCGGCGTCCAGCCAGAATGCAAAGAACGGAACGCCCGCCTTGCGCGCGACGCTATCGATGCCCATCCGCTCGGCTTCGCTGCCGTGCACCGCATCCGAAATCACGCTGCACCCGGCCGCAACGAGCTCGCCTGCCAGCCGAATCATCTCGGCATAGACGCGCCGCGTCACTTCCGGCGCATAGGCCTCGGCCGGCAAATGCGCCAGCTCGTCGACGCCCATGAGCCGCTTGCGGATGAGATCGCTGCGCAGGACGATGGCGCCGGGCGCCGCGCCGAGGAACGGCGCCAAAGCGTAGGCAAGGGTGGACTTTCCCGTGGCTGAAACGCCGCCAAGTGCCACGAGCCGAGGCGGTGGCGGGGACAGGTACGCGATCGCGCGATCGAAATAGGCCCGCGCGATGTCTCGCCAATCGACATCGTCATGCGCGTGTCTGCGTTTTGTGGCCGTCGTCACCGCGACATGGGCGCGGATTGCAGCCCGGCAGGACAAAAACAGCGGCAAGGCGTCCAGCTGATAGTCGCTGGTCCTTTCGAGATAGCGGTTGAGCACGGCATTGGCGAGCGCGCGCTCTCCATGCCGGTCAAGATCCATGAGCAGGAAGCCGAGGTCGTAGAGAACATCTATGCACGCGAGATCGTCGCTGAATTCGATGGCGTCGAAAAGAGTCGGCCGGCCGTCGAGCAGGCAGATGTTGTTCAGATGAAGATCGCCATGACAGCGCCGCACGAAGCCGCCGGCCCGCCGCTTCTCCAGCAAGGATCTCGATCGTTCCAGCCAATGGGTAGAGGCGCTGCTCAGCTGCGCGATGCGCTCGCTGCCAAAAGGGCGCTCCGTCATACTCTTCAGAATCTGCTCGTTCTCCTCCAGCACGCGTGCAATGCCGCTTACGCCGCCGAATTGCGGCGTGCGTTCCGCACGGGCATGGAACGCGGCGATCACTTCGGCCAGCGAGTGTGCAATGCGGCGATCGAGCCTCCCTTGGCGCCTCACCTGCTCAAGCAGATCGCTTTGCGGGAAACGGCGCATCACGAGTACCCAGTCGCAGGCGCTTGCTTGAGGCGCTCCGAGGCCGAGCTCGCCGTTCGCACCGCGGATGATCGCCCGCACCTCGAGGTAGAGCGACGGCGCGGTGCGGCGATTGATGGCGAGCTCGGCCTCGCACATCGCGCGCCGGCGCTCGACGGTCGAATAATCGAGATAGGGGAAGCGCACCGCGCGCTTCAGCTTGTAGGCGCGCTCGCCGGCAAGGAACACGATGGAGGCGTGCGTTTCGCAGCGTTCGATCGGGGCATCCGCCTGCAGGCCGTAATTCGCCGGCTCCGACAGGAACGCAATGACCTCACGCTGCTCCTCAGCCATGGCTCCTGGGCCCGCGACAATCCGAAAGCTTAGCGCGAATAGGTCGGGCTCAACTTCGTCCCTTCGGCGGTCCACGGTCCTGGGAGAAGTCCTAGAGGGATAGATGGAAGCCCTTGGTGTAATCCGCTGTCTGGGCGGGTTGTCGTTTATTCTTCACTAGGAGAAGTCCTAGCCGGTGGACCGAACGCTGCGCTGTAATACGCCGCGCAATCAAGTTGTCCCTTATTCTTTACTAGGAGAACTCCTAGTGTATAGCACAAATCATGATTGCCATGACGGTTGATAAAACAAAGTACTAGGAGAATTCCTAGTCCACGATAGAAGCGCTCTCATCGTATTTCTGAATATAATGTGCGCTATCCATTTTGATATATCTGCGCAATGCCGCAAAACCATTTGTATCCACTTGTATAGACCGGAAACAACGACAAGATTCAGTGACAGGAAAGTAATTTCCTCTTCAGACACGCCGCCTACGACTCGCACCCGCAATTTAAAGGCGCGTGAGCACGGCGCGGCACGTCATGGATGTCTTCTACGTCTGCATTCGCATTCCAAAATGCGGCAGCACAAGTCTCAGTTTTTTTCTCGATTCCGTGTTTGCGCAGGCGCGCAAATTCTACCTGCCGCACACTTTGGATCTCGACGGCGCGTGCTCGCGGTTTCAGTCGCTGCGCTTCATCCGCACGCAGTCGCGCAATCTCTTCAAGCATTACGGCACACTGTGCCTGCATAGAGCGTTCGAGATCATTTCCGAGAATGCGCGCTCCGGAGATCTCATCGACGGCGGTCACCTCGACTTTCCTTCCGTTCGCTTAAACCTGCGTAAGCAGGTCAAGCTGATCACGCTGTTTCGCGAGCCGGGCGTGCGCGTTCATTCCGAATACCACTACTTTCGCGAAACCCATTTGAAGAGAAATGCGCTGACCCGTTTCGATGCGGGTCTCCGGCCCAAGATCGCCGCCAAATACAGCTTCGACGGCTATCTCGATTTTCTGCTGGAACGGCGCGCGGTCTATGGCGACCTCGCAGCGCGCTATGTCGGTTGGGATGGGGCGCAAAGCCTGTCAGCGTACTTTGATGACAATGTCTTCCATGCCGGTCTCTTGGAAGAGCAGGGCGCTTTCGCGCAGGGGCTTTGTGCCAAGCTCGGCATGGAGATTTCCTTTCCTCACCGCAATGTCACTGCTGCGCGGCCTAAGGAGCTGCTGACTAACCACCAGCGCCAAAAGGTCGCGGAGATATTTCCACGCGATCTGGCGCTCTATGAGTGGCAGCGCGAGCGGGTGCAGGCGAAGCCGCCTCGGACCAATGGGCTGCCGGCGAGCGAAGCAAAGCGTGCGGCCTAGTTCGGCTGTCGGGTCAGGCCGCAGCGTGCACCTTGCTCAAGTGCAGGACGCAGCGGCCTTCGCTCCACACCTCGACAAGGCTTGCAGGGGACTTGTCCAGACACTCCGCCGCAAGCCGGTGTGCCGCCTCCGGAGATGCCGCAAACAGCTCAAAGGCCGCGAGCGGCCGCTCATCGTCCGGGTTCGCCAAAAAGACGAATCGATATTTGCCCATGCGCCCACCAGTTGCCCGGGGCAATAACGCATGAGCAGGAACTTGGCCGCATTTAGCCGCTGCCATTTTGCGGGATCGCTGGACCGTGAAGCCCGCTGTTGTGACAAATCCGGCGGCTCGGGCTAAGCTTTGCGACCACTAATTGGCCGGGCGGCGTAGGCTCAAACGCACCGCCCCGTGCCGGCTCCGGGGGGAGACATCATGCAATACCAATCGCAGATTGGTCGGTCGTGCCATGGGCGCCGTTGATCAGCCGCCGCAGCCGCCGGCCATTGAAAGCGTGCTCATCCAGGCCGCGCGGCTGCCGCCGTCTGCCAGCGAGCCGGCCTTCTCGGTCATTCACTTGGATGAGGCGAAGATCGCGCCCTATGACCGGCTCGACACCGCGCTCAGACAGATCCCGGGCTTGTCACTGTTCCGCCGCACTACCAGTCTGTCCGCCAATCCATCGACCCAGGGTGTGTCGCTTCGTTCGATCGCGCCATCAGGGGCCGGACGCACGCTCGTCACGCTCGACGGCGTACCGCAAAACGATCCCTTCGGCGGCTGGGTGATCTGGAACTCGCTGCCGACGGAATCAATCTCCGGCATCAGCGTCGTGCGCGGCGCGGGCGCCGGACCCTACGGTGCGGGCGCGCTCACCGGCGTGATCGCGCTTGAGGAACGCGGTGGCGGCATCGCCGCAAGCGCGGAAGCAGGCAACCTCGGAATACAGCGCGAGGCCGGCGCGGCCGGCGCCGATCTCGGCGGCATCGGCTTGTTCGTGACTGGTCAGAACGAGCACGGTGACGGTTGGTATCTCGTGCACGCGGGCAGGGGGCCCGCTGATACGAAACTCCTAACCGACGATTGGAGCGTGTCGGCGCGGTTACAGACCGTGATCGGCCGCGCCGTTGTTGCGCTTCGTGCCGGGCTCTACGACGAGCAGCACAGTGCAGGCCTCGTCGGTGCAGCATCCGAGACCAACGGCGATACCGCGAGTCTTACAGTTGCCGCTGCGCCCGAGCCCGGCGCCCTTGGCTGGCGCGTCCAGGGCTGGCTCCGTGACAGCAATATTCGCCAGACCACCGTGGCGGTATCCGCTTTCCATTTGACGACGACGCCGGCGAACAACCAGTACCACGTGCCGGCCACCGGCTGGGGCCTCAACACCGCGCTGCGCGGCGCAAATCCTACGCTTGAATGGGAAGTCGGCGCCGACATGCGCGCCGCGCAAGGTGAAACCGAAGAGCAGTTCCGTTTCATGGGCGGCGTGTTCACGCGCGACCGCAGAGCCGGAGGCCAAACCCTCGTCGCAGGAGGTTATGTCGAAGCGGCGTGGCATCCCGGTCAATGGCTGCTTACTGGCGGATTGCGCTACGATTACTGGTCATCGACGGATGCGCACCGCATCGAGCACAATATCCAGACCGGCGCGGTGACACTGAATGCGCCGACGCCGGATGCGGACGGTAGCTTGCCCAGCGGCCGCATCGGCGCGCGCTACGATCTTTCCGACGCGCTATACGTTCGCAGCGCCGCCTATACCGGGTTTCGCGCCCCGACTTTGAACGAGCTGCATCGCTCTTTCCGCGTCGGCAACGACATCACTCAGGCCAATCCTCTCTTAAAGCCCGAGAAGCTCTATGGCGGCGAGGTCGCCGTCGGCGATTCCACCGGCAACCTGATCTGGGAAGCGAACTTCTTCTACAACCAGCTCGCCGATGCGATCACCAACGTGACCGTCGCCAACGGTCCGTTTACGGATCCGATCGAAGGCTTCATCCCAGCGGGCGGAACGTTGCGCAAGCGTCAGAACGCCGGCACCATCAACGCCTACGGCGTGGAAGCGCGCATCGAAGACCAGATCACCGACAAATTGAATGCGCGCTTGGCGGTCGACTATACCCACGCGCGCGTCGCCGATTCCGGCGGGCTCCGTCCCGCACAAGCGCCCGAGGTGTCTGCGACGGCGGGGCTCGATTGGGCTGCGCCGTTCAATTTCGGCGTTCATCTTGATCTGCGCTACGAAGGCGACCGCTACGAAGACGATCTGAACTCAAGGCTGCTGCACGCCGCGTTCACGGTCGACGTGCGCGTCGACTATCATCTGACCGAGACGTTCAGCGTCTATGGTGCGATCGACAACGTGTTCAACAGCAATGTGGAGACGTTCCAGGCCGCGGCGATTCCGCCAGACACCAACGCGCTCTACAGCTACGGACCGCCGCGGATTTGGCGCATCGGTCTCGCGTTCAGGAATTAGCGACCCCTCGCCCTGACCCCTTCCACAAGGGGAGGGGGAATAAAAGAAATGGCGCGCGGGGACGGCCCACGCGCGCCATTGTGACGTCCAATCGGAATAAACTTATTTGCCGGTGTACTGGCCGACGAGATCACCGGAGGCAAGAACCTTGCCTTTCATGGCATTGACGACGGCATTGCGGTCGGCGGTCGCCGGATCGAGGTTCAGCCTCGTGCTCAGCGCGAAGACCTGGAAGTGATATGGATGTGTCTGGCCTGCGGGCGGCTTCGGACCGACATAGCCCGCTTCGCCGCGGATGTTCTTGGCTTGCAAGCCGCCGTTCTCGAGCCGCTCACCGAGGGCAATGCCCTGCGGCAGTCGCGTCAGCGTCGATGAGAGGTCGTACACGACCCAATGGGCGATCGGCTCGGGCCTTGCAACGCCGTTGTCTTCTACGAGAACCGCGTAGGCAACGGTCCCTTGAGGTCCCTTCGACCACGTGATCGCCGGCGAAATGTTCTCGCCGTTCTGGGTGTAGCGCTCGGGCAGAGCGTCTCCGCTCACCCAGGCGCTGGAAGTGACTCTCAGGCTAACGCCCGCGCGCGCGATGGCGATTTCTTTCGCGAGCTGCGGCGGACCGGCCGGCGCCGCGTTTTGCGCACCGGCCGTGCTCACGCACAACGCGGCGAACGCTCCGGAGATTAAAGTGTTACGCACTAAAGAGTTCATAGGTGGTTGTGTCTCCCTGCTGATTGCGAGTCGGTTATTTGCCGGTGTACATGCCGATGAGATCGCCGGAGGCGAGAACCTTGCCTTTCATGGCGTTGAGGACGGCATTGCGGTCGGCGTTCGCCGGATCGAGATTCAGCCTCGAGCTCAGCGCGAAGACCTGGAAGTGATAGGGATGGGTCTGGCCTGCGGGCGGCTTCGGACCGACATAGCCGGCTTCGCCGCGGATATTCTTGCCTTGCATGCCGCCGTTCTCGAGCCGCTCTCCGACGGCGACGCCTTGCGGCAGCCGCGTCAGCGTTGACGGCAGATCATAGACGACCCAGTGCGGAATCGGCTCAGGGCGCTGCACACCGTTGTCTTCCGCGAGAACCACATAGGAAACGGTTCCGACGGGACCTTTCGTCCAGGCGATGCCCGGCGAGATGTTCTCGCCGTTTTGCGTGAAACGCTCGGGCAGCGCATCGCCGCTAACCCATGCGCTCGAGGTGACTCTCATGGTCATGGAGCCCGCGCGAGCGATGGCGATTTCTTTCGCGAGCTGCGGCGGACCGGCCGGAGCCGCGTTTTGCGCGCCGGCGGTGCTCACGCACAACGCGGCGAACGCCACGGAGACCAAAGTATTACGCACTAAGGAGTTCATAGGAGGTTGTGTCCCTGGGGATTGCGAGGCGGCTATAACACACAGCCGGGACAACAAAGCCAGCACAGATTTGTAAAAATATTCAAAGGTCCGTGTGACGTCAGGTCCCGGTTTCAAATTCGTAACGTGTTGTGAAAACTTTCTCTCGTCTGGCGTGCAATTTGTTTTCTTTGTGTCGCGAGCAAACGCATTCCGTACATTTTGACACAGTATTGACAATCACTGCCGATTTTCAGGCCGCATCTCGCTCGAAGAGTTGATGACCGCGTGCAGGCTGCGCGCATAGTCGATGGCGCCCTTGATGTCCATGGAAGGCGCCACGCGGGCATATTCCTTGATCGCCAGCACAGCCGGCTGAGGCGCTTTTAAGATCGTGGCGCAGAGTTTCTGCACTCTCTCGTCAAGCTGATTCGGAAGCGCCACTTCGCTGACGAGACCAAATCGCTCCGCCGTCTCCGCGGTCATCGTCGCGGTGGAGTAGGCGATGTACATCAGCCGCTTTGCGCTGACCTTTCCAAGCAGTGCCGACATTGCGATTGTCGGCATGATGTTCTCGCCGAATTCCGGCATCTGAAAAGTGGCGCCCGCGTCGGCGATGGTGATGTCGGCGCAGGTCGCAATCGCGCAGCCGAAGCCGAGGGCGCGGCCCTTCACTGCGGCGATCACCGGCAGCGGACAGTCGCGAAACGCGCTGTAGCAATTGAAGACGACGTCGCGGCCGCGCCGTACCTGAAGCGCTTCGAGCTTCGGAGCCGCGGCGCCGCGCGGGGCAATGCGGCCGACGCAAAAATCGGCGCCAGCGCCCTTGAGCACGACAAGCCGTGCGCTTGCGCCCGCGCCCTGGAGAAATGACGCGAGCTCGCCGATGCCAGTATCGTTCAGGCTGTTGCCCTGATCGGGGCGGTTCAGCGTGATGGTCAAGATGTTGCCGTCGGTTTCGGAGAGAATGTCGTCGCTCACGTCGCTGTTCCTTGTCTGGCGATTGCCGCGTTCAGTGCGTCGGCCGATTGAGATTGATCGAAGTCCATTACCGCATTCACGATCCGCTCGCGAACCGCCGCGTTGAGGATCGGTTCGGTCACGGTATGAAACTTCTTGAGCACTGCGCTCGCATCCAATCCGTCGCGCGAGAACCCTGATGGGTAGGCGACTTCGCCATCGATCCGAACCCCGTCGTCCCAAACGCTTATGGTGCAGGGATAGCTGCCGGGCGCTCGCTCATTCCAGCTCTTATCACGCCCCATCACGATTTTCGCCATCAGCCGCTTCACGGTCTCATCCTGCCAGCGCTCGTCTTCGAACTGCGCGACGCTGAGCTTGCCGTCGATCAGTGCGACTGCGATCAGAAACGGAAAGCTGTGGTCCGCTGCTTCCCGCGACTTCGGATGAGCGCGCGCTTCATCATCCTGATGACGCCTGACCACCTTGTAGTCGGCCATTGTGACTTCTACACGGGACACCTTATCGACGCCGTCTTTCAGCACCATGTGCAGCGTCAGCGCTGCGTCGATTGCGGCTTGTGCCGTATTGATGCAGGGATAGGTCTTGATATGCGCGCGCATGATCGCGCCGTCGCCATCGAACGGCTGGGCGATATTTTCGCGGCGCACGAAGAGATCGCGAAAGCCGCGCGGGTCTTCAAGCACCGCAAGCGGCCCCGTCACGCCCTGCTCGGCAAGCAGCGCCGCCTGCGCGCCGGCCTGCGCCACCAGCGCATTGGCGATCGACTTCGCCGCCGATATGTCGCCACCTCTGACGATCGACGGCGTTGCCGCGCGTGCCGCTCCCAGCGCCAGCGCATGCGAGAGCCGCTGTTCGTCCAGCTTGATCAGGTTCCCGGCGATCGCGGGCGCGACCAATCCCGATGCGGTGACGCCGTCCCAGACACCACCGCGGTCCATGCTCCGCTGCAGCCGCGCGTAAAGCTCATAGCCGGCGACGATCGCGTTAAGGATCTCGCGGCCCGAGCGCTTGCGTTCTGTACCCACAGCCAACGCAACCGGGATATTGTCGCTCGGGTGTCCGCCCGATTCCGGTTCGCCGTTTGCTGCGCCGATGATGTAATCGTTGAGATCGAGCACGCGAATGAGCGCGCCGTTCGCGAGCACCGCACCGAGCGCGCTTAGCCTCCATTCCGTTCCAATGACGGAGCAGACGCCGGGCTTTTCGTTCGCCGCAGCGGTTTTGAGCACTGCTCTCGCAGCGGGCTCATTTGCGCCGGCGAAGCCGCAGCCGATGGTGTCGAGGAGCAGCAGCTTTGCTTGCGCGATGGCGCGATCGGAAGCCGGCTCGGCGCGCGCAATAGCATGCGCAAGCCTCTCTATGGTGTTCGTTTGCTTCGTCACGCTTTATGCCTTTGCGGTCAATAGCGGATCAACTATCGTCGGGGCGCTCTTAAGTGGAAGTTGCAACGTGATTGTGTTGACCAATGAAGACGTGGAGCCGCTGCTCAACATGCCAGATTGCATTGCGGCAATCGAGGCGGCGTTTCGCGATCTCGGCAATGGCGATGCCGTGGATATTCCGCGCCAGGATGCGATCGTGCCGATTGCGCGCGAAGGCGCGATCCATGATTTGAAGACCATGTCGGGCACATGGCCCAAGGCCGGCATCGCCGCCATCCGGCTCAACTCGGACATCGTCCATGGCCCGATCGTGAACGGCAGTCCGCGCCGCGTGAAGCTCGCGTTGTCCGAGCCCGGCGGCCGCTACAACGGACAGGTATTGCTCTTCTCCACCGACACCGGTCAGCTTCTCTGCATCGTCAATGACGGCGTCATGCAGCGCGCGAGGGTCGGCGCCACCAGCGGGGTTGCGGCCAAATATCTCGCGCGTACTAACGCGAAGACGCTTGGACTGCTCGGTACCGGCTTCCAAGCGGGCGGGCAGCTCGAGGCGATGTGCGCGGCGCGCAACGAGCGCTCGAGCCGCTCGAGATGCGCGTCCATCTTGAAGAGGCGGCCGTTCCAGGCCGACATCGTGTCGAACACACCGTCGCCGCGCAGGAAGCCGACGTCGAAGACGGAGACGCGCGCCTGCTCGCGGGGGACGTACTCGCCGTTGACGTAGACGACCAGGGTGTCGCCGGCCATGGCCGTCAGCGGATGAGGCCGTAGAACCGGCC
>Ga0126376_10002195_pt1 | contig 10978 bp, 8 predicted proteins | sample PanSoiMetPlot_15_FD_92760 | JGI IMG/M metagenome (GOLD analysis project Ga0126376, IMG submission 92760) | Tropical forest soil microbial communities from Panama - MetaG Plot_15 | ecosystem: Environmental > Terrestrial > Soil > Tropical forest > Bulk soil | place: Panama | collected 2016-02-17
CCTCACCGCGACGCAGGAGGGCAACTACAAGGGCACCGAGGGCTTCGGCGCGATCCCGTTCGACGGCATCGTGCTCGCGCACTCGAACGAGGCCGAGTGGCAGACCTTCAAGAACAACAAGAACAACGAGGCCTTCATCGACCGCGTATACATAGTGAAGGTGCCGTACTGCCTGCGCGTCTCCGAGGAGACCAAGATCTACGAGAAGCTGCTCCGCAGCTCGTCGCTCGCGCACGCGCCCTGCGCTCCCGGCACGCTCAAGATGATGTCGCAATTCGCCGTGCTCACCCGCCTGAAGGAGCCGGAGAACTCCTCGACGTTCTCCAAGATGCGCGTGTACGACGGCGAGAACCTCAAGGACATCGATCCCAAGGCGAAGTCGATGCAGGAGTACCGCGACTTCGCCGGCGTCGACGAGGGCATGACCGGGCTGTCCACGCGGTTCGCGTACAAGGTGCTGTCGAAGGTCTTCAACTTCGACCACACCGAGATCGCCGCGAACCCGGTGCACCTCCTGTATATCCTCGAGCAGCAGATCGAGCGCGAGCAGTTCCCGGCCGACGGCGAGAAACGCTATCTCGCGTTCGTCAAGGAGTACCTCGCGACCCCCTACGTCGAGTTCATCGGCAAGGAGATCCAGACCGCGTACCTCGAGTCCTACTCCGAGTACGGCCAGAACATCTTCGACCGCTACGTCACGTTCGCCGACCTGTGGATCCAGGATCAGGAATACCGCGACCCGAACACCGGCGAGATCCTCGACCGCGCGGCGCTGAACGACGAGCTGGAGAAGATCGAGAAGCCGGCCGGCATCTCCAACCCGAAGGACTTCCGGCACGAGATCGTCAACTTCGTGCTGCGGGCGCGCGCCGCGAACCAGGGCAAGAATCCGTCCTGGACGAGCTACGAGAAGCTGCGCACGGTAATCGAGAAGAAGATGTTCTCGACGACGGAGGACCTCCTCCCGGTGATCTCGTTCAACGCCAAGGCTTCCGAGGACGAACGCAAGAAGCACCAGAATTTCGTCGACCGTATGGTCGCGAAGGGCTACACCCCGAAGCAGGTCCGCCTGCTGGTGGAGTGGTACCTGCGGGTGCGGAAGTCCTCGTAGCTGCCATGCGCCGCCGGACGGCCTGGCCCAGCTGCCGGCGCCCTACCGCCGCAGTGCCTAAGCCGTTTGGCCGCCGCTAGCGTCAGCGTGCAGCGGCTTTCTTTGGTAGGCTCGCAAGCCCAATGAGCGAGATCATCGACCGCCGTGAGAACCCGCGCCACAAGAGCGCGGTGAACGCGCAGCGCTTCCTCAAGCGGTACCGGGCGCAGGTCCGCGAGGCGGTGGCGCGCGCGATCGCCGGCCGCAAGATCGCCGAGGCCGACCGCGACGCGAGCATCTCCATTCCGGCGCGTGACATCAACGAGCCCGTGTTCCATCACGGCGCCGGCGGCAAGCGCGAGGTGATCCTGCCGGGGAACAAGGAGTACGTCACGGGCGACGAGATCGCGCGGCCGCCGGCGGGCGGCCGCGGGTCGGGCAGCGGCGCCTCTGACGACGGCGAGGGCGAAGACGCGTTCCGCTTCCGCCTCTCCCGCGAGGAGTTTCTCGACTTCTTCTTCGAGGACATGGCACTGCCGGACCTCGTCAAGACGCAGCTCGCCGCGGTCACGCTCCAGAAGCGCATCCGCGCCGGGTACCGCACGGACGGCACGCCGTCCAACCTCGCGGTCGTCCGCACGATGCGGGAGTCGCTCGCGCGGCGGATCGCATTCCAGAGCCCCCATGCCGCGCGCCTCGCCGAGCTCGAGCGCGAGCTCGAATCACTCGGCGGGGAGTCGGCGGACCCCGCCGACCCGCGGGTCGCCGAGCTCCTCGCGGAGATCGAGCACCTCCGCCGCCGGATCGCCGCGGTCCCGTTCATCGACACCTTCGACCTCAGGTTCCGCAACCGCATCACCCAGCCGCTGCCGATCGCGCAGGCGGTGATGTTCTGCATCATGGACGTCTCGGGCTCGATGGACGAGACGCGCAAGGACCTCGCGAAGCGCTTCTTCATCCTGCTGCACCTCTTCCTCAAGCGCCACTACGAGCGCATCGACATCGTCTTCATCCGCCATCACACCACCGCGAAGGTGGTCGACGAGGAGGAGTTCTTCCACTCGACCGAGACCGGCGGTAAGGTCGTGTCGAGCGCGCTCGCGCTCGCGCTCGAGGAGATGAAGGCGAACTACCCGACCGACCAGTGGAACATCTACGTCGCCCAGGCGTCCGACGGCGACAACTGGGAGGGCGACTCGCCGCGCTGCCTCGAGCTGCTGGTGAACGATCTCCTGCCTAGGGTCCAGTACTTCACCTACGTCGAGATCACCACCGGCGAGCCGCAGAACCTGTGGGTGCACTACGAGCAGGCGCGGGCGAGCCGGCCGAATCTCGCCCTCGGCCGGATCCGCGACCGCACCGACATCTACCCGGTGCTGCGGGAGCTCTTCGCCAAAAAGGAGAAGGCGGCCGCATGAAGCCGCCGATCAAGTCCCAGCCGAAACCCGACCAGATGAGCCTCCCGTTTACCGACCAGGCGTCCGGCGCCCTGCCGCGCCGCCGCCCGAACGAGCCGCTTCCGTCGGGCTCCGAGTGGCGCTTCGACCTCATCGCGCGCTACGACCGGGAGATCGCGCGCGTCGCGGAACGCTACGGGCTCGATACCTATCCGAATCAGATCGAGGTCATCAGCGCCGAGCAGATGATGGACGCCTATGCGTCCAACGGAATGCCGATCGGTTACTACCACTGGTCGTTCGGCAAGCGGTTCCTCGCCACCGAGCAGGTCTACAGGCGCGGCGCGATGGGCCTCGCGTACGAGATCGTCATCAACTCCAACCCCTGCATCGCCTATCTCCTCGAGGAGAACACGATGCCGATGCAGGCGCTCGTCGTCGCCCACGCCTGCTACGGGCACAACTCGTTCTTCAAGGGCAACTACCTGTTCCGCGCCTGGACGCAGCCCGACGCGATCGTCGACTACCTGCTGTTCTCGAAGCAGTACATCATCGAGTGCGAGCGTCGCTACGGTGAGGAGGAGGTCGAGCGGGTGCTCGACGCGTGCCACTCGCTCGCGACGTTCGGCGTCGACCGCTACAAGCGCCCGCCGAAGCGGACGCTCGCGCAGGAGCGCCTGCGCCTGAAGGAGCGCGAGGAGCACCTCCAGCAGCTCGTGAACGACCTCTGGCGCACGCTGCCGCGCGGCCTCGACGACGACCGGGAGGCCGCCGAGGTCCGGTTCCCGCCGGAGCCGCAGGAGAACCTGCTGTATTTCCTCGAGAAGCACGCGCCGCTCCTCGAGCCGTGGCAGCGGGAGATCGCGCGCATCGTGCGCAAGCTCGCTCAGTACTTCTATCCGCAGCGCCAGACGCAGGTGATGAACGAGGGCTGGGCGACGTTCTGGCACTACACGATCATGCAGACGCTGTACGAGGAGGGCCTGCTCGTCGACAGCTTCATGTTCGAGGTGCTGCACTCGCACACCAACGTCCTCACCCAGCCCGGCTTCGACAGCCCCTACTTCAGCGGCATCAATCCGTACGCGCTCGGCTTCGCGATGTACCGCGACCTCCGGCGCATCTGCGAGGAGCCGACCGACGAGGACCGTCACTGGTTCCCCGACATCGCCGGGTCGGAGTGGACGAAGACGCTCGACTTCGCGATGCGCAACTTCAAGGACGAGAGCTTCATCCAGCAGTTCCTCTCGCCGAAAGTGATCCGCGACTTTCACCTGTTCTGCCTCGTGGACGACGACGAGGCCGCGAACCTGCGGGTCGGCGCGATCCACAACGACGAGGGCTACCGCGAGGTGCGCGAGACCCTCGCGCGCCAGTACGCGCTCACCGAGCGCGAGCCGAATATCCAGATCGTGAACGTCGACGTCGGCGGCGACCGCTCGATGACGCTGCGCCACTTCCGCGCCGACCGCCGGCCGCTCCACCCGATGTACAAGGACGTGATGAAGCACCTCGCGTATCTCTGGGGCTTCACCGTGCGGCTCGAGACCGCGAACGAGGACGGCACCGTCGAGCCGACCCACGAGGTCAAGGTCGACAAGCGGCGCCGGCCCGAGCTCACGCTCGCGGCGGCGCTGCGCACTCTCCCGTAGTCGCGGTGCGATAATCCGCGGACTTCAAGTCCGGCGGACACCCACGTGGCCACGCGCCCTGCAGCGCTCGTCTTCGACGCCTACGGCACGCTGTTCGACGTGCACTCCCTCGCCGCCCTCTGCGACGAGCTCTGGCCCGGAAAGGGCGCGCAGCTCTCGCAACTCTGGCGCATGCGGCAGCTCGAGTACACGTGGCTTCGCAGTCTCATGGGGCGGTACGAGGGCTTCGATCGGGTCACCGACGCGGCGCTGCGCTACGCGTGCGCAGCGCTCGACCTCCCCTACGATGACGCGAAGCGCGAGCGGCTGATGCGCGCGTACCTCCATCTCGCTACGTTCCCGGAGGTGAAGGACGCGCTCGGCAGGATGCGCGGCATCCGGCTCGCGATCCTCTCGAACGGCACGCCGGCGATGTTGCGGGATCTCGTCGCGAACGCCGGCCTCGCGGCGGTGATCCCGGAGGTCCTCAGCGTCGACGAACTCAAGATCTACAAGCCGTCGCCGAAGGTCTATCAGCTCGCGGTCGACCGCCTCGGCGTGCCGACCGCGTCGATCGGCTTCGTGTCCTCGAACGGCTGGGACGCGGCCGGCGCGAAGTCGTTCGGGTTCCGCACGTATTGGGTGAACCGCGCTGGCGCGCCGCGCGAGGGGCTCGGCTTCGCCCCCGATCACGAGCTCGACTCCCTCACGGAGCTGCCGGCCCTGCTCGGTTGATGGCATGAAGTTTTGCCCCGATTGCGGCGCGACGGTCACGCTGAAGGTGCCGCCCGGCGACCACCTGCCGCGGCATGTCTGCGACGCCTGCAGCGCGATCCACTATCTCAACCCGCGGATGGTGATCGGCTGCATCCCGGAATGGGAGGACCGGATCCTGCTCTGCCGGCGCGCGATCGAACCGCGCTACGGGCTGTGGACCCTGCCGGCGGGCTTCATGGAGAACGGCGAGACCGTCGCGCAGGCCGCGGCGCGGGAAACGCTCGAGGAGGCGCTAGCGCGGGTCGAGCTCGCCGAGATGTTCACGGTGCTCTCGGTGCCGCACGTGAACCAGGTGCACATCTTCTATCGCGCGCGGCTCCTCGACCTCGACTTCGGACCCGGCGCCGAGAGCCTCGACGTGAAGCTCGTGCCCGAGGCGGAGGTGCCGTGGCAGGAGATCGCGTTCCGCACGATCTCCACGACGCTGCGGCACTACTATGCCGACCGGAAGGCCGGCAGTTTCTCCTTCCACTCCGGCGAAATCCTGCCGGTCAGGTGACCGCCCTCGAGCGGCGCCTCCTCCTTTGTGTTTTCGCGTTCGCCGCGGTAGATTGGCGCGCCGGTGCATCCGCCAGGTGCGTCGGCCAGCCCGGTGCCCGATCTGCTGCGCGAGCGGCGCCGGGGCGGCACCCACAAGACGAAGCTCGGCTGGAGGAGACCCGCTCATGATGACGCGCAACCTGCAGAAATGGCTGCTTGGCTCGTTCCTGCTGCACGCTCCCCTCGCGCTTGCGGCCGAACCGCCCAAGCTCGACCCGGCGAACACCGCGTGGATGATCACCGCCTCGGTGCTAGTGCTGTTCATGACGCTACCCGGCCTTGCGCTCTTCTACGCGGGTCTGGTCCGCACGAAGAACGTGCTCTCGATCCTCATGCAGTGCTTCGCGATCACCTGCGTCGTCACCCTGGCGTGGGTCGTGGTCGCCTATAGCATCGCGTTCGGCGACGGCGGCGCCACGCAAGCGTGGTGGGGCGGGCTCGCCAAGTCCTTCCTCGCGGGCGTCGGGGTCGCCACGGTGAAGGGCAGCATCCCTGAAACCGTGTTCGCGATGTTCCAGCTCACCTTCGCGATCATCACGCCGGCGCTCGTGATCGGCGCGTACGCCGAGCGCGTGAAGTTCTCGGGGATGTTGCTCTTCTCGACGCTGTGGCTGCTCATCGTCTATGCGCCGATCGCCCACTGGGTGTGGGGCGACGGCTGGCTCGGCAAGATGGGGATCATGGATTTCGCCGGCGGCACCGTGGTGCACCTCAACGCTGGCATGGCGGCGCTCGTGGCCGCGCTCGTCCTCGGCCGGCGCAGGGGCTTCCCCGAAACGCCGATGCCGCCGCACAACCTCACCATGACGGTCGCGGGCGCCTGCATGCTGTGGGTGGGCTGGTTCGGATTCAATGCCGGAAGCGCGCTCGCGGCCGACGGCGCGGCCGGGATGGCGATGCTCGTGACGCACATCGGCGCGGCCACCGGCGCGTTCGCCTGGATGCTGTGCGAGTGGGTGCGCTACGGCAAGCCTTCGGTCCTCGGGATCGTGACCGGCATGGTCGCGGGGCTCGGCACGATCACCCCGGCCTCGGGCTTCGTCGGCCCGCTCGGGGCGCTCGTGATCGGCGCCGCCGCGGGGGTGCTCTGCTTTTTCGCGACCAACTTCATGAAGCGCAAGCTCGAGGTCGACGATTCGCTCGACGTCTTTCCGGTCCACGGCGTGGGCGGCACGCTCGGCACCTTCCTCACCGGCATCTTCGCGGCGAGCGCGCTCGGCGGCGTCGGCTATCCCGAGGGCCAGACGATGGGCGGCCAGGTCCTGGTGCAGCTCACGGGCATCATCGCCGCGGCGCTGTGGTCGGGGGTGATCACCTACGCGCTGCTGAAGGCGAGCGACGCAATGGTCGGCATGCGCGTCGCGCCGGAGGAGGAAACCGAAGGACTCGACACGGTCCTGCACAACGAGAAGGGATACAACCTTTGATGCGCGAACTCTCTGGCGCAGTCCGGTCGATCCCGCGTCGGCGCGAGCATTGACAGCCGCGGACCCCGCCGCTAGCGTCACGGGATGGAGCGGCGGGATTTCGTCCGAGCGTGCGCCATCGGCGCCGCGGCTTCGGTTCCGGAGCTTCTCGCGAAGGCCTGGGCGCAGGGCGGGGCCAAGCCGCGCTTCTACGGTCGCGCCAGGCTCGTCGCCGCCAGCGGGGAGCCGGTCAAATCGAAGGCGCTGCCCGTCGGCCGCAACTTCATCTTCCACTACCCGTACGCCGGGACGCCCTGCTTCCTGCTCAACCTCGGCAAGCCGACCAAGGTAAGCGCCCGGCTCGCCACCGCGGACCATCGGGGGTACGAGTGGACCGGAGGCACGGGCGCGAACGGCGCCGTCGTGGCCTACTCGGCGATCTGTGCACACCGCCTGACCTACCCGACGCGCGACATTAGCTTCATCAGCTACCGCGGCGAGGCGACCCCGGGCAACCGGCACACGCAGGTGATCCATTGCTGCTCGGAGCACAGCCAGTACGATCCCGCCGACGGAGGGCGGGTCGTCGCCGGGCCAGCCCCGCAGCCCCTCGCGACCATCCTGCTCGACTACGACCGCGGCCCGGACGAGCTGTACGCCGTCGGCACGGTCGGCGGCGAGATGTTCGACGAGTTCTTCACGAAATTCGCGTTCCGCCTCGCCCTCGAGCACGGCGGCCACGCGAAAGCCGCGGTGAGCGGCACCTGCGTCGTGGACGAACTCGAGCACTACTGCCGGCAGCAGGTGAAGTGTTGATGCGGGACGAGGGATGATCGCCTGGCTCGGCGCCGATACGCCTTTTCCAGCGCCCGCATCCGCCCTGAAAGAGCCGAACGGCCTGCTCGCCGTCGGCGGCGACCTCTCGCCGCGCCGCCTGTTGGACGCCTATCGCCACGGGATCTTTCCGTGGTACTCGGAAGGTGACCCGATCCTCTGGTGGAGCCCGGACCCGCGGATGGTGCTCTTTCCGGGCGAGCTCCACGTCACTCGCTCGCTCGCCAAGACGCTCCGGAACCGAGCCTATGAGGTCCGCGTCGACACCGCGTTCGAGGAGGTGGTGCGCGGCTGCGCTGCGCCGCGGCCGAGCCAGCCCGGGACCTGGATCACCGCGGAGATGCGCGCCGCGTACCGCCGCCTGCACGGGCTCGGATATGCGCACTCGGTCGAGACCTGGATCGACGGAGCGCTCGCGGGCGGGCTCTACGGGGTCGGGATCGGCCGCGTATTCTTCGGCGAGTCGATGTTCTCCCGCGCCCGGGACGCGTCCAAGATCGCCTTCGTCCACCTCGTCGGTCGCCTCCTCGCCGAGGGCTACGGCCTCGTCGACTGCCAGATGCACACCGCCCATCTCGAGTCGCTCGGGGCGCGACAGGTCCCGCGCGCGGAGTTCGCCCGCCGGCTCAGGGAGTTGGTAGACTACCCGCGCCCGCCGGGTCGCTGGGTCCAGGCGGCCCCGCACAGCGTGAAGAGCGAAGCATGTCGCAGCTGAACGACCTGCCTCATGCGGTCCTGCAGTTCTACGTGACCGCGCCCTACCCGTGCAGCTACCTGCCGGGCCGGATGGCGCGTTCCCAGGTCGCGACCCCGTCGCATCTGATCGGCAACGACCTCTACGGCGAGCTCGTGCGCCTCGGCTTTCGCCGCAGCGGGATCTTCACCTACCGCCCCTATTGCGACGCCTGCCGCGCGTGCGTGCCGGTGCGCATCCCGGTGCGCCAGTTCGAGAGCTCGCGCTACCAGCGGCGCGCGGCGAAGCGGCACGCCGCGCTCCAGGCGACGGCGCTCGGCCTGCGCTTCCGCGTCGAACACTACGCGCTGTATCTGCGCTATCAGGCGGCGCGCCACGCGGGCGGCGGCATGGACCAGGACAGCCGTGACCAGTACTCGCACTTCCTCCTCCAGAGCCGGGTCAACACCCGGCTCGTGGAGTTCCGCGACGAGTCGAAGCTCGTGATGGTGAGCATCGTCGACGTCCTCTCGGACGGCCTCTCGTCGGTGTACACGTTCTTCGACCCCGAGCTCTCGGGCGCGAGCCTCGGGACGTTCAACATCCTCTGGCAGATCGAGCAATGCAGTTCGCTCGGGCTGCCCTATCTCTACCTCGGCTACTGGATCCGCGACAGCCGCAAGATGGCCTACAAGGCCCGCTTCCGGCCGATCGAGGGCCTGGTGGACGGCGCCTGGCGCCGGCTGAGCGACGACGAGATCGACGGCTGACGCGGCGCGGCTCCCCCGATCGCGCTCCCGGGATGGGCGCCGATGGCTAGCGTCAAGGGCCGCATCGCCGTCGACATCGGCGGGACGTTCACCGATTTCGTGCTCGAGGCCGGCGATCGCCGCCTCACCCACAAGCTGCTGACGACCCCGCGCGCGCCCGAGCGCGCGGTGCTCGACGGCTTGCCCGCGCTGCTCGCTCGCGCGGGGATCTCGGCGACGAACGTCGAAGCGATCGTCCACGGCACGACGCTCGCGACGAACGCCATCATCGAGCGCAAGGGCGCGCGGACTGCGATGCTCGTGACCCGCGGCTTCCGCGACGCGGTCGAGATGGCGTTCGAGAACCGCTTCGAACAGTACGACGTCTTTCTCGACAAACCCGCGCCGCTCGTCCCGCGCGAGCTCCGGCTGGAGGTACCGGAGCGGCTCGACGCCCGCGGTTCGGTGCTCGTGCCACTGGACGAAGCAGCGGTGGCGCGACACGCCGGGTCGCTCGCGAACGCGGGGATCGAAGCGGTCGCCGTGTGCTTCATGCATGCCTACGCCGATCCGCGTCACGAGCGGCGCGCTCGCGAAATCCTCGCGCAAGCCGCACCGGGAATCGCGGTGAGTCTCTCGGCCGAGGTCTCGCCGGAGATGCGCGAGTACGAACGCTGGTCGACGACGATCGCCAACGCCTACGTCCAGCCCGCGATGGCCGGGTATCTCGGGCGGCTGGAAGCCGGGTTGCGCGCCGCCGGCTTCGCGTGCCCGTTGTTCCTGGTGACGTCGGGCGGCGGCCTCACGACCGTCGAGACGGCGCGTCGTCTGCCGGTTCGCCTCGTCGAATCGGGGCCGGCTGGCGGCGCAATCCTCGCGGCAAAAGTGGCGCGCGAATCCGGGCTGGATCGCGTTCTCTCCTTCGACATGGGCGGGACGACCGCCAAGATCTGCCTGATCGACGACGGCGAGCCGGCACACTCGCGGACGTTCGAAGTCGCGCGGCAGTACCGCTTCCTGAAGGGGAGCGGTTTGCCGCTCCGGATTCCGGTGATCGAGATGGTCGAGATCGGCGCTGGCGGCGGGTCGATCGCCGCAGTCGATCCGCTCGGCCGGCTCGCGGTCGGTCCGGAGAGCGCCGGCGCGGAGCCAGGTCCCGCATGCTATGGCCGCGGCGGCGACGCTGCCACGGTCACCGACGCGGACGTCGCGCTTGGCCGAATCGATCCGGCGCGTTTCGCGGGCGGGTCGATCGCGCTCGTGCCCGAGCTCGCCCGCGTTGCTCTCGCGCGCCGCGTCGGTGCGCCGCTCGGGCTCGACGCACCGCAGAGCGCGCTGGCGGTGAGCGAGGTGGTGGAAGAGAACATGGCCAACGCGGCGCGCGTGCACGCCGTCGAGCGCGGCAAGGAGCTCGTCGGGCGGACGCTCATCGCCTTCGGGGGCGCTGCCCCGCTGCACGCCGCGCGGCTCGCCGCCAAGCTCGGCATCGAGCGCATCCTGGTGCCGGTATCGGCCGGCGTCGGGTCGGCAGTCGGATTCCTCGCCGCGCCCGTCGCCTACGAGGTCGCGCGCAGCCGGTATACGCGCCTCGACGGTAACTTCGACCCGGGTGCGATCAACGCGATGTTCACCGCGATGCGGGCAGAAGCGGAGCGCGTCGTCCGCGCCGGCGCGCCCACGGCGCGGCTCGCTGAGTCGCGCAGCGCGGACATGCGATACGCCGGGCAGGGTCACGAGATCACGGTGACGCTGCCTTCGGATGCTTTCGGCGAGGGCGCCGCCGCCGACCTCGCGCGCTGGCACGCCGCAGCCTACCGCGAGACGTTCGGGCTGACGCTTCCCGATCTCGGCGTCGAGGTGATGAACTGGACGCTACACCTC
>Ga0126376_10002196_pt1 | contig 10975 bp, 5 predicted proteins | sample PanSoiMetPlot_15_FD_92760 | JGI IMG/M metagenome (GOLD analysis project Ga0126376, IMG submission 92760) | Tropical forest soil microbial communities from Panama - MetaG Plot_15 | ecosystem: Environmental > Terrestrial > Soil > Tropical forest > Bulk soil | place: Panama | collected 2016-02-17
CGATCCGCAATGCCGCCACGGTTCTTGACACGCATCAATTGCTCAATGCCTTATATTACGGATGAAGCGGGGAGTACCTCTGTACCTTCCTCAAGGATTACTGGCTGGACCGACGTCTTGGGAGACCCCCACGGCGAGTCGGTTTTTGTCGTAGTATCAGGAGGAGTTTGGTATCAATGGTTACTTACGGTCTCAATCTCACGCAACTTGACAGCTATTTGGTAGGTCAAGGAGCGAATGCAGCATCAATCGTGGCGATCAATCAATACTTAATCTGTGCTCATGATACGACTGAAAGAGGTCACCCAGCAAACGCGGTGGTTCAGCAGAGCCCCCGTATACACCGGACACAAGTTTTCGTCGCTTCACCGTCGACCAGCAACAGCGACACCTATGTTGATCCTGACTCAACGTCGTCGGCCTGGACGCTGACGTGGCCGCGACCAGGACGCAGGCGTTACTACCGTCGCGTTGACCGACACACGCCGGGTATTCGGGATCTCTTATGCTGAGATCCCTGCCCTTCATATAACAACACCATCAATCTTCACCCTTAGCCTGTAAAATCGAGATGTTGGCCACCTGGTAGATCGTGCCGTGGAAGTCACCGGGCGCGTTCCTTGCGAGGATGGCAATCCAACACATCACTGAGAGTCGTGATGAGCATGACGGCGAAGATCGGTATCGATATTGGGAAATTCCTTCAGCCCGAGGAATTGAACAAACCGTCCAGTCTCGGTTGCCTTGTCATCATCGCACGGCACCACGGTCTGCATCTTTCTACGTCCCAGCTCATCCACGACAATATACTGACCGGCAGGGAACCATCAGTTTTAGAGCTGCTGAAATGCGCGAGATCGGCCGGGCTCAAGGCCAAGGCGCTGCATCCGAAGTGGACCGGACTCGCCCGTCTCAAGAAGGCGCTACCGGCCATTGTCATGCTCAAGGACGGCAGCAGCATGGTGCTGGTGCGGGTCGATGGCGAGAGCGACCAAGCCCGCGCCGTACTTCGGGACCCCAATGCGAGCGACGACGCATTGCTTGTCATTGATCGTGTGAGATTTAATGACGTCTGGACCGGCGAAGTCGTTCTCATCAAACGCAACTACGAGATTTCCGACGAGACCCAGCCGTTCAGCATAGGTCTTGTTGCCGCGCTGATATTCCGCGAACGGTGGATTATTCGCGACATCGCCATCTGTGCGCTCGTCCTGAGCTTGCTCGCGCTGACGCCGATCGTCTTCTGGCGGCTGCTCACCGACAAGGTCCTCTATTTCAAGGCCTACAACACCTTCTTCGTGCTGTGTCTTGCAATGGTTGTCCTGGTGGTCTTTGAGACGGTTTTTGCCTATCTGCGCCAATTCCTCATCGTTCATCTGACGACGCGTGTCGACGTCAAGCTCGCCACCTACATGTTTGATAAGTTGCTGAATTTGCCGATCGATTTCTTCGAGCGGACGCAGGTGGGCCGTGTCACCCATGATGCACACCAGATGTGGAAGATCCGCACTTTCCTAATGAGCCAGTTGTTCGGAACCGTCCTCGATTCCGCAACGATACTGGTTTTTGTGCCGATCATGGTTTTTTACAGCCCGATCTTGACCGCAATCGTGCTTGCATCTTGCAGTCTCATCGTCATCTGGCTGATCCTTATGATACCCTATCATCGGCGGCGTTCCGCGGCCGTGGAGGCCGCCGAAGCGGCCCGTGGGGCATTTCTCGTACAGACGATTCACGGCATCCGTACTGTGAAGTCACTTGCACTCGATGCGCGCCAACGTCATGTCTGGGACGTGCTGACCGCGCGTGTCGCGAAATTGCGCTTTGCCGAAGGCATGGCGGCCAACATGATCCATTCCATGGTGCGGCCATTAGAACGGTTCGCTGTCTCGGGCTCGTTTGCTGTCGGCGTCTATTTGGCTTTGTCGACCGGTGATCCGGTCTACATCGGAGCACTGTTTGCTTTCCTTCTGCTATCACAACGACTAGCGGCGCCCCTGCTGCAGATGGCCAAGCTGATCAATCAATATGACGAAGCACGTATTGCCGTCGCCGTCGTTGCACAACTCCTCAACCAACGCCCCGAAGAGGGGCGCACCGGCCATGGTGTCCGCACCCCGATCGAGGGGCATGTCCAGCTATCAAACGTCACGTTCAAGTACCAGGGTGCATCCAATGCGGCTCTGCAGGATGTTTCTTTCGGGGCGCCAATGGGAACCACATTGGGCATCATGGGCAGAAGCGGCTCGGGCAAGACCACCATCGCGCGGTTGCTGCAGCGCCTTCACTCCAATTATGAGGGGTTGATCAAGATCGACGGCATCGACGTGCGGGAATACGATGTCGATCATCTGCGGCGCAGTCTAGGCGTAGTATTGCAGGAAAATTTCCTATTCACCGGCACTATCCGCGAGAACATTATGGCCGCCAAGACAGATGCAACTTTCGACGAAGTCGTGCGCGCTGCGCGCTTGGCAGGCGCCGAAGAATTTATCGACAAGTTGCCGCGTGGCTACGAGACTCAAATTTATGAGGGCTCGCCCAATCTTTCGGGCGGACAGCGGCAGCGCCTCGCCATCGCACGCGCGCTGATCGTCGATCCTCGCATCCTGATCCTTGACGAAGCGACCAGCGCCCTCGACGCCGACAGCGAGGCGATCGTCAATGCCAACATTTCGCGCATCGCACACAGCCGCACTGTGATCATCATTTCTCACCGCCTGTCGTCTCTGGTATCGGCGGACGCGATTCTCGTTCTCGAGCGCGGTCGTGTACACGACATGGGCCGGCATAGCCAGCTGTTGGAGCGATGCGACATCTACAGTAGCCTATGGCATCAACAAACCCAGCACGTCACCTCTGCTTCGACTCGAGGTGACAAGCGGCCGTTCGGAGGGCCGATCCGTGTTTCTTGAAGGGTTATTGAACGCCGGCAGACGGCATTTAAGAGCAAAGGCAGAAGCTCTTCGAGAAGCGGCGACTGCTGATATCATTCGGCAATTCCAGTCGGAAACTGACGCCATTCGCGAAGCGCCGGAGCCGCGCTGGGCTCGAGTCACGGTGCTGACGCTCGCTGCGCTCTTGTTGAGCATGATAATCGTCGTGACCTTGACGCGACTCGACCGAGTCGTGTCGAGTATTGGCGGAAAGATCGCAGCCACTGAACCGATCAACGTCTTTCAGGCGCTCGACCCGTCGATCATCAGGAGCCTCGATGTACGTGAGGGAGACGAGGTTCGACAGGGGCAACTTTTGGCAACCCTCGACCCGACTTTTGCTGCCGCAGACGTCAAGCAGCTGAGCCAACAAATTGCCAGCCTTGAGGCGCAAATCGCTCGCGACCAGGCGCAGCTCGACGGTCGCCCCCTGGTCATTCCGGAACAGTCCGATCCCGAGTTAATGAAATATGCGATTCTGCAAAAGGGCTTCTATGACCAACAGGTTGCCCAGCACAAGGCGCAATTGACCAGCTTTGACGCCAAAATCGCGCAGACGCGCGCGACAATTCAAAAATTTCAGACCGATCAATTGCGATATCGTGACCGGGAAGAAATTGCGCGCAAGATCGAGGACATGCGTTCGACGCTCGCCCAGCACGGCACGGGATCCCAGTACAATTTGTGGACATCGCAGGATCAGCGCTTGGAGCTGCTCCGCACCATCGAATATGGCAATAATAGCCTGGTGGAAGCTCAGCATACATTGGCGTCTCTGACCGCTGACCGCGAAGCCTATATTCAGCAGCGGTCAACGCAGCTGAGCCAGGACCTCGTCACAGCGCGTAACAACCTTGATGCCGCCAGAGCTCAATTGGACAAGGCGACTAAGCACCAGGACCTCGTCAGGCTCACCGCGACGGAATCGTCGGTTGTTCTCACCATGGCCAAGCTGTCGGTCGGATCTGTGTTGAAGCAGGGTGACACGCTATTCACCTTGATGCCCGCGAATGCCGCTGTGGAGGCGGAAATTCGTATTTCGTCAAAGGAAATCGGCTTTTTGCGGCCGGGAGATCATTGCGTGCTCAAGATCGATGCTTTCAATCACATGGAGCACGGCACGGCCGAAGGTGTGGTGCGCTGGATCAGCGACAATGCCTTTACCCTTGATGATGATGGCAGGCCCGTCGATTCCTATTACCGGGCGCGCTGCAGCATCGATGCAACGATGTTTCGGAATGTCCCGTCAAAGTTTCGGCTGATCCCGGGCATGACGCTCGAAGCCGACTTGAAAGTCGGGACTCGTCCGGTCGCCGCGTATCTGCTCAGCGGCATTCTGCGCGGATTTAGTGGATCGATGCGAGAGCCATGAGGTTCGCTTGCCACGGAATTGCTTTCACGCCTGCGGCCGATGGAGGAAGAGTGATGCTGCGTAACCCATTCACCTCTCCCGGCACGAGGTTCCGCGCTGCGCAAAGACACGCGATTTGACATAAGGCCTGCGGGACGTTTGCATGGTTCAGTCGGCACCAGGCTTGTTGGAGCGACTTCGGCTGAGGTCCGATCGGGGCGCGGATACGCGTTGGCTCGAAAGCGGAATAGCCGAACATAAGAAGGGGCGGCCCCTGAGGGCCCTCGCAGCTTGGAAAAGGGCCAGTGCGCTCGGCAGTACTGAAGCCGATTTTCGCATCGGCCTGCTATACGTGCGCGGAGAAGGCGTCGCACGCAGCGTGCCGGACGCCGTCGCTTGGTTCGAACGCGCAGGTGCCGTGGGGCACTTTGAAGCACAACATCAACTTGGTTGCATCTATCTCAGCGGCAGCAACGCGGGTCCCAACGGGCCAGACGACTGGTTCCGGGTGGCATCACAACACAACAATGAAGCCGCACAGCAAACGCTGAAAATGCTTTTTCCAAACGGGATCGCTGTCGATAAAGACCTCGATGAGGCAATGCGCTGGATGGCGGCCGCAGCAGCTGCGGGACACGCAGAGGCTCAGTCGCTTCTAGGTGATATGTATCGGCACGGTCTAGGATGCGAACAAGACTACGTTGAAGCCCATTGGTGGTACTCTCTCGCCGCAACGCAATCCGTTGCCTCCGCCCAATTTGGCCTCGGAGATATGTATTATCAGGGGCTGGGTGTCGACGTTGATCATCGGGTCGCGGCTGACTGGTATGACAAGGCCGCGCGAAGCGGGGATGGGCGAGCACAGGTCGCGTTGGCTTCGATGTACTTGGCCGGAGAAGGCAGGCCCGCCAATCCCAGTGAGGCCGCGCGTCTCTTTGTTCAAGCGGCTGAGCGCGAAGAGCCGCGCAGCCTGTATCGCGTCGCACTCATGCTTCTTAATGGCAACACCATGCCGGCGAATGTGGACAGGGCCGAAACCTATCTACGAAAGGCTGCAAAGCAGGACTACCTGCCTGCGATCATCAGGCTTGCTGAATTTTATTCCCGTGGCAACGGTGTCGAGCCGGATCTTAGGGAGGCGGCCGACTGGCATCGTCGTGCCGCTGAACTCGGCGACGCTCAATCGCAGTTCATCGTCGGCTGCCTTTACGCGACCGGTACCGGCGTCCCGCTCAATTTGCGCGAATCGGCGCGCTGGTTTCTTCGCGCGGCGCACCAAGGCCATAGCGTCGCGGCGCACAACGTTGCGGTCTATTATGCCAACGCCACCGTGGGCGACCGTGACTTCACGATGGCGGTGAGATGGTACGAGAGGGCTGCCGCTGGGGGCGTAGTGGCTTCTCAGGTCCAATTGGGAAAGCTTTATGCCGCTGGCCAAGGCATCACGCGCGATCCGAATTCGGCAGCTCATTGGCTCGAAAAAGCGGCGAAAACGGGCGATCCAGAAGCAAAGACGGCACTCGCCATGTTCCGTTTGCAAGGTGAAGGGTCGGGACGCGATGCTAGGCAGGCGGAGGAGTTGTTAAAGCAAGCGGCGGAAGGTGGTCACGCGGTGGCGGCGATGCAGCTCGGACATCTCTATGCAGGCAAATATTCGATCGAAGCCAATGCAGCTGATGCGTTGCACTGGTACACGAGAGCCGCGGAAGCCGGCAACGCCGTGGCTCAGCATACACTCGGAACGCTGTATCTGAACGGACGCGGCGTCCCGCAAAACTTGCAAGTTGCGGCAATGTGGATGGAGAAAGCCGCCCGTAATGACCATGTAAATTCGCAATTTCAGCTCGCACTGATGTACTGTGCTGGACAAGGCGTGCCGAAAGATCTGGCACAGGCCGTCACTTGGTATGAGCCTGCTGCCCGGCGCGGCCATCCGCTCGCGCAGTACAACTTGGCCGTCATGCTTTCCAAAGGCCAGGGATGCGAGCCGGATCAGGCCAAAGCACTTTCCTGGTTTCAAAAGGCCGCAGCGCAGGGTCTGAAGCAGGCGTGTGACGCTGTTCGCAAGATGAGCGGCGACGCGCGGAAAGATTCACCAGAAACTGGCACCGCTGGACGTTCAGTTGTGACGGAAAACTCCAACGAGCCGCGCAATCCATCGGCGCGTGATCCCAGCCGTGTGGCAGGCATGCAACAACCCAAGCCCAATCAACTCGCAAAACCACATATCCAGTTTGCGCGAGATGGCGACGTTGCTAATGGTTAAGCTGCAGGGTGGTTGCGGGGGTGCCATTTTGGGCCAGCTTCGCGTCTTCGGTTTCGGGCATAATGCAATTCCGATCGTAGCGTCGAAGAGCTCTCCTCACGAAGACCGACTGCGCGGCGACAAATCATCAGCAATCGGAGCGGTCCGGTTGCAGCTCGCATAATCAAAGGGTGCGGGGCGAGCTCGATCGGTTGTCTTCTTTTAGATGAAACGAGGCCGGCGCGGGAATCCTTATGGCTTAACAGGGACTTCTCTGGTCTGAGGCTGATGGGCCGCCACCGGCTGTTTTGATTCGGGCGATAATCTCGCCGGAGTAAAGGCTAGGAGTGGGCGATGACGGATCCTGTGACGTGGGGCAACGAATTCGTAGTGAACACCACGACGGCGAACGACCAACTCAACAGCTCGATCACGGCGCTCGCCGACGGCCGCTTTGTCATGACCTGGACGGACTACAGCCTTACTGGCGGAGACCTCTCCGGTTCAGCGGTGCGGGGGCAGATTTTCAATGCCGATGGCAGCCCGGCCGGCGGCGAGTTCCTGGTCAACACGACGACTGAGAACTTCCAGTTCGGGCCGTCAGTGACGGCTCTTCCGGACGGGCGCTTCGTCGTGGCGTGGACAAACGAAACCGACAGCTACTACGAAGGTTTCGACGTGATGGCGCAGGTCTTCAATCCTGACGGAACGAAGTCCGGCCCTGAGTTTCTGGTCAACACGGACCTGTTGGGCGATCAAAGAGACCCCAACGTCACGTCCCTTGCGGATGGCCGGTTCGTGGTGACTTGGACCAGCAACGACCCAAACGCCGCCGATCCGCTTGCCGTGAAGGGGCAGGTGTTCAATGCCGACGGCACCAAGTCAGGCATGGAGTTCCAGGTCAACACGACGACGTCCGGCACGCAGGAGAACGCGAAGGTTACGGGCCTCGCCGATGGCCGTTTCGTCGTGACCTGGCAGGATTACAGCGTGAGCGGCGGCGATACGTCGGGACATGCGGTCCGCGGACAGGTTTTCAATGCCGACGGAACGGCGTCGGGCGGCGAGTTCCTCGTCAACACCACGACGGCAGGCGACCAGTGGTACCCGTCGATCACCGCGTTGAGCGACGGGGGCTTCGTAGTGACCTGGGAAAATGACATTTCTTTCCTGCAGCACGACATCCGCGCACAGGTGTATAACGCGGACGGCACCGCGCGCGGCAGCGAACTGGTTGTCAATACAAGCTCCGGCGGCGCTTCGCCCGCCGTCGCGGCGCTCCCCGACGGCCAGTTCGTGGTGGCGTGGTCCAGCGCGATCCCGGATGGCAGCGGCGGAGCGTCGGGTTCGGCCATTCATGCGCAAGTCTTCAACGCGGACGGAAGCAAGGCGGGTGCCGAGTTCCTCGTCAACGTCCCCGCCACGGGCTACGACTGGACGCCGGCGGTCAGCGCGCTCAACGACGGGCGCTTCGCCGTCTCGTGGAACTACTACAACGGTTCGAGCTACGATGTTCACGCTCAGATCATCGATCCACGCGCGAGCGCGGTGACCTTCAACGGCACCGCGTCCGGCGAGCAATATGCCGGCACGAACTTCGACGACACGCTCAACGGAAACGGCGGGGACGATGTCCTCTTCGGCGGCGGCGGCAACGACATCCTGAACGGGGGCGACGGCAATGATACGCTCCAGGGAGGGGCTGGCGCCGATCAGCTGGTGGGCGGAGCCGGAATCGACACGGCTGCCTATACTGATTCCCCATCAGCGATCACAGTGAGCCTAGCGACCGGGACGGGCTTGGGCGGCGACGCCGAGGGCGATACGCTTACCGAAATTGAGAATCTCACCGGCTCGCGGTTCGACGACTCCCTGACAGGAGACGATGGGGCTAATGTCATTGCCGGCAATGCCGGCAATGACACACTCTCCGGCCTCGGCGGTGACGACGTCCTCATTGGCGGGGCAGGGGCCGATCACCTCGACGGCGGCGCCGGCACTGACACCGCTTCCTACGCAAGCTCGCGGGCGGCGGTCGTCGTGAACCTCGCGACCGGGACCGGCTCTGGCGGCGATGCCGAGGGTGACACGCTCGTCAACATCGAAAATGTCACGGGCTCCGCTTTCGCGGATATGCTGATCGGCGACAACAATGCGAACGTCCTCGCCGGCGGCGACGGTGATGATCTGCTGATCGGCGGCGCTGGAGCGGATCAGCTGATCGGCGGGGCCGGCAACGACACTGCGTCCTATGCGACTTCCGGCGCGGCCGTGACAGTGAATCTTGCGACCGGAACCGGCTCGGGCGGCGATGCCCAGGGCGACACGCTGAGCGGAATCGAGAATCTCGTCGGCTCCGCATTCGGCGACACGCTGACCGGAGACGCCAATGACAACGTTCTGACCGGCGGCGCCGGCGCCGACGGGCTCGACGGCGGGGCCGGCAACGACACCGCGTCCTATTCGACGTCCAGCGCCGCCGTGACGGTGAACCTTGCGACCGGAAGCGGTTCAGGCGGCGATGCCCAGGGCGACACGTTGATCAATATCGAGAACCTCACGGGTTCTGCATTCAACGACAGCCTGACGGGCGACCAGAATGCGAATGTCCTGATCGGTGGCGCCGGCGCCGACGTGCTCAACGGCGGCGGGGGCAACGATACCGCCTCTTATATTGACTCATCGGCCGGCGTAACGGTGAGCCTGGTGAGCGGGACGGGGTCCAGCGGCTCCGCCGAGGGCGATGTGCTCATTCAAATCGAGAATCTCGCGGGCTCGACCTTCGACGACACGCTCACCGGGGGCGATTCGGCGAATATCCTAACCGGCAATGGCGGTAACGATGTGCTCAACGGCGGGGGAGGCGACGACCTGCTGATTGGCGGGCCCGGCAACGATATTCTCAATGGCGGCGACGGCATCGACACCGCTTCCTATGCGACGGCGACCGCGGGCGTGACCGTCAATCTTGCGGTTACCCTGCCTCAGAACACGATAGGCGCAGGAACCGATACGCTCAGCGGCATCGAGAATTTTACCGGTTCGGCCTTCGACGACACCGTGTATGGCACCAGTGACGCCAATATCCTCAACGGCGGCGCCGGCAACGACAGCCTGTGGGGCTACAGTGGTGACGACATTCTCATCGGTGGGTCTGGAGACGATTTCCTCTATGGCGGTCCCGGGGCCGACGACTTTGTCTTTGGCCCTGGTTTCGGCCACGATGGGATTTCGGATTTCACTCCGGAGGCGATGCTTCCCCCTGAGTTGCATCTGCCCCACGACGTGATGGAATTCGATCCCAGCGTGTTCGCCAATTTTGCAGCCGTGATGGCGGCCACGACGGATGACGGCATGGGAAACACGCGTATCCAACTGGACGCCTCCGATTCGATTGCTTTGATCGGGGTCACGAAGGCCAATCTCAGCCCGGACGACTTCCTGTTCGCGCCACCTGGAACAGAAGGAAACGACACGCTGCTGTCGACATCCGGGAACGACATACTCAACGGCGGCTTCGGTACCGACACCGCCTCCTACGCGAACGCGACGGCAGGGGTGACCGTCAGCCTTGCGACGACCGGGCCCCAAAATACGATCGGGGCAGGAACCGATACGCTCATCAGCATCGAGAACCTAACGGGCTCGGCGTTCGCGGACATTTTGACCGGCAATGACGGCGACAACATACTGAGCGGCGGCGGCGGCAACGACCGGCTTGCCGGCGGTCTCGGCCACGACACGCTGACAGGTGGTGCTGGCAACGACTTCTTCGACTTCAATTCTGTTGACGAGACGCCGGTCGGGGCCGGCCTCCGCGACATCATCACCGACTTCCAGACCGGGCAGGACAAGATCGATCTCTCGGGCATTGATGCGGACACCACCCGCAAGAACGATCAGGCGTTCAAGTTCATCGGTACTCAAAACTTTGACGGCAGGGCCGGCGAGCTTCGCTACCAGACATTTGACCAACCCGGCACCGCCAGCGACCTCACGGTTGTGAGTGGCGATATCAACGGCGACAGAGTTGCCGACTTCGAAATTGAGCTGACCGGAATCGTCAAACCGACGTCGGGCGATTTCGTTTTGTGAGCGGCGAGCAGCCGGATTCTGATCAATTAGGGGGGTATGATCATGCCTGGAATTCCGTCCGTCATTGATGTCACGAACCTCGACGGGTCGAACGGATTCAGAATCCTCGGGGCGGGGATTGATGAGACGGCAGGCTCGTCCGTCGCCATCGGCGACGTCAACGGCGACGGCTTTGCGGACGTCATCGTGGGCGCTCCCGGCGTTGGCTTCAGCTACTCGTACTCGGGGGGGGCGGACTACAGCGCCTACGTGATTTTCGGCCACGGGGCTGATGACGTTCCCGTGCCGTGGTCCGTCGCGACAAGCGACAACGTCAATCCCACCGCCGTATTCCACGTGGGGTTCGGC
>Ga0126376_10002199_pt1 | contig 10971 bp, 9 predicted proteins | sample PanSoiMetPlot_15_FD_92760 | JGI IMG/M metagenome (GOLD analysis project Ga0126376, IMG submission 92760) | Tropical forest soil microbial communities from Panama - MetaG Plot_15 | ecosystem: Environmental > Terrestrial > Soil > Tropical forest > Bulk soil | place: Panama | collected 2016-02-17
AAGATGAGAAACCGCGCGTTTTTGGCAATGGCGTCTGCGCAATCCCTCACGACGTCAATATCGATGGCATGGGCCAAATCTACCGGATGTTCACGGACCACATGATTCAAAGAACAGGTGAAGTAGTTATCCAATTGTGGCCGGGCCAATTGCGCATAGGAAGGCCCCTTCCCGAGAATCAACCATTCCTTGCGCGTCACATCGAAGGACTGGCGCCAGCGCAAAAGATGCGGGATAGAGCGATCGTCTTCGTCCTCTTCTCTGCGCTCGATCCCGGGTAGACGATTGCTTTTGGGAGCGATTCTGTCGAGCAAGGAAGTCCAAAAATTGATTCCAGCAGGACTCATGTTAAGCTACTTTTGACTCGACCGCCGGCGGTCTGAATGCGACCAGGCCCATTTCAGCAATTACTATGCCATAAGCGCTTTGACTTGCGAATCAGCGCATGAGTCTCGTGGATCGCAATACGTGGGACCCAAAAAGCTAAAGATTTATCAGGATAAAGTTTGCAGTGATGCGATACGGAGTGACGCAACGTCGAAATGATTGCTTGATGGTCACGGTTCGATTTACGGAACAGGAGGAACATTATGAGACGGATGGGACGGCTCTTGTCATTTCTTGCATTTGCGTTCCTAGCATTTGCCGGTTGCGCTGAGCTGGGCCAGATAACCAACCCTGGTGACTACGGCACTGCAAGCGCGGACGTGATCGGTGAAGTACGCAATGTAGACACTCGGACTCGCCAGATTGAGATTCGGACCGATGCGGGACGAACTCAAGACATCCAATACGACAGCCAGACCAGAGTCGTCTATCGTCAGCGAGAGTACGCGGTATCCAATCTTGAGCCAGGCGATTATGTTGCCGTGAGCACGGAGCAGGATCGAGACGGCCGGCTGTACGCCGATGTCGTAACGGTGAGAGAAAGCGTCCAGGATAGGGGTGGTTCAAGCCCGCGACCCGGTGGTTCGGATCGCAACCGTGCCGGTCGGTTAGATAGATTAGAAGGCACCGTGGAATACATCGATTCGCGCCGTGGACAGTTTGAGGTTCGCGACCGGAGCAACCGAGTGATCGTGGTTGCTCTGCAATATAATGCGCCGCGAGGCGTGAGCGATCGTTTCGACCGGTTGCGCGAAGGCGATACCGTGCGGATCGAAGGGCGGTTTTTGAACCCGGACCGCTTTGAGCTGGAAAACTTCCTTTAAACTGCCAGCCAGATCACGCGCAAACCTGGCGGAAAAAGTCGTTTCCCTTATCGTCCACTAGGATAAACGCGGGAAAATCTTCCACCTCGATCTTCCAAATCGCCTCCATCCCCAACTCCGGGTATTCGAGCAGATCCACTTTTTTTATGTTTTCTTGAGCCAGGAGCGCGGCCGGGCCGCCGATCGAACCTAAATAGAAGCCGCCGTATTTCTTGCACGCGTCGGTGACTTGCTGGCTCCGGTTGCCTTTCGCGAGCATGATCATCGATCCGCCGTGGGATTGAAACAGATCGACGTAGGAATCCATTCTGCCCGCCGTCGTCGGCCCAAACGAACCGGAAGGCATGCCCTTCGGGGTTTTCGCCGGCCCCGCATAATAAACCGGATGGTCTTTGAAATATTGCGGCAGCCCCTCGCCTCGATCCAACCGTTCCTTCAATTTAGCGTGGGCAATGTCGCGGGCAACGATCATGGTACCGTTGAGAGACAATTGCGTCGTAACCGGATGCTTGCTGAGCTGCGCGAGTATGTCCTTCATCGGACGATGGAGATCGACTTGAACCACATTGCCCATCACCTTGCCGCGATGTTCCTCGGGAATTAGCCGGCCCGGATTTCGCTCCAGCTTTTCGAGCCAGATACCGTCGCGGTTGATCTTGGCTTTGATGTTGCGGTCTGCAGAGCACGAAACGCCCATTCCCACCGGGCACGAGGCGCCGTGGCGCGGCAAACGCACCACCCGCACATCCAGCGCGAAATATTTTCCGCCGAACTGCGCGCCGTAACCGGCCTTATAGGCGGACTGGAGCATTTTCTCTTCTAACTCAACGTCGCGAAAGGCCCGCCCAAGCTCGTTTCCTGCTGTCGGCAGATGATCAAGATAACCCGTCGTCGCGAGCTTCACCGCCTTTAAGCAAGCTTCCGCGGAGGTCCCGCCGATGACGAAAACCAGATGATAAGGCGGACAACCGGCAGTGCCGAGCGTTTTCATCTTTTCTGTGAGGAATTTCTCCAGGCTGGCCGGATTGAGAAGTGCTTTGGTTTCTTGATACAGAGATGTTTTGTTGGCCGACCCACCACCCTTGGTGACAAACAGAAACTGATACTCCATGCCGTCGGTAGCCATCAGGTCGATCTGCGCTGGAAGATTGGTTCCGGTGTCCACCTCATCGTACATGTTGAGCGGCGCGGTCTGCGAATATCTTAGATTCTCTTCCGTATAAGTTTTGTAAATTCCCTTGGCGAGAACCTCTTCGTCTTTTACGCCGGTCCAGACCTGCTGGCCTTTTTTGCCGAACACCGTAGCGGTTCCAGTGTCCTGGCAAAACGGAAGTATTCCCTTAGAGGATGTATCCGCGTTGCGCAGCATCGCCATTGCCACAAAGCGATCGTTATTCGATGCCTCCGGGTCTTTAAGAATTGCCGCTACTTTTTCCAAATGCTTCGTGCGCAGTAGAAATGAAACATCGCGTATCGCTTCATTGGCGACCAGGGTTAGCGCTTCCGGTTCAACTTTTAGAATCTCCTTCCCCTCAAAATGGGTAACCGACACGTGTTCACGGGTTAGCAAACGGTACTCCGTATCATCTTTTCCCAGCGGAAATGGATCTTGATACACAAATTGTGGCGTTGCCATCGTTTTTACCTCGCTTTTTTTGATGGTAGCTAAAAAATCGCCATTTGTCGACGCGCCGGTTTTGCTTGAACCGTTGACAGAACCAATCCCTCTCTATTACTTTCCGCCAAGAGGAATCCACGATGCAGGGCATTGTCCATAGCATTATCCTCGTTCTTTGTCTTGGCGGCGCCGCTGCGTTTGCTCAGACTCAAGAGCAGCTTATCGCGGGCGCCAAAAAGGAAGGCGCGCTCGTGGTATATGCGTCGGCAACGGCCCAACAGCTGCAAATGTATTTCACCGCTTTCAACAAAAAATACCCCTTTATCAAGACCGAATTCTTTCGCACCGGCAAACAGAAGCTGGTGAGCAAAATATTGCTGGAGGAACAAGCTAAACAGCACATCGCGGATCTTGTCCATACAAGCGTTATCGAAACCAATATAATCAAGAAAAAAAATGGCTTGAGCCGCTATGTGCCCCAAGAAGCATCGGTGTTGCCAAGTCAGTATAGAGACCCGAGGGGTTTTGGACATCGGCCTATGCCAGCGGCACCCTGTTGGGGTACAACAGCCGTCAGGTAAAGCGCGCTGAAGCGCCAAAAAAATATGAAGATCTTTTGGACCCGCGCTGGAAAAATAGTATCGCCATCGACACCAATAAGATTGAGTGGTTTGCCATGCTGCTGAAACTCAAAGGCCGGCCATTCATGGAAAAACTTGCCGCGCAGAAACCAACCCCGCAAAACGGGAATGCGCTGGTGCTCCAGTTGCTCGCGGCCGGTGAGTTTCCCATCACAGCGGGTGTTTATGAATATTCCGTGGACGACATGAAAACCAAGGGCGCCCCTGTGGATTGGATTGGTTTGGAGCCCGTCATCACTTATACAGTCGCTGTGTCCCTACCCTCACAGCCGCCCCATCCTTACTCCGCCAAACTGTTCATCGAATGGCTTCTGTCGAAAGAAGGACAAGAAGTCGTCAACCAGTACGGGCGAGTGCCGATCCGCGACGACGTGGAATCACGCTACGGGAAAATTCTCAGACAGCACAAGCTGCTCATGACTGACGTCGATCTGGGGCAAAAAGAGGCTGAGGTCAACGAAGCCTTTCGCAAACTCTTTCAGTAATCAGAGGTCAAGGACTACTTTTTAAGGAGGCCTCCAATGGCATTGGCAAATCGCTCATGGTTTATGATGTTGATGATCGTTGCCGCACTAACACTGTGCAGTGGCCGAGCAAACCCTCAGGATGAAGCCCAGCCGACCAATGATCTCCCCAACCCGTACCAAACTACCGCCCCCTGGGGCAAACTCCCCGACGGCAGGATATGGGGAGCGCTGAACGCGGTCACGATCGATAATGACGGCGAATCCGTCTGGGTTGCGGACCGGTGCGGCGCGAATCCCGAAACCCCGCCTGGAGCCTCCCCGTTCCAATATGATAGTTGCGCTGGTTCAACGGTGCCCCCGATCCTGAAATTTGATTCATCCGGGAATCTGGTGAAGAGTTTTGGTGCCGGCATGTTTATTTTTCCCCACAAAATTTATATGGATCGAGACGGGAACTTGTGGGTCGCTGACCAGAGATCTGCGAACGAGCGAGAACTCACGAAGTCTCCTCAAGAAAGGGGAAAGGGCCACATCGTCGTCAAGTTTAGTCCGGACGGCAAGGTCCTATTGACGCTCGGCAAATCAGGGGTAGCCGGAAATCCGCCGGAAGCTTTGACTCAACCGACCAGCATTGTGATCGCCCCGAATGGCGATTTGTTCATCTCGGAGGGCCACAACCAGAATATGGATGCTCCCCCGGAGACAGTTTCACGCATCTCGAAGTTTACCAAGGACGGCAAGTTCATAAAGTCGTTCGGCAAAATGGGATCGGGGCCGGGAGAATTCAGGGGGCCTCACGATCTTGCCATGGATGCGCAGGGACGACTTTTCGTCGCCGACCGTGGGAACATGCGCATCCAGATCCTCGATCAGGATGGGAAATATCTCGGAGAATGGAAGCAATTCAGTCGCCCCAGCGGAATCTATATTTGGAACGATATGATTTATGTCGCGGACTCCGAATCCAACGGCGTGGCGCCGCATCCGGGATGGAAAAGAGGGATCCGAATTGGGACTCTCAAAGACGGCAAGGTTCTGTATCGCATCCCTGATCCGCTCGAATTGAAAGGAACGAGTGCAGCCGAGGGCGTGGCGGTGGACGCGAAAGGCAACGTGTACGGCGGGGAAGTCGGTTCAAGGCGAGTGGCAAAACACGTCAAGCAGTAGCAACGCGATATTTTTGGTGCAGCACACGGTCAAAATCCGAACAGCCAATTTGTCTGACATTGCTGGCATCGCCAGAGTCCATGTGGAGAGCTGGCGCACTACCTACAAGGGGACTATTCCAGAGGACTTTCTCGCCAAGTTATCCTACGAGCAACGCGAGCACTTGTGGGACCAGGTCCTCACAGATCCCAATCGCTCGAGGTTCGTGTACGTTGCGGAAGACGAGCCCGGAAAGATTGTCGGGTTCATCTCGGGCGGGCCGGAGCCCAGTGGGGATATTTTGTACACTGGTGAGATCGACGCCATTTACCTGCTTGCCTCGCACCAAGGACAGGGTATTGGCCGGCGCCTGGTTGTCTCTCTTGCAAGCCGACTGATAGAGGAAAACATGACGGCCCTGCTGGTCTGGGTACTCGCCGCGAATCCGGCCCGAAAGTTCTACGAGCGGCTAGGCGGCCAGCTGATCTATGAAAAGCAAACAAGCATTGGTGGCGCATCGCTCATCGAAGTCGCCTATGGTTGGCAGAATGCCCACACGCTGATCGAGCCGGTGCCGCCGCAATCAAGCTGACAGAACTGCGGTAAAGATTGCGATGCCTGTTTACGAAAGCGTCAAAAGGCTGCTAAGCCCGCGAATGCTATCCACAGTTTCAAGCCGGCGACTCGCCTCTATGATTTGATCGACATTCTTTTTCCCCAAGACCGGCTCCATTAGCCAGGCGGCTTTTTTTTCGACCTCTTCGGGGTCCATGGGATTCTCCGGCCGGCCACGACAGTTGATCACATGCTCGCGCAGAGTCCTTCCGTCTTTCAACGTAATCTCGACGAGTCCCTGGAAGCGCTTTCCGGAGCGTTCCATCTCTTCGTCGCCGATCAGTTGGACTTTTCCCTTAAGCGCGAGCACGCGCGGGTTTCGAAACCGTTGGTAGTCGTGGGCGGCCTCGAACGTAAGCTGCCCCTCGACAATAATCGCGGCCAGAATGTACTGAATATTAACGTCGGGCATGTGGCGGTTATTCACTGTGCGCGCCGCTTTCGGGAAGGCGCGCAATAACTTTGACCACATCATCGGGATTGATCTTGTGCTCGGCGGCCATATGAACCGTGGCGTCCACGGCTTCCATCATGGGCGATCCGACCGAGTATTTCTTAACCAGGCAACTGGTGATGATAAATCGTTGGCCCAGTTCCGCGAGCAGTTTTTTCGGATCGCAGGGCGCGTAAGTCTCAACGATTCCTTTGTCCCCTTCAAGAACATCGCGATTACCGCTATACCCCATCTTTACCAGCAGGGCCGCTGTTACCCCGTTACGCGCCGGCATTCCCGCGTAATCGAATGCCTTCTCGATGTGTTCGTCGTCCGCCACCCAGGCTCGCGAACCGGATGCTTGTTGCGCCGCATAGGAAATCAGGTAGCAGAGTTTCAGCGCGTCCAGTTCCGCCAGCGCGCCCGCTGCCGCAGCCGCTCCGAAGTTCGCGCCGAAGCTAGTCGACCTCGGCTCGAAGGCTTGATGAAAACGGAAACCGATGTCGTAGCCCAAGATCACAGCCCTGAGCAAAGCGTCGCCGTTTCTTGCTTGCGACTCCGCCAGCGCCCAGGCAGCGGGAACAATCGCGCAGCCCGGATGCAGCTGGCTGTTTGAATCATCGGTCTCGTTGGCATGACCGGACATGCCGTTGGCAAAGGCGGCAGTGATGGGAGTAGTTTTGAAATTTGTCCCCAGCACACTGCATTCTTCCTTGCCTCCCTGCGCTCGCGCATGCTGCAACCCGAGCTGTCCCGGCCTTAGCCGCGAACCCGAGACAATAGCGGCCAGCGAATCTAAAATGTGGCTCTTCCCTTTTTGCACAACTTCCGCCGGCAACTTCGCCTGTCGCGCAGCCAGCATATATTCCACAAGCGAATCGATGATCTTGGCCATGAACCCCCCTAAACTGCGTCATTGGAGCAATGGAGTGTTGAAGTACTGCGGAACCCCAGCATTCCGATACTCCTGTACTCCATTATTCCATTCTTCGTGATTCCCGTATTCCACTGCTCCATTTCCCACGTTTCATCGCTCCAACATTTCATTCACTACTAGAAACTGTCAAGTGTTCCGGGAAATCAGTCACGGGTTCAATTTCGATAACGAATCATATAGAGGTAAGCCCCTGTGCTTACCCTGTCTTTCGGGCGACCACAGCGGGTCGCCCCTACAAATTTTCTTTGGTGAAACTGAACCATTGCCGTGAAATCGGTCAGAGGAAAAATTCAGTCCCTCGAGACCGTGTCCTCGAAATCCCAGGGAAGCCCAAACGTAAACTTGTTTAGTGGGTTACCGGGATCAAGCAGCGTTTGTCCCTCAGTAAAATATTGACAAGTTGGGGCATCCGGCGGATAGTGCAACCGACTTGGATTTGATTGGTAGAACCGTCACAGAAGACAGGCCGACCAGTGTTTGTCGCGGCCAAAAGCAGCTTACTTAATAACTTAGGCCCGGCTCGATAGCACTTGCGAAACGTACTTCCGTGCATCACGCCTTCTTCATCAGCTATCACCATTCGGATAAGGTCTTGGCCGATCGCATGTGCACGACCCTCGAATCAAACGGAATACATAGTTGGATCGCCCCGCGCGACGTTCAACCAGGGAAAGAATGGGCGGAGAGCATCGTGGAAGCAATTGAAAGCGCCAAGGCGTTGCTACTGGTCTTTTCAGCTCGGTCTAACGACTCGCCGCAGGTGAAGCGGGAGATCGAACGAGCGGTTCACCTCGGCGTGCCGATCGTCCCCGTAAGGGTTGAGCCAATAGAACCGAATAAGACCATGTCGTACTTCCTCGGACTAGTTCATTGGCTTGACGCCTTCGCGCCATCTCTCGAGTCGTATCTGCCCGATCTGGTTGCGCATGCGAAGTGCCTCCTGGTTGCCCTACACGCAGCGGAGGAACAACCAGCTTCGCTGCCCGACGGAACTGAACCCTCCAGGCGAGTGTTGGAGGAATTCCTCGATCAACTGTCGCTGCTTCTGCCCACACTGAGAGCCAGCGCGGGGCCTCAGAGCGAAGAATCGGCCCGTGTTGTGCGCGCGCGGATCTTGGGGGCGTTTCCAAAGATGAACCCAGAAGAGAAAGGGATTGCGGTGCGGGCGCTTTATTTGGCGGGACTTCTTCAGCAGCCAAGGGCCAAGGTGGATCTTTCTGGTGCCGATCTGTCCGGGGCTAATCTCGCTAGAGCCGTGCTTCCGGAGGTGTGTTTGTTCAACACCGATTTGAGTCGCGCCGATTTTCGAGGGGCAAATCTCGCGAACGGCACGCTACAGTGGGCGAACATTAAAGAAGCCCGGTTCGATGGGGCTTGCTTAAATGGAGTTGTGATTGTCGGAAACGAAATTGAAGACGCTGGCCTCGACCCGATATTTCTACGTTCGTTGGGTGCCGATGTTCGGCGTCCAGATTGATACACCTAACGCTTGCGCGCCGGCGCGCGGGATAAAGGTCGCGCACACGTGTGAACTGAAAACGTTAGAGCCCATATTTTATGGAGGAGGTTTCCATGCATCGAATGAATGTGGCCGCAGTTGCAGCAATCGTTACCCTTGGTTTCCTTGGCGGATTTGCGATCCCGGCGTCCGCACAGTCCGTCACGGCGTACGAAGGAGCGCGGTTGATTGTGGGCGACGGACGTGTGATCGAGAACGCGACACTGGTCGTTGAGGGCGCAAGAATCGCGCAGGTCGGCCCGACAGCCGACGTTCGCGTACCCGCCGGTGGGACACGTGTGAGCCTCGCTGGCAAGACCGTGATGCCGATGATCGTCGACACACACACCCATCTCAACACAACTCGCGAAGGGCTCATACGGGATTTGAAACAGCGCGCCTTTTTCGGCGTCAGCGGCGCGCTGAGTCTTGGTCTGGACGGCTTTGAGCTTCTCGGCATGCGCAACGAGCTCATCCCCGGCGCCGCGCGCTTTTTCAGCGCGGGAAAAGGCATCACCAGAATCGAACCGAACCGCCCGACGTTCCAGATCAACAGTGAGGCGGAAGCCCGTAACGCGGTTCAGCAGAACGCCGCGCACAGGGCTGACATCATCAAGGTCTGGGTCGACGAGCGCGAGGGCAAAGTCGAGAAGGTGACCCCTGCGCAATATGTCGCCATCATCGACGAGGCGCACAATCGCGGGCTGCGGGTCACTGCGCACATCTTCCACATGGACGATGCGAAGGGTCTCATGCGCGCCGGGCTCGACGCGTTCGCGCACGGCGTTCGCGACAAAGACATCGACGACGAGACGGTGTCCATGTTCAAGGCGCGTCCGTACCTCACCCTGACACCCAATCTCCCGGATCGCGGGGTGAAGAAGGACTGGAGCTGGCTGCGGCCGGGCCTTCCGGCCGCAGAATTCGCGAAGATCGAGGAGGCCAACAAAGACGATCCGAAGGCGCAGGCCTTTTACGGGATTCAGGCCCGCAATCTGGCGAAGCTGAATGCGGCGGGCGTGCGCATGACGCTTGGAACCGACGGAAACCGGCCGTGGGGTCCGCACGAGGAGATGGAGGACATGGTCCTCGCCGGGATGACGCCGATGCAGGTCATTGTGGCGGCGACGCGCAACTCGGCCGGATTCGTGGGGATGACTGATGCGGGCACGCTGGAAGCGGGAATGAGCGCCGACTTCATTGTGCTCGATGCAAACCCGCTGGACAACATCACCAACACGCGACGGATCTCGTCGGTGATCCTGCGCGGCGCGGCCGTGGACCGCACGCAGCCGGTCCGCTGAGGGACTTCATACCGAACTGCATCACTGTAGGGCGGGTTAGCTACTTGATAGTGCTGAGGGGCCGATCAGGGAGTCTTCCATGAGCGGGAAACTTAGAAACTTCAGCCGGAGGGAATTTCTCCAGAGAAGCGTCACTGCTGGCGCGTTGCTCTCCTTGTCGCCTTTCGCGCCGTCTTCTTTTGCTCAGTCGCCGGCCAAGAATCGCGTCGTTGTCGCTCACGGCGTTGGCATCTATTCTTTGAATCCCTATGCGGTGAACACCTCGCCGCTTCAGGCGGTCTGGGGTTCAGTGATGGAACCGCTCATCGACGCTGACTACGAGAACCGCGGATACCGAGGCGTGTTGGCAGAGTCGTGGCAAATGAAAGGTAACAAACTGAACTTCAAGCTGCGCAGGGGCGTGCGCTTCTACGACGGCACTCCGTTCAGCTCCAAGGACGTTGTCGCCTCTTTTAAACGGATCCTCACCGACAAACAAAGTTTGCAGGCACCTAACCTCGAGAATATCAAAGAGATGGATGCCCCCGACGATCTGACCGTGGTCTTGACGCTTAAAAAAACGGACGCAAACGCGCTGGAGGACATAAATAGTCGGGTTGTCATGAAACAGTCGGCCGCGGAGAAAATGGGCGAAGCGGATAATTCACCGATTGGGACGGGTCCGTTTAAATTCGTGAGTTGGGACCGCTCAGGCCTGTTTGTTATCCGGCGCAACGAAAATTATTGGGGCCAGCCGCCAAAAATCGACGAAGTCATTTACAAGAGCATCCAAGAGGACGCCGCGCGGATTGCAGCGCTTGAAGCGGGTCAAGCAGATATCATCAGCAACCTGCCGCCCCACGAAGTGGAGCGGCTCAAGTCTAACCCGCGTCTGCGCGTTCAGCCAGTACAGGGTCTGCGGCCGATTTTTCTCGTTTTGAGTCCGGCTTATAAGCCGTTGGACAATCCCAAGGTTCGCCGGGCCATCACCCATGCGATCGATCGTGACCGGATCATCAAACATGTGTTAGAGGGCAATGCCTACCCGCTACGAGGCCTCCTCAGCCCACAAGTATTTGGTTACGATCCCAACGCGAGAGCTTATCCATACGATCCCGACAA
>Ga0126376_10002200_pt1 | contig 10964 bp, 8 predicted proteins | sample PanSoiMetPlot_15_FD_92760 | JGI IMG/M metagenome (GOLD analysis project Ga0126376, IMG submission 92760) | Tropical forest soil microbial communities from Panama - MetaG Plot_15 | ecosystem: Environmental > Terrestrial > Soil > Tropical forest > Bulk soil | place: Panama | collected 2016-02-17
ACGAACACCACGATGCACTAGAGTTTCCGAACGGAAAGGTGGTGCTGCTGACCCGGCTTTGTGTCGGACAATGCGCCACGGTGCTGCAACTTCCGGCGGATGCGCGGGTGCTGGAGACTTCGCGCGACGACGAAGTGAGACAGTTCGCACCTGTCGATTAGGGTGCCCTCGAGAGGGTGCCCGCACGGGGAAGAAACAGCAGGCGCGCGTAGTCCGAGCGCCAAGGGCGTGTCGCTGATCTGTCCGCACTACGAGGCTTTTCACGGTCAAACTCCCATACCGTATATGCCGCGTTGAGGGAGCTTATTGTCCGCCTTCATCCCACTCCCCTCGCGGCCCTCCCGTGCAGGGCGAGCGGAGGGAGGGGTATCGATAAAGCGATTGCTCGCGCCGCTCGCGAAACGAGGACGGCCGAGCGACCGAGCAGAGAGTGTCATGGCTGAATGGACTGCTTTATCGAAGCTTGCAATCGGGCGGCGCAGCCGAGTCGCGCTGCTTTTCGGCGGGATAGGTGTCGCGACGGGGGCGTTGTTTGCAAGTCCGCAGGTCCTTCAGGTACGACTGTTCCCGAAGAAAGAGCAGGTTCATTTTGTCACGACCGAGCGAATTGTCGCCGCCGAACGAACCCCGCATTTCGCCGGTTTTGCCGAACTTGTGCATGCGGTCAAGCCAGCCGTGATCGCTGTGCTGGCCCGTACGACCGAAGTCGATTTGGCTGCGCGACCGCATGGATCGCCTGAAGGACCGAGGTCACGATTTAGCCTATCGCAAGGATCCGGTTTCTTCATTACGGCAGATGGCTATGCAGTTACAAGTCATCATGTCATCAAGGGAAGCGCGTCGATCGAGATTCGCACCGACGACGGCAACATGTACAAAGCGAGAGTGGTCGGGACCGACGCAGTGAGCGACCTCGCGCTGCTCAAGGTGGACGGGCCCGAGAATTTTGTGTCTGTGAAGTTTGCGGAGTCGCCACCACAGGTCGGCGATTGGATCATCGCAGTCGGTAATCCGTTCGGTCTCGGCGGGACAGTGACGGCTGGGATTGTTTCCGCGCGCGGACGAGACGTGGAGAGGGAGTCGGATTCATATCAAGACTTGACTCAGATCGATGCGCCCATCAACAAAGGCAATTCAGGCGGGCCGACGTTCGACGTTTCGGGCAACGTGGTCGGCGTAAATACCATCATCCTCTCGCCTACAGGTGGCTCAATAGGCATCGCCTTTGCGATCCCGTCGGACAGGGCGAAACTCATCGTTGCACAGCTCATGGAAAGCGGCGCGGTGACGCGAGGGTGGCTGGGAATTCAGTTCCAATCCGTCGTGCCGGAGATTGCTGACAGCCTGGAGTTAGCGGAGCCGAGGGGCATTCTCATCGCCGACGTCCACCCTGCGGGACCAGCCGCGAAGGCAGGGATCGCCGCGGGCGACCTCGTGGATTCCGTGAACGGCACCGCGATAAAAAACGCTCATGACTTCAGCCGCGCAATAGACGGCACACCGCCGGGTTCAATCGTCATACTCGGCATCCGGAAAAAAGGACGCGAAGATTGGATTGCCGTGACCGTCGGTTGGTCCCCAGTGCGCCCTGAGGTTCAGGTGCTGTCAACGCCTCAATACGAAGACAACAACGAAGATCACCGGCAACTCGGACTGAAGCTCCTCGCGCTCGGCGCAATCGACGGGAGCGAGGGGCGACGTGGTGTCATGGTTGTGGAGGTTGAACCGGGCGGGCTGGCGGCGGGTCGGGGGATTGATCCTGGCGACCTCATTCTCGACGTCGCGGACGAGGCCATCGGAGCACCGGAGGACGTGTACAGGCTGGTCAACACAGCAAAGAGCGCCGGGAAACGTTCGGTATTGATGCGGATCAAGTCGGGCGACACCGCCAAGTTTATTGCGTTGCCAATTGGCTGATTGTGCTGTTTCATAGGGGTAAACTCACCCTTACCCTCCTCGGAAAATAGAGAGAAGGGCGTGCCGTTCACTCGTTGAGTTGGCGGGCGCTCGCCGCGATGCACATCGAAGACTATGCACTGATCGGCGATTGCGAGACCGCGGCCTTGGTTGGACGCGACGGATCGATCGATTGGCTATGCTGGCCGCGGTTCGATTCGGAGGCCTGCTTTGCGGCGCTGCTTGGGTCGCACGACCATGGGCATTGGCGGATCGGCCCGAAGCACGCCGGCGGGCGCGTGGTTCGGCGATACCGTCCAAATACGCTGATTCTTGAGACACGATTTGAAACGCCGGAGGGAGCGGCGACACTGATCGATTTCATGCCGCCACGGGGAAGACACTCAAACGTCGTACGCATAGTCGTCGGCGAACGCGGCCGGATACCCATGGCGACAAAGCTCGTGTTCCGGTTTGGATATGGCGCGATTGTGCCGTGGATGACACGGCTGGAGGACGGTACATACCGGGCCGTTGCGGGTCCGGACATGGTGGTCTTGCGCACGCCGGTGCAGCTGAGAGGCGAAAATCTCACAACCGTCGGAAATTTCATCGTTGCGGCAGGTGAAACCATCCCGTTCGTATTGACCTATTCGTCGTCGCACTTGCCGCCGCCGGCACCCAGAGACCCGACCACGTCCCTTGAGGCCACGGAGGCGTTTTGGCGCGATTGGACGGGAAAATGCAGTGCGGAGGGCCCTTGGCGCGAAGCAGTGGTGCGGTCCCTGATTACGCTGAAAGCCCTGACATATGCCCCGACGGGTGGCATCGTCGCAGCTCCAACCACATCATTGCCCGAGCATCCGGGCGGGCCACGAAATTGGGACTATCGCTTCTGCTGGCTCCGCGACGCGACAATGACCCTGCTCGCGATGATGCACGCAGGGATCCATTGGGAAGCTCAGGCGTGGCGCGATTGGATGGTGCGGGCGGTCGCGGGCAGCGCCAACCAAGTTCAGCCGTTGTACGGCATCAGCGGCGAGCGCCATCTGAATGAGTGGATCGTGCCATGGTTACCGGGTTTCGCGAACTCCAAGCCGGTCCGCGTCGGCAACGCCGCGCACCGTCAGTTTCAGCTTGACGTGTTCGGCGAGGTTATGGATGCCCTTCATCAGGCTCGTCGAAGCGGCCTCACGACGAGCGAATCAGGATGGCGGCTGCAGGTAGCCCTCATGGGGCACCTTGCGCGGGTATGGTCGGAACCCGACGAAGGCATATGGGAAGTTCGCGCGGAGCGGCGGCATTTCACCTATTCGAAGGTCATGGCTTGGGTGGCGTTCGATCGGGCCATCAAAAGCGCAGAAAGTTTTGGCCTCGAGGGACCGGTTGACCGGTGGCGACAATTGCGGGCGCAGATTTGCGCCGAGGTATGCGAGCGCGGCTTCGACGCCAAACTCGGCAGCTTCGTTCAGTCTTACGGATCGAAACAAGTCGACGCGAGCTTGCTCTTGCTGCCGAGTGTGGGATTCCTGCCGGTCTCCGATCCGCGCATCCGCGGCACCATCCGCACGATAGAGCAGCGCCTCTTGGCGAATGATTTCGTCATGCGCTACGACACGAGCGACTCCATCGACGGCCAGCCGCCTGGGGAGGGGGTATTCCTCGCCTGCAGCTTCTGGCTTGTTGATGCTTACGTGCTGCAGGGCCGTAGGCAGGAGGCCGAGCAGCTTTTCGAGCGCCTGATTGGCCTCCGTAACGACATGGGGCTCCTCAGCGAAGAATACGACCCGGTGGCGCAGCGCCTCATCGGCAATTTCCCGCAGGCATTCTCCCACGTCGGATTGATCAACAGCGCTTTCAATCTGACCCGATCATTGATGCCATGCGGCCAACGCTCTCAGCAGACGGTCGAGGGCCTCGCATGAATGTCACCTCGCTCCCGGCGTCGTGCTGCCGCACCGCGGCCATGGAGTTGACGTCCGAGATAACCACATCCATGACGCTGACGTCTGTATGTGCGGTTCGGCTCTGTCGTCGCTGAGATATGTAACGCCAAACCCGCAGGGGCTATCCAAACCCGCAGGGGCTTATAGCGTAGGGCCCAACAATGCCGCGCTCCGTTCGCGTCTGGTAATCCGACTCAGCGTCCACGTCCACGATGCGGCAAACCTCGCGGATACAGGACATTGCCGCCAGCGTTGGTGCCAGTGGAGCCACACAGGCGCACCGCGACTTGGACATGTCGGACCACAACATGCTAGGCCACGCCGCGGATCCCGCTGAAGGGACAGCCGGAAAACTGGCAAGGAGACAGTCGGCGCCGCGTGGAGCCCCCCTTCTTTCCTTCCCCGCATGGCAGGGCGGGGGGGCGGAGGATGCACAATGCAGATCGGGATGGTAGGACTCGGACGGATGGGCGGTAACATCACTCGTCGATTGCCCGGGCGTGACCATGAGGTGATCGTGTACGATCACGAGCGTCGGGCGGCTCTGGCCCAGGAAGGGGCAGCGACGGCCCCGAGGCGGAGCGGTTCGACCTCGACACTGCCTCGGCTCTCGCACAAGATGCGGATCTTGATGCTTTTCCCGGTTTCGTCGAGGATTTCAGTCAGGGCAGCTGAACGGTTCAGGCAAGCCATCGACGAAACCGTATATGCAGAAGTTCTTTCAGCAGCGCTGTTTGCGCGGTTTCGTTCGCGCCGGGACCATGCGTTAGCTGAGAAGATACTGCCGGCCATGCGCGAACGCTTCGGCGGACACGTTGAACCGAAGGCCCCTTACCCATGATGACCAGACGCTCCGCATCTACAGCAGCACCGGCAGACCCCTGCTGCTTCGTCGTTTTCGGCGCCTCCGGAGATCTCGCCCATCGCCTTCTCGTGCCCGCGCTCTACAATCTGGCGATGCGAGGCCTGCTGCCGGAAGCCTTTGCGATCATCGGCGTCGCGCGGGCCGAGAGGTCCGAGGAAGCATTCCGCGCCGAGTTGCAAAATGGACTGCGCCACTTTGTCATCGGCAAGGTCGATGATCAAATCGTGAGCCGGCTGCTGAGTTGTGTCGGCTACGTCGCAGGCGATGCGGACGATCCCGCAACCTACCGAAAACTTGATCAAGCGCTGACGCGGATCGAGCGCGACCGCGATACCGGCGGCAACCGCCTTTTCTATCTCGCGACGCCGCCTACGGCATTTGCCACAATCGGCCGCCGTCTTGGCGAGACAGGTCTCGCGCGTGAGGAGAACGGGGCATGGCGCAGGCTCATCGTCGAGAAACCGTTTGGCGTCGATCTGGCTTCGGCGCAGGCTCTCAACCGGGAGCTTCTTGAGGTGCTCCGCGAGCGGCAGATCTATTGCATCGATCACTACCTCGGAAAAGAAACAGTTCAAAATATAATGGTGTTGCGGTTCGCAAATGGGTTATTCGAGCCCATTTGGAATCGACATCACATCGATCATGTGCAGATCACCGTCGCGGAGACGCTTACCGTGGGTAACCGGGGCCGCTTCTATGACGCGACCGGCGCCCTCCGCGACATGGTGCCGAATCACCTGTTCCAGCTGCTCTCACTCGTGGCAATGGAGCCGCCTTCGCGTTTTGAGGCCCACGCGGTCCGCTTGGAAAAAGCCCAAGCGCTCGACGCGATCCACGTGCCGCATGACGACACCGCGCTCTTGGACTGCGTACGCGCACAGTATGTTGCGGCGCGGGTGGGGGACAACGAAGTCGAGGACTATCGCAGAACGAAGGACGTGGCGCCCGACAGCACAACGGAAACCTACGTTGCGCTTAAGCTCATGATCGACAATTGGCGCTGGGCGGGCGTTCCATTTTACCTGCGCACAGGAAAGGCGCTTAAAGCCCGCCGCACCGAAGTCGCGATTGAGTTCAAACAGGCGCCGTTTGCGATGTTCCGGGATACGCCGGTCGACCGGCTGGCGCGGAACTTTCTCGTGATGAGCATCCAACCGGATGAATGCATCGGTCTGCAATTCAATGCGAAGGTTCCCGGGCCGGCCGTCACGACCTCCGGCGTGCGTATGACATTCAAGTACCAGGACTACTTCGAGGTCGCACCGAGCAGCGGCTATGAGACGCTCATCTACGACTGCATGATTGGCGATGCGATCCTGTTTCAACGGGCGGATGCGATCGAGGCGGGGTGGCGGGCAGTGCAGCCGTTCCTCGACGCATGGCGTAACGCGGGGACGCAACGGCTCGCGGGTTACAAGGCTGGCAGCGAGGGCCCTGCTGAGGCTGATCAGCTGCTCGCCCGCGATGGCCGGCGCTGGCGACCAATTGCGTGAGACCCTCTCCACCTCCCCCCGGCACGCGGGGGAGGTGGGGAGGGCAAGAAAGGACCGATGCCACAAAAACATCCCAATATGATCGTTGCGGCGGACGTCGATGCGCTTACGCAGGTGGCCGCAGAGCGGATGTTGGCATGTTGTTTGCGTCGATCAAGGGCACGGCCTCGCCGTCCGGCTCACCGGCGCTCTGCGCCGGAACGCCGCGATGTCGCGCTCCGACCTGCTCTCTTCCACGATAGGATAGGGTGATGGCGGAGCTGTGCGTCATTGTGGTGATGGGCGTTTCAGGCTCAGGTAAGAGCACGATCGCGGCGGCGCTGGCCGCTCGCTTGGGTTGGGCCTACGAAGACGCCGACTGGTTCCATCCACCCAGCAATATCGAAAAGATGCATTCCGGGCAGGCACTCACGGACGACGACCGATGGCCGTGGTTGCAGGGAATTGCGGCGTGGATCGACGCTACGCGGAAGGCTGGCGGTCGCGGCGTGATTGCGTGTTCGGCGCTTAAGCGCGCCTATCGTGATGTTCTCGTCAACGATCGACCGGATGTACGCATCGTTTATCTCAAAGGCGAGCGCGAATTGATCGCGCGTAGATTTGCGTTGCGGCATGGACATTTCATGCCGGCATCGCTCCTCGAAAGTCAGTTCGCTACCTTGCAGGAGCCCCGGGAAGACGAACATCCGATCGTCTTGTCGACCGACGCGCCGCCACCCGACATTGTTGACCGCGTAATTGAGAGGCTCGGAGTCGACGCTCACGAAGGCGGCCACAGGGCCCGACCCTCAACTAAACATCCTCGGCAATGTCTCCAGCGCTCACGTTGAGCTAGCGCGACGGCGAACGCGGTGGGGGCGATCCGCTTGGTGCAGAGCCAGTCGTCGTTGATGGCGACGGAAGCGGCTTGAAATCCGGAGCCCGCGTCAGTTGCTCCTTTGTCATCGGGACCTTCAACTGCACCTTGTTGCCGTTGCTGGCCGGCAGTTCCCGGAACTCGGTCAAGTCAATGGCGACCTCCTTGGCGCCGAGGCCGAGGACGCCGCCGACACCCACAATGAAGGCTTTGACCTGCCCGCTCTTATCAAGCAGGATGTCGACAATGTCTCCGACCTTTTGGTTGTCTGAGCCGAGCACGGTTGTTCCCTTCAGCTTCGAAGCCAGCCACTGGTCCCTGCCCTGGGCATCGACAACCTGAGAACTGCCGGGTTTGGCGGAATCGGCTCCCGGACCTACGGCACCGGTGCCTGGCTGCTCCGGCGCCTGCGCGAACGCCGTCGCTATCGTCAATCCGCCTACCGTCGCGAAGGCAATGAATGCTTTGATCACATCCGTTCTCCCTGTGGAAAGGAAAGTGGAATCCGCTGGCCGAAATTTCGGCATGCTAAAAATAACGCTTGTGAGGGGGTGCAGTTCCGGAGCGCGGCGGCGTCACGGCGTCCAATGCGACTCATGCCGCCTGTTTTGCGAGGCGACCCATCTCCCGCAGCACGAGGCTGCGATAAATGCCGTCGTGGTGCATCAACTGATCCGGCGGACCGTCCTGGACAACTTGCCCGGCTCGCAAAACGACGATGCGATCGAAGCTGTGCACAGTCGACAAGCGATGTGCAATTGCGATCACGGTGCGGCCGCTCATCAGCTTCGCCAGCGCGTCCTGAATGGCTTCCTCGGATTCGCCGTCAAGTGCTGAGGTTGCTTCATCGAGCAGGAGCAATGGCGCATCTTTCAGGAAAGCTCGCGCAATCGCGATGCGTTGGCGCTGTCCCCCTGATAGCTGCACGCCCCGATCGCCGACGACCGTAGCGAAACCGCGGGGCAGCGCCTCGATGAAATCGCGGCACCTCGCAAAATCCGCCGCTTCGACGACCTCGCGATCGGTTGCGTCGGGCCTGCCGTACCGGATGTTCTCCATGGCGGATCGATTAAATAAAGAAAGATCTTGGGGCACGACCGCAATCGCTGCCCGCAGGCTTTCCTGCGTAACCCGCGCAATGTCCTGCCCATCGATGGCGATGCAGCCATCCTGAAGATCATAGAAACGCTGAATCAACGCGAGCAGGCTCGACTTGCCTCCTCCCGACGGACCAACCAGCCCGACGCGCTGACCGGGTTCAAATGACAGGTCGAGGCCGTTGAAAACCGTATTTCCATTCGGATAACCGAATGAAATGCGCTCCAACTTAACCGATGCGCCACGCCTAACGAGACAAGCCGCCTCGGGATGATCGCGAAGTTGGTGGGGGACGAGGAGCGTCGCCAGCGCTTCCGACAGCCGTGCGAAATGTTGGGTTACATCGACCAGTGCAACCGCAAGGTCCCGCGTTGCATGTAGGACAGCCAGACCGAGCGTACACGCGAGGACCACGTCGCCCGCCGTTACGGAGCCGCGCTCCCACAGCGCGACGGCCCACCCTAGCAATCCGATCGCGAAAAAGATTGTGACCGCGGCATGCCCGATTCGAAGCCTTTCGAGGTAGAGCAGACTGGTCCGGCGGGCCTCCATTTCGCGCGCGACCGTTGCATCGAACCGCCGGTATTCCCGCCGCAGACCGCAGAACGACCAGACAAGCGGCATATTGGTAATGACGTCGACCATCTCGCCGTCCACGGCGGCAGCTTTGTCGGCAAAGTCGTGGTGAAGGGACTGGCCTGCAGCGGCCAGGCGAAACAAAGCGACGATCATCAGAACGGCAACCGGCGTCAGAACGACAGCCATTAGCGCGCTGACGGTCCCAACCAACGAAATTGCAACGACAGTTGCAGCACACGGAGGCAGGACGTTCCAAACAAACATGTTCTCAACCGCGAACACGGCGTTCGACGTTGCGGTGATACGGCTCGCCAGCGTACCGGGCATTCGTTCGGCAAAATATCCTGGCGCATGGCCAGTCAGGTGGCGGAACAGCTCTCGGCGCAGATCGCCGGTAACGCCGACGAATGCCGAGTGTGCGACGAGACCGGCCAGCCGCCAAAGCACGGTATCCGCGGCGATGAGTGCGATGAGCAGTCCGAACGCCGGCCACACGCGGTTCGCCGCGGCGCTTGCGTGGGTCAAAGTATCGACGAGAAGCTTGATGCCATATTGCGTGCCCACCGAGCATCCGACCGCGGCGAGAACCGCGGCCAGGATCGCGGCGTGAGCAACCCAACGCTGGTAGACGAACCTAAATGTGAAGGCGATGGGACGGTTGGCGTACCAACTCACATCGTTTATCGCCCTGGCACACGGAAAATTCGAAGCTGTCATGGCCCGCCGGAGGGAAAACCCAGAAGCACTCGTGCTCTAATGCGTGATCGGCTTGGCAGGATGCCCCTCAACATGCCGCAAGTTCGCCTTCATCGCCGGTTGACGCCTCGTCATACAAAAGGTTCCGGGCGAAATTAAGTTTTTGCCCCTTCCGGATCGATAGGGAAGACGCAAGGGGAGCCGCAGGAACTAGCTGTGGCATTCCCATTCCCCGGTCGTCACATGATCCTGGGTGGATTCGGATGATACGCACGCGATCAAATCAAAGTGGTCACGATTACGCTGAATAACGCGGCACTTGGTCGCCGAGCCAAGAACACCCCGCATAGAAGGTGTTGAACGTGGGTGTGCGTCGGGAATTGACGAGGTAGAGAGGCCAGCAAACCAATAAGTCCGTCGCCGAGGGGACAAATGCATTCGTTTCGCGGCGACCCGCCGCCGATACATTAAGAAGGTACCAGAATCCAGGCCAAGCCCCGCGAAGCTTCCGAGTGGTGCCTTCTTGGCCTGCGGGCGCTCTTTCGTCACGTCCCTCAAGCGCTGGTTTTCGAAGGGGCGGACACGGGCGTCAGCGCCGGCGCCGGTCGAGTTTCCGGCATGAAGGCCCACATGGTAACGAAACCGAGCACCGCTACCGCCGTCAACCCAAGGAAGGCGATCGGGCTAGAGAAATGGTCGCTTAAATATCCGGCATAAGTCGGACTCAACGAAGCGCCGATTCCCATCATGGTGCCGACAATTCCCTGGCCCAGATTGAAATGCTCGGTGCCGCGCGTCACATCGGCGATCACAAGAGGTACTATGACGGCGAACACTGCGGCAGTGACCCCATCAAGCAATTGAACCGCCACTAAAGCGCCGGAGCTCGTTAGCGTCGCAAAGAAAACGCCCCGAAACAGCAGGGCCGCAAACGCCACGAGGAGCAGCGGCCGCCGTCCCCATGCTTGTGCCTTCCGTCCGACCCAGGGAGAATAAAGCGCGACGACAATCTGCGGCCCGATCATGGATGCCCCGATCAGGAAGAATGCCCATTGGCTGGACCGCATCGTCAAAACGCTTGCCATGAGCGGGAGCATCGCGGCATTCGCGAGATGGAACAACATGACGCACGCCCCGAAAATCACCAGCGGGCGCTTTCGTGCCAGCGTCAGAATTCCAACCGCTGGCTTGCCGGCGGCGCGCTCGCGCGGCCCGCCGTGGGCGCGTTCAGGGTCGATTTCGCGCGGCGAGATGTGCGAAAGCATCAGCAAGGCCGGACAAAGAAATGCAGCGGTCACGAAGAAGACCGAGCGTGTCGACAGAAAGTGTGCGCACACCACCATTGCGGCGGCCGCAAATGCGTTGCCGATCGAGGCAAAGCGAGCATTACGGCCGAGCCGCTCACTGACGGCGTCATGTCCGACCAGACCAAGGCTGATCGCTGCTATCGCTGGCCCGAGCAGGGACCTTACTGCGGCATGCAGCACGGCTGCCGCCAACACCACGATGAAGATCGGCGACATTGCGTACCCAAG
>Ga0126376_10002201_pt1 | contig 10961 bp, 13 predicted proteins | sample PanSoiMetPlot_15_FD_92760 | JGI IMG/M metagenome (GOLD analysis project Ga0126376, IMG submission 92760) | Tropical forest soil microbial communities from Panama - MetaG Plot_15 | ecosystem: Environmental > Terrestrial > Soil > Tropical forest > Bulk soil | place: Panama | collected 2016-02-17
CGAAGAAGAACAGCAATATGTGGTCGAATGCGTCGCGGACTTCTACTCTTAAATGTGCAGTCACTCAACCATGACGCGGTGATGTCCGCATTTCCATAAATAGAGACACTTCGCTGATCTGAACCTTGAGGCCTTTACGGCAGCTTCGATTGTGCATGCGTCTGGGCAAATGCAGACAGGCGGTGCGGTTACCGTGACGTGCCCTGCCGACTGGGTTACTTTCTGCTCCGCAACCGTGGGCTCGCTGCTGCAACAGCAGCGGTTCTGAGTGCCCTTCACCTCAAAGGTATAAGTCATCGAATAAATAACATTGGCATCGCATCCGTGACATACAAAACGTGTTTGCCGGGCGCTGTCCATAGCGGCTCGTCCTAATATCGGCGAACCATTGAGCTGGGTCACCGATTCGACAGATCCATCTGGCCGGATTGAGAGCCGCAGTTCTACGTCGCCGGATATGCCCGCAATTTCGGCCATGTTGGGATAAGCCGGTTCGGAAAGCACGGCGATTTCAGCAGGCAGCGGATTCTGAGCCAAAGCACTCGCAACAGCCAGGGTAATGAGGAAAGAGAACATCAATGCCGCCTTTCATTTCGAGGTAGAAGCACTAAGGCAGTAGCTTTGCTGTAGGGGTAATCAATAGTCTACGCTTCGAGTTCGGGCAATGCGCATAGTTAATGAGGATAGAGCGAGTTTTATTTCTTCAGTTCTCAATCTAGTCCTATAGAACTCAGCCGTGGTCTGCAACCACTGATTCTCCTCTGTACCCTGCATAGCATTGGCTGCCATCAAGCAATAAGCCCAACGAAACATGGCGTAAGCCCTAATGTAATCTGCAACGCGGTTCTCTGCATCGTCTCCGCTCACCCGCTGGTACATTTGCACGAAGCTTTCGGCTTCTGCGGCACTCATCTCCCACTCCACAATCGCTCCGGCAAGGTCCCAGGCAATATCAACTGGCCCCGGAAAGAAGTGATCGTCGCCGTGACTGCCGGAATCGGTCTTCAGCATCTGGCCGTCACGCGTCAACAGCCACTCATGGGGCTGCATGCGGCCGTCTGCGATCACTGGTCGCTCCATCTGGAGTTTTATGTCCATATCGAATTTCAGTTGTTGAGAGTTATGCATGGCCATCTGTTGCAAGGGCCGCAATTCCGCGGAGTCCTCCGCAAAGGCCGCTGCACGAAAAGCGCAATACGCAGCCAGACGCGTCAGCACGCTTTCGGAAATTTCAGACGCCGACATGGGATGCCCATCAACAAACGGATATGAGGCAAAACCATCGCTCTCGATACGCGGCGTCACACCAAATCCCACCTCTGCAAGCTTTGTCTCGCGCTCGATGATTTCGTCTCCATAATGGCCGAAGCCCAGAAACTTGTAGAACCGCGGTTCTGCGTCCTGGCCCGAGAGATATTTCAGTCTCTCAAAATGCAGCCATGATGCAGGCCACGGAGGATTGTCCCGCAGCAAGTAACGCCGCCACTCGCCACAGCCTATCCACACGCGCGCGGCGTCCGGTTTTCGAATCTCACCAATCGCGGGCTGCCACCTAAATTGTCGGAACCGCTCGGCCGCATTCTCCGTGCACAAATTGTCAGCTGACGGCACATGGCTGCACAAGAATGTGATCGCACTTTGTGGCGCTCCGGCTCGCAGGAGCGCTTCACCAACTGACAGAAACGACGAACCGCTCAGCCCTGGACCTTCATCAACCACCAGGAAACTCGCTCCCCGCGCCAGGTATTTGCTGACGAAGTTCATCTGCTCCGGAGAAAGTTCGGTGCGGCGATTGTAGGGATGCCCCGCCGGACGCACGGTGATGCGTTCTGCCTGAAGACCGCAGCGTCGCAATCCAGCCGTTACTACTGCGCTCAGGGTAGTACCAATGCTTCGGATACCCACAACGGCAACCTGGGAAGAATGCGTTGGCTCATGCCCCAGCGCACCAACGAAAGCCAGCGGATGAAGTCCGTAATAGGCAAATCCTTCAGCAACGGCGACTGTCAATTTTTCCGGGACCTGCGTGGCGTCGAGAATCGCCAATAAGCGATTGGTGTCAGGAGCCGTCTTGGAATTGACCAGAGCTTCGGCCAGCGACTCGGTAATTTCGGCGACTTGTGAGAATTGTGCGTCGCAATCTGCCAGCGCACACTCCAACTCCCCCGCTGACAATAGCGCGCCCAGAACCTGATCTGTTTGAAGCGGGTTAGAAAGTAGTTGGATTTGCCGCGCCAGAACGGACTTCAGAGAGCTTCCGCTAACCAGCCTTTTGCCGTCACGGAAGACGAGCAGGTTGAGGGGTTGCACGGACATCGCCTGCGATCAGGCTGCTTCTTTTTTCCTGCGGGCTGCTCGTGGAGAACGTGCGATATCGCCGTCTTTATCGATGAAATAAAGATATTGGTTATCGCGCTGAACGGCGTTCGGGACCAGCACCTCAGTTTGGCCTTCGCCCGATTTGGGCTTGCGGCTGACATTCCCGTTGCCATCAATGAAATAAAGATACTTCTTGTAATCGCGCTCCAGGTTCAGCTCTTTTACTTTCTCTGCCATACCTAGGTTGGACGGCATTTCAGGGCTGGTGGATGCCACCAGTTTTCTAGTGGTTTATAAAGGGCTTACACCGAGTCTAAAGCAGTTTATCCCGATATCCCGCCCAACTCCTCACTTCTGACTCCTGACTTCGGACTCGCTAAGCTTACCCACCATGACCACGCTTGCGTCCTGCCGGTTTATGCCGCACTTTGGGTAGAGGTTGCTCTCCTGGAGCCAGCACCTGGCGCACGATTGGCGGATTGTATTTATATTTCACCGGGTGCAGATTGCCCGCCACATCGCTCAACTGCAATGTGAAGGTCTGCAAATCTCCTTCTTTTTCGAAGTTTTCCTTGCCCAAAGTAACCGGCAAAAATCCGGAAAGGCCTCGCTCCCGATAGGCAGTTTCATAGCGATGCCGGCGAACGTTCCAGCTGAATACCCTGACCTGGTTGTAATCGTAAGGCAAGCCATCTTTGTTTTCCTTAAGCAATACCAGATATTCACTGACCGTCCTATCGCCATCCACAACGCGATTTAAGACAAAAAAGGCAACGATGCGTTGGCCCTCGGCGTACTGCGCGACTTCAATGGGAATGTCAACATACAGCAGGTTGCTCAAAGCCCATCCGACGCGTTTCTCAGAATCCCGAATGAGCCACCAATCTTCCAGGACGGGAGGCTGCCCCGGCTTTTGACCGGGTTGGTCATCGTCGCTATCGGAGTCTGCTTCTTTCTTGTCATTCTCCTGGCCGGCGATGGGAGCGCCGGTATTCCGGTCCGCCGTTCCGCGTTTCAACAGATCAACCTTCTGGTTCGAATTCAACTGGTAGAGATGTTCGGTCTTGCGTCCCGGAATGGCATGGAGATTAACCTGCTGTTTGGTAACAGCAACCGCCTGTGCCGGAGCATCTTTGAATTGTGCTGCCAGGCGTTGAAATTGATCAAACGTTTTCTGGTCGGTGAGATAACGTTCCTGAATCCATCCTTCTTCTCCCCCGGAGGTGCGCACGCGCACGAAACGCCGGTTGGTCATGCGCTCCAGGACCACCACTCGTTCTCCGTTGTGCACAGTTCCTGTTTTGGTGTAGGCAGCGGCGACGCGATCCCGCAGCGCGACCTCAGGAAAGGAAACGTAAGCGTATTCCTTTTGGCTCCCGCCGGAGTCGCCGCATCCATTCAGGAGCGCCGTTGCCAGAATCGCTGGGACGAGAAAAAGCCAAATGCGCGTGCGTCTTCCTGCTTCAAGACTGGCGCCTGTGAGAATTTGCATGGGATCCAAACAATATAGCAGCCGTGATCGGCACTCGTAAGCGATCACGTATACTGCTCATTTCCCGGAGTATAAGTGAAAAGCTGCGCGAAAATCCTGCTCACTATCACTATCTGTTTTTCCTGCAATGTCTTTAGCCAACAGCCGCGCAGCCCTGGCTTGTCTGACCGCATTCGCGGCGAGCTGGAGTTTCTCGCCAGCGACGCGCTCCAGGGACGCGGCAGCGGCACTCGCGATGAGCTTTTGGCCGCAACCTACATTGCCTCAGAGTTGGCTCAACTGGGCCTGACACCGGGCGGCGACAACGGCGGCTTTATCCAGAATGTCTCCGGAGAATTTCGATTCCGCACCGGACCAAAACATTGGGACACTCGCAATGTGATTGCAATTTTTCCGGGCAATGATCCCAAGCTGAAAAACGAAGTTGTGCTCCTTTCCGCCCATCTTGACCATCTCGGGATTGGGGAACCCGTGAATGGCGACGAAATCTATAACGGGGCAGACGATGATGCTTCTGGGTGCGTGGCGGTGTTGCAACTGGCAAGAGCGCTGGTGGAGGCCGGTCCCCCAAAAAGAACTGTGCTTTTTGTGTTTTTCGGAAGTGAAGAAACCGGAGGACAAGGCAATAAGTATTTTCTTGGCTATCCTCCGGTGCCGGTGAAAAACATTGTCGCCAACCTTGAGTTTGAAATGATCGGACGGCCCGACCCCGCGGTCAAACCAGACCAGCTCTGGCTCACCGGCTTCGAGCGGTCTGATCTTGGCCCTGAACTGGCTAAACATGGCGCTAGGCTTGTCGCTGATCCTCATCCCGAACAGCACTTCTTCCAGCGATCAGACAATTTTGCCCTCGCCCGCCAGGGAGTGGTCGCCCACACAGTTTCCAGCTTTGCCTTGCACAGCGATTATCATCGGCCCAGCGACGACCTGGGCCACATAGATTTCAAGCACATGGAGGATGCCATCCAATCCATGCTGAAACCCGTCCAGTGGCTGGTAAATTCAGACTTCAAGCCCCAATGGCTGGCAGGCCAGAAACCCTGAATTCATTGGGTAATTGAGTAATTTAGTAATTGGGTAATTGAAGTATTGCGTGACTTTCTTTTCCTTGCGGATTGGAGCTATCAGAAGCCGAAATTGGGTGTGTTTCAGGTTTTTGAAATTACCCAATTACCCAATGCGCTCAGTTCGGTTTTTCCTTCTTCTTGCCCCTGAGAATCCGCTCGTCAATGCGCTTGCGTCCGCGATAGCCCTCTTCCACGCCGTGCCAGTATTCGATCCTGTCTTCTCCCAGCTTCCAGCACAGCAGAACGATCTGGTCGTCAACCACGCAGGGAAAATCGAGCAGACCCATATCAAGGTCTTTCACCTGCACTCCAATCGCGTCGATCTCAGCCAATGCATCTTTTGTTCCCTGGATAGCTTTATCGCGTTCCGCGCGACGACGGGCCACCGTCGCAATGTCGAGCAAAAGCCCACCGCTCAACAGGATGCGATGATTCAGGTCTTGAAATTCCTTTTCGGATTCTTCGATGACCTGTTTGCCTTCCATGGCGCGCGTGAGCAGGGCTTTAAGGACCGGCAGCAGGCTCTGTGCTTCGTCGGGAGTGAAAGTCTTCTTCCTGGGCATAAGCCTCAACCGGATGGACACCTCAATTTTAATCAGTAATCTTGCGCTTGGAAAGATTCCTGCTTGCAGGTAAGAGACTGATGATTTCGCCTTCTCAGCGTCTCCGTCGTGGGTTTGCTAAGTACTAAATATTAACTACTGAATTTCTAACATGCTATCCAGCGCTACCCTCGACCAATGCTTGACTTCGTCAGGAACTCGAATTCGGTTTACCACATTGTCGTCGATCAGGTTTTCCAGCGCCCAGCAGAGGTGTTGCGGGCTGATGCGAAACATCGTTGTGCAGAGGCAACCTGAATCGTCCAGGGTGATGACCTTCTTGTTCTGACCGGCAAAATCCTTCCCCATCCGGTTCACCAGGTGGATTTCTGTGCCCACCGCAAAACTGCTCCCAACGGGAGCATTGCTGATCATCTTGATAAGGCCCTCGGTCGACCCGATTCCGTCAGCCTTTTGGCAAACTTCCCAGCGGCATTCCGGATGGACAATTACTTTGATTCCCGGATGCCTGGCGCGAACCTTGTCTACATGCTCTGGCAGAAAGCGCTGGTGGACCGAACAGTGTCCCTTCCACAAAATAACTTTGGCGCGCTGCAGACGCTCCGGGGTCAGGCCACCCATGATCATGTAGGGATCCCAGACTACGCACTCGTTAAGTGGAATTCCCATAGCAAACGCAGTGTTGCGTCCCAGGTGCTGGTCGGGCAAAAAGAGAATTCTCTCATTGCGCTCAAAAGCCCATCGAAAAGCACCACCGGCATTCGACGAAGTGCAAACCAGTCCACCGCGCTCGCCGCAAAATGCTTTGATTGCGGCTGTGGAGTTCATGTAAGTAAGGGGAGTAATGCCTTGGCCTGATTCGTCGGTTAGCCCCATTTCCACGAGTTGGTCCCAGCAGCTTTCCACTTGGCCAATTTCCGCCATGTCAGCCATCGAACAACCGGCATTCAAATCGGGCAGGATCACCTGCTGCCCGTCGTGGGCCAGGACATCTGCACTCTCCGCCATAAAATGCACGCCGCAGAAGACAATGTATTTCGCTTTTGTCTGCGCGGCCGCCTGGGCCAGCTTGTAGGAGTCGCCGCGATAGTCGGCAAAACGAATCACTTCGTCGCGCTGGTAATGATGGCCAAGAATTACAGTGCTGGCGCCCAAAACGCTTTTGGCCGCGGCAATTCGCTGGTCCATGCTGCGATCAGGGAGAACAAGATAGTTGTCGAGCGAACAGACTCCAGGAGTCTCAATACTAGGGACGATAGCAGTTGACATGTATTCCGCCTTCAGTTCCTATGACAATCTTTGTCGGGAACGGGGATGTTGAAAGCTTTCGCTGGCTCCAGCAGGTCCACTGCCTTTTTAGCTGGCCCGACCTGCGGGGTTGTTGAAGCCTGCGTCCTACCTTTTTTTGATGCCTTCAGCCAGGATTTGACTCAAAAATCTGCTTTCCGGCTGGCTTTAATTTTGCCACTTTCGCTTGAATGGACGCAACCCACATGGCAACCGCAGGTTCTGACCGCCCCTCATATTGCTGAGGCCATTGCCGCAAACATGGAGCGAAGAAAGTCTCATTTTGATTCTGGATAGGGCTCAATTTCAGGCTTGACATTGCGTCTTCCCAAGTCCAAACTTTTGCGCAATAAAGTAGGCCTGCATTTCTAGCCAATTTGCACCAGGCTCTTTCGGGACACCCCAGCCAGTCCCAAAAAATTGGGAGCGGTTCATGGAAAGAATCTCTAGCGATGTGTCTTTAGAGACATGTGAGGCACGAATGTGGGTTGAGAGAGCGGAGCGCCACGCACTTAAAATACCCCTGCGTTATCGGCTGGAAGGTGAGAAAGAATGGTCGCGGGGGGAAACCGTCAATCTAAGCGAAACCGGCATTCTGTTTTCATCAGAGTCCATGCTGGAAGTTGAAGCTCGCCTGGAAATCACGTTTCAAACTTCCGGCGTACCGCTCTTGAGTTCGAGCACCCGCCTCGCGCGTGTTGTCCGGCGCGTTCTGAGCAACTGGCCTGAGACTCGCCCTTGTTTTGGAGCACGGTTTCATTCATAAAGTCCGTACAAGCCATCTCGTAAATGGATTTGTATCAGCGTATGACTTTGAGCGCTTAAGAAGGAATTGCACCTCGTTCACCACCTTCATCGCAAAAAGTTCGCCTTCACCACCGAATTACTGTTATTACCGTTGCCCTTCGTCCACTCAGTCCACTACCTCCACTGTGTCCCACCCTAAAACCTGCATCTAACCAGCAGGAGTAAACAAACGGTTACTAGACTGGTGATTGACCATCCCGCTTCGTCAGTTCCATAATCAACATCTCTGGCCATTGATCGGTTGGAAAAAATGAGGAATAGGTATGCCTTCCGAAAAAACGCCGTTCGAAGACTTTGGACGCAAATTGGATCGTGGACTTGGCGAAGCGGCCAAGCGCATGGAGCAGGAAGGGGAGAAGCTTATCGCTTACCTCAACGACGAAGTTGTGCCCTCCATCCGCAACAACTCCAGCAAAGCCCTGCGGGTGGCAGCGGAAAAACTTTCCCAACTCGCCAATTACATGGAACAAAAGAACTCCAAGTAGCGGCGCTGGTTTTGCTCGCCACATTTCTTTTCAGTGGCTGCGGCGGACACAAGCAAGTAGAGCAGGTCAACGTTCCGGCCCTGCCACCTCCAGCTGCTGGTCCAGTGTCACCACAACCTCCACCCGCAGTTGAGACAGCGCCAACCCAGCCTGAAGTGGCCGTCTTGCCGCCTGCCCGAATTCTCTACACCCAGACAGGAATGGCTAGCTGGTACGGCCCCCACTACAACAAGCGGCGTGGGGCCAATGGCGAAGTCTACGACATGGACGCCATGACAGCAGCGCACCTTACAATCCCGCTGAATTCCATCGCTCGTGTGACAAACTTAAAGACCGGCGATTCTGTCCTTTTGCGAATCACCGATCGCGGCCCATTTGTAAACAACCGCGTGATTGACCTCTCCAAAGCCGCAGCCCAAAAACTGGATGTATATCGTCCTGGGACTGCGCTGGTGAAAATCGAGGTGCTGGAATCCCCGGTTCCCATTGACAGCGTCGGCCGCTGGTGCGTGCAAATTGGCGGATTCAAGAGCGCAGACCAGGCCACGGAATTGAAAGATCATCTTGCGCGTCGGTATGCCACGGCGCGAATCCTGCAATTCACCAGTCCGATTGGAGAAGACTGGCTGCGAGTCCGCGTGGCCCAGGACGACAAGAAACGCGCGCAGGAAGTAATCCAGGAAACCCAGACTGACGCGGGCGTATATCTGGTAAGGCTGGATTAGCGTTCTTCAATTTTGGCATTTTTGGCATTTTTGGCAATTATGGCAATTTCCATGATTCTGTCAGTTGCGAGCCGCCGGCACTGATCATTCGGTTCTCCTGTGATTTACTATTTCGTTTATGACCGATTGCCTCTTCTGCAAGATCATCGCTGGCAAAATCCCATCAAAAAAAGTCTACGAGGATGAGAAGACCTTTGCCTTTGAAGACATCAAGCCGCAAGCGCCCACACATGTTCTGGTTATTCCCAAAAAGCACATTGAAGGACTGAACAAGGCCCAGAATTCTGATGCTGAATTGCTGGGCTACATGCAGCTTGTGGCGGCAAAGCTGGCCCGCGAACACGGAATCGAAACCGGATATCGAACGGTCTACAACGTGGGCCCCGGCGCCGGCCAATCCGTCTTCCACATACACCTGCATCTCCTGGGAGGAAGAGCGCTGCATTGGCCACCGGGTTAAGAATCGGCTTGCACCACTGAGCCCTTATTGCTCTTTTCTGTGCTCTCCGGCTTTCTCCGCGCCCTGGGTTTTGGTGTTGCTTTTGGTTTTGTTAACTAAGCGTTTTCTCCGTGACTCCGTGCCTCCGTGTCTCCGTGGTGATTCTTGGTTTTGTATTCTAGGTTCGCTATGAGGATCTCAGGCGGCGCCTATGAGCCTTGAAGCAGCAGGAAACGATCGTTGCCAAACGCTGGTCAGCAAAACGAATTGCGACAGATTGCGCGCCAGACTGTCAACAGTTTCTTCAATTTCACGCCACTGAAGTGGGTCCAGGTCTTTGAGCAGGGATCGATGATCTTTCACTGGCAAACCGGTTAAAAGAGCGCGCACCCGCCGGTTCAGATCTTCACGGGCAGCCACAAACGAGGGATCGCGCAGCAATTTCTTGCTGTCTAGCCAGGCTGAAGCCAGATAGCCGGGAAATGGCGCCAGCACCCGGTACAGGCTCAAAACCGTCTTGGCGCCGGTAAGCTTTTTTATGTCGGAGTAGATCAGCCAGACGCGCAGTCCGGCCTCGCGTTCATTGGGAACATCAATCCGTACCATTTGGGCTAACGCCGAGATCTGGCGCGGCGACGTTACTCTTCCCCGCTGTCCTCCCGAATAACCTCGCTGCATCAGGCGCACAAAGAGCGCCATTTGTGCCGTGGCCCGGGCAAAAAGTCCAACCATGCCGCCGATCACTCGTATGTCAGCATTGGAGAATTTTTCTGCCGCCAGAATTTTGGGCTGGTCGGAAAAAGACCACCCGCCGCTGACTGCCGCGGAATGGGCGATTTCCTGCAGGGCCTGGGCCGCCGCTTGAAATTCCTTTGAGCAAACTACCGGGCTCAGGTCGGACCACATCTTTTTCAGGTACTCCGGAACTCCGGCTGTTAGCTTGAAGATTGTGGGAACAAACGGTAAGTCGAAGTTGGTGCGGATCGAGCCGTAAAGACGCCGCAATTCCGGACTGACTTCATGCTCTTCGTATGCGCGCGTCAGGGCCACTCCAGAGTTCCTCCAGCAGTTGGACGTGTGGCGGCTCTAGACAGTTGTATTGGGCGAGCAATTGGCTCTTAGCTGTTGGCCCTTAGCCCTTGGCCATGGTTTGCTTTCCGGGGCGACGGGTACGGAGGTTTTCAATTACCAAATTACAAAATTACCCAATCAACTAGGCTTTATTAAAGTTCTCTTCCGGTTCGTCGTGCGCTCCGTGGCGGCGCAGCAGGCTGGGCAGCGTCTGGGAGAACGCTGAGCGCGGCATCACCACGTCGCAACCGGCTTCCTGGGCTTTCACCTTTAAATCGCCCTGAACATGAGACAGAAATCCCACAATGGAAGTCGTCTTCTTGAACTTGGATTTCAGCTTGGAAACAACGCTGAGGGGCTTGATGCTGTTGCTGTTCAGGTCCACGATCACCAGTGACGGCTTGTCCTCATCTCCAGCCTTTTCGTCAATTTCTTCCTGGGTCTTTACGAATTCCACCTTTACGTTCAGCTTGCGGCCGACCTCCTGGATCTTGGCCAGGAAAAACAGGTCATCCACAAAGGCGAAAATCCGCGTGGGAGCATCTTCTCGTGGAGGCAATGGTTCCAGTTCGCTGGCGGTTTGCCCTCCGCCAAAGCCGTTCCGGAAACGTCCCGGACCGGCGCTCGCGCCGTTCCCCTGGTTGCGATAGCTGTGGTCCATGGGACCCACGAACACTCCGCCGCCCCGGCGCTGGCCGCGATTCCG
>Ga0126376_10002202_pt1 | contig 10961 bp, 18 predicted proteins | sample PanSoiMetPlot_15_FD_92760 | JGI IMG/M metagenome (GOLD analysis project Ga0126376, IMG submission 92760) | Tropical forest soil microbial communities from Panama - MetaG Plot_15 | ecosystem: Environmental > Terrestrial > Soil > Tropical forest > Bulk soil | place: Panama | collected 2016-02-17
AAGATTTCAAGGCTGTAACGAAGGTCTACGGCGAACACGACTTGAGCCTGCCGTTCGTTGATTGGGTCCGTGCGCAGGAGCACATGCCGGAAATTATGGCTAAACTGGGACACTTCCAATGAGGGCTGCATGGCTGGCAAGGTGAAAGTCTGGGGGCCCCATCGGGACGAGGCCGCGCACGCCTACCGTGTGGCGATCGCGGCCGACAAGTTCCTGAACGCCTACCTGGAAAACAAGGTTACGGCCGACCTGGTGCGAGATCTCGCCATCGAGCTGAGTGAACTGGAAAACAATACTGCTTGGATCATTGAATCCTGGACCGAGCGGGAGGCGGAACTAATGGAAGTCGATTTTTCCAAGGCTCAATGGGACGCCGAGCGGCAAGCCTGCTGGGTGGAAGAAAACGTCGTGGAGGAGGGGGACGCTTCCGGCACGCCCCAGGTTGATGGCGCGCCGCCTCCCGCAATTGATCTGGACCGCTTGGAAGGTCTAGACCGTCGCACGGCGGAACTTTTGAGAGCGAAGCCAAACTTTCTGGATGAGTGGCCCCACCTCGGCCCATATTACGGCCCGCAAAGATACGTTGATACGATAAGGGCTCTGCTGAATGCCGGTCACACCCCGGAATCGATCTGTAACACGGCGTTTTGGAGAGAGGCGTCCATGCCCTGGCGCCGGCGGGCCGTTTATCTTCTTCCTCAATTGAGGCCCGCAGACCCGTACGGGACGGATCCTACTCCCAGGCCAACGGATCCCTTCGGACACGACGCCGAGCACCTTGGGGGTCAGAAAACCGCCGGAAATCTGCCGGAAAAACGCTGAAAGCTGTTGGCGAGTTGCCTCACTACGTTATTTCGCACCTGCGAAAAATGATCCGGGGTTTTCCTGGTGCAAAAAGTTTTGACCCCCCTTTCAGGTGTAACGAAATGTCTCAAAATGGTCCGGAAGGCCCTGGCTGCCGCCTCAAACCGCTGCAAAATGTGCGGAAAGCCCTTCTGCTATTTTGCGCGTCTCTAACGTACTGACGTAGCAGGACTTACGGAAACCTAATCCTTGCCGTACGTCTGATTGTGGCTTGTAAGTCCTTTGTTTCTACTGATCCTGGTCAGGCTGTCGCAGAGACTTTCCGTACGCCTCTGGCGCGTCGATCGCCACCCAGCCCCAAGGCGTCCCGGATGGTTGCAACCGGCACACCGAGCTTTTTGGCTATCGCTCGCCATGACATTCCCTGTTTGCGGAGGTCCTCGGCCTCATAGCGGGCGAAGACGCGGGCGGGACGGCCGCAGTGTACCCCCTTGCGTTGCGCTTCGGCCACGCCGGCCCTGACGCGTTCCTTGAGGATACTCAACTCCAGCTCGCTCAACAGCGCAAATAGCTGGATCACGAATCGTCCCATCGGATCCTTTTGTTCGGAACAGATGTTCTGCGTAAGTGAGCGGACACTCACGCCCACCTGGTCGAGCATCAGCACGGTATCGATGAACTGCTTCATCGATCGGGCAAACCTATCGATCTTCCAGACGAGGATGGTGTCGAACTTGCGCTCGCGTGCGTCCGTGAGAAGCTGGTCGAAGACGGGACGCTTCTTTACGCTCGAGGCTTTCTCAAGGTATTCGACCGACTCCCACCCCATGCGCTGAACGAACTCACGCAGGGGCGTGAGCTGCATGTCGTTCTCCTGCTGCTGAGTTGAGACACGAGCATAGATAGCTACTCGCATGGGTTTAGCTTAATCCCTATCGGCATCACCAAACCGCTAAACCTTCTCTGTGGCAGCTTTTGGGACCGTACTTAAGACACAACCGCACGTGGCGCAGAAGACAATAGCGATTGGCGATTCGTTTCGTTGCAGTCCCAGCGTTTCGATTGTGGACCGGCATTCCGGGCAGTGCGGCCGCTTGCTCTCTTGCACCGGAGTTCGTTCGTCAATGGTGACCTCCGCCATCTTGCGCAACTCTTGAGCGTCCCGAACGGGAGTCTCGGAGTGGAAGAGCGCCAGTTCCAGCCGGCTCGGAATGCCGTCCGGGAAGGAGTCTTCAATACGTACCAAGATGGGCTTTCCTTGTCGCAGCTTATGGAGGTTGCCCGGTTCGAGCACCAGGGCCAGGAAGGAAGAGCCGTTGTCTTTTTTGCCTACAATTTGGTTCATAGCTTATTATCGGCATCACCAAACGGCTCAACCTCGAAATGCCCGCCGCCCTTCATCTCGACCCACGGTCCCCACGGCTTGCCGTCCAATTGCTCACGGGTCGCCATCATCACGATCCCGAACAGCTCGCGATGGATCATCATGCCGCCGCTCTGGTCCACTACGAACGGCGGTTTGTCATCGAACATCACTGCGATCGAACGCTGGTTGCCGGAGATGATCAGGATTGTCCCATCAGCGACCAACTGCGGCGAGCCATGCGGATATACCTTTACTCTGTCGCCGGTCTTCACAGCTTAATCCCTATCGGCATCACCAAACCCTCACTCGCCCTCGTCCGTCTCGGAGATTATCTCTGCGTAGACGAACCGCACCAGCCGGATCTTCTTTCCCATCGCCCGCGCCTGTTTGTTGAAGTTGTCCGCGAACCGCTCCACCTTGTCGCGCCGCACAGCGACGAGCGGAATATAGCCTGCCGGACACATGCCCTGCTTGATGCCCCACTCGCCGGTACGTTTGGCGCGGTCGATCTGGTCGTCTTCCCCGATCCAGGCGTACAGTTCCATCTGCCGGATTGCTTCCGGCGCGGCGTCTTTTCGATCCAGATGAAACTCGTGGCACTTACCGCAATACAACTGCTCAATGTCGTTCGCGTTGAAAGAGACGGAGCCGCATGTGAGGCATTTGATGGCCCTACCGGCGGGCGTGTTGAGAATCTGGTGCGTCACAGCTTAATCTCCATCGGCATCACCATGCCGCTCGGATCCACGCCCATTCGAAAGTACCGTTCGTTCTCGTTCGGCTCGTCCAGAAACTCGATCTCGATCATACCCAGTTTGCCGGCTACGCACTCTTCTGCATGCTTCTCCGCCAATGAGGGAAGCAGCTCGTCCAGTTTGTCGCTGTCGATATCGACAAGGCTTTCCCACTGCAATGTTGATTTGAGGTAGCCGCGGATTGCGAGATGGACGATCATTGCGCCTCTTCGCGCGAAGCCAAATCCGAGACGATGACACCCACAAGCTCCTGATCTCCGATCGACTTCGGTGAGCCTTTGGTGAGCGCATTGAACAAGAAACGCCCGCCCGCGTAGATAGCGATCAGGATCGTAAGCCCTATCAAACCGCCGAGCCGAACCTGCCACAGCGGCGAGGATGGCAGATGGTTGTTGAGCCACTCGATCATACGGCGATCCTTTTGATCATCTTTTTGAACAGTCCGCGGATCTCTTTCATCTCGCGATCGTGCTCGGTCCTCGAGGCCTTCAGCTCCTGCCGGAATTCCTTGGAGAAACGATCTATCTGTCGGGTGTTCTCTGCGGTCTGGGCCGCCGCCATTTGGAGTAGTTCCTCGATCCGGTCCAGACGTTTACTGCTATTGCCGTTCGCGCTCATTTCGGTTGAATCCCCAGCTTGAGTTCAATCTCAAGCAGTCGGCCCTCGACCACGTTCATCCGGCCCGACATCGCCGCGTCCAGGTTCGACTGGTCCGCTTCGACCTTGCGCAAGCGGATCGTCTGGCCCTCCGAGAATGCTCGAAAGCCCTTGAGCAGTTCAGTCTGCATATCGCGCATCGTTTCAGTGAGGCGCTCTTCTAAGGGCTTGAACTGAGAGGAAAGCCATTGTTTGTCGTTATCGTCTAAAGCCATCTACGCAACCTTCCGTTTTCCTTTCCATCGCGACTTCTCATCCCATCTCGGTTGTTTGCAATTCGGACATTGTTTCGGCCGCTTGGGAGTTCGCCTGAACCACTGGTGGCCGCACCGTAGGCACTTGAGCTTCTCCATTACGATCATCATAACCCCTCTTTCAGTGCTCCCTTCCCAAGTTTCGCCTTTCCTTCCCGTGGAAAGTATATTATCATCATAACACCTAAAGGAGTTTCATGGAAATCAACCGAGAGGATCTGGAAAGGGCCTTTGCCATGGCGCATAAAGCGGCGGAGTCGCCGCTCTTCCCCATCGAAGCGAGGCACATCTTCCGCGCGATCGCTTACACGCTTTGGAAAGCAGCCGGCGTGGGGCACGAAATCACGGGAATCAAGAAGCAGGGAGGTTGCGAATGCCAAGACGTCTCGACCTTCTGATCGTGGGCGCCACTCCCGTACCGTCGGCGGGATATGTCAACGCGATGATCCGCCGCCGCAAGTCCGTACACGCGCGCAAGGCGGATGGAACGTGGGTGTCGATTACGCGCTACTTCGTCAAGGACGGGAAGGCGTATGGCCTGGTCGGGTCGGGCTGGGTGCAGGTAGTGGAGGTCCGGTGAACTTATACGGGAGAGATTTTGAAAGGCGTCTGTACTACGCGGTGCACGGGGAGGAAGCTCCTCGAGGTCCGAAACGCAAGCCGCGGCGCGGGCCGGCGCGCAACTACCAATACCGGGCATGGATCGCTTCCCTGCCCTCGGCCATCTCGGGGCAGCTCGGGTGCGATCCGTGCCATACGCAGAACGGGGGAATGCGGATGAAGGGCTCGGATTACTCCTGCGTGCCGCTCACGCGCGAAGAGCATCGCGAGTACGACGCGGACAGGAAGGCGTTCGAACTGAAGTACGAGATCAAGATGTCGGAGGTGGTGAGGGATCTTTGCCGCTGCTGGTTTAAATACTCTGATCAGGTCAAGTAAACTTCACGTTGGCGAGGAGAGCTGAAGGAAGTATGCTAAGGAGGTCAAGTAAAGCAACCTCCTGTTTCGTTTCGATTACCCGCAAAGGGGCCCGCTGGAAACGGCGGGCCTTTTTAGTTTGGGCTCCGGGAGTGGATCAGGTAGAAGATCATGTTCCGCAGGAGAGCGGCGGCCGTCTCGTCGCCCGCGTCCGCCATTGCCGCCAGGCGTTGGGCGTCCAGCAGTTCATTGGGCGCCATGAGGCGCGTGGCGTAACGGTAGATCGCGTATTCGATGATCTTCACTTCTCGCCGCCTCGCGCGTAAGCGCTTCTCAGCCGCCGGCCGAACTGGAGCACCGCGGTGTAATCCAGGTCGATGACTTCGTCCCGGTTCCCTTTCAGACGCAGCCGCAGATGCTTTCCATGCAGTTCAACGATGATCGGGTCGGTGTATTCGAAGGCCTGGGTTTCACGGATGAGAGGCTTGCGAAGTTTTGTCATTCGAGAAGGTCCGTTGTGTCGATGTATTGCCGTGCGTTCTCGCGTTCGTATTCGTCGCGATTCGGATCGTCCACGATTCGCCGCTGATTGGCGAGTTCTACTCGCCGGTTGTAGTTCTCCGCCGCGGCCCGCGCTACTAGAGTCGGCCATGTGGAACCGCCGGCCAGGTTGATAATTGCGGTTGCGATGTAGCGGTTGCTGGGTCGCGGTTCCCGCCTCTGGTCACATGCTTTGTCAATCGCCGCGGTTTTGTTGATCGAAGCGGATCGGATCTGGTCGTCGGTCGCGTCCGGCTGCTGCTTCCTGACGCCGGCGACGATTTGTTCGATCAGTCCATTGTCGAAGTCCCGTCCCGTTTCGAGGTTTACGGCTTTGCCGATGCGGCTGATCCGGTCCAGGGGCTTTCGCTCTTCAACAGAAATCTTTTGAGGCTCCGGGGGTGTTTCGGGAATCGGAGGTTCTGGTTCCGGATCCGGTTCGGGGAAGGCGTTTGTCGTTGTCGTCTCTTCCGGAGCAGTAACTAAGGATGACGACGACGACGTTCCTTTCTCTTCTTCATTCCTTTCCCTTCCTTTATAGGGGCCCCGTTCCGCTAACGCGTTGACCTCTTCCAAAGCCCGCGTCATCCGCGTTTCGGCCGCCTCTAGGTCGCGCGTTGCCGCTTCGACCTCTTCGCAAACGCGGCTGCGCGCATCCGCATAGTCGGTCCCCGGTTCCCCTAAGGGGAATTCCTGAGGGATGCGGATTCGCTGCAATCCCGCATACCGTCTAACCCGTTGCCAGGATTGGGGCATCCACGCCGGCCGCACGCTTCTGGATGCGGATGCGCGCAGCCTAGTCTGAGACTCCCCGGTGTCCCGCGGCTCGGCCCATGAGTAGATCGCGATGTGGGCGTTCCGCAACTTGCCGCCGTCCACGGATCGGCGCTCGGCCAGGCCGGCCGCTTCCAGTTCGGCCAGGGCCCGGCGGACGACGCGCCGGTCCATTTTCAGGTCGCGCGCGATGTCCCGCGGCGCCACATTCCGGAATTTGCCATCGCCTAGCGGAATGACGGCCTTTTCCCGTTTCCAGAACATCGTGCGGGTTTCGAGGTAGGCATGGACGCGGTAGGCCTCGGGGGACAGGTTGAGATCCATCGTCAGCTTGTAGCAGCGCTTTTTGGCGCTAATATACCAGTCGCCGGGCGGGATCTCGAGCGGACCTTGTGCGCCTTTGATGCGCCAGATCTTCGCTGGCTTCTTGTTGACCTCATTCTCGACGACGAGCGCGCTCATCATTGAGCACCTCGAGAAAGCTCAACGTTGAGCTTCTTGAGCTTTTCTTGTGAGCTTTTGAGCTCAAAAGCTAGCTTGCAGCTCTTCTCAAGGTTCTTAAAAGGGTACTGAGAAGAAATTCTTGCGTCTATTTGGTCCGGAGCCCTATAAACAGGGATTGCGGATGACGTACTACCAGATTTTTGGTACTCGGACGAGGATTGAGAGCCTTTAAGAACGTCTTGAGGTGAATTTTCTTCGTTGAGATGCATGCAACTCCTCGAGTCCCCTCACAAAAGGAATACAAAAATACAGTGCCCTTTGCTAAAAGCCTCGTGAGTTGTGTCATGCTATAGAGCGAGCATGACTCAATCGTTCTTTTGTGAGGAGGCTTGAGCACATGTTTGGCTCGTTCTTTGGTCAGCTAAACTTTCGGAACGAGTAGCAGGGCACAAACGCACACTGCAAAAGAGCCCACTGGGTGATCAAATCATTTGGTGGGCTCCTCTATTTTGAGCTGCAGCGCTCTGTGTCATCGGTTCTCTCCTTCTTGACGGCTGAAACCCTGAAATAGCCATTGTCCTCCCGTCATGGTTCTGTGGCGAGAAATTTTTCGTAATGAAATAAAGGCTTATTGGCCGCTCGCGCGGCCCGATGGAGTGGGCGGGTTGGATCGCAGTATTAATCACGTCCCCTCGTCCTACTGAAGGGTATGACGCGGCGGATGATAGGACGCCGATCCGGGAGGAACGGCCAACCGCCGCGCCAAAAGCATTGCCCGGTAGCTAGCCGGACGGAATTAATATACCGCATTCACCCCAATCCGCAAGAAAAAAATTGCTGGGACCGCTCGACCAGCCGCGGTTCCGGCAAAATCTGCGCTATAGCATATTCTCCTGCGTTAATCGGAGCAAGGGGGTCTGTGTACCATTCGCAACAGTCGATGGTTAAAATGATAGGCGCCCCATGTGCCATGAGGCGTGAACGGCCAGGGGGGCTCCCCGGCTCGGCGTCTCCCGCCCGTTCACTTCGCCAATCTTTCTCCAGAGAGTTCCTCAATGTCCTTCCGGGATATTCTGTAGCGGCCGCCGGGGCGCACGCCCACATCGAGCGCCGCCAGCTTGCCCTCCATCACGAGGTGGACTAGAAAATTGGCCGGCAGGCCAGAGTAGTCCGCGGCTTCCTGAGCCGTCATCCATAGGGGTCCGGAGCACTTCTGTGCATTGGGTTGCTGTGGTGTGATATGCGGTGTGAGAGTCTTATCAACCCAACTTTGTGGGGGGGCCGGACTCACCCACTTTGGGGGTAGTTCGTTGTTCTTGATCCGCTGAAGGTCGGCCAGGGGGAAAACCACGATCTGCCGATGCGTGTGGGGATCGCGGACGGCTTTCCTCTGAATCTGCCCCTGCTGGGCCAGGTGGAGCAGATGGCGGACGCTCAGGCCGCAATATTTCGATGCTTCCTGCTTGGGAAGCGCGGGCTGGTCGCCATATTGACTGCTGTCGGCCGCGGGCCGGCTTGCTGCCAGGGCTTTAGAGCGTCTTGCGGCGCGTGGTTTCTTGCGATATTTTGGTTTCGTCAAAGCATTTCCTCGTGAGACGGGCGCTTAATCTCGGGGGAGGTGGGCGCCCGTCTTCGGAATCGTAACATGGGACCGCTATGAATGAGCACACACTTCCTCATCCCAGTTCACCCCAGGCGCCCAAATACTGGATGTACGAGCAAGGCGACGAATTAAAGCCCGCGATCGTGGCCTATATGAACGGCGAACGTCTCACCGCGCGGCAGGTCGCTTTCATCCGCGCCTATTTAAGACAGTGGATCGAATCGCCGGCGTGGGACATGAATCCGAATATGGATGAAGACGGTCGCGCCGAGCTGGCCCTCATGCGCGACCGTGTGCGCCGCATTGCCAGCGAGTCCGACATCTCCCGTTCCGTATCAATGATGACCTCCGCGGGCATGGATCCCCTCTAAAATCGCATCCACCATTAAGTTGATCGAGATACTATATCGGCTAGTTCGTCAACAAATATACGGGGGCACTTCCATGACGAGGAGCGTTCCAAATGAGTGGGCACAACAACAACCAAGAGGAAGATTTCGAGCAGCTGCAGGAGAAGCTGCAGGACCGGTTGCGGCTGGAAGGATGGAGGGCGGCGCGCGACCTATTAATCGTGCAGGTGGAGGAGATGGAGAATCCGCCGGCCGCGGCGCCGTCACCTAAAAGTCCTTCGCATGCGGACCATCCGGGTCATGCTAAATGGGTGGCGAAGATGCGCAGGGCCCAGCATAAAAAGTGGGCGGGAATGACCGAAAAGGAGAAGAAGCTGCACCTGGCGAAGATGGCCGCCGGGAGGAAGAAGAAATAGGTTTCTATCTTCCGCGCCTGGGAGCCGGGGCGTATGGTTTGCCTGTCTTTAACTGCTGCCAGAAAGGTTGAGTGGGTTTTTCTTTCTTGGGCTTCACGTGCGAGGGAGGCGTGCCGGCGAATAAGGTCGTCAAGCCCTCGAGGGGCATCTTGTACTTCTCGGGATGCTGCATCATCTCCATGACGTTAGAGACGCTCCAGGGGATCGGTGCAATGCCTTTAAGGCCGTATCCCATGCCGCGGATCGTGGCGGCCAATGGGTTCATGCCCCTCGGCACAATCGGTTGACCGAGGAACGTCTGGTCACGATACAACTCCATTCCGGTTCGCCAGGGAGGCCCGATCTTGTTGCCCAGCGTGCGGGCCGGGCCCACCGGGAAGCCATAGTCCTTGGTGTTGTACAGCATGTTCGCTGCGTCACCCGTCGCGCCGGTAAAGAATAAGTTCTGGTAGATGTCGTTGTTCTCCCTGTCCTTCCCAAAATAAACCTGCGTGGGACGCTTCGACAGCTTGCCTGAAAGCAAGAGGCTCATGGCCTGGGTGGCCGCGCCAAATAACAGCAGATACTTCAGGAAGTATATGCGAGAGGCTTTGGCGGCCGGCGTATTGCCTGGCTCGAACGCATACTTCAGGTTGGCGTAGTTGCTGTAGAGCCAGTCGGGCGCGAGCAGAATCGCGCGTGCGATCTCGAGCGTTGCTTTGTTGACGCCCGTATTCTCCCAATGAATTCCGCCATAGACCGCGTTCAACTGTTTGGCGATCGACCGCTTGGCCGCGGTCAACTCTTCCGGCGTGGCGTCCGGATGTTCGGCCATCCAGGCGGCTTTCTTCACCGAGTAGTCCACCACCTTGAACGTCCGCATGATCTTACCGAACGTCGTATGCGTGATCCACTTGGCGACGGCGTCGGCCTGCTTGATTCCCGGCGCCTGGCGGAAGGCCTCAATCGCGGTCGGGAAAGAAGTTTCCTGCCCGCCACGGTAGACCTCGGGCGTGGTATCGGATACCGGGCTGGTGCCGCCGGCTCCGACCATGTCGCGCTCTTCGCCGTGCAGTCCGGACTCCTCGAGTCCCTTCATCAGGGCCTGCCACGCCTTGACGTTGCCCTTTACGCTCATGTTTGCCATCGCGCCGAAAATCAGGGCGCGAGCATGAAAGAAACTCCATCCGAGATTGGCTGCTTTGGTGAAGGCCTGGAACTTGCGCAGGTAGCGGAAGCCCATGATCCGCTTGGTGTAGTCCGGATCGGTGATCGGCCTCAAAGCCTTTTCGATCGCGGGAGGAACGTAGAATTTCTGCTCGAGATAATCGCCTTCCTCGGTCGGATGTGGAACGGTCTTGCGGAAGAGCCGCGCGTGCGGGGCGATCTCCACCCAGTCGGCCGGCACGTTCTTGTTCTGCTTGCTGGTCGCGTACATCCCCACTCCCGCGGCCTCGAGCTGCTGCTTCAGCAGATGAGTGGCGCGGGCCGTGGCGAACTTGTCGCCGTAGATCTTGAACGCGGTGAATGCGTTCAGCGTCCGCGGCTTGTAGTTATGAACCGCGGCCTGCAGGAGCGTCTCGAACTTGCGCGGCTGGCTGTATGGGAAGTACGTTCCGATCTTTCCGCCCAAGGCCCGCCCGCGCTGCTCGGGTTGTCCAGCCTCTTCCTCGCCCGGCGGCGCCAGGATATGGGTGACGTACTCCTCGAATTTGACCGGCCGCTCGATCATGCCGACCCGCTTGCCCTCGGCAAAGGAAGAGGCGGCGACTCTCGTCAATTCGTGATCCGCTTCCTTCATCGCCGGCGTCGGGTTCATAGCCCGCTCGATCGGCTCCCGCATCTGCTTGATGTTGTCTTTAGCCTGCTTGAGATTCTGGACGTTTTCGAACTCGGCGTGCGTGCCAGCCAGGTATTCCTTCAATTCACCGGGGCGGCTCTTGAAGTCGCGATAGATTGCCAGGGCTTCCTGGTCGATCGGGTCGGGAAGGGTCTTCAGCAGTTTCTCGATCACCTGGTTCACCCGCGTGCGCCACACGTCGCGGGTGCCGGTCATCCAGTAGAGGACGTTCTTCCCGTACTTTTTGTCCTGCTCGCTTAA
>Ga0126376_10002204_pt1 | contig 10959 bp, 12 predicted proteins | sample PanSoiMetPlot_15_FD_92760 | JGI IMG/M metagenome (GOLD analysis project Ga0126376, IMG submission 92760) | Tropical forest soil microbial communities from Panama - MetaG Plot_15 | ecosystem: Environmental > Terrestrial > Soil > Tropical forest > Bulk soil | place: Panama | collected 2016-02-17
GACGACCAGACGGGCGTGCTGAAGTTCAACGTGAACGGCGCGGCCATTGGCGTGGCGGCAGGTTCCTGCCAAGGCGTTGCGACCGCCCCTGGCGTCTCCGGTCCAGTCGGCAACTAACTCTAACTTTACCCAGCCAAGTCTCCGGAAGAGGGAGGAAGCTCAGCTTCCTCCTTTTTCTTTTCCGGCTTCATTTCATGCCAGACCGATGATTCCCCGCATGTTTTTAGCTTGGTGTCTCACGCGGAGGCAGCGTCGGCTTGAGGTTTGACTTCGACCCCGACGGCGGCTGGCTCTTCAGTTTCGGGGAGGAATTCGCTGGCGAATTCCGCGAGGAATTGGTCCATAGCGATGGGACGGCGGGCGATCAATTGTTCAAGGAGGTCGTCAATCTTGCCGCTTTTGCCGCGGATGTAGTAAGCCTGCAGGTCGAGCAAGGCGTCGGCGTGCCACTCGGGCAAGCCGCGGTCGAGCATGGCCTGGCGCTGCCTCTCTGCGGGGATGTCCACGTATTGGACCTCGCGGCCGGAATGTTTCGCGATTTTCTCGGCGAGTTCGGAATAGGTGAGGGCTTCGGGGCCATTGAGTTCGTAAGTTTGGCCGGCGTGCTCGCCGCCGGAAAGCGAGTTGGCGGCGACGACGGCGATGTCGCGGACGTCGAGAAAGCTGACAGCGGCGCTGCCCATCGAGGAGTGAAAAACTGCCTGCGAGCGAATGGAGGGCGCGAAGTAGGTCAGGACGTTCTGATGGAAACAGTTGGGGCGAAGAATGGTGAAAGAGATCTTCGTAGACTTGAGCTTGTCTTCGACGCGGCGGTGCCAACTCGGGAAGGATTTCCGCCATTCGCGGGCGCCCATGGCGGAACTCAGAACGACATGCCCCACGCCGGCGGCAACGCAGGCGTCAATCATGTTCCATTCGAGTTCGATCAGTTGCGGGATCGGGGAGCACACCAGGAAGACACTGGTGACGCCTTCGAGCGCCGGGGGCAACGTGTCCTTCTTCGAGAAGTCCGCGAGGACGGTAGGGGTTCCCGCGGGAGCTTTAGCCGCTTCGGTGGCCGAGCGAAACATGGCGCGGTGCTCTGCGCCGCTCCTTGCGACTTCCCTTAACACAGCTTTCCCCATCGTGCCGCTTGCACCAGTTACCAAATACATGATTCTGCCTCCTGAGGAATGCACGCTAGTGCAGGCGGGCTGGGCGAAAGATGGCGTGGCGCGTGCCCCACAATCATATACGTCCGCGACAGCCCCGGTCTAGCGGTTTGGTGTCGGCGGCACACACGCAACGCCTAAAACCAAACCAGCGACGAGTGCTAGTTCCGCCGCCTCTCGTGAGATGGCCGATTACCTGGTGATCGGCGGCACCATGGTGTCTTCGCGGTCGTAGGGGTGCTGACGCGAGCGGCGGTAGCCAAAAATCCAGATGAGAGCGTACCAAACGAAGACGTAGATGAGAAAATTGCAGGCAAAGGAAAGCCCGACCCAGAACTTTGGCCAGCCTTGGAGGAGAGTGCCCGGCGTGTTGAGCGCGGTGGCCAAATGCGTGCCTGGCCAGACGAGCGCTCCCTGAATTCTAGTCTCCCACGGGCTGTAACCGAGATGGATTTTCGCCTCGACCAACAGGACAGAGGTAGCTATTCCCAGGATAATGGCCCAGAGAAGTTTTGATTTGAGCATGTCGGCCCCCAGAATTAGAAGTTACAAGCGGGCTGGGCGACGTGATTGCGAGAACAACTTTCTACTTTCTACCCGAAAGAACGGAGCACGTTAAAACGCGCCCTACACTTCAGAAAGCGAACAAAAAATCACGGCTGAGAGTCCGGGCGGCGCTTGAGCGTCGGCCGATCGTCGTCGGTGGTGCTGTTGGGATCGTTGCCGGTCGGCTGCTTCTTGGACTGCTCGGTCTTGGTCCGCAGCGTCGGCTTGTCTTTGCCCTCGGTAACCTTACGCGAGAACATGATGTTGCGGAGGCGAGCCTTGACGGTATCAAATTCCGAGGTCGTGACGATGTATTCCTGACGAGCTGGCAGAATGCGCGCGATTTCCTTCTGTGTGTTTCCGATGCGTTCCGGCGTGGGCGGATGCGTGGAAAACGCTTTCGGGATGGTTCCGGGGCGGCGCTTCTCGTCGGCCTGGATGCGCTCGAAGAAGGTTACGTACGAGTTCGGATCGTAGCCCGCTTTATACATGTACTGAACACCAAGAAAATCGGCTTCCCGTTCGGCGTCGCGCGAAAACTTCAGGAACGTCAGGGGAATCGCCAGATTCATTCCCTGATACATCGCGTACCCCGCCCAGCTGTAGGGGATGAAAATCATTGCAGGGATGGAAAGCAACTGTGTGAGCTCACCCTTGGTCGCCTGGCACGTGCCGTGGCGTGCCGTGACGTGCGAAATTTCATGGGACATCACGCCAGCTAGTTCGGACTCTTCCTGGGCGCGGAGAACCAGGCCGCTGTTTACATAGAAGAAGCCGCCGGGAAGCGCAAAGGCGTTGACTTCGTCCGAGTCGATGACCTTAATTGTGAAAGGAACCTTGGCGTCGGAGTTGCGCACGAGGTTTTGCCCAACGCGGTTAACATATTCGGTGACAACGGGATCGTCGATCAGCTTGGAAGAGCGCTCGACTTCCTGAGCGAGGCCCTTGCCCAGGGCGATTTCCTTTTCGAGCGAAAACCAGTTCATGTGGCAGCTGACTTTGCGGTCGCCGATGGCTTCCACGTCTTCCTTAGAGTTCTTGGGATTGACGGTGTCCTTTTGTTGCACGGGCTGTTCGGCGGCAGGCTGCTGAGCCTGCTGGGGCGCCTGTTTCGCAGGTTGCTGCGTTTGCGCCTTTGAGGAGTCTTGCTGCGGAGCATCCTGGCGTTGCGGAATCGCGAATGCGGGAATTGGCAGGAGGGCGCTACCGAGGACGAAGTTCAATGCGTGTCTCAGGATGGCCTTCATAAGCACCTCCGCCTACCCAGACAGTATACACCCCGAAGCACCAGGCGGGCGTCAAAAACTTCAGGAACTATGATGTCGAATTGAACGAGAAGGTTATCCGGCGCGGCAAAGCCATTCGGCGGGTTGTATCTTGGCCATGCGAAATGCCCCATTTAGTGCCAACGATATGGGAGAGGAAGCGGCCGCGAAAGTGCTGTTTGCGAACGGGTTCCAGGCAGTGACAGTTGACACATTTTGGGGCGCACTCTACAGTCAGAGCTACTTCTACTTATGAGCTTAATGAAAATCCAGGTGGGCCAACTCTGGAAGAAGGACGCCACCGGTGACATTTACCTGGTAACCCGCATTTACGCGGAAGCCCTAAATACCATGGCGGTGCTGCGCAAATCTGGCGCCGAGGGGGAAGCGCAGATTCGCGTGCGCGTGGAACGGGCCGCCAGGGGACAAACGATCGCGGGGTTTTCGCCCGCGCAGGAAGAAGAGTCCTACTGACGCCCGCCCGAGCCTGTTTAAAGCGAACGAACCTCCATCGTTACAACATCTTCCACCTTCATCAGCTCCTTTTGGAGGAAGGGCTCGCCGTATTGAACGCCGATCATTTGGCCATAGTGGCGAGCTAGTTGGTTCATTTCTACTTCCAGGCGATCGATGGCGAGGTGGACTTTGCTTGGGCGGTCGGTTTCTTTGGGGCGGAATTGCGAGGCAAAAGCAAGGATGGCTTTGCGCCGCTGCTCGTATTGATCGGAGATGTCCACGACAAAAGTGGGGCGAACGTCGGCATAAGATACGGAATAAACGATTTTGAAGGGCCGGTAGGCTTCGCCGGTGATGGGCAGCTGCTTGAGTCCCGCCAGGAAACAGGCTTCGTAGCCCAACCTGGAGGCATGGTAGTGGTCGGGATGACGCGCTTCCCAGTAGGGCAGGATCACTGTTTTCGGCCGAAGCTGGCGGATGACTCCGGCAACGCGGAGCTTGCATTCCCGGGAGGCTTTGACGTCGGAATCTGGGATGCCCAGGGTGTCGCGCCAGCCCACGTTGAGGAGCTTCGCCGCGCGGGCGGCTTCTTTTGCGCGAATCTTGGGAGTGCCGCGCGTGCCCATCTCACCGGCGGTTAAGTCGAGAATTCCCGTTTTGTAACCGAGCTGAGCCATCTTCAGCATGGTGCCCCCACAGGTGAGCTCGACGTCGTCGGGATGGGCTGCAATCGCCAAGAGATCGAGGTTCATTTTGCCCCCAGAGCCGCCTCAAGTGCCCGCCGATTCTATCAGTATTGGGTGTTCTTGCTGGGTGAGCTTCGCACCTTCGCGGCTGTGGTATCGTCTTGAGCCATGAGCCAAACCGCTGGCGAAAACCACGAATCTGCTACGGGCAAAGTGGCCCTAGTGACCGGGGCGGGCAAGCGGCTCGGACGCGCGGTGGCATTGCGGCTGGCGGAAGAGGGCGCGGACGTTGTGGCTCATTACAGGAGCTCACAACGCGAGGCACAAGAAGCCGTCAAGGAAATGGAGAAACTCGGGCGGCGCGCCGTCGCGATTGGCGCGGATCTCGGTAAGGTCGCGGAAATCAAGCGTTTGTTCGATGAGGCGGGGAAACAATTTGGGCGGCTCGACATTTTGGTGAATAGCGCCGCGAATTTTCTGCCGGCGAGCATGATCTCCACAACAGAACCGGTCTGGGACGCCGCGCTCGATGCGAATTTGCGGGCGCCGTTTTTTTGTGCCCAAGCGGCCGCACCTTGGTTGAGGAGAACGCAAGGAGTAATCATCAATTTCGCGGACGCTGGCGGGCTGCTTGGATGGCCGGGTTATATTCCACACTCAGTTTCGAAAGCTGGCGTCATCATGCTGACGAAAGTGCTGGCGAAGGTGCTAGCTCCGGAAGTGCGCGTGAACGCGATAGCTCCGGGGACGATTTCGATGGAAGGCGATCCTCCGGAGTGGGAAGCCGACTTTGTCAAGCTGGCGCCACTGCGGCGAACGGGCACTCCCGCTGACGTCACTGATACCGTCCTTTTCCTGGTGCATTCGAAATTCATCACCGGGCAAGTGCTTGTGGTGGACGGGGGCCGCACCTTGGGTTCGGCAGCAGCCGAATTTCATTAGCGAAGATCTCTGCGGCGATGAGCTACAACGTAGTCTACGACTCCACACGCTCGAATCTCTGGTGGTGGCTCACTGAATCGCCGATTCTGATTCTCGGGTTATTTTTTGTATGGCTTATCTTGCGAGCACTTTGGCGTTCTCCCGAGAGGCCAACCCAGAGGCTACTGCTTGCGACGGTCCTCGTGCTGGCTTGCGTGGGCGGGTTATGGAGGCTCGGCTACCGCTACTCTGTCAGTAGACACTTCTATCGGTACTACGGCTCATACCACACGATCGAGGGCGTGGTAAAGAATTACAAAAACTTTTCCACACAGCGCCGCGTCGGCGAGCGGTTTGAAGTGGGCGGCGTTCGGTTTGGCTACATCGATTCTTTCCAGTGGAAATGCTTCCACAACGCGGCAGCAAATGGCGGACCCATCCATGAAGGAGTTCCGGTCCGGATCTCGTATGCGACCCGGAACCTCACACCATGTATTGTGAAGCTCGAAGTGGCCAGAGAGGCGCGCTGAAGGAGTTTTGTTTTCGCCGCAGTAAATTCCAGTTGAAAGCGTCGTGCAGAGAAACGCGCCGCGGTGTATTCTAATAGACTGAATACATTGCGAAATTTCAGGGAGAAGAGTGTGGCGTCCTCACAACGACGATTTGAGGGAACAGATTCAGCAATCAATAGTGAAACGGCTGTGCGTCCGCAGCATACGATTGAAGACGTAGAGATTCAGGAGTGGCTGGAGTCGCTGGATTCGGTGCTGGAAACCAGCGGGCCGGAAGTGGCCGCGGAGATCCTCGAACAGCTGCGGGCTCATGCCACTGTGAACGGCATCGACCTGCCGTTTAGCGCGAACACGCCTTATGCCAACACGATTCCCGCGCGCTTGCAGCCGCTGTTTCCCGGAGACCAGGAACTCGAACGGCGCATCAAGAGCCTGATCCGCTGGAACGCGCTGGCCATGGTGGTGCGCGCGAACCGCGTCGAGCACAACATCGGCGGGCATATTTCTACTTACGCTTCGGCCGCCACACTGTACGAAGTCGGGTTCAACCATTTTTTCCGCGGGCGCACCGAAGAGTTTGAAGGAGATACGGTTTATTTTCAGGGTCATGCTGCGCCCGGGATTTATGCGCGTGCGTTTATCGAAGGACGAATCAGCGCGCATCAACTGGAAAACTTCCGCCGCGAACTGAAGCCCGGCGGAGGGCTCTCTTCTTATCCGCACCCTTGGCTGATGCCGGACTTCTGGGAATTCCCCACGGTGTCGATGGGTTTAAGCCCGTTGATGGCCATCTATCAGGCGCGATTCAACCGCTATCTTGAAGATCGCAGTCTGAAGTCCCGCACGGACGCGAAAGTGTGGGCGTTTCTCGGCGACGGCGAAACTGACGAGCCGGAATCGCTTGGCGCGATCACGCTGGCTTCGCGCGAGAAGCTGGACAATTTGATTTTTGTCGTGAATTGCAATTTGCAACGACTGGATGGTCCGGTGCGCGGCAACGGGCAGATCATTCAGGAACTCGAGTCGGCTTTTCGCGGCGCTGGATGGAACGTGATCAAGGTGCTCTGGGGCAGTGAGTGGGACCCGATCCTCGAGCGCGACACCGAGGGGCTGCTGGTCAAGCGCATGGGTGAGTTGGTGGACGGCGAATACCAGAAACTTGTGGTTTCGTCAGGCGCCTATGTGCGCGAGCATTTCTTTGGCAGCGATCCGCGTTTGCTCCAGCTGGTTGAGCCGCTGCCGGATGAGGCACTGCGCCGTTTGCGCCTCGGCGGTCACGATCCCCGCAAAGTGTATGCCGCTTATAAAGCCGGGGTGGATCACCGAGGTTCGCCGACGGTCATTCTGGCACGCACGATTAAAGGTTACGGGCTCGGCGAGGCGGGCGAAGGCAAGAACGTCACGCACCAGCAGAAGAAACTCAACGAAGACGAGTTGCGCGAATTTCGCTCGCGCTTCGGCATCCCGCTGAGCGACGAGGATTGCATCGAGCTGCCGTTCTACCGCCCGCCGGAGGACAGCGCGGAGATTCAGTATCTGCGCGCGAGGCGCGAAGCGCTGGGAAGTTACGTTCCGCAGCGCAAGGTGCGCTCGAAGCCTCTGGTGGCCGACCACGACGAACTGTTCAAAGAATTTTTCGAGGGCAGTGAAGGCAGGGAAGTCTCGACGACGATGGCTTTCGTGGGCATGCTCCGCAAAATGCTCAAGGACCCGGAGATTGGCAAGCTTATCGTGCCCATTGTTCCCGACGAAGCGCGCACGTTCGGCATGGAATCGCTGTTTCGCACCGTGGGCATCTACTCGAGTGCGGGCCAGCGTTATGAGCCGGTGGACGTGAATACGCTGCTCTATTACAAGGAAGCGAAAGACGGCCAGATTCTTGAGGAAGGCATCACCGAAGCGGGGTCGATGGCGTCGTTCATCGCGGCCGGTTCGGCATACGCTACGCACGGCATCAACACAATTCCGTTCTTCATTTATTACTCGATGTTCGGATTCCAGCGGATTGCGGATTTCATTTGGGCTGCAGCGGACATGCGCACGCGCGGTTTTTTACTGGGCGGCACGGCGGGGCGTACTACGCTTTCCGGCGAAGGTTTACAGCATCAAGACGGCAACAGCCATGTGCTCGCGCTTCCCGTTCCGAACCTGAAGGCCTACGACCCTGCATTCGCCTATGAAATCGCGGTCATCATTCAGGATGGCATCCGTCGCATGTACAAAGACGGCGAGAGCATTTTCTACTACCTGACCGTTATGAACGAACCATACGCCATGCCTGCGATGCCCGGCGATGTGAGAGACGGCATTTTGCGTGGAATGTACCGCTTCCGGAAGGCGTCGAACTCCAAGGCTAAGCTGCGAGCGCAGTTGTTCGGCAGCGGCGCGATTCTCAATGAAGTGCTGCGCGCGCAGGAAATTCTCGAGACGAAGTATGGAGTGGCCGCTGACGTGTGGAGCGTCACGAGCTACAAGGAACTGTATTACGACGGAATGGAGACGGAGCGCTGGAATCGCCTGCATCCGGGTGAGAAGCCGCGAGTTCCTTATGTTGCAGAGATGCTGGCTGACGCTCCGGGCGTGCTCGTCGCCGCTTCCGATTATCTGAAGACGCTGCCTAACATGGTTGCCAAATGGATGCCGCGGCATCTTGCCGCTCTGGGGACTGACGGTTTTGGCCGAAGCGATGGCCGCGCCGGGTTGCGTGAATTTTTCGAAGTCGACTCGCGATTCATTGCATTGGCCGCGCTGCACGAACTGCTCGCGGATGGCAAGATTGAAAAGTCCGTGGTGGACAAGGCCATCAAAGAACTCGGCATCAACACCGAAAAGCCCAACCCGGTCATCTCTTAGCGACGCAACGGCGATTCCCGACCGCTGCCAATTTTGCGGGAGTTTACGGCTAGCTTTCCTGCAGAATTTCTGCTGGCTTGATCTTGCCTGTGGCGAGATTCGCAACGAGATGCGCGTTGGCGGCAAGAAAATCGTAGTCGCCAAGCTCCTTTGGCAAGACCCAGGCGATTTTTTCGAATGTACGGGGAGTAAGTTCGCCGTCCGAAATCGCCGCCGCAAAAAAGAGAATTTCCAGTTGATCGGGAGTCTCCGCGTACTTGTGCATGACGCGGCCGATGGGCACGCACTTTTTCATCGAAGCGCCTAGTTCCTCCTTCAGTTCGCGCGCCAGAGCGTCTTCCGGCGTCTCTCCCGCTTTCATCTTTCCGCCGGGGAACTCCCATTTGAGCGGAGACGTGTCGCCTCGACGCCGCTGTCCAATCAGCACCCGCCGGTCACTGCGCTCAATCACAGCCGCCACAACTGTCTTCATCTTTCTCGGAACCTCTGCGCTCTCGGCGTTCCTGCGTTGTCTCTTTCCTTGTCCTTCGAGTGCAACAGCCGGCGCAACTCTTTGACTCCTTCCACGAGCGGCGGCCCAGGTGTGTTCAGCAATTCGTCCTTGACCACATAGACGCGGCGGTTTCGAATGGCCGGAACGTCCCGCCATTCGGGGACCTCGTAGGCTTTCTGCGGATTTGCGCGGTCGCCTGTCGCGGCCCATGCGAGCACCATCACCTCGGGGTTCGCAGCGGCGACCTGCACGGCGCTCACCCTTTCGCCGGCAGGCAAAACCATCTGGCTGCCGCACAGGGTCACCAGCTCCGCCACCCAGGGCGGGGAACTAATCCGCGGATTTGGCCACGCTTCGCTGTACACCCGCAATCGACTCGCGCCGTTTTTCGATTTGCGTGCGATGGCTGTGAATTCTCGGTGCATTTTGCTCACCAGAGTTTCTGCGGCCTTTACGCGCCCAACAATTCCTCCCAGCATTCGAATGTTCGCATACACGTCCGCAAGCGAGCGCGGATTCATTGCCAGGAAGTTCAGCGGATGCTCCAAAAGTTTAGCGACGGTTTCTTGTTTGTATGGAACCGAGCCGATGACGAGCGTTGGCTTGAGCCGCAGAAGTTCGTCTACCGGTTCCAGGTGCCAGCAATCGCCGAGCTTCGGCAAAGCGGTTACAGGGGCGACTTCCGGGCACCATTTCGTCACCCCGACCAGCGTTTTCTTCGCTCCCAGAGCGCATAGAATCGACGTTGCGCTCGGCGCGAGCGAGACGATCCTGAGCCCATTGTGTTGGTTGTTCCCCATGGCTCTCCGAAAGGATAGCAGACGCCTCGTCACACAGCTTGCGGGGAGCCGCGCATTGACTCCACCTTCGTAGTGTGTTGCACTTCGTTTCTCAATTTTGGAGGACTCCCGTGCGCTTTCCAGTCTATGTGGCCGTTCTGGCATTGCCGATTTCTGTTTTTGCTCAATCTTCTTCTGTTCCCTCAAAATCGGACGTCGTGCTCTTTCATGGCACGATCGACAACGTGAAATATGTTTTCGGTGTAGCGCCGCCGGTCGCGCATCTCAAGCCAGGAAACATTCTAGAGGCCAATTCGCTCGATTGTTTCGGCAATGCGCTGCAGAAGCCGGGCGACAGCATGTCACTCGTGAAAGGCGACAATCCATTGACGGGACCGTTTTACATTGATGGTGCACAGCCCGGCGACACGCTGGTAGTCCGCATCCTTGATCTGCAAATCGACGGCAAGCAGGGCGTCGGCACGTTTTCACCGGGCTTTGGCGCGGCCAATGCGACGCATTACACGCCGGTGCTCGAAACCAAGCCTCTGCCCGAGCGCATGTGGTTCTATCCCATCGACAAAGAGAAAAATACCGCCATGTTTCAGGCGCTCGATTCCGATTTCAAAGTGAGCTTTCCATTGCATCCTTTTTTAGGCTGCATCGGCGTGGCTCCCGCGAATGGCGAAGCTCGCAGTTCTATCGTCCCGGCCGAATTTGGCGGCAACCTGGACGCGCCTGAAGTGTCCGTCGGCAACACTCTTTATCTCCCCGTGAATGTTCCGGGCGCGCTCTTTTATTTTGGCGATGGTCACGCCGCGATGGGCGACGGTGAAGTCGCGGGAAGCGCGGTGGAAGTTCCCATGCGCGCACGTTTCCAGGTCGAACTTGTGAAAGGGAAGAGCACCCTGTGGCCGCGATTTGAAAACGAAAGGGAAATCATGGCCGCTGGCGTTTATCGCCCCGTGGATGACGCGGTGCGCATCGCCATCACAGAACTCATTCATTGGATTCACGCCGACTACGGCCTTTCCGAGCTAGATGCTTACGAACTGCTCTCCAAAGTTGCGAGGGTTCATTTGACGGAAATGGTCGATCCCAATTACGTAGTCATCGCTTCGATCGAAAAGAAATATCTGCCGCCCGAGAAAGCTTCAGGGCCGCGATAGTCGTATCTTAACGATAGTCGTATCTTAAAGAGGTGAGCGAATCTGTTTAGCCCTTGGGGCGCCAGCCGAAGATGAGAGCAGATAATCTGGTCCTAGAGAGCTGAGTAATAGAATTCGGTGCCTAAGAC
>Ga0126376_10002205_pt1 | contig 10958 bp, 6 predicted proteins | sample PanSoiMetPlot_15_FD_92760 | JGI IMG/M metagenome (GOLD analysis project Ga0126376, IMG submission 92760) | Tropical forest soil microbial communities from Panama - MetaG Plot_15 | ecosystem: Environmental > Terrestrial > Soil > Tropical forest > Bulk soil | place: Panama | collected 2016-02-17
CAGAAGAACATCTCCCTAGAATTGCGGAAGATCCAACCCGGTTTTTGTCGGAACAGATTGATCTCGAAGGCAAAGGTCCAAAGATTGTTTGAATGGCCTAGCGGAATATTCCAAAGCAAAGGTGCCTCAACGAAAAGAAAGAAAACAGTGCGACACCAGCCGTGAGCATGCCAGATACGCTCGGCACTGCATTTATTCCAAAGTCAAATCAGTTAGCTTGACGCCCTTTCCCTTCGGATTAACACGAACTGCGCGCACGACGGTTCCGTCATCACCATTGACGGTAAGCATTTCTCCGTCATTAACCTCTGCGAGAAGCCCGGGAATGTTGACCACGGCTGGCAAACCATATTCGCGTGCTACGATTGCACCATGACTCAAGTACCCGCCCGTTTCCATCACAATCGCTGACGCCTTTAGAAACAGTGGCGTCCAACCGGTATCAGTCGAGGGGGCAACAAGGATCTCGTTCTGCGACAGTCTTGCGCCATTCTCCGGAGTGGTGAGGACGCGCGCTGTTCCACAAGCCTGTCCAGCAGACACTGGTATCCCCCGCCAGCCGTTGATTGTTGTGAGCTGTGGGGGCACCGGCGATCTTTCAATTGCCCCTTCCCCTGCCAAAACATCAGCCACTTCCACTCTCAGCCATAGTTCGCGCCGCTCGCGACGATCAATGGATAACTCGCGCGCGCCGCGCCCATCCCAGATGCCTTGCAACCAGTTACGGAGCTCTGTTGCGGTCAGATCGAAAACCTGTTCCGGCTCATCGAAATGACCGGTCGCTACTAAGCGCCGTCCAACTTCCAACACGAGTTTCCTGTACGGCAGGAGTCCAGCCACCAGCGCTGATTTACCAAGTTCTCGAATTGCATAAGCGCGCCGAAGACGGTTCGCCATCCAACTAACTAACGGCGAAAGAAGCGGGAGGTGATCTTGGATTTCTCTCTCTGCTTCCAATCGCCTTTGGCTGGCAACGCTTCTCAAGTCTCGGTTCGGGATTGCGTTCATGCAATCCCTAATCTGCTTCAATAATGAAGAAGGGTTCTCGATCCAACGAGGATTCGAAATGTTGGTCTCACCAGTTGCCCGATGTCCAAACTCCGAAAGGAACTGTTCGAGCGCAGTTCGAAAAGGCGACTGATCCGACAGTCCTGAAGAAGCCCAAACACCTGAATCCAGCCATTCAGCGACATTGGTATTGTCTTTCCCGATTCGCGCAAGCTCCATAATGCGATAACCCTGTTCCGCCGAAACATTTTCGCCCGAGCCGGATGACAGCGCAGCCAGCAGAGTAACTCCACGCGCGCCAATTTTCTTCTCAAGCAGTTGTTCCAACGACGTGAGCCAACGTCCATAAGCTGAATTGGCGAGTCCGGCGATTGGACCAAGCTGACACTGTCTTGCTTCCATCAGTTTCATCAGGGTAAATAGTTCGCTGGCAGTTTTCGAATCGAGTTTCTGACTGGCGAGAGTTCGCATCTCTGCGATGTAACGACGGAAGTACGTATGGTTCTTTCTTTCGAATGACCAAAGCGCGCGAAGCAAACGAAGAGAGCGTTTGCGGCGACCTCTGCCTTCCGAGCCTTTGAATGCTTCGCCCGGCGCGATTTCAATGTTCGGTTGATGGCCTCCGATGGAACGAGTGACCACCTCCGGCAATACACCGAAGGCATCGAAAAATGTCCACTGGAGCAGAGTCAAATCGAAATACACGCGGCCTTTGAACCGGCGCACTAGTTCCAAACCTTCCGGCACATCGTAGCCAACCGCATACAGAGCAGCGAAAGCCACGTTTTGCACGAGTTCGCGCAGATTACTCCATGAAAGCTCGCATAATACTCCCGGCACTGAATCCTTTATGTTTGCCGTTGACCAATACTGCGGCAGCCGCAACAGACCAAACGGACCTCTGCGCGGCAGTCGCGTGATCGGACGCGCCTGCAAAATCCAAAAGTGTTTGCCGTCAAATGCCCACTCGATGTCTTGCGGATTTTGACCATCGCCAAGCGTCCAGAGAATCCGATTTGCGATCCGCGCCAATTCTTCGAGTTGTTCGCGGGTTAGCAATTTGAAGTCTGCATCCGATTGCTTGAGGACCGGATAGCCATTTTCCAAGCGGAATGTGGAGCGGCTCGGGTTCACCTGACCACTAACTACTGCTTGCCCTGAACCCGCAGCCGCATCGATCAAAATCAGATCTCGGCGACCACTAAGCGGATCGGCAGTAAACGCGACGCCCGCACACAGCGGCGCGTCGTAGTTTTCAAGAGTGATCATGCGACAAATGACTACGGCGCACTCGACTTCGTCATCTGCGAAGCCCAACTTGTCACGATACGCGCGTGCTTGCTCCGTCCAGAGTGATCGATAGCAGGTGATGATGGCAGACTCAATCGCATCGAGTCCTCGCACGTTAAGGACGCTTTGGTGAATTCCGGCGAACGAAGCGCGCTGGGAATCCTCGCCAGTGGCACTCGACCTGACGGCCAATGGTGTATCTGCCAGATTATGTATCTGAATAAAATCTCGCAGCTCGTGACGTACAGCTTCGGGAAGATTAGCAGTTCCGCCGTGTTCAATCGCACGCTCCTTTGCCACATCTCGCAGTGTGAGGCGGTAAGCGTCGGTCGTGATTACCCCACCAACCGGGACTCGAAATCCATATCGATTTAGGCGAGCGAGATTGTATCCCTTCGCTCCGCACGCTGAGGCTCCGGCGCAAAATGCTTCTTTCCAAGTGAGAATTAGGCTCTGCGCTTTTTCTGGCTGCTCATCGCACCTTCGAGGAACACACGCCAGGCTTTCTCCATCCACTTGATCAGTTCTCCCTTTTTGCCGGCGACGGCCCAATGACTCATCGCCGGTAGTAAGCTTCCGAGAAAAATTATCGCGAGTTCATAGGCGTCAATATCCGCGCGGATTTCACCTCGCTTTTGTGCTTCCGCGAAGACGCGCGCAAACGTTTCACGCGTTGAGGGCTCGCCTTTCTTCGGAGGGTTGTGCATCTCTACAGACATCATGCGCCCGAGACTCTTTTTATGTCTCTCAGAAGACTTTCCGAGTTCTCTTACCAACGAAGCACCGAGTTGGAGTGGCTCACTCCCTGTGGAGAGTCGTCTCTCTACTTCTGCGAGCGATGTCGATTGGTAACGACGAATCAGAGCCCTGAGAATTTCGTCCTTGGTTTCAAAATGTTGATAAAACGTGCCCTTCGCTACGTTGGCGGTGGCGGTGATTTCGTCCACTGTCGTGGCCGCGAATCCTCGCCGATCAAAAAGCCCCTCAGCCGCGCTTAAGATTGCCGCACGTGTAGAGGCGCGTCGTTGCGATTGAGTTGCCATGTTCCAGATTGGTATTGACCGGAGTTAAGTAATAGACTATGGTCAGTAATCTCGTCAAGTTCGATTCTAATGGATAGCGGCTTTTTTTGAATACCTTTTGGTTTCATCGCCTCGCCCAATTTCAACGGAGATCCGCCGCGCCTTAAGCGTCGCTGCGCCACCGCGCAGTAGTCTTGCCGAAGTTCGATCCATATGCTCCATGATGAGGATGACTTCACCCCCATCATGCTCGCTTTCAGAAAAATTGAAGAAGCCGATGGAGTTCTTGTGGCCGTCGCGATTCCGTTTCGAGTTTATGAAAGAGTTGAATGAGAAATTTCGAGTAGTGATTGTCGATGATGAGCCCATCGCACGCGAAGGCGTTCGGGTGCAAGTCGAGAAAGACGGTGAGGCTGAAATCGTGCGCGAGTGTCGGATTGACCTGGAAGCAGTCGACGCAATCAACGACCTTTCACCTGATATCGCTTTTCTCGATGTGCAAATGCCAGAAACAGACGGCTTGGAGGTGCTCCAGAATCTTCGCGAAAAAACCTTGCCGGCGATCGTGTTTGTAACCGCTTATGACAAATATGCTCTCAAAGCCTTTGAGATAAATGCGGTTGATTACTTATTGAAGCCTTTCGACCCCCAGCGCTTTCAAACAGCATTCAATCGCGCCAAAGCGCAAGTGCGACAACTTAGCAACGACTCGATCAATCGCAGGCTGCAAAACCTGCTCGAGACTCTGCATCCATCATCGAAGTACTTGAGAAGGTTGGTGGTAAAATCCGGCGGTCGCATATTTTTCTTGCAGGTTGATGAAATCGTCTGGATCGAAGCTGCGGACAATTATGTAAATGTACATGCGGGGCATGAATCGCATTTAATTCGAGAAACGCTAACGGGGCTCGAAATGAAACTCGATCCGCAACAGTTTATTCGCATCCGTCATTCTGCGATCGTCAAAGCAAGCAGGATCAAAGAGCTCCATCCAATGTTCAAGGGAAGTTACGAAATCCTCTTGAATGACGACACTAAACTAACGACCAGCCGGCGATATTACAAAAGAATCGCTGAGTTACTCGATCATTCCTGAGCCCGGTAGTAACCACGAAATTTGTAGCGCTATCGGCAAGTCATCTCAGCTCGGGGAACTCTCTTTGTAATCTTCTCTGGTGGTCACATGTCAAAGTCGTTTTTGAAATGGCGAGCTGTATGTAAGACAACAATTGTCAGAACCTTGTCAGTCACGTAGAGAGATTTTGCGAAGACAGCGCAAAAGATCGGTGCCATAACGGGCGACACGCGTTAGATTGTGTGAGGTTTCTACTATGCGCAGTCAAATTTTTTCAGTCGTCACTATCTTCCTGTTTGTCATGGTGGCAATAGGATGCAACCGTCAGACGCACGCTTCTGGGGAGCCAACTTCGATGAAGCCGCAGGAAGCACGTGAGGGCGCGATCAGAGTTAGCGGAACTGACCCTGCAAATTGGAAAACATATCGGAACGAGCAATATGGAGTCGAATTGAAATATCCTGAAACGTGGACTGTGGGCGGAGAGGGTTCAGGGACAAATGAAACTACAGGGAAACCGGCCCAGAGGACCAAAGTGTGGATGATTGGTTTTCGTAAGCCTCACCGCGAAGGCGAACCCGATGTGTACCTGACCTTGAGTATTCAGGAAAACGAAAACCCAAAGAGACTTACGATTGACGAGTTGGTCGCCGAAGAGATGCGCGGGATGAAAAATGCATCCGCACCACTTGAACGTATGACCATTGGCGCGCAAGCTGCAGTCTTCATGGATGTGACCACCAGCCTGGGCAAGAAGACTCGGGCCATCTTCTGCTTACTCCGCGAAACTGACTTGTTGAGCCTTGTCTACCCAAGTTCGACGCAATTCGATCCCATATTCGCTGAGATGATATCGAGTTTAAGATTTGTGAAGTAAGGCCAGTTGGTGATCACGCCAGGGCAGCGCATCGTTACATAGTGACGAAATCGCTGGTTACTAATAATCCGGGTGGAATCGAAGCTCATCGGCACTCTTGTTTCAGTTTGAGGAAGCCAAATTCAATACGGCAGTAGTTCTGCTAGGCCGATTGCTCAGGCGGCGCGGTCTCGATCGGCTACTGAGACAGGGCCAAGAGTTAGGAGTGCAAAACTAGAAATGTGTCGATCAGGCAGCCGCGGGTCATGTTAAGATGCTTTTGTAACTAGATAAGAATCAGGAAACAGTCCCGCAACTCGTCTCATGAGTCGATGTCGGAAACTCACGAGACTCTGTTTCGTAACAACGATCATGATTGATCTAAGCAGAGGGCTGCTGAAAGGCTTTTACCTTGCGGAGTGGTTTGTGCTCGCCGAAGACGGCTCTCTACGTTCGCCGGATCGAGTTTACCGAATCGAACCGTTGTTAATGCAGCTTCTAGTCTTTCTGTGTTCGCGGGCACGCCAGGTTGTGACGAAGCAAGACCTTCTCGACATTGTGTGGTGCCGCTTGGTCAGTGACGAAACCATTAAGGCAAGCATTCACCAACTGCGCAGAGCCCTCGGGGACGATCCGCGCCGACCGCGGTTTATCGAGACCCTTCCCAAAAGGGGATATCGCTTAATGGTGAATCCGGTACTGGCAATGAGCGCGTCAAGATCCACGGATGCAGTGTCAGCTCAATATCTTGTCGAAAGAGGGCGCGCCGCCCTCGGGGGGCAGCCGAACCGAGCTTCGCTAAAGCAGGCTGAACTATATTTCGAACAAGCGGTCCGGGTTAGTCCAGAAAACGCTGAGGCGTTGGCCGAGCTGGGACGTACGTACGTTCTCATGTCCAGTATGGGCGTTGGGACTGGAAGTGCCTTGTTACCCTTGGCTCGACGTTTGGCAATTCGGGCAATCGAGTTGGATCCCAAGCTAGCCGAATCGCGACTCCCGTTAGCAGTCGCTCACTTTGTCTTAGACCATGATTTTGAGTCTGCCGAGAGGCAATTTCGTGAAGGAATTCGACTGAACTCAAAAGATTCCCTCACGCATCGCTGGTATGCGCGCTTCCTATCTTTCCAAAATCGGCATGAGGAGGCCGTGACTGAAGCGCGACGAGCACTTGAGGTCGACCCACTAATGTTGGCGGCGCGGCGCGAGTTGCCAAAGATATTGGCGGTTGCGGGACGTTATGATGAGGCCTTGAAAGAGACTCATCGACTCGCCGAAATCGTGCCCGACATGCCAGAGCTGCATTTCGGTCTGACCTTGTTCTATCACCTGATAAAGTTGGAGCGTGAGGTCTTCACATCATTCGTGGCATATCTGCAATCGCTAAATGTGGCGCCCCCGGTTCTGGCTGAGGCCGACCGCGCATTCGCGCTTGGCGGTGTGCACGGGCTTTTTAGCTTTTGGGTGGGAGTTCTGGAAAATGAAGCCAAGCCCGGACCACGAAATCAATGGCACTTGATTATTCTTTATGCTTTAGTAGGAAACAAGGATCGTTGTTTTGAAATCATGGAAGCCGCGTTCATAGAAAGAAGTCCATCCCTACTTTGGCTGGCTGCCTCTCCGCTGTTTGAGAAGCTGCGTCCAGACGCGAGATACTCTGACTTCCTGACCCGCCTGGGTCTTAAAGAACCAAATACGAAACAACAGTCGGCCGTGCGCGAAGTGTCTTCCTCTCGGTACACGATTCTGCAGTGACTCTTCAGTCGAACCAACTCTTTCGGCCACCAACGGTTTCCCAACCTCTTTCCGACAATCAATTAACCTCACGATTTCGTCATTTTCGATATCTTCTGGCCATTCGGGTTTGTTAGACCGCGTTGGAGCTTCTGTTTCCGAGCAATCAAAGGACCGTTCGCCGCAATCACCCCAACGCGTCTTTCGAATCATCATGAAGGACCGGAGGAAGAAATGAATTCACTCAAGCCACTCGAGATTCTTGTTGCGCTTCCCACTAAGAACGTTCTTGGAGGTGATCGGAAATCACCAATCTCTCTACGGTCGGCGATTTGTGCGGCGTTGATTATCCTTCTAAATTCTGTTCTTGCGCTCGCACAGAAGCCTTATGATTCTTCCAATGGCGGTGACCTCGATACTATCAGTCTCACCGACGGTAGGTTAACATTCGGTATACCGCTCGCATCCTTTCCGCAACGGGGCGCGCTCGATTTGAGTTTTTTCGTCCGCTACAACAGTCTCCAGTGGCAGGAGACCCAGACCTGCATTCCCGATCCGGATGTGCCTGGGAAGCAGGACTGCACGTCGTCGTGGGGGCCCGCTCCCGGGTATACGGGGGCAGAGGTGGTCAGCAATATGGACTGGCGGCTGCTTTACTCCAAGCCGGGCAAAGCTGGGTTCAACTTGTCAGCGATATCCCCTGATGGGGCCTCGCATCTTCTGGGCGGCAGCAACAATACTAGCACCCCCGCTTATCCAACGTATTCCATGGACGGCATGGGAATGCTTCTGCTGAATGGCACCACGCTGATCCAGCCCAACGGCACGGTATATGTGCTCTCCACGCCCGCTAACGCTACCGCCGGATCCATCCAGGCATCAACGGTGACCGATGCGAACGGTAACCGGATCACGGTGAACTCCTCAGGGTGGAGCGACACGCTGGGGCGCGCCATTCCCGGGTCAGCGGAGCCTTGCAACACTGACGCGATTGGAGCATGCGGTAGTACGCCGCCGATCGAACCAGGGGTACCTACCAGTGACCTGTCGAGTTGTCCGGCGGGCACGGCCTCAGCGCGGGTGTGGACCGTTCCTGCATTCGGCAGCGGCGCCGCGCGTACTTTCCATTTTTGCTATTCGACAATTACCTTGCAGACGAGTTTTCAGACAACGGACGGCGCCAGCGAGTACAGTGGAACGTCATCGGTGCTTACCGCCGTGGCGCGTCCCGATCTGAGCTTGTGGACTTTTCAATACGACAGCTATGGCAGCATCACGCGACTGGGCCTGCCAACTGGCGGATCGATTTCCTATGTTTATCGCAATGACTCTGCCCAATGTGGAGCTGGCAACACCGAGCAGCGTCAGGTAGTCCAACGCATCGTCGATGCTAATGATCTGAGCGGCGGCCATGCAACAACTTACGCCTACTCTGTTCCTCAGCGAACCACGGCCAGCAACGGTGGAACTATTTCCACTTCAACCGTCACAGTCACGAGTCCGGATGCGAACGATGCGGTTCATATTGTGACAAATCCGATTGTTGGGCCCGGAGGCAGTACGATGTGCAGCCTCTACGTGACGCAATCGCAATACTTTCAGGGACCCGCTTCCAACGGCGTGGTGCTGAAAACCACTAACACTCAGTTCTCTGGGTCGATAACACCTTTTGCAGTTAGCGACGGCGAGCGTGGCGCCTTCAACGTAATCCCAACTGAAATGAAAACTATTCTGCCGGGCGGCCAAACCACCAGAAGTGTGCTCACTTACAACACATCCGGGTTCGCTCAACCGGACGGCACAGCTATCGTGATCGGTACGCCACTGCAAAACGACGAATATGATTTCTCTGGATCGCTATATCGTTCCACTTTGAACCACTACTTATGGCAGGACAACGCCTCTTATAAAAATGCGAATTTTCTGTCATTGATGGCCTCTACGACAGTGAAGGATGGCGTCGGCAATCAGGTAGCTCAGAATACTTTCGGATTCGATCAAACGAGTGTGGTGGTGTCTGGCATAAGTATGGCCCACGTTGCGCCGCCCGCGGGTGGAAATCTGCGCGGTAATCTCACTACCAGCAGCCGATGGCTTAACACGAATGGTACTTCTGTTTCTGGCAAAGTGGTTTACTTCGATACCGGAATGCCGGCAAGCGGCACAGATCCGCTCGGCAACAACACCAGCTACAGTTATTCATCCAGTTTTGCGGGTGCCTATCAGACCCAAACTCAATATCCCGACACTGGCAGTGTGCACCACATTATTTCCGGCGATTACGATTTCAACACTGGCCTGCTGGTCAGCTCCACCGACCAGAACGGCCAGCTGACCAGCTATCAATATGACAACATGCTGCGTCAGACGCAGATTATCTTTCCGGATGGTGGACAAACAAATTTCTATTATCCAAAGCCGACCACCGTGGAACGACAGCGCAAGATCGACTCCAATCGCACCGACGATGCTTTTACATTTTTCGACGGGCTGGGCCGATCAGTTCAAAGCCAAACCTCGACTCCCAGCGGCACGGTTTACACCACCACCGTTTTCGACGCAACTGGCCGCGTGGCATCGGTCTCAAATCCTTATTATTCCACCAGCGACCCGACCTACAGTGTGACGCAATCGCAGTACGACGGTCTCGGGCGCGTGATCAAGACCATCAAGGCCGACGGCAGCTTCAGCACTGCCAACTACAACAACAACTGCGTTACCGCCACCGACGAAGCCGGTAAAACCCGCACGGCGTGCACCGATGCCTTTGGTCGGCTGAGCGAGGTGGATGAGCCTCCGGCGCCTGCCTCTGCGGCCACCGCAGCTGGCGGCGACGTGGGAATTGATGGCAGTCTGCAGAGCACCGTGCCGGCGGGAACACAGGCCACCGGCAGCATGACCATCAATGCCTCCAGTACGGATCGCTCGACTCAGGTGCTACAAACGGGAGCGAAATCCGGGAGCGGGTCTGTGAACATTAGTTCCTATCTTTCAACAGGGGCCGATCAATCGGCTAAGAAACCTCAAACATCAACCGGCCCCTGCCCGAATCGCCCTAGCCAGACATGTACTACAACCACGTATATCACCGTCTACGATAGCGGAACTGTCTACGTCTACATCAACGGCACTCAGTACAGCTACAACTATGGAAAGAATGACACCACTTCTACGATTGCGAGCCAACTTACTACTCAAATCAACAACGGGTCCTTGGCTACGGCCTCTGCTTCCGGAACGGCGATCAATATCACAGCGAAAGCCGCCGGATCTGCCAGCAATTATTCGCTGAGTGTTAGCGTAAAGTACGATTCGGCTGACTTCGCTAATCCTTCCTTTACGCCAAGCGTTTCCGGTTCCGCATTCACCGGCGGCGCGGACGCTGTCTATCAGACGATTTACGACAGCGGTGGGGTCAAGATCACGGTGAACGGGCATGACGATTCAGTCGCCTTCGGCCAAGGCGACACCGCCAACAGCATTGCCAGCAATCTGGCAAGCGCGATCAACGGCGATACCAATGCGGCGGTGACCGCTCTGGCATCCAGCAATGTCGTGAACCTGACGTCGAAGGCGAAGGGGGCAGCCGCCAACGTTTCCCTGGCGTCTTCCTACACCTACGACACGGCGCATTTCAGCGGCGCCAATTTCACCACCTCGAATTCCGGCTCAACTCTTACCGGCGGCGGTGGCGGAGCGCCGGTCTATGATTCGGGAACGATCACCCTGACTGTCGCCGGCTACACTACGTCGCCGGTTCCGTACGGGCAGAGCAGCAATGCCACCTCGGCACAAGTGGCAGCGGCGCTGGCAGCGGCGCTCAACAATTCCAGTTCACCGGTCACCGCCAGCGCTTCAGGATCGGCCATCGGCTTGGTTTACAAGACCTCGGGTCCCGGCGGGAATGTAACCGTTAGTGTGTCAGCCAGCAGCAGTCAGCCGCAATACTTCAGCAGCCCATCGTTCTCCAGTCCGG
>Ga0126376_10002206_pt1 | contig 10956 bp, 7 predicted proteins | sample PanSoiMetPlot_15_FD_92760 | JGI IMG/M metagenome (GOLD analysis project Ga0126376, IMG submission 92760) | Tropical forest soil microbial communities from Panama - MetaG Plot_15 | ecosystem: Environmental > Terrestrial > Soil > Tropical forest > Bulk soil | place: Panama | collected 2016-02-17
CGCGCCGCGTAGCCCCGTCGGCATCGCGGTCGAGGTGCTCCCGGAGCGCCCTGATGTCGCCGACCGCCGCCGCCACGTAAGCGTCCCGTATAAGCCAAGGTGATGCGGCCAGGATTGCCTCCGCCTGGTCTCGCCGCCCGACGGTGTCGCTCCTGGTGTGCGTAAGGCAAGCGAGATCGAGGAATTGGTCCGCGGTCGTCGTCTGCATCGCGTCACTCTTCCGGGTTCGCGTGAACGCTCGTGGTTAACCTTGGGCGGGATGGCAGCCCGAGCATCAGCGCCAGCAGGGCGCGCTGAGATCACTAACCGACACACAGTCGGGGCCACGGCAAAAGGGCACGCCTCCAGTGAAAGCCGTTCCTCCTTCGAGGAACCATCGGCGATCAAACCGTCAGGAACGCCAGACACGCACGACAGTGGAAGCTCGATTAGGTGCTTAGATCCCTCCAGAACGCTGTGCTTTACTGCCCGAGAAATGTAGCACCAGGGTGGTGTCCCACCCAACCCCGAGGTTTGGACGCCGACGTACGCTGTTGGCCGCGGCCTCACCATGTGCCAAACCGGGTCTGCCGCGGAGATCGTCACCTGGGCGATCAGTGGATCACCGAGACCAAGCTTGTCTTGGCAGCGCTCAGTTAATGAGGTTTCGGTCGCGCAGCATCTGCAGCCCTACGAGCGTCGATTCGGACGCCTATGTACGCCGCGTGATGTGCGCGCAGATGGGTTTTGAGTCGCCTGGGCGCTATTCGGCGGCAGCCGCGCTCCTATGAGCCACTGTCTGGCAGATCTCGAATCCCTCGAATTGGGGATGGCCGATATAGAGTGGCTTGTGATCTCCAGCCTGCTGATGTGCGGCGCGGAAGGCGTCGGACCGAGTCCATGCCTCGAAAGCGGCGCGGCTTTCCCACACTGAGTGGGATGCATACAGAGTGTGCTCCTCGGCCGCGGGGCCTTTGAGAAGGTGGAATTCGACGAATCCCGGCACGGTATCAAGATAGGTATCGCGGGATAGCCACACGTTCTCGAAGGCGGCTTCGCATCCTCTGACAACCCGGAATCGGTTCATGGCAATGAACATGGCCTACACCTCACACTATCTGCCCCGATTTTCAACTCGGGAAAGCGGGAAATGGTTGGCGATAATTTGTGACTAGCCGAGCCCGCCGGCAAGGGATGCGAATAAGGCGCGTTGCCGACGCACTTAAGCCCTCGTTGCGGCGCCTATCCGTTGGCAACGGACGGCCTTGGACCGATGTCCCTGGAACACGGCAAACCGGCGGTGTATCTGCCCTGGCTCCGAGCACTCGCGCCGTCGTGGCTACCAGGACCTGTATCACCCGAACGTCGATGTTCCGTTTCGACCCCCTGGGATCGCAACGCTAATGGCGCAGGTATGCGGTGTCACACCCTTCCTGATCCCGGCTACACCCGCCGCCGCGTGGAACAGCGGTTGAGTTGGCGGGTCGTGATCCGTTGCCGCGGCTCTTGCGGGGAACCGCCAGCGCTCCTCTACAGTGGCATCATCATGCGACGGCGCGCCCTCCACGATTGTCGCAACAGATCGAACTCTCTGCCGCGAGCATCACGTTGCGATCCTTAAAGCCCGCCTTCCAAAAACCTAAGGATCGTCGGCGCGACGGTCGCCCCGTAGCCCCCGATATTGCCTTCGAACGGGTCGCTTGCCCAGAAGTGACCAGCACCCGGTATCACGAACCGGCGCACGTAGATGCCGGCCTGGTTGAGGGCATTCTGGAACGCCTGGGACTGCGTGCCCGGATCGACGACGTCGTCGGCTGTGCCATGAATGAGCAGGAACCGGGCGCGGTTGCGATCCGTCGTCGCATAGCTGATAGGTGAGGAATCGAAATAGACGCGGCGGTTCTGCATCGGTGATGCCCCGAGGTATTTCTCGGTGATCTGGTCGCGCGGGCGCGCGATCTGGTCGTGTTGCCATTGCGCGAGCATGTCGTAGGCGCCGTAGAAGCCGATCACCGCCTTCACGTTGGCAGGCACCGCATAGTTGGGGTCGCCACGGTACTCGGCCGTGAACTGGTCGGGCGCGAGCCCGACGAGCGCGGCGAGGTGGCCCCCAGCGGAATCGCCCATCAGGCCGATGCGCTCCGGGTCGACCCCGAGATCGGATGCCTTGGCGCGCACGAACTGGATTGCGGCTTTGACGTCGTAGACGCTGCCCGGATAGGCGCCGGCCTTGCCGAGTCGATAGTCGATCGAGAACAATGCATAGCCGTTGCGTGCCAGGAGTGGCCCCCAATACTTGTAGGATGCGCGATTGCCGGCCTGCCATCCGCCGCCATGGACTGCAATAACCACCGGGGCCTTGTCCAGTCCCTTAGGCTGATAGAGATCACCCGCCAGATTGGCGCCGTCGTGCTGGACAAATTCCAGATTGAGCCGCGTGACGACTTCATAATCCCTCGCCCATGCACCCGCCCCAGGCAGCGCTAGCATGAGCGCGACGGAAAGGCAGCGAAGCGCTGAATTCATCGTTGTTGTCCTTTTACCGGTTTGCAGAAACATCGGTGCTTTTGCCTCGATGGCCATGGGAAACATACAGGCTCTACGAGAGGCGCGGAAGGTACGAGGCGCGCGGAAGGGTGGCGCAGCGCGCGACGGTTGTTTGACGTCGCAGGGTCGCATCCTCGATCCACCACACTCGCGCTGTCATAGGCAGCTTACCGGCAGGTCCTGCGCAGCAGCCGCCTTGCCCCGGGAAATCCCTTCGATTTTGCAGTTCGAAATGGACCAGACACGACTCGGCTTGCGGCGGCCGGAGCAGGTCCCGCAGTCTGTTGTCGTCCAGCTTTGGAGAGGAAATCGTGAATTGGTTCCACGTCCCATCGAGCGACACTGGTTGGGCTGACAACGGAGGGATCCACCCCCATCACCTCGCAGGCTCAAGCTTCGTCGATGTCCTTCGTCCGTCCTCGATGCTGTTCCTCCTATCGGCCGCCGATCTCTACCCCCAGCCGGCCGCTGGTTGCATCCCAGGTGGATTGCCCACCCCCTTGGTGCGCATCCAGGCCCCTGCCGCTCCGTGCCGAGGGATGGTTGGCATCCTTTGCTTTCAGACGTCCGACCGTCAGCGGATCGCCGAGCCCTTCCGGGCACCTTAGGTCCTCCTCCATCACCGGGCCTGACCCCGACTACCCTGGTAGGTGCGGACCTGCCTGCAATGCGTTACACGATCTGTCAGGTGTCCGACGACGTCGTGCTGAATTCTGAACTTGCTACCAGCGTCGTCGCCTTCTCAAACAACAAAAAGATGGCTGGCGGGAGGAGTGAATGAAGAAGAGCAGGCTTAGCGACCAAGCAAAGCTGCGTAAGTTGAATGTGGAAGTGTGGCTAACACGGCCAGACAAAAGTGCCCTATTCAACAAGCAATCGGGCTACCTGCCAGTTGACGTTGCCACTCGCAACAGCACGACAATCACGGTGAACCCGTCCAAAGGTTATCAGACCATGGATGGTTTCGGGTTTGCATTGACCGGCGGCAGTGCTGATCTCATCAGCAAGCTTCCCCAAGGGAAACGAGATGACTTGCTGCAAGAGCTCTTTTCTACCGCCGGTAGCGGGATCGGCGTGACTTATCTCCGCATCGGTATCGGGGCGTCGGATTTGAGTAGAGTAAGCTACTCTTACAATGACTTACTTCCAGGTGAAACCGACCTGGACCTAGAGCGGTTTAATCTGGCGGCTGGCGACATACAGATCGTTCCTTTGCTGAAGGCAATTCTAGAAGTCAATCCGGACATCCGTATCATCGCGACACCATGGTCAGCGCCACCCTGGATGAAGACCAATGAGAGCCACATAGCTGGAAAACTGAAGCCAGAGTACTATGAGATTTATGCAAAATATTTAGTTACATTCATCAAGAAAATGCTAAGTCATGGAATTGTAATTAATGCAATTACTCCACAAAATGAGCCATTAAATACGAAGAACAATCCCAGCATGGCGATGAGCGCACTCGAACAGGCTGATTTCATTCGGAGCCATCTTGGCCCCGCCCTGCGGGATGCCGGTTTAGAAAATGTGGAACTGTTTTGCTACGATCACAATTGCGATCGCATCGACTACCCTCTTACGATTTTAGCGGATTTTGAAGCCCGAAAATTCGTCAAAGGAGTTGCTTGGCATCTATATGCTGGTGAGATTGAGGCGATGGCCGAAGTCGCTAAAAAGCACACTACAATAAAGACTTACTTTACAGAGTATTGGGTGGACGCGCGCACTGAATTTGCGGAGGGTTTACGTTGGCATGTAGAGAATATTCTGATCGGCGCCAGTCGTAACGGCGCCCAAGCGATCTTGGAATGGAACTTAGCTGGCGACCCGAACCATGGCCCACATACAGAAGAGGGATGCGATCTCTGTCTCGGCGCCCTCACTATCGGACCATCAACGATGGTGCGTAATCTGTCCTACTACGTCATCGCCCATTTATCACGTTTTGTCCGCCCGGGATCAGTGAGAATTGACTCTACCGCTATCGACTCCTTGCCCAATGTGGCCTTCAAAAGTCCGGACGGACAGGCTGTGCTCTTGGTACACAATAGCAGCAGCGACATGCAATTGGTCAATATCCGATCCAACGGCCGGACCGCTTCCCACATTTTGGAAGGAGGGACAGTGGCTACCTACGTTTGGAGCTTGTGATGGGCCCCGCCTGTGATTGGCCAATGGGGGAACGCCGATAGCGCCGGCCTGTACTTGCATGTCACCGGGAACGCGTAACTTCAGCCGGCATTATATATATATATCAATCGATATCAAGCTCATCCGTGGCGACGAAGTAAGGCAATATGCCAGCGTAAAGTACGGTATACGTATGGCCTTTGTATGATGAATTCAGAAAAGTGAAAAAGAGTTTTTGTGTATTGTTAAGAGTGGTTGATCATATGGAAAACCGCAGCCCAAGCGCCTCGAGAAGAGAATACTCGAGATGTCCCCCAAGATAAACCGATTCAGGTAGGGAAAATCCGTGTCGCCCCGCACGCGGCTTTCAGTATAAAGCACCGCGACAATATTGTCTCAAGAACCTGTGATTGATAGGTTTCATATCACTTGACGTTAAGGCTCCAGGGCACGGGCAGATAGGCGCATAATTTCTCCACTATCGGTCTTAGCCACGAGCGCTCATGCCCCCAGCGTTCGTCGTTCGCGCTTTCTGTCAGGCCGCCGGTGAGTCCAATACCGACCAGTCGGCTCTAACCAATCAACGCTTCGAGCTTCACGGCCGACTTCAGCGGCGGCAGCTGTTCGGCGGTGGTCGGTCGCGCCCCGTGCCACCAAGGGGCTCGGGGGACCTGGCGGCCGGCCGCGGGGGCGGTGAGCCTTGGTGCTTCTCGGGTCCGCAGCTCCGGCTGTCTTTGTGTCGGTGTTCGCAGCACGGCCGGTGTACCCAGATAACTGCCGAGCTGGTGCAGGCTCGGCCGGACGGCGGATTTGCCCTTCGAAGATGCGTACTGGCGATAGATCAAACGAACGGATTCTTCACGGTAACGGTTTCTTTGGAGGCGATTTTCTCGGGCAACGCGCCATCGCTCTCAAGCGCGCCGACAATATCGTTGAGCAGATCGCGAAGCTGGCGGGCAGTCGCCAAGCCAGCTTTGTCGCGTGTCAGCATAATAGTGCCGTAGAGGCTGATGTGCGTCGTCCTGTTCTCGATTTCGAGGCCATCCAGGGACACGGCTTCGGCCTCGTTTTGATAGGGGTGAATAAGGCTCATGATCGCCTCAGTTGCTTAGCTATGCTTCGTTAGATCGTCCACGCCCGCATCATGCTGGTTGACCCGGCCGCCGAAACGGCCGTGCTCCGCAATGGGCGGAACCTCGGCCTGATCCCGTAAGGCCGGATCGGTGACCGAAGGAAACACGTCTATTCCTATCCGGCGTTGTAGCTCATTAACGGAGATCGTTTCAATATCGTCCGCAGTGACCGTGTTTTTGTTCGGCACCCAGTAAACGCCCATCTTATTTTCCTCTGGGATATAGACCGCCTTCCAGGTGTCTGTCGGAATCAACACACGGCCGTTCAGGCTTTGCAGATCGTTCCCGATGAAGGCGGGGCCACTGGCCACGTATATATCGCGCCCCGCATCGCTGGGGTTGCCCGCGCCCGTCGCCGCGCGCACCCCGGATTCAATCCGTTCCCAGACGCCTTCGTTCTGGTTGGCCGCCTGGGGAACCATGTTTGACAGCAGGAAAGACTCGCTGCCGGCCTTCCTGGTCGACATGTCACCGTGAGGAGCCATATGGCCGCGGTCGACGTGGATGAACCCCTTGTAATCGCTGAGCTCCGCCCGCTGATCAGCGGGCAAGCGCAGGTCGGCTCTAAAATCGTTGGTGCGGCGGCCCGTGTTTGCGGCTTGCTCGATGCTCTCTTTCGTTAGGTGCTCTGACGAAACAAGCGGGGTTCGCGACACGCCCGAATAGGTAACGGCGTAATCGGCGTTGCTGATATCGTGGACCTTTTCCGCCAGTTTTGGATTGAGAATTTTCGGGGGAATACCGCCGGGAAATTCATCTAGGGCTCCGGCGAACGCCTTGTCGATGGCGCCTGCGGGAACGGCGTTCTTGGCGCCGCTGCTGCCTCTAACCCGTAACGCAACCGCCGGTTCGGCCGTTGCAGCTGTTTCCCCCGATTTGGCAACCGCTTGCCCGCTCTTGCCTGCCTCCTCTAGGCCCCTCTCAACGCCCACTTGGCTGGCGTCCTGGGTGATGGCCGCCGCTCTGCTGGCGCCCTGCTGGGTGATAGCGGCCGCCTTGCCTGCGTCCTGGGTGATGGTCGTCGCTTTGCCGACGTCGCCGGTGATCGCCGCCGCTTTGCTCGCGTCCGTCGCCAGTTCGGTCGCCCTGGCGGCGTCGCCAGCGACCCCGGCGGCGTCCGCCCCCGGAATGAACAGGGTGCCAACGGTCCCGACGACGTTGCCTGTGAACTTGGCCGGGTCGTTCTCGAAGCTCGTGGCGGTGCTGTGCCACAGAGCGCCCGCCAGTCGAGCGTTTCCCTGTGGGTCGGTGATCCAGCTCGTGGGGTCGGCGAGACCCGCGATCCTCCCCAGCGTCTCTACGGTGTTGACCGCGGATTTGACACGCCCGACGTTCGCTCGCGGATTGGCCGCCCACTCGATCGGATTGGTTAAAGACTGCACGCCGTCCGCGAGCTGCACGAGGCCCTTGCCGGCGTCATAGACAGATACCCCGACTCCTTCGCCAAAGCCGATCCAGTCGGAGGCCGTTTGCCCTGCGACGCCGCCGTGCTGACGCAGCCAAGCGCGGCCATCGTCGACCTTGTTCTCAAGAGATTTCTCTCCCGAGTCGATCCACGAGCCGAACTGCTGTTTCGCCCCATCGTGCGTGCGAACGGCAGTTTGGGCGAAATTCGCGGCCGCCTTGGCGTCATTGACCGCCGAATTCCACACCTGCTCGCGGGAGCGGCTGTCGGTGGCGAGCCTGTAGCCACCCTCGGGGAGATGCTCGACGCCGCCTACTGCACCTTTCACGGCGCCAAGCCAGCCCATCGCTTGCCCTCCGGTTTGCTAATGTCGGCTCGACGGATAATAAAATCCACGAGGAGGCTTGCAAGCCTATTCGAGCTTACAATCAGTTATTTATCGCATTCATGAGATTGTATGAAGTATTATAACTTGAAAATACGTCACAAATTTTCACCCGGTGAATTTTTATGAATAGGAATCAAAAATTTAAGGCTCCGCGGTCCCAAATGCAGGTTCGAGCTTATTGGTCTTAGGCGGAAGGCTGGGGCGCCTGGCGTGCGGCGGCCCCGGCAAAACGTGCGGCCAGCCTCTCGATGACGAAATACATCGTCGGCAACAGGAACAAGGTCATCAGCGTCGCCACCAGGAGGCCTCCGGCGACAACCGTGGCGAGGCTGCGCTGAACGTCGCTGCCCACTCCGGTTGCCATGGCGGCCGGCAGCATGCCGACGGTCGCGACAGTCGCCGTCATAAGGACTGGTCGCAGACGCTCGCTCGCGCCGGTTACCACTGCTTCCATTAACGGAATGCCGAGATCGCACACGCGATTAAGATTGGCGACCATGATGACCCCATTCATCACGGCCACTCCGAACAGCGCAATGAAGCCGACCCCGGACGCCACGTTGAGGGTGACGCCGGTGATATGCAGCGCAATCAGCCCGCCGAGCGTCGCCAACGGGACCACGCCGAGAATGAGGATCACTTGGCGCAGGAGACCGAACTCCGCGTAAAGCAGGACGATCATAAGCCCGAGGATTAGGCCAAGGATCAAAACGAAGCGGGCCTCCGCCCGCTGCTCGTCTTCGAAATGCCCGACCCATTCGATGTGATAGCGTCTCGGATCGAACGAAACCTTTTCGGCAACGGCTCGCTTAGCATTCGCCAGAAGCGCCGGCAGACTGCGGCCGGCGGAATCGAACTTCACCATGAGATAACGGCGATTCATATCGCGATTGATCGTGCTTTCGCCTTGTTGCAACTTGATGCGCGCGACCTGTGAGAGTGGAATTAGCGCGCCGCTGCTCGAGGTCAGCGGCAATCTGCCAATGGCTTCCGGACTGCTGCGGACGGCCTCCGGAAAGCGGACTGTCGTGTCGTAGTGACGTTCGCCGATAAAGACCTGGCTCACGGCTCCGCCGCCGATTCCCGTCTGGATGAGATCCGTGATGTCCGCCACGTTGATGCCATATCGCGCTGCAGCCTCGCGATCGGCCGTGATGGTGATCTGGCCCAGCGGTGGCCGATCATCGACCAGCACCTCCGCGGTGCCGGGCGTAGCCTTAAGGACCGTGGCGACGTCTTTGCCGATGCGCCGCAGCTCATCAAAATCGTCGCCATATATTCTCGCGGCAAGTTGGCTGTGCGGCTCAAAAATCTTGTCCTTGATGCTGTCAAGGATGGGTTGGCTGACAGCAAGCTCGTACCCAGGAAGTTCGGCGAGCCGCGCTTTCATGCGGCGGATCAGATCCTCCTTGGACTCACCCGACGGCCAAGCGTCGTAGGGGTGAAGCACGATCAGCATTTCAAGATGCGAGGGGGTATTGGGATCAGTGCCGTCGTCGTTGCGCCCGATATGATTGACGACGGTCGACACCTCCGGAAACTCGAGCACGGCCTCGCGCAAGTCGGCGTCCATCTTGCTGGCTTTTGCAAGGGAAATACCTCCAACCATCTCGCCGTGGAGAAAGAGCCCGCCTTCGTCAAGATCCGGCAGGAATTCCCGCGAGACGGTGGTTGCGAGTGCGACCACGGTGACAGCGGCGCCGGCGACGAGCAGGTAAGCAACACCTGGCCGGTACAGCAAGCCTTGCAGCACTCGTCGATAACCAGCCTCGATCCATCCGAGGACGTAATTGTGGAAAACGCGCCGCGGCTTGCGATAGGCAACATAGGCCAGGCCAGGAACCAGCGACAACGCCAGCAGCAGCGCGCCGAACTGCGCAAATCCGACGGCATAGACCATCGGGTAGAACAGCTTGGCCTCGAGTCTTTGGAAAGCGAACAGCGGCATGTAGGTGGTGATGATGATCAGCGTTGCGAAAAAGATCGGCCGCGCCACCTGATTGGCGGCAAGGACGGCATCCTGCTCGGTGAGGCGCTCGTCGGGGTTTGCCTCGCGACGCCGCAGGATCGCGTCGGTCACGACAATCGCGGCATCGACGATGATCCCAAAATCAATTGCACCGAGCGACAACAGGTTCGCTGAAATTTTGAACAGATTCATAAGCACGAAGACCGTCACCATGGCAAACGGAATGGTGATGCCGACGATCACGGCACTGCGGGCGCTACCGAGGAAGAGAATGAGCACAAGGAGAACAAGGCCTATTCCCTGCAAAATAGTATGTGAGACCTTGCTGACCGTCTGGTCGACGAGGTCGGAGCGGTCGTAGTACGGGACGATCTGCACGTCGTCCGCCGCCAGACGCTCGTTGAGCTCGGCAACTTTGGCGTGGATGCCTTCCAACACTCGCGAGGGATTGTCGTCTTTCAGGAGCAGGACGGTGCCCTCGATGACGTCGTTCTGCTGATTCTTGCCGACGATGCCGTGCCGCTCCAGATTGGCGAGCTTAAGCCGGCCGAGATCGCGCAGGAAGATCGGCGTGCCGTTCCGCTGCGTGACCACGATAGCGCCCAAGTCATTGAGGTTTTGAACAAAGCCGATAGCACGAATGACGAATCCGAGGTCGCCGCGGGCTACGACACTGCCACCGGCGTTGCTGCTGTTGGCATTGATGGCGGATTCGACGTTTGCCAAGGACAAGTTGAAACGGGCGAGCTGCTGCGGATCGAGCTCAAGCTGGAACTGTGTCGTGATACCGCCGAAATTCGACACGTCGGCAACGCCCGGCACCTGTTTCAGCGCCGGAATAACAATCCAGCGCTGAATCTCTGAAAGCTCGCGCTGACCCTGGGTATCGGATTCGAGCGTGTAATAGTAGATTTGACCGGTAGGCGAGGTCACGGCGTCGAGGCCGGCGGTAATGCCAGACGGCAAGGTGACGTCCTGGATGCGTTCATTGATGCGCTGGCGCGCCCAATATTTCTCGATGCCGTCGCGGAACACGATGGTGATCAATGACAGGCCGAATGTGCTTTTGGAGCGCATGAACAGCAAGCCTGGCGTTCCGTTGAGCTCGCGCTCAAGCGGGATGGTGATGCGCTGTTCGACCTCTTCGGCGGCCATGCCGGGCGCCTGGGTAACAACTTGGGAGCTCGTATCGGCGATATCCGGGTAGGCTTCGACGGCTAGTTGGGTCCACGAATAGTAGCCATAAATCGCGGCGAAGATGCAAATCATCGCCACCACGAGGCGCTTGCGGAGCGCATAGCCGACGAACCAGTTAATCATTAAGGAGCACTCCGCCCTTTACGACGATGCGCTCGCCGGCCCGCAGGCCGTGATCGACAACAGCCTGATCGCCCTGTTGAAA
>Ga0126376_10002207_pt1 | contig 10955 bp, 7 predicted proteins | sample PanSoiMetPlot_15_FD_92760 | JGI IMG/M metagenome (GOLD analysis project Ga0126376, IMG submission 92760) | Tropical forest soil microbial communities from Panama - MetaG Plot_15 | ecosystem: Environmental > Terrestrial > Soil > Tropical forest > Bulk soil | place: Panama | collected 2016-02-17
TCAGAGCCGATCTGGTCGTGCTTGACGAAGCTCACTATCTGGCAGATGAGGAGCGCGGGCACGTTTGGGAAGAGGCGATCATACTGACACCGCCGCGTATCCGGTTGTTGTTGCTGTCGGCAACGATCGGCAACGCGCATGAGTTTGCGTTGTGGTTGGAAGAGGTTCGGGGAGTGCGCTGCGGTGTCATCACCGGACCCGGTAAGAGGCCCGTGCCACTGCGCTCGGCTGTATTACTGCCGGATAGACGCCTGCTGCCGTTGCTGAATGAGGCGGGGAGGTTGAATCCGGAAATCCTTCAGATGATCGAATGGGAGAAAGAGCGATAGACAGGATTTACACGATTGTTCAGGATGAACAGGATAAATCTTGTACATCCTGAACAATCGTGTAAATCCCGTCTACACCGACGTGGAGATGCACGCACGCTAATGAAACTGCGTATGCCCGAGATGCCGCCGGCAACACTGCTCGCGGCGCTCGATGGTTACAATTTGCTTCCCGCCATCGTCTTCCTGCCGACGCGCCGCCGCTGCGATCAAGCTGCATCAGAAGCCGCGCTCACAAGACGCGATCCAAATGACACTCGTCGCGAGGAACGACGCGAATTCATGCGTGCATTTGTCGAACAACATCCGGAAGTGCGCGGGCACCGGCACTGGGACACGATCATTCGTGCCGGCATCGCATCTCATCACGCCGGTCACATTCCCGCCTGGAAACTCGTAATCGAAAAACTGATGAGTGCCGGACTGCTCGACGCGATCTTCGCCACGGCGACAGTTGCAGCGGGCGTCGACTTTCCCGCTCGCACCGTTGTGCTGACCGGCGCCGATGCACGAACCGGCAGTGGCTGGCGCGCGTTATCTGCTTCGGAACTTCAACAGATGACTGGACGCGCCGGACGACGCGGCCGCGACAATGTCGGCTTCGTGGTTGCTGCCCCTGGCCAGCATCAGGATCCGGAACGCATTGCTCAACTCCTGAAAGCCCCGCCCGATCCGCTCGTCAGCCAGTTTCGCGCTACCTACACGACGCTGCTCAATCTGCTCGACGCGTTTGGTAGTTTTACTTCCGTGCGAGAGATCGCCGAGCGCAGCTTTGCATATCGTGACTTCGCTCATCGAATGGCCCAACTGGAACGCAGCCGCGATGAAAGCGAGCAGAAGATGCAAACTGCACTGAAAAATGCGGGCTGCGACATTCCTATCTCCGTGGTTCTCGGTCTCGAGCGGCTGCTCGGCGCTCGCGCACGTTTGCAGGAAGCAAAACCCCAAACGCGCGCCGAAGTCTTTCATCGCTGGCTTAACGAAGTAGTAAAACCGGGGCGCGTTGTCGGCATCGGGCGCTCGGGCCGCCGGCTGGTGATGGTGACTGAAAAGCGAGACGGAAGCGTTCGCGGCATTCGTGAAGACGGCAGCAGTGCAAGCTTTCCTCAGGAGCGAATCGGGCGTGTTTACGCGCCCGTCTACCGTTTGCGAGAAGAAGATGTCGAACGGGCTTTCGAAGAGATTCGCGAGCGTAGCCGCGAGCTCACTCTGCCTGAGCCACGGCTGCGCGACGTTGACGCCGAAGAAACCGACGCGCTAAAGGTCATAGACGATTCGATCGACAATCTCCTGCCTCAGAATGCCGACAAGCTGCGCTGCACTGAAGTCGTCTGGCAGCTACACACGACTGCCGAGGATTACGAACGCGCCTCACGACGGATCGAGGCGTTGCGTGAAGAAGTTTGGCTGCCGTTCGAGCGACGCGCGAAAGTGCTTGCGATCTTTGGCTATCTTGATTACGAAGCGGAAAAAGTAACTGACCGTGGCCGGTGGTTGGCCGATTTGCACATCGACCGGCCGCTGCTCGTCGGCGAGGCTTTGGAAAACGGCCTCTTCAATTCGCTCGAACCCAAACAGCTCGCGGGCATCATGGCGGCGCTGACTGCCGATGAAGATCGCGACTACGGTGAACTCGAACTAGACGATGACGTCGTCACATCACTAACGCGATTCGAAGACATCGGCTTCAAAGTTTCTGCCGAAGAGTGGAAACACGGCCTCGAGCCTGCGCCGGAGTTGAACTTCTCTGCTGCCGGTGCCGCGGTGCGTTGGGCCAGTGGCACTGACTGGTCTCAAATCGTAAGAGAAACGCGTGCGGAAGAAGGCGATCTGTTTCGCATGTTTTCCCGGACTGGCGAAGCGCTGCTACAGATCGCGGGTTTGCGCCGCAGCCATCCCGCAGCCGCAAACATGGCTGCGGCCGTGGCTGAGATGGTTTTGCGTGAGCCGATTCGGTAGTATCGGCGCCGCAGTTTTACGCAAATAACGGATCAGAAAATAAGAGAGGAATCATTATGTCTACTTCCGTAGCCCAGCAACCATCACCACAACTGTTCTTCCAAACGATCAATGCGCACATGCGCACTGAAGCTCTAAAAGCGGCCATCGAGCTTGAGGTCTTTACTGCGATCGGTGAAGGCAATACGACCGCCGCAGAGATCGCGAAGCGCTGCCAGACTTCCGAGAAGGGAATGCGCGTCCTTTGCGACTACCTGACGATCATGGAGATGCTCACGAAGAAGGATGGCCATTATGCGCTGACACTCGATTCGTCAGTGTTTCTCGACAAACGTTCTCCGGCGTATCTCGGTGGCGCAACCGAATTTCTTTGCTCGCCGATGCTCACCGACGGTTCCAAACACATGACGGAGGCCGTACGCAAAGGCGGCACGGCTATGGAGGATGAGGGCACAATTGGTCCCGACCATCCGATCTGGGTGAAGTTCGCGCGCGGCATGGCGCCGATGATGGCGATGCCCGCACAGTTGCTGGCGAAACTCGTCGACCCAACCGCAGATCGAAAAGTGAAAATCCTGGATATCGCCGCCGGCCACGGCCTGTACGGCATCAACTTCGCCACAAACAATCCTCAAGCGGAAATCACCGCGCTGGATTGGAAAGCGGTGCTCGAAGTGGCGAAAGAGAACGCGCAGAAGGCAGGTGTCTCAGACAGGTATCGCACGATCGAAGGCAGCGCTTTCGATGTTGATTTCGGCGCCGGCTACGATCTCGTCCTGCTGACCAACTTCCTGCATCACTTCGATCAGCCGACTGGTGAGACGTTGCTGCGAAAAGTGCATGCAGCGCTCGCGGATGGTGGACACGCGGTGACGCTGGAGTTTGTTCCGAATGAGGATCGCGTCACGCCGCCTGATTCAGCAGGGTTCAGCATGATGATGTTGACCGGCACGCCCTCAGGCGACGCGTACACGTTCGCCGAGTTGGAACGCATGTTTGCCAATGCTGGATTCTCGCGCAGTACGCTTCACGCGCTCCCGCCGACGTTCCAGCAAGTTGTGATTTCGGAGAAGTGATGTGATGCGCTTCATCTTCTTACTGCTTTGCCTCGCAGTTATGCTTCCACAAACACAACGAACCACGCCGCCGGAAACTGTCTACCTGCTCAAGCCGGCTCACGTCTTCGACGGTGAGTCGGCGCAGCTTCACGATAATTGGGTAGTGCTTGTTCGCGGCGAGAAGATCGAAGCGGCTGGACCAGCGAGCAGCGTCAACGTTCCAGCGAATGCGAAGCTAATCGATCTGCCCGGGCTCACCCTCATGCCCGGGCTGATCGAAGCCCATTCGCACGTGTTGCTTCATCCCTACTCAGAAACTCCATGGAATGATCAGGTGGCGCGCGAGTCTCTGAGCCTGCGCGTCGCTCGCGCCACGAATCACTTGCGTAACACGCTTCAGGCAGGTTTCACGACCATCCGCGATCTTGGCACCGAAGGCGCCGGGTACGCTGACGTCGGACTCAGACAGGCCGTGGAACAGGGCATCATCCCAGGGCCGCGAATGATCGTCGTGACTCGAGCGATTGTCGCCACCGGCAGTTATGGGCCAAAGGGCTATGCTTCCGAATGGACTGTTCCACAAGGCGCGGAGGAAGCTGACGGTATCGACAGTCTCACTCGCGTCGTTCGCGACCAGATCGGGCACGGCGCCGACTGGATCAAGATCTACGCTGATTATCGCTGGGGCAAGTCAGGAGCTGCGCCGACTTTCTCGCTCGATGAGATCAAGCTCGTAGTAGAGACGGCGAAGAGTGCGAACATTCCGGTGGCGGCACACGCAACAACCACGGAGGGAATGCGCCGCGCGGCACTCGCCGGAGTTGAGACAATCGAGCACGGCGATGGCGGCACGCCGGAAGTGTTTCGCTTGATGAAGGAACATAACGTGGCGCTTTGTCCGACCCTCGCGATTGCGTCGGGTGCGAATATCGAGCGCAAGCGCGCGGCGTTTCAAGCGGCGCTGGCGGCGGGTGTGACGATTGCGAGCGGCAGCGATGTCGGCGTGTTTGCGCACGGTGACAACGCGCGCGAGTTGGAAGCGATGGTCAACTTTGGGATGCCTTTGATCGATGTTCTGCGGTCGGCGACTTCAGTAAACGCACGAGTGCTGCACATGGCTGACAAGATTGGTGCGGTGAAGCCGGGCCTGTTCGCGGACGTGATTGCGGTTGAAGGCGATCCGACGAAGGATGTTCGAGCACTGCGAAAAGTCAGGTTCGTGATGAAGGGCGGCACCATTTACCGCGAAACCAAATAGGTCCTATAAGTTCTATTGGACCTATAAAGGCTCCCCGGCTCTCTCTTTCGCAACCAGCCGCGCCACCGTGAGCAGCAACTCCTCGGTCCTGAACGGCTTACCCACAAAATCGCTGAAACCCGATTCCAGGGCTCGCACGCGGTCGTGATCCGTATGAGCCGTCACCGCGACACACGGAATATTCGCGGTCGAAGAGTTCGCTCTGAGCGCTTTGAAAACCTCCCACCCGTCCAGTCCCGGCATGGAAAGGTCCACCATAATCAGGTCTGGAGGGTTTTCCTGCGCCAAATCGAGGCACTCCTGCCCATTCCTGGCCTCCCGAACGTCGTAATTCGCGTTAGCCAGCAACAGCCGCAGCAACTCCCGATTATCGTCGTAATCCTCGGCGATCAGTATGGTAGGGGGCATATTTAATACTAGACGGCGGACGGTCTAATCCGTTAGATTACCAGACGAGGCGGATTGGCGAAAGAATTCGCTTCGCCACGCCCCCAAGCCCACTGGGTTAGAAATCCCTACCTGACGACCTTGAGGTTCATCAACACAACCCCCACGAGACGGAGGAGCGAGCTGTGGTCAACGAACACCTTGAAGATAGTTTGCGACGTGAGATTGAGAGTTATCTCGAAACTCGCCTCAGCGCCGTAAAGCAGGAGATAACTACTCTGCAAAGTCTGCTTAACGAGTCGCTATCGAACTTTCTTGACCGCCAGACGGATGTGCAGATGGAAGGCAGCCTGATCGCCTCCATCACGGAACACCTGCACGCTGCTCACGAACGTGGCGTCGAGCTGGCAGCATCCGAGTCGTCTCGGGCGAAGGCTTCGAGCGACATGGCCATCGTGAAGTCGACAATTATTGAAATTCACGAGCAAAAGTCGCAGGCCGAGGTTCTTAAAGCGCTCATCAATCGCGCCTCCTCATTCGCACCGCGCGTCGCTTTCTTCGTCATTAAAGGCGAACAGGCAACGGGCTGGCGCGGTCGTGGGTTTGAAGGAACGGTGGGCGACGAAGCTATCCAGCAGATTTCATTTTCTCTGACGGCTGACACGGTCATTGGCAGCGCCGCGAAAGGACTTGCCACCTGGAGCGGCGGACCAGGCTCACACTCGGAAGATCACATGTTGCTGAATCGACTCGGCGAAGAGCCGCCACAACGAATCGTTGCGATTCCACTCGTGGTTCGCGGCAAAGCCGTCGCTGTGCTTTATGCCGACTCCGCCGGTCTCGATTCAGAATCGATTAACCTCGAAGCACTGGAAACACTGGTTGCCGTTTCGGGAATGGCAGTTGAGCTTTTGTCGGGCGCTCGCACCGCTACAGCGCCGAAGAGAGCTGTAGAGGAAGAAGCTCCTGCCCCGCCACCGGCGACGCATATTGAAGAGCCGCAGCCGTCGTACCAGCCGTCCAGTGAATACGAGGCCACTCCGGAACCGTCATACTCAGGCGCCGACACGATTCCTACTTACGAACCGGCGCCAGTTGAACCAGCTTCTTTCGTCGAGGGAGTACCAGTTGACGAAGCGGCCAGCGGTGTTTTTGAGGACTCGTCAATCGCGGCAGAACGGCCGACACTCGAGGAGAAGGAGCCGGTATGGAGTCCTGTGCCTGTCGAAGAAGCCTTAGCACCGGCACCGCGACGCCGTTATGGTCAGGATGCTGAACTTCCTGTGGAAGTCCACGGTGAGGAAGAGCGGCGTTATCACAACGATGCGCGGCGGTTTGCACGGTTGCTGATCTCGGAGATCAAGTTGTACAACGAGCAGAAGGTTGCGGAAGGACGCGCCGAACACGACTTGTATGATCGTTTGCGCGAATACATCGATCGCTCGCGCGAGATGTATGATAAGCGCGTGAAAGCGGAAGTGGCCGCTCGTTACGATTACTTCCACGGAGAATTGGTGAACACCCTAGCGGAGGGTGACGTTTCAAAACTCGGCGCGAATTATCCGGGCGCAACAGTCAACGCCTGAGCACTTTGTACTTTGAGCTTTGTACTTGGTACTTGTATTTCAGCGCTGAGTTTTATTAACCAAGTACAAAAAACAAAGTACTAAGCACATTACCGTGGCCAAACATCGCTTACTTCTGATTTTCGTCGGCGTTGCTCTGGTCGCTGTTGCCTCGCTTCCATTCCTCATGAGCGGAAGCTGCCGCACCCGGCAGCAAACTCCTGCTGAACAACAAGCCATCGAGACTCTGCGCAACATGACGCGCAACGACGTACTGCCTTCGGAAGACGCTGTTGCCGCGATCGAGAACCAGTTTCCACGCAGTAAAGCCGCAGCCCTGGCCCGCATCGTGCGCGCGCGAATCAAGCTCAAGGCCGGAGATTTCGCAGGCGCCGCCACTTTACTCGATACCAAACTGATTGCCGAACAAACGTCGCTGGCTGACTACGCCCTGTGGATACGTGCGGGCGCTCTCGAGCAAGCCGGACGAACGCAGGAAGCGCGCGCGGTCTATCAGGAGCTGATGCAGTCGTATCCAACCTCGTTGCGCGCGCGTGAAGCTGTGCTTCGAGTGGCAGACTTAATGATGAAGGCGAGCGACGCACCCGCGGTTCCGCTTCTCCTCAAAGATTTGACGGAAGCGAACGATGCTGCAGCACTCTTTACGACCGCGAAAGCTTACGAGCAGACTTCAGATCAAACCCGCGCACTCGCTGCCTACCGACGGATCTACTTCTTTGCGCCCGAGTCAACCGAAAGCACCGACGCTGCCACAGCCATAACACGACTCGGCTCGACCACCGCACCGGCGACTACTGAAGAAGCAATCACGCGTGCGGATCGCTTGTACACAGCCCGGAAGTTTGCTGACGCACTGACTGCATACAGCGACGCATTCGCCAAATTTCCCGCCACCGCCACAACCGAGAACCAGCTTCGACGCGGTATTGCCGCCTTCAACGCGAGGAAAACGCCCGAGGCTGTCGCGGCCCTGAGCGCCATTCCCACCTCCGCAGGGGAGACGCGCGCGGAAGCGTTGTTCTATCTCGCGCAGACATACGCGCGGGCAAAACAGTGGGAACAGGCACGTGGAACAGCCGAAGAGTTACGACGCGTCTTTCCAAATAGCAACTTCACGCCGCGAGCTTTCGTCGCGGTGGGCCAGATAGCGCAGGACGCAAACAACCAGGCTGACGCTTCCTATTTCAAGCGCGCGGCTGTGAGCGGATTCGGTAGCTCGATCGAAGTGGCTCAGGCACAATTCGATCTCGCGTGGGACGCACACGAAGCAAAGAATTACTCCGAATCGTCGCGAATGCTCACCGAGCATCTCGCCTACTACGCTGATAAAAACACAGATAATCGCGGGCGCGCCGGTTACTGGGCCGGGCGCGACTCGGAACGAGCAGGCAAGCTCTCCGAGGCACGAGCGCTTTACGAGGCTATGCAGGCGCGTTACGACGCAAACTGGTATGGCTATCTGGCCAAACAACGTCTCGACGCTCTGAGCCGCAACGTCCCTGCAAAGACATTTCCGCCTGATTCGATCGTCGCGCGCGCTGTCGCCAACCTCAAGACAGTTACAGTGGCAGAAGAGACGGCTGGAGCAGAAGAAGACGCGCGGATCATCAAGGCGGATCAGTTATCGAGTGTCGGACTCGACGAGTGGGCCCTCAAAGAATTAGCCAGGGCCGGCGAGAAAGGTCCTGACAGTCCGAAGATCAATCTTGCCATCGCGAAGATCTATCGTTCCAACGACGACAACGTGCGCGCACTGAATACTCTTCGGCGCAGCTTCCCTGATTATTCGCAGATGAAGCCTGAAGAGATGACACGCGAGCAATGGGATGTGTTTTATCCGCTCGCTTATTGGGACATCATTGTGCAGGAGTCGAAGGCGCGAAATCTCGATCCGTATCAGGTGGCGGGTTTGATTCGCCAGGAGACGATCTTCACGACGCGTGCACGTTCGGGAGCGAATGCATATGGGTTAATGCAGGTGCTGGTACCGACTGGGAGGCTCACGGCGCGAAAGTATGGCGTGAGTCGTGAGATCACTGCCGAGTCGCTTTACGAACCGCGTTTGAATATCCAGCTTGGCACGGGTTACCTGCGCGATCAGATCGATAAGTTTGGACGAATCGAGTATGTGGCGGCTGCATACAATGCGGGGCCGTTGCGCGCAGTGCAGTGGAAAGCGTCGCTGCCGCTGGAGATCGATGAGTGGGCCGAAGCTGTTCCGTTCAAAGAGACGCGCGGGTATATTCAGGGTGTGGTGAGAAACAGACTACAATACCTGCGGCTCTATGATGACAAGGGAAACTTCCGGCCGGAAGTCGGGACGCGCGCCATGACGGACACGAATCCGGAAGTGCGCAAAAGACGCGTCACTAGTGGCGGTGAGGAGTAGTTGGACAGGATTGACAAGATTTTCCAGGATGAACATGTAAATCCTGTAAAATCTTGTAAATCCTGTAAACGACTGTCGTCCGAGCTTAGTGGTCATGAAGTATTTATCCCTGCTCTTGTTCCTGCTTCTCCTTTCGTCCTCGATCCACGCTCAGACACCCTTAACAATATCCACCGAACCAAACGCCATCGTCTGGATCGATGACATCAGGCGCGGAAACACCGACGCTTCCGGAAAACTCTCACTCACGAAAGTCACGCCAGGCCGGCATTCAGTCCGCGTTCGCGCCACTGGTTTCAAAGAAGCTGCGGTGCCATTGCTTCCCGGACGTCGCATGCTCGAGGTGAAGCTCGTGCGCACGACAGACGAAGCAGAGCTGACGTTTCAGGAAGCGGAGACTGCACGCGAAAAGGCGCGCGACGATACATCTTTAGAGAAGGCGGCCGATCTTTATCGCCAGGCGCTCAAACTGCGACCTGCATTCCCAGCCGCGCATGTCGGACTGGCGCGCGTTCTAATGGACCTCAACGACTTCAAACAAGCACACGCCGAGATCGAAGCGACCCGACGAACAAGGCCTGCTTACGCTGAGGCCTCGGCAGTCGAAGGCCGCATCTATCGCGAGGAAGCGTTCAGCGACGACGCGATTCGTTCGTTTCGACGGGCCATCAGAGAGGGCGGCGGCGTGCAACCTGAAGCTTATGTCGGACTCGCACGTGTGCTCGAAGACAAAGGCCAGTATGCTGAAGCCATCGTCGAATTCAAGAAAGCGCTGGCGCAACTTTCAGACAGCGAACCGGTCATCTATCAAATGATCGGGGCCGCGTACGAGAAAATTGAGAAGCCGAAGGAAGCGGTTGCGGCTTATGAAAAGTATCTTGAGTTAGCACCAAACGGCAGCTATGCCGCGGCGATTCGATCCATCCTCAATCAGTTGAAACGCGAAGCCGCCGGCGAACAGATCATTCCTTAGCCACAAAAAGGCACAAAGTCGCAAAAAAAATGAATGAGTCATTTTTGTGCTTTTTGTGCCTTTTTGCGGCTTGTGTTAACTTTTGCCCTCGTTATGACAAGTCCTTCAATCTCAAAGAGCCGCCATGTATCGCGCAAAGCCAGTTCGTTCACCGAGTCAGTGATTCGGGAGATGACGCGTGAGGCTTTGAAGTATGGAGCCGTGAACCTGTCGCAGGGCTTTCCCGACTTTTCTGCCCCTGAAGACATCAAGCGCCGGGCGATGGAAGCGATCGATCAGGATATTAATCAGTACGCGATCACATGGGGCTCAAAAGATTTTCGCGACGCGATTGCCGCCAAGACCCATTCCTACCTCGGCATCCAAATCGATCCGGAAACTGAGATCACGGTCACCTGCGGCTCAACTGAAGGCATGATCGCGGCGATGATGGCCACTGTCGATCCGGGTGAGGAAGTCATCGTCTTTGAACCCTTCTACGAAAACTACGCTCCTGACGCCATCCTCTCAGATGCAAGCCCGATTTACGTACCGCTGCGAGCGCCTGACTGGCACTTCGATCGTGACGAGCTCAGGGCCGCGTTCAGTAAAAAGACGAAGGCGATCATCGTCTGCAATCCGAATAATCCGACCGGAAAAGTTTTCACCCGCGAGGAGATGGAGTTTATTGCCGGGCTGTGCCAGGAGTTCGATGCGCTTTGCTTCACGGATGAGATCTACGAGCACATTCTCTACCCGCGAGAGGGTGCAGAGATCCGGCACATCTCGATGTCCCAACTCGATGGCATGCGCGAACGGACCATCGTGGTCAACTCGATGTCGAAGACCTACTCGGTTACGGGCTGGCGCGTCGGTTACTGCATTGCGCCGCCTGAGATCACGAGTGCCATTCGTAAGGTCCACGACTTTTTAACTGTCGGAGCCGCCGCGCCGTTGCAGGCAGCAGGCGCTTATGCATTGTCTTTGCCACCGGAATACTACGACACGATGCAGAAGGAGTATCAGGCGCGCCGGGA
>Ga0126376_10002208_pt1 | contig 10955 bp, 10 predicted proteins | sample PanSoiMetPlot_15_FD_92760 | JGI IMG/M metagenome (GOLD analysis project Ga0126376, IMG submission 92760) | Tropical forest soil microbial communities from Panama - MetaG Plot_15 | ecosystem: Environmental > Terrestrial > Soil > Tropical forest > Bulk soil | place: Panama | collected 2016-02-17
GTGGCCACAACCGCTTGCACCGGCGACAGCCAAAGCGGCAGATGCCCGGCATGATGTTCGATCAGAATCCCTGTAAAGCGCTCGAGTGAGCCGAACATGGCCCGGTGAAGCATCACCGGCGTGACCTTGTTTGAATGCTCGTCGATGTAGAATGCACCGAGCCGGCCCGGGAGATTGAGGTCGACCTGCACCGTCCCGCACTGCCAGTCGCGGCCGATGGCGTCGCGCAAGACATATTCGAGCTTTGGTCCGTAGAAAGCACCTTCACCCTTGTTGAGGGTCCACGGTCGGCCGGATGCCTTTAAGGCGGCCATCAGCGCGGATTCAGCCTTGTCCCATACGGCATCGTCACCAATTCGTTTGGCGGGCCGGTCGGAGAACTTGATGCGCACGTCGGAGAATCCAAAATCCTCGTATATTGAGAGGATTAGATCATTCATTTTTAGTGCCTCATCAGCGATCTGGGCCTCGCTGATGAAGACATGCGCGTCGTCCTGGGTGAAAGCTCGCACGCGCATCAGCCCGTGCAGCGCGCCTGACGGCTCGAAACGGTGGACCTTGCCGAATTCCGCAATTTTTACCGGAAGCTCGCGGTAACTGCGCAAGCCATTCTTGAAGATCTGCACATGGCCCGGGCAGTTCATCGGCTTGACGGCGTAGACCCGCTCATCCTCCTCGCGCTTCTGTGTCAGAAAAATCATGTCGGAATAAGTCGGTATGTGGCCCGTGGTCTCCCACAGAGTCTTGTCCATGAGTTGTGGGGAGTTGACCTCGACATAGCCTGCAACACTCTGCCGGCGGCGGATGTAGTTCTCCAGCGCCTGGAACAGCGTCCAGCCCTTGGCATGCCAAAACACCGACCCGGGAGCTTCTTCCTGGAAGTGAAACAAATCCATCTCGCGCCCGACACGGCGGTGGTCCCGTTTCTCGGCTTCTTCGATCTGCCTGAGATAGGCGTCGAGCTCCTCCTGCTTGGCGAAAGCTGTCCCGTAAATACGGGTGAGCATCGGGTTCTTTGAATCGCCCCGCCAGTAGGCGCCGGCGACCTTCATCAGCTTGAACGCATTACCGACCTTACCCACCGAGGTCATGTGTGGGCCGCGGCAAAGATCGAACCAGTCGCCTTGCTTGTAAATCTTGATCTGCTGGTCGGGAGGGATGGCATCGATCAATTCGACCTTGAAGGCTTCGCCCATATCGCGAAAGGTTTTCTTTGCCTGTTCACGCGACCAAATTTCCTTCGTGAAAGGTTTGTCGCGCGCAACAATCTCGCGCATCCTCTTTTCGATCACCGGCAGGTCTTCCAACGTGAACGGCTGATTGCGGGCGAAGTCGTAGTAGAAACCGTTTTCGATCACCGGACCGATCGTGACCTGTGTGCCGGGCCACAAACTTTGCACTGCTTCAGCAAGCACATGGGCAGCATCGTGCCGGACCAATTCGAGGGCGCGCGGATCCTCGCGCGAGATGAATTCGATCCTGGCGTCACGGTCGATGGGATCGCTCAGATCGGCGAGCGTCCCATCGAGCATCATCGCGACCGTCCGCTTCGCCAATGAGGGCGAGATGCCTTTGGCGATGTCGAGACCGGTTGTGCCTGAGGGGTATTCGCGGCGTGCGCCATCGGGGAAGGTCAGCGCGACCATCAGCGTCTCCTGTTGCTCACTCGCTGCCTACGAATGCAGGTAAGCGTGGAACCCGATATAGCAGGCAAATCGGCCGGTGCAACTAGCTCCCTGGCTTCTCATTGACGCCGCGCCAACGTCCGTAGCGCCAGGGCAAGTACCAGCGGACGCGTCCCGGAAGCCGGTCAGGGACCATGTCCAGACCTGACGTTCCCCACGGATGGCAGCGAAGAATGCGGGCGAGGGTCATCCATCCGCCGGCCCACAGTCCGAAGCGACCAATCGCCTCATCCGCGTAGTCAGAGCAGGTCGGCACATGGCGGCAACGCGGGCCGAGCAGCGGCGAGAGCGCATAGCGATAAAACTGCACCAACGCCCGCCCGGCGAGGCGAGGTAATCCGCCTAAGCCTGTTGATTTCACTTTGTTCATCGCCGTGGCCGGGCGCAAGTTCCACTGACGCTTGAGCGGTACAAAAGGTTCCAGATCCGACCAAAACATTGGAACTACTACGGGGATTTTGCGGTGATAGCGACTTTTTTACACTAGACCCGAATCTCGCAGGTGCACTAAGAGTTAGTGGCGCCGGGGGTATCAGGCGCCGCTTAAGCCCAATCAGAACGTGGATGACCACGCCAGAAAAAGGGCCGGGTGGCGAGACAGGGGAAGAATGAGCCGCTCTCGTTCGTTGGCTATCGCGCTTGCTTTGGCAGCGCCAATCTTGCTGTTGCCGGCAACGGTAAAGGCGGCCAACGACCGCACCTTGCCGATGCGTTTTGAGTATCGCACGCAAGGACCTGCCGACGCGTGCAGCACCAAGTGCAAAGTTTATGTATCGGCAACCGGCGCGATCACAGCGGATACGCCGCGCCAGTTTCTGACGTTTGCGCAAAGTCATGATTTAACCGGCGCAACGGTTGCAGTCGATTCTGATGGCGGCTCCGTGCTCGGTGCCATTGCCTTGGGACGTCAAATCCGCAACCTGAAACTCGCTACCACGGTTGGCCGGCTCGTCGACCTCCCCGCAAACGGTCAAGACGATCCGCGGGCTGAACTTTCGGCAAACGCTGACTGCGAGTCGATGTGCGCCTTTGTGCTGCTCGGTGGGGTTGAGCGGTCGGTCCCGAACGACGCGCGCGTTTTGGTGCACCAGATCTGGCTCGGCGATCGCCGCGAAGATCCGACTGCTGCGAGTTACTCGGCGGAAGATCTTGTGCTGGTCCAACGCGACATCGGACGGCTCGCACGGTACACGGCCGAGATGGGGGCAAGCGTCGATCTGCTCGATCTGGCGCTGCGCATTCCGCCCTGGGAGCCGATGCACGCCCTGACACGCGAAGAGCTACAGCGCACGCGTCTGACGACCGACGAGCCCCAGGCGCCGGTCCCTGGTACGGTAGCAGCCTCCACGTCAACGGCTGGCGCGCAACCCACACCGCGCATGACCGATGGCGTGCGGGCAGCCGCAATCAGCGAGCAGCGCTGGGCACTGGTCGATCGCTCGGGCGTGGCGACCTTGGCCCGGCGTCATCCACTGACGGTCGAGGGCGAAGAAATCGGCAGTTTCGATCTGGTCGTAGCCTGTGTGGTTGGCGGCGACGGCTACGAGGTGAGCTATATCGAACGCCGCCACGGCAGTGAACAGAGGCCTCTTCCCGGTGCGCTCGACTCCATAAGTCTACGGGTCGGCAGCAATTCAGCGGCGCTGAAGGTGGTGTCTTCCGAGCGTAAAAATTCTCCTGATGAGCTCGTCACCTATGCTTCGGGTCGCGTGCCAGCCACGCTGATTGGGGCTTTCGGCGCGGTCGGCAGCCACTCGATGCTGATCAAGACGGAAACCGCACAGCTCGCGACGGGCACCCGCGTTGGCAATACCGGCGCTACCCAGAACCTGCCGCGGCTGACCGCCGGCTGCAATAAGCCCTTGGGTGACCGCGCGGATTTGCCGAAAACGAAGACGGGCGGCCTGGCCGCGGCAAAATAGCCTTATTCCGGCGTCCGCTTGCCGTTTGACTTGGCCTCGATCTGATCGAGGGCTGAGACCACCGCATCAAAGGTGAGCAAGGTCGAGGCGTGGCGCGCCTTGTAATCACGCACCGGTTCAAGCACAGCTATGTCGGCCCATTTTCCGGTCGGAGGCGGGCCATTCTCCTTCAGCATTTTGCGAACTGTTTCACGTAACTCGCGGAGTTCGGCGGGCTTTGCTCCGATCACGTGGCGGGCCATGATCGAGGAGGAGGCCTGGCCGAGCGCGCAAGCCTTGACGTCATGCGCAAAATCCGCGACCTCGCCGCCCTTCATCTTGAGGTCCACGGTTACAGTCGAACCGCACAGCTTTGAATGGGCGGTGGCGGTGGCGTCGGGTGCGGATAACCGCCCCAGGCGAGGGATGTTGCCCGCCAGGTCCAGAATCCTCGCATTGTAAACCTCGTTAAGCATTGACGTTTTTTCGAAGTTTGCCTCCGGCCGGTAAGTGAATATATAGGGACTGACAAGGCGGCGCGAGAAGGGTTGTTCTTGACGCCGGGCAGGTCTGCATACGACCTGCCGAGTGGGAATGCGGCGTCCAGCGCCACAACGGATCAACGATGATCCGTATTGGTGTACTGACGCGGCCAACCCGGTGACACATCCGGCACCCTTGCGTGCTGGTCGAACGGAGAGACCCGTCATGGACGCGAAAAGCCCCAGCAATGTAAAGCCGTGGCCGAAGCAAGGCCTATCCGAGCACGTGCGGTCGGCACCTGCGCCGGTTGAGCCGCGTCCATCGCGCGAACAGGCGGAAGCGGCTGTGCGCACGCTCATTGCCTATGCGGGTGATAATCCTGATCGCGAAGGCTTGGTGGAAACGCCAAAGCGCGTGATCGGCGCCTATGACGAAATCTTCCAGGGTTACAACGAGTGCCCGGTGGAGATTCTCGATCGCACATTCACCGAGACAGGCGGCTACGATGATTTCGTGCTGGTGCGCGACATCGGATTCAACTCGCACTGCGAACATCACATGATGCCATTCTTCGGCAAGGCCCATGTCGCCTACATGCCGGTCGATCGTGTTGTCGGACTGTCAAAGCTTGCACGCCTGGTCGACGTGTATGCCCGGCGCCTGCAAACACAGGAACATCTGACCTCGCAGGTCGCGACGGCAATCGACGAGATCCTTAAACCGCGCGGCGTTGCAGTGATGATCGAAGCCGAGCACATGTGCATGTCGCTGCGTGGCGTGGAGAAGCCTGGCGCTCTCACGGTGACCACGCATTTCACCGGGTCGTTCCGCGATGACGCCGGCGAGCAAGTCCGTTTCTTGACTATGTTGCGCGGCGGACAAAGGTAGGCTCGTCTAATATCCACCAGTCTCCTGCTTGCGTTATTGCCGAGCTGGTCTCGGCAATCCATGATAACGCGCGACAATTCTATTCGCGGTGCTGCGATGGCGGACAAATCGACGGAAATCGAAGAAGGCTTGGCTTTCGCGCCGAAATTCGACGCCGACGGGCTGATCACTGCAGTTGTGACCGACGCCCGGTCAGGCGAGGTCCTGATGGTCGCGCACATGAATGAAGAAGCGCTTCGCAGAACGATTGCAAGCGGCGAGGCCTGGTATTTCAGCCGATCGCGTAAGAAGCTATGGAAAAAAGGTGAGACATCCGGACATGTTCAACGTGTCGTCGAGTTGCGCGTCGATTGCGACCAGGACGCGCTATGGCTGAAAGTCGACCAGCAAGGCGGGGGCGCCTGTCACACTGGACGTCGGTCTTGCTTTTATCGCGCGGTGCCTGTCGGTAAGACAGTTGCGGTTGCGATGGAATTCCGGGATGCGGAAAGGACCTTTGATCCCGACAAAGTATACAAGTAGGCGCTACTTGAGCCCCGCCAGCAGTCGTTGCGCACGCGCCAGATGCGGACGGTCGTACATTTTGCCATCTATGCCAACTGTGCCCGCGCCAGGCTGCGCGGCGAATGCCGCAACTACCGCCTTTGCCTTTTCGATCTGAGCTGGGGTCGGCGTGAACACCTCATTGATAACTGGCACCTGTGCGGGGTGAATGGCCAGACGCCCCGCAAAGCCGTCGCGGCGGGCGGCTTCGGTGTCGCGCCGCAAACCCTCCGAATTGCGATAGTCGACATAGATGGTTTCGATGGCCGGCAGTTTCGCAGCGGCTGCCGCATAGAGGCAGATTGATCGCGCAAGGCGATAGGGCTCGGTCAGCTCGCCCTTTGCGTCACGGTTCGTCTCCGCGCTCAATTCAGCGGACAAATCTTCGGGGCCCCAGGTCAGCCCAATGAGCCGTGCGCTTGCGCCACGGAAAGTGCCGGCGGCAAAGAGCCCGGCCGCCGATTCGACCGCCTGCGCGAGAATTTTGATTTGCCCTTCGGGCATGCCGGCGATTGCCTCTCGCGCCGTGAGCTTAGCGTCGAGATGCACGACACTGCTGCCACCTTCTGCCTTCGGAAACAAGATGGCGTCCGGCTTGCCGGCGACAATCGCATCGAGATCGGCATCTATCATGCCGGTCTCGAGTCCGTTGATACGCACGAGCAAGTGCGGCCGCTGCTTGGTTGCTCCTGCACGCCTGAGAAAATCCAGCGCCGCGGCGCGCGCTTCATCCTTTCGCTCGGGTGTGATCGAATCTTCCAGGTCGATGATCACCGCATCGGCGCCGCTGGCCACGGCCTTGGCGAGCTTGGATCCCCCGTCAGCGGGCACGAACAGAAAAGAGCGCATGTGCTGGTCCTCATTGAGGTTTTGGAATTTAGTCCAAATACGCCGGGGGTGCGCGGTTTTGGCCCGGTACGGTCGCGGCATCTAATCCGGGCGTCTGAAAAATAGAAAGCCCGGCCAAACGCCAGGCTTTTTTATTTAGGCCGCATGAGCATGAAGGCCTGGCGGTGACATTCGGCCACCAAAGTGCCGTCCTGCTTGAAGGCCTTGTGATGGAATTCGACGATACCGGCGCCTTTCCGCGATTTTGACTCGCGCTTGCTCACGACCTTTGTCGTGCAATGCACGGTATCGCCTTCGAAGAGTGGATTGGGAAATTTCACGTCGGTCATCCCGAGGTTTGCAATGGTAGTGCCAACCGTCATGTCCGAAACCTGGATGCCAATCATGAGCCCGAGCGTGAACAGCGAGTTCATTAGCGGCTGACCCCAGTCCGTTTCCGTCTCGCAGAAGTGGCGGTCAATGTGCAGCGGTTGCGGATTGAGCGTCATGTTGGAGAACAGCATGTTGTCCATCTGTGTGACCGTGCGCGTGTAACGGTGCTCGTAGGTCTTGCCGACCTCGAAATCCTCGAAGTAAAGGCCGCCGCGCTTGTGCCGCTGGATCGTATCCACCATCGATTCCCCCGAAAGTCCCTGCGAATAGGAGCTTTGCGAACCCTACTTACAGTTCATTTACCATAATTCCTCCATGCTCGCCCGCCCCCGAGAGCCGTTGCGTCGCGTCAAATCATCCATAGGCCGAGATCTTCGCAAGGCGCAACACGATCGCCGTCAATCCTGCGAATATCGGCGGGACACCGCAGATGCTGGCGCGATCCAGCAGGCATTGCAATCGACCGGTGTCGACTTCGACTATCTGCTCGCAACCGCGAAGATTGAGTCCAATTTCAATCCGTCGGCGCAGGCTTCGATCTCCTCGGCAAAGGGCCTCTATCAGTTCATCGACCAGACCTGGCTCGGGACCATGAAGCAGGACGGGCACTGGGATTGGGCCGTTACGCCAACGCCATTGTTCGCTCATCCAACGGAAATTATGAAGTCGCTGATCCAGCCATGTGCGCCCCGGTGCGCTCCTTCGACCTCTTCACCGACGTACGGCCAAACGAGCACAAGCTCCCCGGCGAAAAAGCCTGATCGGCCAGCTCGGCCTGGCTCGCATCCTTAACAGCACGTCAATACCTATGGTGAACGCTTTGTTAAGTGGTCATCGGTAAGCTGATCCTGCCGTCGCCTCGATGACGGTGTCGTAGTGTTGGGTTGCCATGATCGTCCGTCAGTTCTTGCATTGGGTTCGCCAAGCGTCTGCCGGGGAGCGCGCGGAGGCTACGTCCGCTCTTGCACGCGCGTACCTCTATTCCGATTTGTCGGTAGACGATCGCGCGGCCGCGGAAGGCGCGATGATCATGTTGCTGGACGATCCATCGCCGCTGGTTCGCCGTGCGCTCGCCGAGGCGCTCGCGTCGGCAGAAGCGCCCCCGCAGGTGATCATCCAGGCGCTGGCAGCCGATCAGCCCGATGTTGCAATACCCATACTCGAGCAATCTCAAGTTCTACTTGAAGAAGATCTGGTGGACTTGATCGCCACCGGTATTGCCGATGTGCAGATCGCAATCGCCGGCCGGGCGTCACTTCCGCGCACAATTGCTGCCGCCATCGCGGAAGTCGGCGCCGCAGAGAGTTGTCTCGCGCTTCTGGAAAATACCGAGGCCGACATCGCGCAGTTTTCCATCGACCGCATCATTGAACGCTTTGGCCACTTGGCCCCGATCCGCGAAAACCTTCTGGCTCGTGACGACCTGCCAATGACCATGCGCCAGGCGCTGCTTTCGAAGCTGTCGCAGACACTCGCGGGCTTTGTCGCCGCGCGGCAATGGCTGGGCTCCGAACATGCTGAATTTGCCACGAAAGACGCCTGCGAAAAGGCGACCGTCGCGCTCGCCGCCGACACGCGTTACGACGAAGTGGGCGCGCTCGTGCAGCACTTGCGCCACAGCGGTCAGCTCACGGCAGGGATGATCTTAAGGGCATTGTTGTCGGGCAACGTCGTGTTGTTCGAAGAGGCACTTGCGGAATTGTCGAGCGTGCCGATCGACCGCGTGAGTGCTTACGTTCACGACAAAAATATATCCGGTTTCCGTGCGCTTTACCGCGAGGCAGGCCTGCCCGAAATCGCGTATCCGGCGTTCCGGGAGGCCCTCGCGGCAATGCGCGCCGGCATTTTGATCGGCGAGCACGGCGGGGTAGCAAGGCTTAAGCGGCGCATGGTCGAGCGCGTGCTCAGTGCCTGCGCGCACGAGCGCGGGGCAGATTCGGCCTCACTGCTGGCCCTGTTGCGGCGTTTCGCGGTGGAAGCAGCACGCGAGGAGGCCCGGTTGTTCTGCGACGATCTGGTCGCGGACGCCTGCATCATGCAGGGCGACCAGGTCTGCGCTAGCGCGCAGCTGGCGGCCGCCTAGCTTCCTGCGCGGGACATTCATGCGGTGGGCATCCCGGAAAAAGAACCAACCACAATCGGTGTGAAAACGGAGGGTCCAACATCTGGTCAGCTCTCATAGACATCCGATCCTGTTGTGAAAAAAGCAAAAATCACGGGCGGCAAAAATGGAGGACCCGGCCTCTGTCGAATTCGTAGACATCAAGCGCGCCGTGAACAAAATCGGCCATCGTTCGAGATCATTTGTGGCCATGTCAAAGGCAAAAAGAATTCGGGTGAAGCCACCGACGAGAGACCTTTCCTGTATCTCGCAAAGGAGGATGAGGCGTTTATCGTCGGTGGAAACCAAGATTCAATGGCGGCGATCGTGTATCGCGCCCAATGCATCAGCGCGAATTGCCGCTGACAATCCTCGCTGCGCCGCGGCGCTTTCAAGGATTGGGAACGTTAGACGTAGTTTTGCCGCGCCCCTTGCGATCGATCGGCGCCGCCGGCGTCTGCGATGGATCGACGCCGTCCGGTGCGCCGTTGCCCTGTGCGTTGACGTCGATGGCCGGTGAGCGGTTCGCCGGGACGAGTGAGGGCGTATCGATGACATTTTCTTGTCGTCGTGACATTCCCTCGAATTGCGCATTCTCTTCGATTGCCAGAGAGCGATGATAGATATCGCCCTCAACAACAGCGGTGCTAGTCAGCTTGACGCGATTGGCGTGTATCGCGCCCTTGACCCGGCCGCCGATCGTTAATTCCTCAGCGACAATATCGCCCTCCACCTGTGCACCTTCGCCTATCTCAACAATCGAGGCGCGCACTTCTCCCTGTACCTGACCAAAAATCCCAAGCTTCCCTTGGCCAAAAATCTTGCCCGCGATCGAAAGTCCGGAACTGATGGAGGAAGTCGCTTCTGATGCCGGCGGCACCGAGGAAGCAGCACTGGGGCTTTTCACCTGCGGCCGCTCCTTGCTCGCTAGCATCTCACGCTCAGCAAATCGCTCCTCATCCAATAACGGTTCTATAATATCGCCTACTTTCCATTTGGATTTTCCGAACATGTTGCTCTCCTACGTCTGCACTCTAATGAAAGACGAGCTGCGTTTAATGGCTTCTGTGCTGAAAGCGTCGCAACATTCGACACTATATCTGGCCCCCCCGTGCAAGATTAATCTTTGCGCGTTTGCGACTGTACCGCAAGGTAGACGGATTCAATGGATTGGAGTCAAATTAGTTTAGTGAGTAGCGGGTTTAGGCTCGGATCGAGACTGGTCAAGTCCGCTTCTGGCCCAAAGCGGACATGCGCTTGTGCAGTGCAAGAGTCCGCTTTTGGCCCATAGCGGACATTACATCTCGCTCCACCCCTTCAAGCGAATTGATTACGGCGGTACGATTATTCAGTTGACCCGCGGGGGCGCAATGAGACAGCGAGAGTTCATATTGCTTCTCGGTAATACGGCAGTGACATGGCCGCTCGCCGTGCACGCACAAGAATAGAGTCTAGCTCTCCAGGCACCAGCGGGTCATGTTGGGAAAAAGAAAGTTGGCAATCCATGTCGTGACCAAGAAAGCGATGATCGAAGCGCCAATCATCGTATCCGGATCGAAGCCGCCTCCGTACACGGTGCCCATGCCAGCGAAGATTGCTGACACGAGGCCAAGCATCACATCTGTTGTAAATTTCGTGTGGCGTTCAAGCTTACTTAAGCGTCGTTCCAAGTCAGCTGATCGGCGGTGATCTTCATGGTGATCTCGCCTGATGGCTCTCTCGTTTCGCGTGACTGCGGTTCGCCTTGAAACATCTATGCGCCGCCGCAAATTGTCAGTGACCATGGGCCCAGTCTCCATGTGGACCAACAAACAAAAAAGGTTTTCGTCAGAGCTTTCCCGCTCTCGAATTCACCCCAACCTAATTGCGCTCGTCTAGATTCGCGGTGACGTGCATCACATTTTGTATGGTATCGTTGTACTCGTTACTCGCCTTTTCGATTGCGCAGAAAGGCCGACCAACCACAAGAGGGAAGGAAAGGGCTTTCCCCCGGGAGACCTCACGCGGTCATAAGGGATAACCCATCAGGACATTTTGCTATTCGTGGTCGCGTATGAAGTTCCAGAGCCTGTATAACATCGATGATATCGCGTAGTTCTCGCAGCACCCCAATCAGTGCGCCCCGCCAATTCA
>Ga0126376_10002209_pt1 | contig 10952 bp, 7 predicted proteins | sample PanSoiMetPlot_15_FD_92760 | JGI IMG/M metagenome (GOLD analysis project Ga0126376, IMG submission 92760) | Tropical forest soil microbial communities from Panama - MetaG Plot_15 | ecosystem: Environmental > Terrestrial > Soil > Tropical forest > Bulk soil | place: Panama | collected 2016-02-17
GGCCGCCGGCGATCGGCGCGTCGTCGTCGAGATACATCGAATGCACGTAGACGCCGTCCTTGCCGTCATAACGCACCGGAATGACCTGACCCGATTCGGTGTAATCGCCGAAGCCGGTCGAATCCGGCATGCGGATGAATTCGAACTTGACCAGTGGCTCGTCGACCTCGAGCGGCTCCGGAACGAGCTCGCGCAGCTTCCGCGGTCCGTGCGATACGTGATGATGAGAAATTCGCGATGATAGAACCGATATGGCCCGATCGGATAAGCCGGGCTCGTCAGCGGCATCGCGAACGCCCGCTCGCGCACTTCTTGCTCCTTCATTTTTTCGTTCCTCGCTGATTGGTGCCGATCGTTCAGAGTTGCTGTGCGGTGCTGTAGTCGAACGTGCGGACGCCCTCCAGCCTGTCCGGCGGCTCGAATATTTCTCCATGACTCAGACTGTGGACCGCGTCGCGATATCCGGTGAGCCAGTGCTCTTCCATCGTCCGCCGGGAGAACTCGTAGTCCTTGGCGCTGCCCTCATATTTCTTTGCGCGATAGATCAGGTGAACGATGTTGCAGACCTTGTCGTTCGCCTCGGCGGCCAGCATGGCCACCTCGGGAAGGCCGCGCAGCTCATCGGGAAGCCGCTCGAGCAGGGTCGCGAAGGCGATGCGCAGCTTTTGTGCGTACTGGTACAGGTCTGTTGCCGATCGCGTGCGGCTCGAGAAGCGGATATCCTTCGTCCGCACATCGGCATCGACAAGATTGCGTGGCACCTCGCCCTGTGCGCTCCAGAGATCGACCTGGAAGGCAAGCGTGTCTCGCCGCGGCCGGCTGTCGAGCACCCATTGCAGGGGCGTGTTGGACACGAGGCCACCATCCCAATAATACTCGCCATCGATCTCGGTGGCCGGAAAGCCGGGCGGCAGCGAGCCGCTGGCGAGGATATGCGCCGGGGCGATCCGGTGGGTGGTGCTGTCGAAATAGACGAAATTCCCGGTGCGTACGTTGACCGCGCCGACGCTCAGGCGCGTGCCGCCGGCATTGATGCGATCAAAGTCGACGAGGCGCTCCAGCGTGGCCTTCAGCGGAGCTACATCATAGTAGCTGATCGCGTCGGCGCGGTTGACTTCCCACGGCATCGGCGGTGGAAGGCGGGGCGTGAAGAAATCAGGGGCGCCGAACAGCAGGATGCCGAGCGCACGGGTCTGGTTGAGCAACGCATGGGCTGAATCGTCCGGAATGGCGATCGACGGAAAATACGGAAGGCCCAGCGGCGACGTACTGACGGCTTCCCAGAACTCGCGCAACCTCTCGACACGTTTTTCCGGCGGATTGCCGGCGATCAACGCCGAGTTGACGGCGCCGATCGAAATGCCGGCGACCCAGTCCGGATGCACGTTCGCCTCGGCCAGGGCCTGGTAGACGCCGGCCTGATAGGAACCGAGCGCGCCGCCACCCTGCAGCAGCAGCACGGTCTGTTCGAACCGCGCATTAGCGCGATGAAGATGCTTCGGCGCCGGCGATGATGCGTCCATGGTCTCCCGAGTCCGCCACTTGATGCCGATGGAAAATTGCGGCGATCACGGCTGGAGGATAGAACCGATTTGCGCTCCTTTCTTCGTTCGTGCACTTACGGAAGTGAGATCATGAATTTTCTTCAGGCGTTTCACCCGACGTGAGAGCTGCGCCAAGACACCGTAACAGATGCTGTTCATCGACTGGCTTGCGAAGATAACAGACCACCCCGTCGTTGAGGGCACGAGCCCGGTCAACGTCATTAGGATAGGCAGTCATGAGGATTGTGGGAATCGCGTGCCCTGCCTCGATGAGGTGGTGGTAGAGTTCGAGCCCGGTCATCGCAGGCATGTGGACATCGGCGATCAGGCAGGTCGTTTCGGCAAGACGAGGCGATGCGAGGAAATCCGCCGCCGTTGGAAAAGCCTCGACGGCATAGCCCAACGACCTCATGAGCCTTCCCATGGATTCGCGACAGAACCGATCATCTTCAACGACCGAAACCAATGACATTTTCGTCATGCCGCCCCTGGCAGTTCGCTCGCGCCCGCCATGCGCGCGCCCCTGACAATGTCGTCGGCGCCGCATCGGATTTGCGCAAAGAATGCCCCTGATGCAATGCCGGTGCCCCGTAAACTTTGGCTTATCTCCGGCGCGAAATGCCTGAGTTGCGCGCCAAAAATGCCGTCGAGCCACCATCAGTGCGTGTAAACTTTGATCTACGCCGCGTGTCCCCTGGAGAAGAATGGGGCTGTTCAGGTCCAGGGATTGGGAATACAAGTGCACGACGGGGCCAAACCTGCGAACCGAGACAAAGGTTCATTTTCCATGATCCTTTAATCCGAGTAGCAGCGATGTCTGCCGCAAACTCCACCGTCTTGGTCATCGACGACGATCCGAACGTGCGAGCCTCGGTCGGCCGTCTGTTGCGATCGCTCGGCATCGATGTTCAGCTCTTTGCGTCCATTGCCGACTTCCTCAAGTCCGATCCGCCCGATGGTCCCACCTGCCTTGTGCTCGACGTCAGACTGCCGGGGCAAAGCGGTCTTGATCTCCAGCGCGAGCTCGCTGCGACAAACAGGGAACTCCCGATCATCTTCGTCACGGGGCATGGCGACATCCCGATGTCCGTGCAAGCGATGAAGGGGGGTGCCATCGAGTTCCTGACCAAGCCGTTCCGAGATCAGGATCTCCTCGATGCCATTCAGGTCGGGCTCGAGCGCGATCGTGCCCGGCGAGAGAATCAAAACGCTTTGGCGGATCTCAGACAGCGCTTCGCCTCGCTAAGTCCCAGGGAGCGAGAGATTGTGATTCAGGTCGCGCGCGGCCGCCTTAGCAAACAGATTGCCCACGATATCGGCATCGCCGAAGCGACGGTGAAGGTGCATCGCAGCAGGGCGATGCAGAAGATGAAGGCTGGTTCGCTTCCCGAACTCGGCCGAATGGCCGACATGCTCAAGCTGGTGGCTGACAAGCCGCAACGCGCCTGAACCGGCGGGGCGGTACTCCTTACTCCCTGCGACAACGCGGTCCGCGTGTGCGGATCCGCGTTCAGGCGTCCCTGCCATACCGCTCGCCATCACGCAGGTACTGCCCTGTTGAGCTGGGCCCAGTGGAGGCCCTACTCGCCGCGTAAATTAAGGTTCAGGCACTACAGCCACACGAGTTACCCGCCTCCACCCGCGTGTAATACGTCGCAGCCTTCGACCTCACTAAACTGCATTCATCGGGATTTCGGCGGCCTACGCAGTGAGGCTTCCGCCCCACTCCGCCACGGGCACCGATATGCGGCGCTGCGGCTCAAATCCCCCTCGGGGCTGGCCTGATCCTCCATGTGGGGGATCGCTCCAACGGCAGGATCTTTCCAACTCAGCCGGGAGGGAGCTGGAAATCCAGAACATCCAGAACACCTGGAGATGACAGTGTCGAGCAAACCTCCACTTTCTATCGTCAATCACGATCGATCGGCCGGCGAGGAAACGGATCCTCGCGCTCCCTTGGTCCCCGCCGAGGCGCATTCCCCGGCGACCTTGATCCGTTTTGGCGCGTTCTACCTATGGCCGATGCAGCGGTTGCTCCTGCAAGACAACCAGCCCGTTCGTCTCGGCAGCCGCGCACTCGACATCCTCATTGCGCTGCTCGAGCGGCCTGGTGACCTGGTTGGGAAGGACGAGCTCATGGCCCGCGTGTGGCCGAAAACGTTCGTCCAGCCGGCTAACCTCACGGTCCATATCACGGCGCTGCGCCGTGCCCTCGGCGATGGCCGCGACGGCAATCGTTTTCTGATCAACATCCCCGGGCGAGGATATCGCTTCGTCGAACCCGCCACGGTGTCCAACCAATTCAAGCCGTCGTTTCCAGCGATCCCCGTTGCCGGGCAGCGCCACAATCTGCCCGCCAAGGTGACGCGGCTGATCGGGCGGCGTGACATCGTGGTCCGCCTGTCGGCGCAGATAATCGGTGATCGCTCCCTCACCGTGGTCGGCCCCGGCGGAATTGGCAAGACCGCCGTCGCCCTGGCGGTCGCCCAGGAAGTGGCCGCGAGCTACCGGGACGGGACGTGGTGGATCGACCTGGCGGCAAGCGAAAATCCGCAGCACGTCGCGGGCGCTGTCGCGTCGGTTCTGGGGCTGGAGCTGGATCGGGAAAAGTTGCCGGCGAACCTGGTCACCGCCCTCCGGGACAAACAGATGTTGCTTGTACTCGACACGTGCGAGCACGCCGTCGCGGCGGTAGCCGGCCTGGTGGCTGCGATTCTGCGCGAGGCGCCGGGCGTTCACATCCTGGCAACCAGCCGCGAGCCGTTGCACACCGCAGGCGAGCAGCTGTGCCGGCTCGCCGGGCTTGAGAGCCCGCCCGGCGATTGCGCGAGCACCGAGCGGGCGCATGGCTTTCCGGCGGTCGAGCTGTTCCTCGAGCGCACCGCCGCTTGCATCGGCGAGTTCGCCCTCAATGACGCGGATGCTGCGGCCGTCTCCGACATCTGCGACACGCTCGATGGCCTTCCGCTTGCGATCGAGCTTGCGGCGCGCCGCGTCAGCTCGCTGGGCATTGCCGCGGTCGCGGCCGGGCTGAAACAGCCTCTGCCCCTGCTGGTTGCCGGCTATCGGACCGGGCCGGCGCGGCAGCAGACCATCCGCGCCACCCTCGATTGGAGCCATGGCCTGCTCACGGATAAGCAGCAGGTCGTGTTGCGCCGGCTCTCCGTCTTCCCTGGTGAGTTTACCTTGCAGGATGCCGTCGCTATCGTTTCCGATCGGGCCCGACCGGACTCTCTTATGGTCGATGAAGTGACCGAGCTGGTCTCAAAGTCGCTCATCGCCTCGGTGATGAGGGAGGCGCAGCCGCGCTTCTGGCTGAGCCACGTCACGCGGGCTTACGCGTTGGAAAAGCTCAGGGAAAGCGGAGAACTCGACGCGATCGCGCGCCGCCTGCCCGACGGTTCGAAGGCCCTGGCAAGGCGCCCCGCGGCAGTGCCAATGTCGTACGAAGCGCCATCTGCAATCGCGTCCGCTCATGGAGGACATCGAAAACAAGTTCACGACGGAGCGAAGGGTCGGTCAGTAGCCGCGCTGCGTCTGGTCGCGGGACGCTAAAGCTGTCCTGCAAAATCAGAAAGCGGGAAATTCGAATGGACAAACGCGGCGCACGCTGTGTCCGGTTCAGCCGCCCACAACGATAAGGCGTTGCCAGCGGCAGGTGATGCCACGACGACCCGAGAGACTTCATCGCCGCTTACCTTTGCTACCCGGCGTCAGCACGGGTCGTGGCCGTGGATCGCGCTGCTCGTTTGGTATGGTGGGACAGCTTCTCGAACAGGAAGTCGCCGGGGACTTCGATCCGCTTCGGCCGAGGTCCCCCTGGCGGCGTTATCCAGTAGACAGCGCCGAGTGGAAGAGCCCAATCGGGCAGCGGTCTCTCCAGCCGGCCGGCAGCGCGTGCGTCGCGTAAAATGAATTCAGGCAGGATGCCGAGGCCGGTCCCAGCAATCAGGGCCGGCAACATCGCGTCCCCGTTGTTCGCCCGAAAAGGCCCTGACGGCCGTATCGTGGCGGACTTGCCGTCCTTGGTGAAGCGCCAAGTCTCCGATCTCGCCGTATAGCTTTAGCCAATGCAGCGGTGCTGCGCGAGGTGGACGGCGCGGCCATCAAAGATGTCGCCGTCGTCAGGATCACGGCCGTCGAGGATTCGGAGCTCGTGATGGTCGACGTGGCGTAAGACAGGTCAGCGGCGCCATACAAAAGGAGAAGGTCATGTCGAAGGTTCTGGTTCTTTACTACTCTGCCTACGGCCATATCGAAGCGATGGCAAATGCCGTTGCTGAGGGTGCGCGGCAGGCTGGTGCGCAGGTTGACATCAAGCGCGTGCCCGAACTGGTGCCCGAGGAGATCGCGCGGAAGTCACACTTCAAGGTCGATCAGGCCGCGCCGATCGCGAAGGTCGAGGACCTCGCTGCCTATGACGCGATCATCGTGGGCGCCGGCACCCGGTTTGGCCGGCTGCCATCGCAGATGGCCAGCTTCCTCGACCAGGCCGGCGGGCTTTGGATGCGCGGAGCACTGCATGGCAAAGTCGGCGGCGCGTTTACGTCGACCGCCACGCAACATGGCGGACAGGAGACGACGCTGTTCTCCATCATCACCAATCTGCTGCACTTCGGCATGGTGGTGGTCGGTCTCGATTACGGCCATGCCGGGCAGATGACGCTTGACGAGATTACCGGCGGCTCGCCCTACGGCGCCACGACGATCGCCGGCGGCGATGGCTCGCGGCTGCCGACCGCGAACGAGCTCCAGGGGGCCCGCTACCAGGGCCGCAAGATTGCGGAGACCGCCAACAAGCTGCACGGCTGATGCCCTTTCCCGTCCCATCCCATCGGCATCAAGTTCGCATGGCAAAAGAATCCTGACGCTTGCGACCGCGCGGCGAAGGCATATCCTGGGGCCACTCTTCGGTCCCCCGTTCGGGGGATAGGCGCGGAGGTGAGGCTGTAGGATTCTTCATAGGCGGAGAACCGCAGGAGTGTGGCGGCAGTGGCGGCTTGCCGCGGCAGGACGGGTGGCGTGCGGTCCCTAGGAGGGTGTCCAGATGCACCAGGTGATGGCAATCTCGGAGCGCTCTGCTGGCCCACTGGACGCTGGTGCAAGGCACGCTGAGCAAGTCCACTCGGTTGCCGAGGGCGCGACGCCTCCGTCAGGCGTTGAGGATGTATCCAGGTCCTGGCAACGATCAGCGAATAGACACGGCGTCGATCCAGGCGACAGCAGAGCGCCAAACATCCTCACGTCTGGTGAGCTGAAAAATTTTCGCCAACCGCTGGATGAGCTCATCCTCAGCGCCCAGGAGGAGATCGATCAACTATACAAGGTGGTTCGAGAGGCTGGATACACCGTCTTGTTTTGTGATGGCTCGGGCGTCGCAGTCGAGCATCGCGGCGAAGGTGCGCAGGCAAGCCGCTTCGAATATTGGGGAACGTGGCTCGGCGGCGTCTGGTCCGAGGACGTGGAGGGCACGAATGGCATCGGCACATGCATTGTCGAAGAGCGCCCCGTCACTGTCCACAGAAGCCAGCATTTTAGATCGCGACACATAAACTTGAGCTGCTCCGGCGCGCCGGTGTTCGGCGTCGATGGAAGACTCACGGCAATCTTGGACGTATCCGCCATTGATCCCGAACTCTCGGAACGAGCGCACGCGCTGACTGGCCCGCTGACAGTAAGATCGGCGCGCGCCATAGAAGAGCGATTCTTTCGACAGCAGTTCCGTCGAGAGTGGATCGTCGCGCTAGCGCCGCCCGATGGCGGCGTTCCAGGCATGCTGCTGGCGATTGACGGCAACCAACGCATCGTCGGCGCAAACCGGGTCGCGCGCACGTCCCTGTTGCTCGATGACCGCGGGCTGCGGGCCGGTGTCAGCTTGTGGACGATCTTCGAACGAGACCCCAACCTTTCTCGGCGCAAGGACCGGAGCGATATCTGTACGCGCTTGGTGATTGCCGGCAGCCACGACAGCCGCCCCGCGCTTGTGACTCCACCCCATGACGTTGTGGGCGCGTCGAGCAATCCAACAGACATCAACCTGCAGACACGCCCACGCATGGACTCGATGGACACCCTTCTGAAGCTGGCGCCGGCATCGCAAGCACACGGCGGACTGTCGGCTGGAGCGATGCGTCGGGTACGGGAATACGTGGACATCCATCTGAGCGAAAATATAGATCTGACAACGCTGTCTTCAGTCGCCGGACTGTCGATGCATCATTTTGCGCGAGAATTTAAGCAATCCGCCGGTGTCACCCCACACCACTATCTGACGCAAAAGCGCGTCGAACGAGCCCAGGAAATGTTGGCCCGGACGGATCTCTCGCTATCGGAAATTGCCTATGCCACAGGCTTTTCCGACCAAAGCCACCTGGCGCGTCATTTCCGCCACAGGCTCGGCACGACGCCTCGAGAGTTTCGGTCGTCGCAACAACGCTAGCCAGGCTCTGGTCGCATTCGCTGACCCAGGCTTTTACCTGCTCCCCAGGCGCCGCAGAGTGCCCCATGAGGGCATTGCGCGAAGCGCCCAGGTATGCCCCGCAATGCCCTCGGTCAGAAGCGAAACTAACAGAGGGGTTTCGGCGTCAAGTGCCCGTAGCCGATCCCCACGGAGCTTCTCGCCAGGTTTCGAGCATTTGAGCCCGACCGTCGCTGGGGAGGCATATGTGGTTTTCAAGTCGCATCCCCACACAAACCTGCAAAAACAGCAAAAACCTCCTCGCCGGATCAAATTCCTCCAAGAGAAGCTCGACCACAGGTGGGATGTTCACCCCATCGGACAGGCCTTCGCTTTTGTGTGCGCAACCCACGAGCCCAGCGCCGGAGTCTGACAATGATGGCATTTTCGCCGAACGGCGGGCATCCGGATGGCAGCCGTGCACCGGCTCCGACCGGCACGATCGGGGCGCCGGCCGAGCACCTGGACCTCTCCACCGTGCTCAAGGTCTCGCAAGCGTTATCGGGCGAGTTGGTCCACGAAAAGCTGCTCGAAATTCTCATGCGCACGGCGCTCGAGCAAGCAGACGCTGAGCGCGGCGTGCTTGCTCTGCCGCGATGGAGCGAACTGCGCATCGCTGCGCAAGCCAACACAGGTGGCAACGGGATCGTCGTTACGCTGCACGACGAGGCCATGACCGCGGCGCTGCTGCCGGAATCGGTCATCCAGTATGTCGTGCGTGCACACGAGAGTGTGATTCTCGACGATGCCACGGCTCGTAGTCCGTTTTCCGCCGACCCATACCTCCGACAGCACCATGCGCGTTCCATTCTCTGCATGCCGTTGCTCAACCAGGGCCAACTGCCGGGGGTGCTCTACCTCGAGAACAAATTGAGGCCCGGCGTTTTCGCGCCGGCTAGGATCGCTGTGCTGAAGCTGCTCGCGTCTCAAGCCGCGATGTCGCTGGAGAACACCCGTTTGTACCGCGCTCTTGAAGCACAAACCTCGCAGGCGGAAGACGAGCTGCGTGCCATTATCGATAATGCACCGGTATTCCTCTGGTCCGACTTGCCCGACGGATATTGCGATTGCCTCAATCAGCGTTGGTTGACCTATTTCAATCTTTCCTTGCAGGAGGCGCGAGGCGCCGGCTGGGCGAAGCTGCTTCATCCCGACGATGCTGCGCACCATCTGGAAAGTTGGCAAAAGTCTGTATCGACGGGTATCCCGTTCGAGACCGAAGCGCGATATCGACGTCCCGATGGTGAATATCGATGGTTCCTGAACCGTGCCAACCCGCTGCGTGACAAAACGGGAAGGATCGTCAGGTGGTATGGAACAAACATCGATATTGAGAATCTGAAGCGAACCGAGGGAAGGCTGCGTCAAAGCGAAGCTTATCTGGCCGAAGCACAGAGGCTGAGCCACACCGGGACCTGGGCCTTCAACGCGACAATGACCCTGTATTGGTCGGAAGAAAGCTACCGAATCTGGGGGCTCGATCCGCTGCAGGGTCTTCCGAACCAGGACACTCTGTGGCAGCGGATCCATCCAGACGACCGGGACAGGGTGTACAAAGAGACCCAAGGAGCATTGCAGCAGAAGAGAGATTACGAGGGCGCGTTCAGAATCGTTCTACCCGATGGAACAATCAAATATCTCGAAGCACTTGGCCATTTTGTGTTCTCCGCGCATGGAGAGCTTGTCGAGGTGATCGGCACAAACGTCGATGTCACGGAACGCAAACGCGCCGAGGAAGCATTGCGGGAGAGCGAGGCGAAGATTCGGCACCTGGTCGACGCCAACATCATCGGCATCATCATCTGGGATTTCGAAGGCCGGATCATCGAGGCCAATGACGCATTTCTCCGCATGGTGGGGTACGATCATGATGACCTCGTCGCAGGGCGCATCCGCTGGACTGATCTCACGCCGGCCGAGTGGCGCGATCGGAGCGAACGCGGGTTGGCGGAGCTCCGCTCAACCGGGACCTTTCAGCCGTTCGAGAAGGAGTATTTCCGCAAAGACGGCAGCCGCATGCCGGTGCTGATTGGCGGCGCGCTGTTCGAAGAAAGCGGCAACGAGGGCGTCGCGTTCGTGCTCGATTTGACCGAGCGCAAGCGGGCCGAAGAGGCGCTCCGCGAGAGCGCGGAAGCTCTGCGCCGCAGCGAAACCAATCTGGCCGAAGCACAGAGACTGAGCCACATCGGTTCCTGGGCCTTGAGCCCGGGTATGAGCACAATTCTCCATTGGTCGGAGGAGTGTTACCGAATCTGGGGGTTCGATCCGATGCAGGGCCTCCCGAACCGGGAAATTGTGGGGCAACGGATCCACCCGGACGATCGCGGGGGGGTGTACGAAAAGGTTCAGAAGGCACTGCAGGATAAGAGCGATTATGAGGTCGATTTCAGAATCGTGCTGCCCGATGGGACGGTCAAATATGTCGAAGCAATTGGCCATCATTTGTTCTCCGCGCATGGAGACCTTGTCGAGGTGGTTGGCACAAACGTCGATGTCACGGAACGCAAGCGCGCCGAGGAAGCATTGCGGGAAAGTGAAGCGAGGTTCCGCGACTACGCCGAAACCGCGTCCGATTGGTTTTGGGAGATCGGTGCGGACTATAAGTTCACGCAGTTGACCGAGAATGCGTTTGGTTCGGACCCGGCGGAGCGCATCGGCACGGTGTGCTCGGACCACGCTCTTGACCTTGAAACGGAACCGGAGAAGTGGCGGCTTCTTTGGGCAACTCTCGATTCGCGCAGGCCGTTCCGTGACTTCGTATATTGCTCCGTGGGCGGCAATGGCTCTCCAATGTACGTGAAGGCCAGCGGCAAGCCGGTGTTTGACACCAACGGAGAATTCCGTGGCTACCGCGGCACCGGCACCGATGTGACAGCAATCATGCGCGTGCAACGAACAGAGGAATCGTTGCGGGCAGTGCAGGCCGATCTTGCCCATGTGAGTCGCGTAAA
>Ga0126376_10002210_pt1 | contig 10951 bp, 8 predicted proteins | sample PanSoiMetPlot_15_FD_92760 | JGI IMG/M metagenome (GOLD analysis project Ga0126376, IMG submission 92760) | Tropical forest soil microbial communities from Panama - MetaG Plot_15 | ecosystem: Environmental > Terrestrial > Soil > Tropical forest > Bulk soil | place: Panama | collected 2016-02-17
CCAGAAGCGCGCCATCGTCGAGTCAAAAACGGCCAAATAGTCTTGCGGTGACCGCAGATGAAGTGCTTCGAGTTTTCCGAGCAGATCATAGTGATTTACGACCGGCGTCATTCCGTGGTCCGATGTCAGCATCAGACGTGCTTCCGGATCAAGCTCTTTTGCGACCGCGAAGAGTTTTGAGATTTCGGCTTCGTACCACTGCAATTTGTTCGCAAGTTCTTCCGGTTCCTGGCAATGCAAGTGGAGAAACATATCCATCTCACACAGATACACAAAAAAGAAGGAAGCATTGCTGTTACGAAGATCAGATTCCGCGCGCTTCAGAATCTCCGCGTCGGAAGCCTGGTGGTACGAGTAGACCTTGAACGGAATGCCTTCGTCTCGCAACTGATCGAAGATGGAGGGAGCACCGGTGATCGCATCGTTTCCGTATATGTTTTTGCGCTCGACCCAATTGAAGAGCGGAAGTAACTTTGGGCTGACGCAGCATTCGAAGCCCGGACCCATTCCGAGCAAGCGCCGTCCCAACTCGGTGATTAGCCTCCTGGTGATGCGATGCTCGGTGACGAAATCAGGCAGAATCCTTAGCGGTTTCATCCATCGGAACGGCGAGTTTGCGGGGTCATAGTAGAACAGATTCCAGTGTCCGGTCTTGGCTGGCGGGAGCCCCGTCATAATGGTCGGAATTGCGCCGGAGCTGAAGCCGAGAATCGTTCGTAAGCTTTGCCGGAAGGGAAGTTCCTGATTCAAAAACGTGCGGTTCTCCAGATAGCGCCAGCCAAGCGCATCAATGAGCACGACAATATTAATGGGCCGCCTGACACTCATGCGTGCTCCTCTAAAACGCTTACGCCGAGAGCATTTGGCTTGAGCCGAAGTAAAAGCTGTCTCGGCAGGTACAGTCCGAGTGCTCGCAGGTTCCGCTTGAAGTAGACTGAAGCTCTTCCAAATAGGATTGCTTCAAACTCTCCCGCCGACGTGCCGCATTCGACCGCTACACGCGGCACAACCGAAGCACCCAATTCAGCCATGGCGATTCGCGAATTCGCTACGCCGGAGAATCCAGCGCAGCGGGCAGCGCGTATCGTCTTTCCGTTCACGAAGCCGTAGGGAGGAGCGAACCACTCAATGGGGTGTCCGAGTTCGTCCTCCAGCATTCGTCGGGACAAGGATAATTCTTTCACCAGCCGTTGTTCGCTTGGTTGCGAATGATCAACGTGTTGATGACCGTGCGAGCCGATCTGCATCCCGGCCTGGTCCATCTCTCGTATTTGCGCCCAGGTTAGGAAGCCGGCTTTACCGACGTTTGCCGTGTTCACAAAAAAATGTGCAGTCATTCGGAACTCGGCGAGTGCCGGAAAAGCATTCGTATAGTCAGACGACAAGCCGTCGTCGAAAGTAAGGACCACGGACGGCATAAGCAGTTTTGCATCACGAAGGTCCGACAGAGTGGCCGTGAGCAGACCGCGTGTCTTAAGCGTCGCCAGCTGCTGGCGAAACGTGCGCAGACAGACGCCGTATTTGTCTCGACCCTGTTGGTTTTCGGCGAGTATTCCGTGATACATCAAGACTGGAGTGCGACTCAGCTTACGCGCTGCCATGTCGCCTCCTTTTTGCTGGTGAGAAACCGGAACAACCCCACGAGAAATGCAAAGTTCATGGCCAGCAGGAAGTAGCCGACCAGCGCAAACCTAATTTTTTTGAGCTGCTTGTGGAAGAGATATCCGACACCGGCCCAAATGTAAAATGCACCCTGCAACACGAAGAAAGCCAAATAAAAACGGCTGCTCAGCAAAAATAGATTGCTAAAGAAGATCAGCAGCAAGAAGTGTGGAACCATCCACCGCATCAGCTTGTGCGAAAAAAATGCAAAGCGCGTGAACGCAGGCAGCCGCGCTGTGAGAAATTTACTCAGCGCACGGAAGCTGCCCATGGCAATGCGAACCCGGCGGGCAAATTCCCCTTTCACCGAGGAAGGGGCAAAATCCAATGCGATTGCCTCCGGATCGTAAAGTACCGAAAAGCCCTGATTGCGCGCATTGATGGGGGTCACGAAGTCGTCGAGGACCGTGTCCGAAGACAACGGAATCCAAGCACTGCGACGCAGTGCATAAATCGCCCCGCTTGCGGTCAAGGTCGCTCCCAGCCGAGACTCCATCAGCCGCAGCATGCTTTCGTATTTCCAGTAGAAGCCTTCCGTCTGCTGCGATTCCGAGTTGGCCGCAAACTTGAGCGAGCCGCAGACGGCGCCAACCTCAGGCTTGTCGAAATGTCGAACGAGCATCCGCACTGCATCTTGTTCGAACAGTGTGCTGCCGTCGGAAAAAATCAGGATCGGATTTGTTGCTTGCTCGACGCCGACGTTCAGGGCCGTCGGTTTGCCCCCACGACTCTTGTAGATCACCTTGACATTCGAGTCGGTCAACTTTTCCAAGATCGAATTACTAAGGTCGGTAGATCCGTCAGAAACGAAGATAAACTCGAGTTTGTCCTGCGGGTAGTCCGTCAGTCGCACATTGGCGATCTTTTCCTCGAGGTGCTCTTCTTCGTTGTAGACCGGCACGATCATCGATACCGCCGGCAAGTTCTGGTCATCCGTTTGCGTGGCCCTGCGATTCCGCCTGCCCGTCAAATAATCGACATCGCGCTTCAACTGAACCATCGTGTAGGCGCAAAAAAGAAGGATCGGGTAGAAAAGATAGGTGTAAAACACCACGAATATGCTGATCCAGAAAATATACGCTGCCGCTTTCATAGGGCCGTCCTAGCGGCTCCCCCGCCCGAGCAGCAGGGTTTTCACCGTCTGAAACAGGATCAGGAAGTCGAGTGCGATGGACATGTTTTTGATATAGAAGAGATCGTAGGAGAGCTTTTCTTCGTTGTCTTCGAGTGTCGCGCAATAAGGACGATGAATCTGAGCCCAGCCCGTTGCTCCGGGACGTACCGACCATCGCCTTTCGTAGAACGGGATGCGCTTGGCCCAGTCGAATTCTTCTTCAACCATGAATGGACGCGGGCCCACAAAGGACATATCTCCTTTGAAAATGTTGTAAAGCTGGGGCAGCTCGTCCAGACGCGATTTGCGCAGTAAGCGTCCCGTCCAGGTAATGCGCGCATCGCCTTCTTGTGCTGGCCGGCCTTTCCCGTCGGCGGAATCCATTACGCGCATAGAGCGGAACTTATAAAGCGTAAAGATTTTCCCGCCGCGCCCAACGCGCTTCTGACGGAAAAGGATTGGCCGTCCTGTATCGATTAAGATCATCAAAGAAATAACTGCGAGGAAAGGCAGGCTGAGGGTCAGCATGGCCGCGGCGATCGCTGCGTAAAATACGCGCGTCACGAGCAACTGGAACCTGGAAGGGCAGAAACCGCGCGTGAACAGAAGCCAGCTAACCCGGAGGGAATCGAGCGATACTCGTCCGGTGATCGATTCGTAGAAGCCTGCCGCTTCCTCGATGAAGACGCCTTGAGTCTTCAAGCTCAAGAGCGTGTCCACCGGCAACTTTCCGCGGCGGTCTTTCATCGAAACGACGATTCGCTTTACACCCTGGCGTTCTACCACCCTTTCGAGTTCTTCGACGCTTCCTAACTCATCCAAAGACTGGCTGTGTTGTTCGCTGGGCCCCGCATGGAGATACCCAACAATCCGCAGTCCCAGCTGCGGCCGCTTCATGACCTCTTGATTCAAAGCGTCCGCGTAATCTCCGTCTCCGAGTATGAGCGTCCGCTGCACGAATCTGTCATTACCGTTAATTGCAAAGAAGATGCGGCGCCAGCCAAGCACCAAGACGGTCAGTATTGGCAGGCCGGTCAGGAATACGTAGTTGCCCACGAGGAAAGACGGAACCAGCGTTGTCAGAAGGCCGAGAACCAGCGAAAGTGTCCCGACGACTACAAGCAAACGGAATGGCATCTCTCCGGGCGTGTGCAATCTTTGTGGATCATAAAGATCCAGGTAGTACATGCAGAGCATGCCAAGAAATGCCACAATTGCAATTTTGATGAGTCCATTTTCATAATTCAGAACAGCGTAGTACCTTGGGCCAAACTGCAGAATCGTCGCCAGGACAAACGAGCAAACGATAAGGATTACCTCGCCGAGGACGAGGACAAGAGTGCGTGCTGGGAAATAAAATGTGAATCGTCGAGCCACGATCTAAGCCTTTGCTTTTGCAGATCCGTAATATTCGGAGTAGTAGCCGTACTTTTTTGATTCCTCGGCTTGATTCAGCACGACGCCCAGCAGATTCTTGTTTCGAAATTCACGGGCCGCTTTCTGAGCGTCGTCGAAATGTGTCGCCGCGGCGCGCACCACGAGCAGGACGCCATCCGCATGGTCGGCCATAACAACCGCGTCGGAGACCGGCAACACGGGCGGCGTATCGATAATCACCCAGTCGAAAATCGGTGAAACCAGCTGCAGCAGCTTCTTTAGGTCGTGGCTCGCTGCTAACTCCCCGGCATTAGAGACTTCAGCGCCCGCCGCAATAAAGCAAAGGTTGTGATGGCCGCCATGTTGCACAACTTCCTCAATCCGCGCATCTCCACGCAAATAATCAGTCAAACCGGGCTGCTTCGGCGCGCCCAGCGCAAAATGCATCCGTGGGCAGCGCATGTCCGCGTCGATCAACAAGACTCGGCGGTCGGGCTGTCGAACGATTATCTGTGCAAGGTTGCATGCGATGAAGGTCTTACCTTCCGCGGGAAGCGCGCTCGTCACCACGATCTTTCTCAATTCGCGAGTCGCGCGGACTTGATACAGGCGTGAGCGTAAGGTCCGAAGTCGCTCAGTCCCGTGCGCCCCTTCTTCTGCATGCGCGAACAAGTCGACGCTGGGTTCAGGCTTCCAGATTGTTTTGGCGCACTGTTCCAACAAACTCTCGTAACGCAGAAATTCACTGTTCGCTTCCGCACTCTTGGGCTGTGTCTTGGCAGCTGTGAATCCGGGTGGCGGAGGCTGGACGGAGGCAACAGCCTTTTCCGGCGCAGCAGGTGGTTCGAGCGACCGTTGCTCTTGTGCCTTCTTTAGCGCTTCGTGGATCCTGCTCATGACTTCCTTTCGCGTGGTGGAACTGTCTCGGTAGTGCTCATGCGGAAGCGAGAGAGCACTTCACCCAAATTCTGCAAAAATGCCTCTGATCCGTAGACGTCGCCTGCAACGCGCGCGTGTCCAGGAGGGGCGGTTGGGCCGATTTCGTCCAACTGGAATTCCCGTGCCACATCCTCTATAACGTTGGGCGGAATCGGGCGCAGTTGCTCGACGAATCCGCTGATCAGGGCGTGCTCGCAGAGAAGATTGATGACGCGAGGTATGCCCTGCGAGTATTTGTGAACAGTGTCCAATGCCTTCGGCGAAAAAATCGCCGACTTTCCGTCGAATCCACCGATCCGCAAGCGTTCATTTACATACTCATGGGTTTCTGTGCACGCCAACGCTTGCGTCTTGCAACGCAGCGTGATTCGTTGCCGCAACTGTCGGAGCTCGGGAAGTTTCAGCCGCTCTTCCAGTTCCGGCTGGCCGGAAAGGACGATCTGCAAAAGCTTTTCTGTCGAAGTCTCCAGGTTGGTTAGTAGCCGGATCTCTTCGAGCACAGGGAACGTCAAATTTTGTGCTTCATCGATGATCAGAACGGCAGTCTCCCCGTTACGGTACCTTTCCAGGAGCCACTGATTCAGTTTCATCAGCTGCTGGCTCTTCGACCGCGAGTCGCACGGAATTTCGAATTCCGAAAGAATGAAATCGAACAGGTGGGTCGTGTTCATCCGCGAGTTGAAGATGAACGCTGTACGCATGGTCTGCTGATGCAGCCAATCAAGAACGCGGTTGATGAGCGTTGTTTTTCCGGTTCCGACTTCGCCGCTTAACAGAATGAATCCCTTACGCGTCTGGATGCCGTACATCAAGCTCGCCAGTGCCTCTTCGATCGGCTTGGTCAAAAACAGGTACCGCGGATCGGGATTGACGTTGAACGGACTCTCTTTGAGCCCATAGAAACTTTTGTACATGAGTTAACCCTTGACCACCTTCGGCGTTGGGCGAAACGCATTCAACAGCGAGCCGCGCTTTTGTCCCGCCGGTTCGAATACGGGCAACATCGCGAGCGCGGGCACCTTCAAGTAGAGTTCCACTTCACGTTCCGTGCGCAACGTCTTGTCCTGGAATTCCAACAAGGCGCTGAGAGCGATGCCAAGCACAAACCCAAAGGCTAATCCGCCTGCCGAAAAAAGCCTCCAATCAGGAAACGTAGGCTTTTCGGGAAGACTCGCGGGATCGACCACTTGGAACTGTTCGTCTTGTTGAGATTGGTGCAACTTCACGCCCAGGTCTGCGGTATTGCTCTTCTTCAGCAGATCTTGATAGAAGTCAAATGCCACCTGATAATTGCGCGTTAAATCCTTGAACTCTTGTTCAACCGCCGGACTCATCTGCAAGCGGCTCTGAACCAGCCGGATTTGATCTTGTATTTGTTGCTGGCGCTTTGCCAGTTCGGCCACCGTGCTTTCGTTCTGCTTTAGTTGCGCGCGCAGTTGCTGCAACTGTGGTGGTTCGAATGTGCTTGTCACTGTGGTTTTCGGAGTATCCGTGCCTTCTTTTGCGGCCGCCGCAATCTTCGCCTTTAGTTGCTCGATGCTCTTCTTCATCTTGATGACGTCTGGATGTTCATCTGTATAGCGCGCCTGCAGCGCCGCAAGCTGATCCTGCATTTGGCCCAATTGCTGGTCGAGCGTTTGAGGATTACTTCCAGTCTGAGCGCTCTTCCACGCTGTCTCCTGCGACGACAACAACGATTCCGTATAGGTTTTGTTTGATTCCGCCTGTCCTAGTGCTTGCGTCGCCGCCTGCAGTTGGGTGTTCAGCGCGGTTAGTTGTCCAAGATTGTTCTGGGTGTCGTCTGGCAAAGCGCCCAGATAACGCTTTTTGAATTCGGCGAGTTTGGCATCCTGTTGGTCCAGTTTTGCTTTTGCGTCATTCAAATTCTGTGCCAGGAACTCTCTCGTATTTTCCGTGAAGTTTGTGCCAGCCTGCAGATTCTGTTCCATGAACCTAGTGGTGATTTCCGCACAAATCTTTTGCGCAACAACTGGATCGTCGAGCGTAACGCTCACATGAAAGCCGGAGAAACGCCGGTCTTCGGTGCCTGGCGCGGGCGGGAGCGGCGAAACGTCAATCGCGGCACGGAACTTTTCGATCTGCTCTTCCTTTGTAATGTTCTTCGATTCGTGTGCGAACAAGCCGTACTTGTCCACGATCGGTTCCAGCCGCGTGCGGCTCAGGATCTGCTGTTTCATCGATCCGAGCTTGTGGTTGATGTCCTCGTTCACAAGTTCGGGAACGACTTCTTTCGACACGCGAGACGGATCAACCAGCACGGTTGTTTGGGACGTGTACTTCTTCGGAAGGACGCGGGCAATGCCGAATGCCACCACACATCCGAGAAACGCGAACACGACCAAGACGGGCCACCGCCTCTTGGCGATTGCCACATAGTCCTGAACTCCCATTTCACCACCATGAATCATTTCGCTTCTCCCGTCCTTACTCGATCACGTACGGCCTGGTATGCCAGTCGAAGCCGATCGAAACTTGGTGTTGCGTGTATGTGGCGCCGCACGCGGTCGTCGGGCAGAACTGCAAGCTCGCTGTTTGTTTCTGGAATGTGTAGCCGATGTTCATGTTCATCGTGCGTCCCAGCGTGTGGTTGATTCCGGCGTTGACGTAATAGCCGTCATACGTTTGTCCCGGAATTAACGAATTACTGGGCTCAAGCGATTTATTCCTCGCAAATCCGAATGCCGTCTGACCACGGTAGCTGCGTGCTAACTGCCGCGCGACCTGGACTTGCACTTGGTTTGAGCTGGAACCGACCAAAAGCCCACTGCCGCCGGTCAGTCCGTGGCTATACGTCAATCCGAAATCTCCCTTCGAGAACGCGTAGACCAACCCGGCTCCGCCGGCTCCTCCCACTCGCTGCGTTTCACCGCCCAGAGGAATTCGGAACACCGTGATTTCCGGCCCTCCGAAAAGTTGCAGCCCGAGCTTTCCCGTCAGCTTTCGGCCGTAAGCCAACTGCACGGAGTGATCGGAGAAAGCCTGCGGATCGCCCAGGTACCGGTAGTTGCTGAAGTGATAGACCACGCCGATGTGGTCCTTCGGCGTGATGAGGTAATTGTATCCGGCGCTGAAAATAGCATCGTTTACGTCAATGTTGCCCGATTGCGTAAAGCGCAATATCCCATACGAACCCGACACGACAATGGATGACCGGCGTGAAAAGAGGTACTCCATTTGGACCACGCCACCGTTACTGTATCTGGTCCCGATGCTCCCAAACACGCTCTGATTAGGAACGTAATTGTTCTGCAAGCCCGGCAAATCGCTTCCGAGCGTTCCGCCGATACCCGGCAGGTCGATGTTCGTTCCGCCGCCAAATCCAAATGTGCTGGACGTTGTGTAGCTGAATTGGTCTAGAAACGACAACTTCCAGCGATTCCAGTCGAACTCCTGAACCAACCCGAGCTGCTGGTAGCCGCCGTTCAGGTTGCTGGAGGACGGAGCCGTAGAGAACGTTCCACCACCCGAGTAGTTGGCGGCCAGCGAAGAGTGAATCCAGTTCTGCCGCACGCTGAGCGTGCCGACTAGATAGCTGGTCGAAGCCCAGCCGCTGCCTTGTCCGGCACCCACTGGGTTCGACTGCCAGAAATTGGCAAACCGGAATCCGGGAGCCCAATAGCTGTGTCGCGCGGGCTCCGTCCCGACAGAAAACTCTTGCGCACCGGTCAGCGGTCGCGTGTCCGGCATTACAGCGTCAGGCTGAGGGTTTGTGTCCTGGTCATAGCCGGTCGGCAAGGGAATTTCGGTTTTTGCCGCCGGTTTTGGTGTGCCAGTATCCTGTTGAGCAAAGCTTCCTGGCGTCACGCCGATCAACGCGACGCTCATCAGGCTAACAACTCGAATTTTGTTCCAAGTCTGCATTTTTTCTTCTCGATTACGGCACTACGACCGTGTCGCCGGGTTCCAATTCGATGTTTTGCTCAGGATTCTTTCCGCTCACTACATCCTTGTAATTGAATGGAATTTTCGTCTGCTTCCCATCCCTCGTACGAAGCACGTAGATCTTTTTTGGATTCGCGAACTGCGTGAATCCGCCGCAACTAGAAACGATTTGCAGCACGGTCATCTTGGGGAGTAACGGAAATGTCCCGGCGCGAACAACTTCGCCAATCACATACACCCGCCGGCTATTAATCTCCTTTACGATTACGGTTACTTGCGGGCTGCTCATAAATTTCTTCAGGCTTTCCGTTAGAGAATTCGCTAGTTGCATCGGCGTGAGCCCAGCGGCGTCCACGTCATTCAAGAGGGGCAACGAAATCTTGCCATCGGGACGAACCGGCACTTCCCTAGAGACATCGGGTTCTTTCCAGACGTTGATTGTCAGAACGTCTTGCGGTCCGATCTTGTAGTCCGGATCATTTGCCGCTACTGGAGAAGCGGGTGCCGATGCGACGGTCTTGGCGGCGGCTGTTGGTTGATTTTGGGGCGTGCTCTGCGCCATAAGTTGCGCGCTTCCGGCGAGAATCATGCCGGCCAGAAATGTTGTCCGTGCCAACTTCATCGTGGAATCCTCCCTACTCCTCATGGCCGTCTCCGCCGGGGAGCCTGATCTGCTTCAGTTTATAAAGCAATGCTTTGTAACTGATCTGCAATTCCTGTGCTGCCCGCTTCCTGTTCCATCGCGTGCGCTCGAGGGCCTTGAGAATTAATTCTTGTTCGGTTCTCCGCGACGCTGCTCGCGCCGCCGTCCGCAAGGAGCGCGTTGACAAAGCCTCAGCAGGCCGCGCTGTTCGGGGACTCTCTAAGCGAAAGTCCGCCAGCGCCGTTTTCGCTTGCCCAAAAGCCACAATCTTTTTCGAAAGATTCTCAAGCTCTCGAATATTTCCGGGCCAGTGGTATCCCTGCAACATTTCGAGCACATCGTCACTCAGTTTCGGCGCAGGCTTATGAAGCAAAGAAGCGTGTTTGGCCAGAAAGTAGTCGAGCAATGTGGGAATGTCTTCCCTGCGCTCACGAAGCGGCGGCAGCCGCAAGCACACGCCATTGATACGGAAAAAAAGCTCTCGGCGGAAATGCCCCCGTGCTACTTCCTCATCCAAGTCCTTTGACGTTGCACATATCAGACGATGCGAGCGCTCGCCGTCGTCGTCCGTATTTTCCGCGTTCATCAACGCGGACAGCAGCGTTCGCTGGCAACCCTGTTCGAGCTCATCGATCTCATCTAGAAAGAGCGTACCTACCGATTCGTCCCTGGTCCGGCCATCCATCTCTAACGCCTTAAGAATGTCGCCCCTGAATCGGCCGGGTTCCGCGGCAGCGCACTGCAATTTCTTGAAGCTGCTCTCATTGCGAAGCGACAGCCTGTGCAAGAGTCGTGCGTAAACTTCCTTTCCCGTGCCACTTTCGCCAAGCAGCAAGACGGGGATATTCGTCTTGGCGATGTCTCCCACCATGGCATTGATAGGCTGCATCGCTGGGTCGGCGCCAAACACACAGCCGGGCGCCACACCAAGGTCAACCATGGGATTGCTTTGCGTCGTCATGCCGGCTTCGAAGATTCGACACCCTTTTCGGTGGATAGAGGAGAGAGATACCCGCCGAGTATTTCCGATGTGCAGAAGGTATGGAGCAAGCAAAGGGCCAGCAAACACCTGCGAGATGGAAGTGCAGACTCTTGTTAGGTTATTGAAAATGCGATTGTTAGCAAGAACGGCGAATAACTCTGACATGGTCCCAAAACCGTCTTCTAAGGACCGCTTTCCAACAAGTGGTAAAGTTTTGGCCAAATTTCCCCAATGAGGTCGAACCTTCGAGGACCATCGTGGCGAAGCCAGGGAAGCGTCCGTAACTAATTGACAATACAATATATTACAGGAATTTCGAGGGCTCCGTCTA
>Ga0126376_10002213_pt1 | contig 10948 bp, 10 predicted proteins | sample PanSoiMetPlot_15_FD_92760 | JGI IMG/M metagenome (GOLD analysis project Ga0126376, IMG submission 92760) | Tropical forest soil microbial communities from Panama - MetaG Plot_15 | ecosystem: Environmental > Terrestrial > Soil > Tropical forest > Bulk soil | place: Panama | collected 2016-02-17
GTCATCATATCGGCGATCAAAGCGCCCGTTTGCTCGCCGCGGCTGGCGAACGGCAATACGGCAATCGCGACCAGCCCACGCTCCCGCCCAAACGCCGCCTCATCAGCGGGCCGCGACGACAGCGGCGGGGATCGCCAGGTGGCGGATGCCTGGAGCGACTCTCCTGGAGCGGTGGCGCGCGGCGCCTGGGTCGCGAGATCCTGTTGTCGACCCCGTTCAACGATTGAGGTGGGCGGCGACGACGACCGCATTCCTGCGAGCACACCGCCCGTTATGGCCAAACTGGCGACAGCACAGGCCGCGATGGCGCGCGGTATGCGCTTCGACGTAGCCGGCGCCGGCGGTGTCGCTGCAGCGGGCTCGATTCGGATTTGGTCATCACTCGGTTCAGTCGTGATCTGTCGTGCGTCGCTGGAATCCGTCCGCGCATGGCAGCGAAACTCCTCAAGCAAGGCGAGCGTGGCAGGCTCGGGCTCGGCGTCGAATTCCCGCTTCAATAACGCAATGAGCGTCTTGCCTCGCACCAGCGCCGCGTCAGCTCCGCGTGTCCTGGCTTCAAGCGTCAACAGCCGACGATGCCGGTGTTCCTCCGCCGGATCGATGAGGATCAGCCGCTCAAGCGCCGCAATGGCGCGTCCGGCATCACCGACTGCCTCGAACTGCTCCGCGAGTTCGGCGAATACGCGGGCTGCGGTCGCGTCCAGCTCCTGCCGCGCCGCGACCGCCCACTCGTCAAAGCCTCCCGCTCCGGTCGTGAAATGGCCGAGGAACGCCCCCCAGGGGAGATCGATGCAGCGCTGGCGGTCGGTCGAATCAGCGGCGCTCGCGCAGGCAACGAATTGTAGCGCATCGACTTCGACCCCGTCGGCGGCGAGCGCGAGCGACTGATCATCGACGATGAGTATGCCCGCCAGCAGCGGCCCGAGATCGCGCCGCAGCGTCAGGATACATTGGCGGAGGTTTTGTCGCGCCTGGGAGTCGACGCGGTCACCCCACAGCAGGTCGGCCAATGCCGACCGGCTAACGGAACGACCGCGGTTCATGGCGAGGTAGATGAGCAGCGCCAGCCCCTTCTGGGGCAACACGCGATGATTATCGACGCCTGCGATGCGCAGCGTGGCTTCGCCGAGCAGCCGGAAGCGAAGCTGACTTGGTGGGGTCGCGTCCACGTTGGCAGATTCCTGTTCGCACCACCGGAATGGGCAGAAATTCTATTGGGTCAGTGGGCCCTGGTAAAGGCCGAGCCTCAGTCAGCACAAATGCCGTAATGCGTTGAATTAACTACTGTTTACGTCTCGTCCTAGCGCCGTCATCAAAGCAAAAAATTCCGCAATTGAAAAAATTTTTGCAAATGTTGCTTTTTTGACGCGCCGCTGACGCTGCGCTGACGCCGGTTCACTAAGAATGCCCTGGCCTAAACAAGGGAGCTGGGTTCATGACCACCATCTTCTGCAACAACCGTAGCAATTTCCTCAATCGCGGCGGCCAGGCCGACCCTACCGAGGGCAGCGATTGCAATGATACTCTGTTGGGCCGAGACGCGGGCAATCTTGCAGTCCGCCTGGTAGCGACCGGGAGCATCACGTTCGCACTTTCGGTCTCCTTGGTTGCGCTCACCTGGGCCCAAACCGCAACGGCCGATTCGCCAAGACTCAAAGGAGCCTATGGTTTCACCGGCACAATCGCCTGTCTCTCCACCGCAGCCCCAGGTCCAGGATTTAACCCCAACTTTACGCCGACTGACGGTTCTTTCGGGCAGTCGTTCACGTCGGAAGGCATTCGAACGTTCAATGGCGACGGTACCGGGACAGTTACGGGTTCATCCATGGGGATCACGATCCCCGCGAATGTCCACAGTGCGGGTTCCGACGATTTCAGTTTCTCCTTCACATACACGGTGAACGACGATGGCAGTTGGACCAGTGACGTGATAGGGGTGGAGACCGGAACGATCAAAACAGGCCCGCGTGCCGGACAGACATTCACGATCTCCAACTCTCCAACGTCCACCGGCCTTATCTCGCAAAACGGCAGCACTCTGACTCTGGCCACCCTGGACCCAACCGTGGAAATCGTGACTTTTTCGAATGGCGATGTTCATAAACGCATCTGTCATCGCTCCCGTGTTCTTATCAAATTGCAGGACGGTGACTGATGACCGCTGCGACGGCGCTCTGACGCGCCGGTCTACCGTCCGTAATGGGATGCTGATGGATGCGAACGAAAATGCGATTGGTTGCCCGGTTGCAGCCGATCGCATCAGATGACCACATGACCAGCATGGTTGCGGGCACACGCTGCTGTCGGTGTTCGTTTCGATGGCAATGAGGGCCGTCGAAGCCGTCGCCAGGAATCCTCAACCCTTTCCGCGGGGCCGGATGCGACCCGGCCTTGCACGATTCCACTGCTTCGATGCCCAATTGGACACATCGCCGACCATGGACGATGCTGACGATGTCTGCGCGAGCCCCGCTCCCGCCAAAAAGAGCTGCCGACAATCTGAGTCTTGAGGGTCCTGCACCGGCTGATCTTCCGGCTTGCGATGTCATTCCTCAAACAAAGGCCGTATAAGCCGCAGCAACTCGGTGAACGATGATGCCATGCGTTTTGGTGGCACGCGCTCGTCGTGTATCCACCAATATATGGCCGGATCACCGGGCGCCAGAAAGATGAGCTGATCACCGAAACCATCTCCGGCGATCGCCACGACCTCGCGTCCCAAGTCTTCGCTCGGCCACTTCGACATATCGTCGACTTCGTAGTGCTCGCCGCCGAGCCCGTGGAAGCACTCCACCCTGAACGCGTCGTGCTCGGGATGGACGACGGCACACTCTCTGGGATCGTCAGTCGGATCGGGTGCTGGACCATGCTTGAGCGCCGCCGGTGCACCGCCGTTGACCGACTGCAGAAAGTGCTTGTAATCCGCAGGAAGCGGTCCAAAGCGTGCTTCCACCACCGCAATCTGAGCGTCCGTTGCCGGCGCCCGACGTATCATTTTCTTCTCGTAGATGAACTCAAATGGCAGGTCGGCCTCATTCGTCGACATCGGTCCTCTCTAAATGTCATTCGGTGAGCCATACTACGGCGCTAACTTGGCGAGCAAGCCTGCCCGGCACCGCACGGATGTTCATGTCGAGGTCTTGACCTCGTCGCGATGGCAGAAATGGGTGGCGGGTGCGCGAGGAGATTGCCCCTTCGCCCCCACAGATCCGGACGTGCCCAATTCGAGCATACGGTTCCTCACGCGAGAGATTCGTTCAAGCTGGTGTAGCGGTGAATGATCCTGGCCACTGGCAGTGAGCAACGGGCGAGAAACGCATGAAAGCTAACCCATGTGAGCCGCCTTCCTCGGGTTCTTCGCTCCAGCACTGGTGCCATATCCTCGTGACCTCGTGGCGATAATCCTGTATCCGCCGAATATTCCCCGTGATGCCGTAGTAAGCACAATGACCTTGAGCACTGCAGACAGCCAGACGCGCTGCTCGCGGCGAGGCCGGTGTCGGTTGCTCCGGCACCGGTCATTGACTGCAGCGGGCGATCGAGCAAATCGGCTCTTGGCCGTTGTTTGCCGCACCATGTCCTTACCCTTTCGCGACTTGCCCCACGAGTGGGTGAAGCCGAGGAAGTCGAACGATTGGGCCTTGCAGTCTGGCGGTCGTCCCGCCGTTACGCTGCGGGCGGAAGTTGATGAACCACGTCTTGTCCGGATGCAGCGTAAGGCCGAACCGACCAAGCCGTTTGCCCAGCACGTCCATAACCCGCTTGGCTTCGTGGTAGGTCTCGAAGGTCACCACGAAGTCATCGGCAACCATACCAGGGTCGCCTTCCCCCGCATGCGGGGGCAGCACCATGGGCATCGTCGAGCCAGCAGGCCGAGTTTCTCCTCGGCCAAGCACACGCCCCCCGAATAGGGCAGAGGATCAACACGGTCGAGGTGATTCGGATCGGTGAGGGCAAGTGCGATGTCGAAACAAACCACCGCGCCGCACGGATGACGAACGTCCACGGGCTTCGGGGCAGATTCAGACCTCGCGAAGTGTCGCCAAGTATGGCCGCTCTGCCTCCGACTGCGGAAATGCTTGGCGTCGCCGAGCGGGTTTATGCTCACGCCGGAACCTCTTGAGTCGTCGTGATTCCCTCCGTGCCGAAGCCGCCGCGGTCAGCGCTATGGCCAGCGGGTCGCAGCACAGCACCATAAGCGCGATCAGCCACCGGATTGCTGGCGAGCGTCCATCGGGTGTTGGAGGCCAGCCGGTGATTCCCGGCCGTGCCGTTCTACCATTTGAAGCCTGACGAAAAGTAAGCAAACGCCGCAATGAGGTGCTTCGATTGCGGCGTTTGTATTGGCGCTTGCGTGTTCGCTTGGGTCGAACTTACGCAGGAAGCACAGCAACGATCCGGAACGTCACCGGGTCAACAATCACGATTTCATCGTCGTAGACGAAAACCCGGTCCCGACGGAACCGCGGGTAGATGCGCACCACATCTTCTGGAACGGCCGCCAGCCGCACCCTTCTGGGAATCACGGAGTTCACACGGACGTCCACGTCGAGATTGGACACCCTCGGAATGTCCCGCCGCGCGAGCACCATATCGTGGATGCGCGTACGTTGCTCCGAGCTGAGATTGACGCCCACATCAGCGTCGGTTCTCGTGCTGCTGCTGGCCCGTCCAGTCGTTTCTACCCGACTACGCTCGCCCGAACGACCGCGCTCGCTTGCTCCGAGCCGACCGCGTTGCTCAACCCGATCACGCTCCTCGAACCGACCGCGCTCGTTTGTTCCGAGCCGACCGCGTTCCTCAACCCGACCACGTTCCTCGGCGCTTGCTCGGCCACGCTCCGGGCCCTGTGCGCCGCGGGCGTTGGAACCACGCTCGCCGGGCATTTCGCTCCGACGCGTCGGACCTTGCATGCCTCTCGAATTGGAGCCTCTCGACTCAACTGAGCCGCCCTGGCTGGGGGCCTGGCCTACGGTGCCGCCTCCCATGCCGCCGCCCCTTTGCGGGCCACCGCCTTGCACAGAACCACCGCCTTGCACCGAGCCCCCGGCGCCGCCTCGCAATTCCTGCCCAACTGCCAAGCTGGTGCCACCCATAAGGACAGCGATGGTTGCAAGAGTGAAAAGTCTGTTCGCTCGCATCATTTCGTCTCCTCACGTGGAAAGCGCTTTAGGAAAGCGCGTCATCGTAGGCTTGGCGGCGCACATCGTGGCAGGCGATAGGCTGCCGAGCGCGAGCACCGCGGCCAACGCAAAGACTGATTTGCGTGTCCATATTTTGCTCCTTCATATCTTGTCCCTGTCGGGCGGGGACGTACTCCTTGGGTAACCAGAGGGTGCCCGCCGGACGCCGTTTCCTACGTCGAAGCTGTCTTCGGTAGGTCGAAGCCGTCGACGAGACTGATGGCCGTACGTGTGCCCGACAGTGCGTAGATGTCGACCATCGGACATCAAAGTCGCCCGACGAGTTCTCGTTCCCGGCGCCCGATCACACGTTCGCGAATGACGTCCGTCCGCTATCACACGTTTGCGAGTGGGATACTCACCTAAGAGGACGGACCGCGGGCCCGCCGCGGCGGGCGTGTATTGAGGTAGGATCAATGTTGCTCAACCAAGCGGATTTATTTGCCTTAAGAAAATGAACAGCAAGCGTCTCCCTGCCTGGTTCACCATCGATGCCGTCAAAGCCTCATCAGGGATTACTGATATCGGCTGATCACCCGTCAGACGACGCCGTATTGCGGCTCTGCACCCACAAAGGGAAATTGCTAACGGAAGCTTTGGTGGGGTTCAAATGTCCGTTACCGCACGAACGAGCACGCAGTCTTTTTGTTGACGTCACTTCGTAGTGTTCGGCAAAGGAGGAAGTGCGAATGGGAAAATTTCCGCTTATCGCCGCCGTCGCGAGCGCGGCGTGGGTTCTGCCGGCATCCGCCGGGGATGGAGTGAATATCCCTTCCAAGCCCGAGATCACGGTTGCTCAGTTGGACCTCTGCGTCGGACCCAACTGCCGGCGTGATCGTGAACGTCGCTATTATGATCGGTCTGACGATTGGCGCTATCGTCATGGCGACAATTGGCGCTACTATCGAGACGGAGCCTGTCGTGACGTGACGGTCCGCGAGCAGCGGGGCGGCGAGGTCGTGGTCAAGCATGTGCGCCGCTGTGACTGATCGAGAGTGGCCCGCTTCTAAAAGAAAATGGCCCTACTTGTGGGGCCATTTCTTTCTTGCGAACGGAGCGGGGCCAGAAAGAAACACGCCGATGTGTCCTTCACAATTCCGATGCATCAGGTCACATGCACGCGAATTCACCATTGGGTGGATATGGCAACCAAAAGGCTAAGCGCGAATTGAGTGCCGCTCACTCAGCACCAGAATAGGAGGGTCCATGCATTGCCGCCCTCGGTTTTGTTTACCGTCATGTTGCAAACTCGATCCAGTGGGAAGAGTTTGCAGTTAACTGTAATGAACTTGCCGGCCGCTGCGCATCAGGCCGCAATTGCTTTTGCACTTTTTTTCGAAGCGCGATGAGCGCAAGTGCGCGCTCCTCAAGCGGCATCCGCGCGTGGCTGGTTTTCGATAAAGTGCCCAACTTCGGTTGAACCGCAGAGCCAGCGAGATACCTCCTTGAGAGCGCCAACGCGCGGCATTCCCGCGTTGCGTAAATCGCGATAGAACGCGAGCTGGCGGTGAGCCGATGTTCCATTCGCTGCGATCCGTCTGAGATGAATCACCTCCGACTCGAGGCCAAGCGCCGTCAGGTCAGGGCTCACAAGTGCCAGTGTCTCATCCAACATTTGTTTGAAGGGCTTTGCCTGCCTGGTGGCGACGTCAACATAAGTCGCCGTGGTGCCGTAGCGCTGCGCGCGCCAGCGATTCTCCTCCGCGAGCGCGCGCGCTACTGCCGAAAACTGGGCGTTCAATTTGGGATGCTCGACGACATGCCGAACAAGAGCCCGGTACAATCCGGCAATCGCGACAGCGTCGTCGACGGCGGTGCAAGAGTCCGTGAGCCTCAATTCTAGCGTCGGATGGCGCAGTGATGGACGCAGCGCCCACCAAATGTAAGTCGAGTCAGCAATGATCTTGGCTTCCGTGAGGGCCTGAACATACTCATCGTATTCAGCGCTGGAGCGAAACATTTCCGGAAACCCGGAACGGGGAAATGCGTCATTGGCGGCATTTCGATAGCCCAACAGGCCCGTTTCATTTCCAGCCCAGAATGGGGAGGAGGTGGACAGCGCGAGCAGGATTGGCAGGAAGGGAACCAAACGATGCATGATTTCGACGCGGAGATCGGGATCAGGCACTTCGACGTGAACGTGCAATCCGCAGAGTGCGTTACCAAGACCAACAATGCCGAGCTCTTTGATGACCTTCGTGTATCGCCGCTTGTTTGTGGTGAGATGTTCATCGGGACGGGCAAGCGGATGCGTCCCCGCAGCCAAAATTCCGATACCGTACTTCTTTCCAACGTCTGCGAGCGTCTGGCGAAATAAGTGCAGATCCTGCCTCGCCCGCTCCGCATCAACAAGCGGGCGAGTGACGACCTCAATTTGCGACTGCAGGAGCTCCTTCGCCAAATGGACGCCGAGCTCCTTCGACGCGGCCTTCATGAAGGCCTGTGAGAGCTCGGCTTTGATATTGCCCGTCCGGCGGCTGACAACGAAGTATTCTTCTTCGATACCAAAGCTATAGCCGGTCACCTGCGACCCCTCAGATTGTCATCGATGATTGCCCCTAGGAAGAATCCCATGTGCGGCGGTTAACTCGCGCGATGTGCTGCTTGCCGTCTTCGGGCCGTTAGCGGGGGGCGGGAGTGTTTGCCCGCATTCCCGTGCTTGTGGCAGGTGGAATGGTTCTCATCTAGGCGTTCATTCCAGAACCGCTTCGCGCCGGCGAAGGCCTTATAAGCGCGCGTGGCCGCCTTCATGACCGACGAAAGCCGCCCCTCTTCGCGACCGCACAACCGCCCGGCTGCGAACGCCTTCCAGGCTGCGTTGTTGTCGCGTTCGCTCGTAGTAGCCGAGTTCACGAGGGAGGCGCTGATCCGTTGGTTCACCACGATATCGTTCAAATCGCCGAGGCACACCTGCAATTCCTTCAAACCCGCTATAAATCGCTTCCTTCGGCGTGCCGCTTTCCCTCCTGGGAAGGCGTCGGCGAAGAACTCGCTGGCATAGCGGAGCTTCTTCGCTGCAATCCGCATCTTATGTCTTTGCCGCGGATTGAGCGCGTCGAGGCGTTTTCCCGACTGCACTAATTTCTGGTAACGGCGGTTTAGCTGTTCAGCGGCAGTTTCGACTACCGTGCCTTTGCCCGACAGATCCTTTCGCGCGTCGTCTGCGCGCATCCAGTTGCCTGTTTCAATCCAGGTCAGGACCTCGATCGCAAGTGCTCGGAAGCGAGTAGAATCGACCGCGCATTGGGCGCGCGCAAGCTCGGTATTCCTAACTTTTATGATGTCGTCTGTTAGGTCGCTTACGCCGCGCGTCTTAGGATCGGCCTCCGCAACCGGTTTGACGACGTGTTGCACGAAAACATCCGCTTCCCTGGCCGGGCCAAATTCGCCGGTCAGCCACTTTAGCTCGCGCTTGATGCCGTCCGTTTGTTTGTCACTCAGCACGTCGGAAAATAAGGAGATGGCGACACGCAGACGGCGGATTGAAACTCGAGCCTGATGAAGGCCCTCCGCATCTCCTCCCCGTAGCGGTCCTGTGTTGGCACACAACTGATACAGGCATGCGCGCGCGATCGACTGGAAGGCCGCCCGCGCACTCTGGTCGGGGGTAAGTTTGACGCGAAACGCTTTGACCGGCCGAGATGCGTCGCCAGTGAGCAACTGATAACCGCGGTCCGCCTTACTCTTAAAGCTCAGCGCGGCGGGAACGTGCTTGGCAAGTTGATGTGCCAGCCGGAACAGTGCGGGCAACTGGCCATGCTTAAGCTCAAGTTCCACTTCATAAAGCCTTGACGACCGCCGCCCCGCCTCGACTCGCCCTTCGTCGAAGCTCAACTCGATATCGCTGTCCTCATATCTGATCGGGTAAGCAGTCCGGCGCACCCGCGTCTCGAAGATCGGTCTTAGATCTCGGCGAATCTTCCGGCTCAGCAGCGGTTCAAGCGCCGTCCCCCTTGTGGCCTCAAGATCGAGATCCTTGCCGTTGACCTCCGTTTCCCACTCATTGCGACTCAGCGTGGTTCCATTTCCTGATTCATCGCACTTAATGCCCTGCAGGTGCTGCCCGTTCATGTGCCGCACCCGTAGCGAGATCCCCTTCTTGCGCAGCTTGAACTTCCGGGTATCAAAGTAGACCGAGACCAACTTCGCTCTATCGCGGGATAAGTGTTTGCCGCGCAAAAGCCGGCTGCGCTCCAATTGGCGCAGTCCCTCGACCGAAACCTCCAGCTTCAATTCAACTTCGCGCGGCGCTTTCATCAAACCCCAAATTATAGCAGACCCGATTTGGAGAAGATCTGAGGCCAACTCGCGTCGTGCTCTACAGCGTCGGCCGCGCAGTGAGGTCGAGGTGATGCGGCTCCATCAGCCATGGTTGGCCTCCTGGCGCGCCCGCCGCTCCAGCGCTGCGCGCTTGAGGTCAGCGAACCCAAGGCGACCGGTGGGCGGCATCGTTTGGGCAGGCCGCTGCATCACAACGGCCTTACCGGGGACGAAGGTGGCATTAGCGGCTTGCCTGACCGCCCTTTCGCTCTCAGCTGCGGCTTTGGCCGCTGGGCTGTCGGCGAGCTGCCGCGCCTCGATGCGAGCGATCAGCCTTTCGGCGCGAGAGCGATGCTCATTCGACACCTCGCCCACGACATTACCTTCGAGGTCGACACGGGAGCCGCCGGCGGCGAGGCATTTCTGATACATCAAACGGTCGACGTATCGCTTCAACGCGGCATTAACCTTTCGCTGGCTGAGCACGCCGCGTGCCACCAAGTCATTGCCAATCCCGATCTTCAATGGGCGGTGCGCCTGCCATTGTTCGGCGGAGAAGGCAGCTGGGAACAATGCAGCCAGCGTTGCGATGCAGGTTTCTGATTCCGTGGTCATTTTAACTGCCCCGTTCGATTGTGTGGATCGGTTGCCGATTTCCTGATTATCGTCTCGGCCCGCTGATTTCGATCCCGTTCGAAATCTATCGGCTCGAGCATAGTGATCCGATGTTGTGCTGCGCGTCCCAGGGTCGATCTTGGTGAACATAGCACTGCGGATATCGCGAAGGCCTCCAGATCGGAGGCAACACACCGGGATGGTCGAGGATCAGAAAGCCTCATCTGACGACGACCGTTGTGATCTTGTACGTCCGCACCTTTCCCGCCTTTGACGATGACCCTTAGCGTCCTTGAGCCTACAACGCGTCGGAGCATATGCCACCAATCCGCATTCATTACCGGGTCGGATCGGCTAAATGAACGTAGGTCGGTGCGCCCAGTTCAACGACCTTCGCCAGCGCAGTGTAATGCTCTGCGATCCGGAAATAGTGATTTTGCATTTGGGCTAAACGCCGCGAGTGGGCGATATCCCTCCGCCAGGTCGTGCCAACGCTCTGCTCGATTCAATGCATTGGGCATGATGGCTCCCCCACGAAAAGCCGATTTGCGGTGGTGGCCGAGGATTCGCGCTCCGGAAGCCATCAGGTGACCACAGCAAGTTGTTAACCGGACGAAGGCATCCAGGTTCCCTGCGGCTGCGAATAAAATTTCTGTTAAACTTTTCCGATGCTTAAGCTGGTTTGGTGAGAGTGCCTGATATGAACTTAGCCCGTTGATATCGCCAAAAGCGCTGGCATCGGCCGGTGGCCGGCTCAACCCTCACTGCGCTGGCACCCGCGTTGCCTGCGCTGCTCGCGATCCTGGCGCTGTTCCTGAACTGACTCAGGAGTCAAAGGGGGCGCGATGGGTGGCGCGCAGATCGCCGAGATCGACGGCGCCGCCTGGAAC
>Ga0126376_10002214_pt1 | contig 10945 bp, 7 predicted proteins | sample PanSoiMetPlot_15_FD_92760 | JGI IMG/M metagenome (GOLD analysis project Ga0126376, IMG submission 92760) | Tropical forest soil microbial communities from Panama - MetaG Plot_15 | ecosystem: Environmental > Terrestrial > Soil > Tropical forest > Bulk soil | place: Panama | collected 2016-02-17
ACCGGCGGCGGCGGAACCGGCGGAGGCGGGGGCGTGGGCGGCATCGGAGGCGCCGGCGGCTCGGGCGGCGCGGGCGGGGGCGGCGGCGGGGGCGGCTCGAGCGGTCCGCCCATGGGCGACCTTTCGGACACCTGGTCTTGCGGCGGCTTCATCGGGGACACCAGAAACTCGCAGGCCCGCTACTACACGACGGCCTTCGGTTGCTGGACCGATTCCAACGGTGACCCGCACAGCGACCCGGGCGACAACTGCCAGCCCTGGTGCCTGACGGGAGCGGCCGGGCAGGGCGTTCAAGCCCAGTGGAACGCTCTGTGCGGCGGCCTGAGCGGCCCCGCCTGCGAAGAATCCCTGAACTGGTATGTCGCCGACGCCGACCGCTTCGGCTGCACGACCCGGCTCAAGCTCACCGCCGTGCAAAGCGGCCGCTCTGCGGTGGTGGTGGTCATCGATCGAGGCCCCGCGTGCTCGGTCGAAAACAGCGTCGATTTCTGGGTGCTCGACATGTCGTACCCCGCTGCCAACTATCTTCTCGGCGGACCGACCTCGGCCACCGAGCGGGTCGCGGTACTGGTGGAAGTGGTCGACCCGTCGACCCCGCTGGGGCCGATCTAACCGGCGCCGACCGCAGATCCTCGTCAGCGCCAGGGCTCGCGGCGCGCGAGATCGCGCGCGCGCCCACTCAGGTGCGGGCTGAGCCGGCCATCGAAGGCCTCGTCGAAAGCAGTGGCAAGCTCGAGCGCGGTCGCAAACCGATCCTCGGGCCGCGCGGCCAGTCCCATACGCAGCGCCAGCGCGAGATCCGCCGGCACCTCGACAAAGGATCGCGGATCGGGGATCCCCACGAGCAGCGCCACGCGCGCCGCCTGCCCGGGCGCATAGGCGGTCTGGGCGGGGCTGCCGGTGAGCGCCCGGTAGACCAGAAGGCACAGGCTGTACAGGTCGGAGCGTGCGTCCACGCGCTCGCCCATCGCCTGCTCGGGCGCCATGTACTGCGGCGTGCCCACGATCAGGTGCTGCGTGGTTCCGGAAGCCGCATCCAGCAGCTTGGCGACTCCGAAGTCGACGATCTTCCAGTGCGCAGCGCCCTCGGCCTGCGCCAGCACGACGTTCTGGGGCTTCAGGTCGCGGTGCACGACCCCCGCTCGATGCACGTCCTGCAGCCCCCGCGCCACGTCGCGCACGAGCGCCCGCACCTCGTCGAGCGCGAGTCGATCACGCTGGCGCAGCAGCGACGCCAGCGAGCGCCCTTCGATAAACTCCATGGCAATGTAGGGCAGCCCTTCCTCGATCCCGCCGATGTCCACCACCCGGGCCACATACGGGCTGTCGATGCGGCTTAGCGCCTGCGCCTCGCGCAGAAGACGACGCAAGCTGGCCGGATCGGCGACCCGATCGGAGCGCATCAGCTTGAGCGCGACCCGTTGCCCGCTGTCGGCCTGCGTGGCCACGTACACCTCGCCCATGCCGCCCCGGCCCAGCAGCCGGCCGACCTGGTAGCGGCCCACCCGGAGCCCCGAGAAAATGCCCCCGCTCTCGCCCGCCAGCGCACGATCGAGCTCGGCGCGCGCGGTCGCAAGGAGCGCCTCCTGACGCGCCGCCTCGCGCACCGCCGTCTGCGCGCGCACGGTCAGCGCTTCAAAGCGCCGATCGATGATGAGGCCGGCCACGAACGAAGCCACGTACACGCCTTGCAGAAGCAGATGCTGGATCAGCGACACGTGGGCCGACAGGCCAGGCTCGAGCACCGGAGCATTGCCACGATCCGGAAGCACGCCCAGAAGCGTAAGACCGAAGGTGGCGCCCTGGGCCACGCAGACGCTGGCCAGCACCAGCCCCCGGCGGTCGATCCAGCTCGGGCGCACGCCGGCGCGGAACAGACCACCCGCAAACAGGAGGACGGCGGCGATGCTCGCGAATCCGGAATGGAATCCCAGTGCATAGGTCGGGCCCACGCTGAACATCCCGACCAGAGCCCAGGGCCAGTACGGGGGCGCCTCGGGCCGGCGCCGGCTCAGACGCTCATGCAGCCACACGGCCGCGATGATGCCGGCGATGCACAGCCACGCGAAAAGGAGCGCTCCCGGGTCGACCACGATAATTCGGAGGATCACGGCGCCACCCAGGCAGAGCGCGGTCACGCTGATCGAGAAGCCGCGCATTTTGCCGTGATAGGCGTCCTGCCACGCGTAGGTGGACGCAGGGTTGGACGTGACCGCGTTTTCGTCGCGCGCGGGCGCGGCGCCGGCTTGCGGAGGCAGGGTGGGCGGCTCGGCGCGCGTGTCGCCGACCAAATCCGGGCTCGCCGTCGCTGCCACCAGAGCCGCGGCCGGCGGAGACACCTGGGTGGTCGGATCGGGCACGCTCACGGCGTCGCTCCATGGGATTACACGCGCGATGCCGTCGGCCCGATCGCGCCACCTTTGCTCGAGACGCCCGTCGAGCGCGGCCCCAAAGGCCGCGCGCAGCTCGGACGCGCTGTCGAAGCGGTCCACGGCCAGCTTGGCCATCCCGATGAGGAGGACCTGCTCGACCTGCGCCGGCAGGTCGGCCAGCGCGCGCGGAGCCAGCGGCATCCGATCGATCACCGCGCGGGGCAGAGCGGCCGCCGGCAGATCGTGGAACGGATCGTGGCCGGTCGTGGCCGCGTACAGGCACGCGCTCAGGCCATACAGATCTGCCCGCGCGTCCGCAAAGCTGCCGCGCAAGCGCTCGGGCGCCAGATAGCGCAGCGTTCCAACCGGCTGGGAGTCGGCGGCCCGGGCCGCCCGCAACTGGGCCAGCCCGAAGTCGAGCAGCTTCCAGGTTCCATCGGCCGTACGCATCACGTTTCTGGGGTTGACGTCCAGATGTACCACGCCCGCGGCGTGAATCGCCTCCAGCGCGCTCGCGAGGTCTTCGACCAGGCGGCGCTGCTCGGCCGATTCGAGGCGGCCCCGCCCAAGGATCAGCGTGGCCAGATCCTCGCCCTGGAGACGCTCCATGGCGATGAAAGGCACCTTTTGATCGAGCCCTCCGGTCTCGAAGACGCGCGCGACATGGGGGCTGGCCAGTTGCGCGGCAATCTCGCTTTCCTGTAGAAATCGCTCGACCGCGGCGGCGTCGGCCATCCGATCGCCGCGCAGGAGCTTGACTGCGACCTGCGTACCCGCTTTCACGTGCGTGGCCGCGTAGACTTCGCCCATGCCGCCCCGGCCCAGCACGTGCCCGAGGCTGTACGCGCCCAGGTTGTGTCCCGAAAACACGCCCTCGAGGCCGACTGCGAGCGCGCGCTTGTACTCGGCGCGCGCCTCTTCCAGCAGCGCCTCCCGCCGCGCGCTCACTCGCACTGCCTGGTCCACCTCCAAGGCCAGCCTGCGATAGCGTTTCTGAAATCTGCGTCCGGCCAGAAACGCGGCCAGAAACACGCCCTGCAAGCCCAGCTGTCCCAGCCAGTAGTGCCAGGCCGGATGATGCGCTTGCATGACCCGGGTGAGCGAATGATCGGGCAGCACACCGCCAACGATCAGCCCGTGCACGGCGGCCTGGGAGGCGGCCAGTGCCAGGTAGATCAGCCAGCCCGATGCTGCCGGCAGTCGCGGGCCGCCGCCGCTCGAGAGCAGGCCGACCAGCACCAGCGCCAGCGCAAACAGGGCGCCCACGCCCGAGTTGGGGCCGAAGAAGTAGCCGGGCACGGCGGCCAGAATCGCCAGCGCCAGCAGCGCGGCCAGGCGCAGCAAGCGGACGCTCGGTGTGGAGTCCCGCCGATCGAGCGCGAACAGAGCCACGCACAGAACCGCCTGCAGCGCCAACGCGGCCATGGTGGCGCGAATTACGACTGGGACCCGTCCCAGCCCCGGCACCAGGGCCGACCCGCACAGGCACAGCGTGCCCAGCGCAAGATAGACGCTGCGCGGCTCGGCCACCTGGATCGCGGCGGGTGCCCCGCCCGGAGCTGGGGTGCCGCCTGTCCGCGGCTTTGGCATCGGCTAGATCCGCCGACGATCGTACGGAATGCCGAGCCGTTGCAACATCTTGTAAATCGACATGCGATCCAGGCCGGCCGCGCGCGCAGCCGCCGACAGGTTGCCGCCGTGGGCCTCGAGCAGCGCGGTCACGTAGCGGCGGTCGAAGGCCTCCACCAGCCGCCGCTTGGCGTCCTTGAACGGCACGCTCACATCGATTTCCAGACCGGGGCAGGGATCGGTCGCCTCGGGGTTTTCAAAAGCCAGCATGGGTTGCCGGAGCGAGACCGCGCGCTCGACTGCGTTGCGGAGCTCGCGCACGTTGCCGGGCCAGGGGTGCTTGAGCGCCCAGTCCACGAAGCCGTCGGGCAGCGGCGTTTGGCGCGCGGACGGCATCTCCTCGTGAAAGTGCTCGATGAGAAGCGGGATGTCCTCGCGGCGCTGACGTAGCGGCGGCACGTCGATGCGGGCAACTGCGATGCGGTAGAACAGGTCGGCGCGGAACGAGCCCCGATTGACCTCGCCCGGCAGGTCGCGGTTGCTGGCCGCGATGACGCGCACGTCGCAGTCGACCGAGCGCGTGCTGCCGATGGGGCGGATGCAGCGCGTGTCCACCGCGCGCAGAAGCTTGGGTTGCACGTCGGGCGGCAGCTCGCCAATCTCGTCGATCAGGAGCGTGCCGCCGTGGGCGGCTTCGAACAGGCCCGTGGTCGCCTTGTCGGCGTTGGTGAAGGCGCCCGCTTCGTGGCCGAACAGCTGGTCCTCGAACAGCGGGGCCGGCAGCGCGCCGCAGTCGAGCACGACAAAGGGACCGCCCGCGCGCGCCGAGCGCTCGTGAATGGCTTCCGCGACCAGCTCCTTGCCGACCCCGGTCTCGCCGGTGATGAGCACGGTGGCATCGGTGGCCGCGATGCGATCGATCGATTCATACAGGCGCCGCATGATGGGGCTGCCGCCCACGAGGCTGCCCATGTGGGACTCGCTCCATAGGGGCAGCTCGACCGAATCGGACAGGGGCACGAAGCGAATCGCGCTTTCTCCCAGCGCGATCGTGGTTCCGGGGCCGATGAATGCTTCGACGACGCGCAGGCCCCACACCTGGGTGCCGTTGGTCGATTGCAGGTCGCGCAGGCGATAGCCTTCCTCTTCCAGCCGGATCTCGAGATGCAACGCCGACACGCTGTGATCGGTGAGCACGAGATCGGCGCCCGCGCGGCCCACCACGATCCGGGGGGCCGCAAACATCTTGACCAGGCCCGCGTCCGGTCCCGCAATCACCTCGAGGCGGCACTTTCGCAGGCGCAGCGACTCGCTGCTGCCGCGCCGGCGCGAAACCCAGGTGCCGCTCGCGAGGTCGTCCGCCCCGCCCATCCCAGCTCCCACGCTATCAGCCCCGACGGGGTCCAGCAAAGCCTTCATGCCTGCCCAGCATTGCAAACCGAGGACCAGGGCGCGCGCGAGCTGGGCTCCCGGCGGCGAAAGGTAGTTGCGAGGCCTACCGTCGAAAGCGATCGGCATCGATCGCAGACTGCAGTCTACATACCTGCAGTCTCGACTAGTCAGGTTCGGCCCGGGCTGATGGGCTACAATTGGCCGACCATGCCCAGGGCGTTCGAGAAGTGGACCGTGCTTCGGCACGGCCCCATCGAGAAGCTGGCGGACAACCTATGGCGCATCGAGGGCGCCTTGCCCGGGATGGCCCTCAAGCGGGTATTCACGATTGCGCGGATGCGCGACGGGCGGCTCCTGCTGCATGGCGCCATGGCCCTCGACGAGGACACGATGCGCGAGCTCGAGGCCTGGGGCCGGCCCGGGTTCATGATGGTGCCGAACGGGTTCCATCGGCTCGACGCGCGGGTCTACAAAGCGCGTTATCCCGACCTCAAGGTGATCGCTCCCGCGGGCTCGAGGAAGCGCATCGAGCAGGTGGTGCCGGTCGACCTGCTGGTCGAGGAGTTCGCGGGCGACGACGCGGTCCGTCTCGAATACCCCGACGGCCTGGGGCGCATCGAGGCGCTTTTGCGCGTGCGCCATCCGGCCGGTGGCGAGACGCTGGTTTTCACCGACGCCGTGTTCAACCTCAAAGAGAAGCTGCCAGGCGCGGTGGGGCTGCTCCTGGGCCTGATCGGCACGCGACCAGGTCCGCGCGTCACCGGGATCGCCAAGACGTTCCTGGTCAAGGATCGGTCGGCTTATCGAGCCTACCTCGAGCGGCTCGCGGCCGCGCCCGAAATCAGCCGCGTGATCGTGGCGCACGGTGCGGTGGTCAGTGACCGCTGCTCGGACTTCCTCCGCGCCGCCGCCGCCACCCTGTGACTCGCCCATTTCCGTAACAAAGCCGCTTAAATGGCGCCGCCTCCGGGTGACCGCGGTTGCCAGGCAACTCGAGCCGCCAGGCTTGCCGGCCGCGCGCGCCCAGCAGAATCAACAAGCTAGCCCTGGTACGAGTTCTGCTACCAGCGCCCCACGGGATGTGGAAGCCGCACTTGCGCCTGGCTGTCGCCTGTCTGCTTGTGCTGGTGGCTCAGGCCGCCCGCGCGGGCCAGCCGGCCCCTGCGCGGCCGCGGCCTAACCTTTCACGGCCGCAGCCCATCACCGCCTTCCGGCCCTCGCAAGTCGGCCTCGGGCGCGGCCTGACCCGGTACCTGGAACAGAAATGGGAGCGCAAGGCCCAGCGGCGTGGCGAGCTGCTGACCGACCGTCTCCGGATCAAGGCGGCGCACCTGGAAGTTCCGGTGGTGGTGACGCCGTCGGGAGAGCTGATGGCGCTCGATCGGCATCATCACATCACCGCCCTGCGCGAGCTGGCCGAGCGTGAGGGCATCGAGCTGGCGCTGCCGGTCTGGGTGGTCAAGGACTATAGGGGTTGGTCGCAGGCCGACTTCGCCGAGCACTTCGTGAATCGCCTCAAGCTGGGCTACTTCCCGCCCGAGATGCGCGATCTGAGCGCGCTCGAAAAAATGCAGCTCTTGCCGAGAAGCTTCGACGAGATGCGGAATGATCCGGTCCGCTCGGCGGTTGGGATTGCATTCCGCGAGCTCGATATCCAGCGCATCCCCATGAAGAACTATGCGGAGCTGACGGCCGGCGATGTGATGGTCGAGCGCAATGTCTACGGGCGGGCGCGTGCGCTCGGGTTCCGCGCGGGCGCGACCAGCGACCTGACGCAAAAGCCCCTGGTCCGGGCCGCCCGCGAGCTCATCGTCGACGACAAGAAAGTCCGCCGCGCGGTCAAGCATCTGGGCCTCACGAAGCGCGACCGCCACGACATCAAGAAAAAGCTGCGCAAGGCGTCCTGAGCGGCCGCGTTCACGCGGGCCGCATCCTTTGGATGCGCTCGATCGTTGCTAGGAGTAAGGATTCCAATTTGCGCGCAAAGGAGAACCCATGATCAAGCGCACACGCGTGTCGGCGGCCCTTCTGGCTGCGGGCTGGCTCGGCGTTGCCGTCGGTGTCGCGTACGCCGACGACGCCCAGAAGAAGGCGCGGCTGCCCGCGCCCATGGATCGGGAACAGGAGATCGCGCTCGCGCTCGTTCGTGCATGTTGAGCTTCACAGCAACGACCTCAAGAAGGCGCGCGACTTTTACAGCAAGCTGTTCGGCTGGAAGCTGGAAGATGTGACGATGCCTCAAGGCGGCTCCTACACCATGATCAGCGTGGGCGAGGGGACCGGCGGCGGCATGATGGTCAATCAGGCTCCGCCCGGCACCCCGTCGAACTGGCTGGCCTATGTCGGCGTCGACGACATTGACGCATCGACCAAGAAAGCCCGCGAGCTGGGCGCAACCGTGATCGTGGACTCAATCAAGGTGGCCGACTTCGGCTCGATGAGCATCATCACGGATCCGGCCGGGGCCGTCCTGGGATTGTGGCAGCCCAAGGCGAAGCGATAGCTCCGCTCGGGCGTCAGGGATTCCAGCAGAAGGACAGGCGCAGCGGGGCGCGCGCCACAAAGCTCGCCGGCGTGAGCTCGACGGTCGTGAAGCGGGTTTGATCCCAGATCAGCCCGCCGCACAGATTGTCGTAGGTGGATGCCAGGACCTGCAGGTTGGTCGAGTCCGGGCTGCCCGCCCAGGCCAGGCCTCCCGACCCCGGCACGCCCCGGCCCTGGCTCGTGCAGATATTGTCGCGGGCGCGCGTGCGCTGGAACGTGACGCCGCGGCCTGGATAAGCCGAGAAACAGCCGTCTCCCTGGTGCACCGCATCGACATCGATCGCCATGCCGCCGCTCGAGCTGCCGTCGCTGAGCTCGAACATGATCCCAACGCCGGACGGTGAGTTGTTTCCGTCCACCAGCCCGCGCTGAACGGTCACATTGGAGGACTGGTAGACCGAGACGTTGTCCTCTGTCCACGCGGTGGCCGCGGGGTTTTCGGCCGAGAAATCGGACAGCGAGCTGCCGTCGCAATGGTCGAACTGGACCAGCTGTCCGCGCGGAAACGGGCCCCGAAAGTCGTGTCCCTCGACGAAGCTGAGCTGGGCTGCGGGCGATTGAATCAGATAGATGCCGGTCGATCCGCGGATCAGGCGCACGTTCGTGATGACGACGCCGGTCGATCCATAGCCATCGATGTTGTTCATCTCGGACGGGTTTGCGCCCGCTGCAGGCGCGCCGTCGTTGATGACCAGACAGCCCTCGATCCGGATGTTGTTGGCGTTCGAGAACGAGATGCCGGGGCCGGCCGAATGATGGATCTCGCAGTTTCGGATGGTGACGCCCGAATGACCCGAGACCGAAATCGCGGGCGCGCTGGCGGTCGCAGTGACCCGGAGGTTCTCGATCACCTGGCCATCGGCGCTGACATTGATCGGTCCCGAGCTCGTGAGCGCACACGCGCCACCGGTGCCGCCCGTGCCGCCGGTTCCGCCCGTGCCGCCGGTTCCGGCCATGCCGCCGGTCCCGCCCATGCCGCCCGCACCGCCGGTCCCGCCCCCACCAGCCCCACCGCCCACGCCGCCCGCGCCCGCGGTGCCACCCGACCCGCCCGCACCGGCCGTTCCAACGCTGCTGTCACTGCAGGCTGCAGCCACCAGCGCCAGCGCAATGGCCAGGTTCACGATGCGCTCGAAGACCAAGGGAAACTCCCTCTCACTCCATGAGAAAGCAGTCGGCCCAGGCCGTCAAGTCATCTTCCGCCACCCCCAGGTGACGTTTGGTGTTGGCAGCAACCCGTCGCTGTGGGTTGACGCAGACGGCTGCTAAGCCGCGCATTCCCAACGGCTCCGAGTGGCATTGCGCTTGCTCCTGCTGGATCTCGCCGGGCCGTTGCGGAGACTCCATGAACCAGCGTCGGCTTGGCAGCGGGCTGATCTGCCTGTTGGGCGCGGCGGCAGGCTGCGTCGACCGTCCCGGCACCGCCTCCACCGCGGTCGCGCCCCTCACGACCGTCCAGGTGACGGGCGTGGCGGCCGATCTCATGCCCGTGCTGGTGGCCCACGACATCTCGCCGCCGCTGCGCAACCTGGCCCCCATCCCGCCGCGCGCCCGCAGCGAAGTCGAGCGCGAGCTGCATCGCTCCCATCGCATCTTGCCGCCGCAGCCCGGCTTCGTCGATCCGGTGGCGCAGACGCTGATCGGCCCGGCGGCGATTCCCGGCATAAGCCAGAGCTTCGACGGCCTGGGCGAGGGCTTCCCCGGCTTCCAGGTCCAGTACGTTCCACCCGATCCGAACGGGGACGTGGGGCCGAATCACTATGTGCAGATCGTCAATGCCTCGCTGGCCATCCTGTCCAAGACCGGCGCACGCCTCTACGGACCCGCGTCCATCAATACCGTGTTCAGCGGGCTGGGCAGCTTGTGTGAAAGCAACAATGACGGCGATCCGGTCGTCAAGTACGACCAGCTCGCGGATCGCTGGCTGATTTCGCAGTTCGCCTTGCCGGCACCGCAACCGACCACACCCAGCTACGAATGCCTGGCGGTCTCGACCGGCCCCGATCCGACCGGGTCGTACCACCGCTACGCGTACCAGTTCACCACGTTCGCCGACTACCCGTTTGGCGACTATCCGAAGTGGGGCATCTGGATCGACGGCTATTACCTGAGCGCCAACATGTATCAGGGCACGGTTGAAGTCGGCGCCGTGTGCGCGTTCGAGCGCAACGCGGTCACGAGCGGCGGATCCGTCCAGCCCCAGTGCTTCCGCGCGCCCGGCTACGACACCATGCTGGTGGCCAACATCCAGGGCCGCGCCCTGCCGCCCGCGGGCACGCCGGCCTACGTGCTGTCGCTGAACAACAGCGCGCTCGCGTTCTGGAAGCTCCACGTCGACTGGTCCACGCCCGCAAGCTCCACCCTGTCCGGGCCGACCGGCATTCCGACCATGCCCTTCTCGGCGCCCAGCGCCGTGCCCCAACCAGGCATCGCGACCACGCTGGACGCGCTGGCCGATCGGCTGATGTTTCCGGTCGCGTATCGCAAGTTCGCCGATCACGAGTCGCTGGTCGCCAATCACACCGCCGGCTCGGGCACTCGGGTCGGCGTGCGCTGGTACGAGATCCGCGATCCGGGTGGAACGCCGACCATCTTTCAGCAGGGCACCTACATGCCCGACGGCGACGACCGCTGGATGGGCAGCATCGGCATCGATCACGTCGGCGACATCGGGCTCGGCTTCACGGTGTCGAGCGGCGCGCACAATCCGTCGCTCCATTACGCGGGCCGGCTGGTCGACGACCCGCCCGGCATGCTCGCCCAGGGCGAGGGCAGCGCGGCCGAGGGCGGCGGCGTGCAGACCGACACCCAGAGCCCGTCGCGCTGGGGCGATTACGCCTCCCTGGGCGTCGATCCGACTGACGACTGCACGTTCTGGTTCACGGGCGAGTACATGGGCTCGACCGGCGACATGAGCTGGCGTACCCGTATCGCGTCGTTCAAGTTCCAGTCGTGCACCGCGAACGACGGCAGCGGCGGCTCGAGCGGGGGTGTCGATGGTGGAGTCGGCGGCAGCGGCGGCGCCGGCGGAGGCAGCGGCGGCGGCGGTGGCGGTGGGGGCGGCAACA
>Ga0126376_10002215_pt1 | contig 10942 bp, 11 predicted proteins | sample PanSoiMetPlot_15_FD_92760 | JGI IMG/M metagenome (GOLD analysis project Ga0126376, IMG submission 92760) | Tropical forest soil microbial communities from Panama - MetaG Plot_15 | ecosystem: Environmental > Terrestrial > Soil > Tropical forest > Bulk soil | place: Panama | collected 2016-02-17
CAGTTCCTCTGTTTTCTTCACCGAATCGATTGGAAAGAATTGGTCTACATCACCAATGAAAATTGCGATCGGAGTCTTGCGTTTTGCGAGGTGTACGTACTCTAACTCCTCACTGCTACGCCATGAGCCCGCGTGAACTGCCGTTGCCGCAAAGTATTCCGACTCGCTCATCGACAGATTCAAGGCATAAACAGCTCCGGCAGAGTGCCCAAAGAGAAAAACTCTTTTCGGATCTATCGAATACTTAGCTTTGAGTTGTTCAACGATCTCGCGGAGAAAATCCGGGCTATCGTCATTTGGACTCCACTTTGCTGAGTCCATTGCGTTTGGTCCAGCCAGGATGAAGCCTTCCTGGTCAGCCATGTCCTTCCACTTCTCAACGAGCGACAGACCATCTCGACCTGAGCCGTGAAGTGTCACGATCAAAGCAGGCTTTGAGGCGACATTGTCTGGCACGTACAAATAATAGACGCGCTTCTTACCTGCAAACTCTATCGTTTGCTTTGTGATTTTAGATGTGCTGGAAGAAAGCGGCTTTCCGAGCGCTGTTTGATAAACCGCAAGTAGCACTAGCGCAGACAGGATGGTAAATCGCATCTTGTACCTCGAGGGTGGGTTGCTCAAAACATAGCATAGATGGTCAGGTTGCTTGTAGCACTTACCCTTCCAACATATAATCCCGCCAACCTTAAAACGTCCCTTGCACGGACCACACTTGGACCGGCGAAATCTGCCCTCCTGTTGATCTTTTACATTCCTTATCCCAGTCAGTCGCGGGAACTGCTGAACGAAGCAGCAAGAGCGTGTAGGTAAGAACTGAGCGCCGAAGGCGCGCAATATGAAAGCCAGGGGCAAGCGTGAAGCGCAGCGGAACGCGTCGCCCCTGGTTAACGAGGAATAATTTTGAGCAGAGCACTGAAAGTGCGAAATATCAACGTCAATTATTCCGCTCTTTCAGAGCTTCACCGTCATTTGGGCGTTCTTACCAGGGGCGACGCGCCTCACGTTGTTCGGCGCTTGCCCCTGGCTTTCATATTCCGCGCCTTTGGCGCTGGTATCAGGGACTGTGCAAAGCATGGAAAAATGGAAGGCAAAACATACTGCGCTTAGTCGTTTTCTATTGATGAGCATCGTGTTCGCGGTGTTTGGTTTAATGCTCTCCAGCTTAAGCCTGGGCCAGAAGCCGGGAACCAACAAACCAGTCATTCCTAAAACCTGGGACACGCAAGCGATTGATGAGTTCCAAATGCAACTCGCAGATCCCAGGGTCGCGCCTAAACTGATCTCTTCCTCTTACTACTACAGCATTCCAGTTCGTCCTATTTATAAGAGCTACGACGTCTACCGTCCCGATCGTGAACCACGCGGCTACATGGATCAGCTCAAGGTTAAAGAGCCGGAGGTGATTTTTGACTCGTCGAAACTAAAGTCGGAAGCTGATTGGACCAAAGCCGGTGAGATGGTCTTCGACGCACCGATAGAGTTTGCCTATCACGACACCTTGTATTCCGAGGTTCGCGAGATGGACTGGTTCGTTAAGAACAATGTGCCGGTTACCAGTGAAGGCGTGATGCCCAACATGCGATGGGTTGTAAGAGAAAAGGGAAAAGTCGAGCTTGGGATTCTCGCTTGCGCTCACTGTCACAGCCGGGTGATGCCGGATGGTTCGGTCATCAAGGGGGCACAGGGCAATTTCCCTGACGATCGTGCCTTTGGATATGAGCAGCGAATCGCGGAAGCAAAGTCAAAAAACAAAGACGCAGTCCTAAAAGATTTCCGTAGCTTTATTCGCCGGAGCTATGGCGCTCCGTGGGTCAAAGACGACGCGAGCGCGAGGGCAGATCGAATGTCTGTCTCCGAATTGTCTTCCGTCATGGAGGCAATCACGCAAGGTTCATGCGCTCGTCAGGGCACGAGTCCTTTCTATCCTGCCGCCATACCCGATCTGATTGGTGTAAAGGATCGACTCTATCTCGACAGCACAGGATTAGTGCGGCAACGCTCGATTGGCGATCTGATGCGGTATGCGGCATTGAACCAGGGTGCCGATAATCTCACTCTGTACGATCAGTTTCGTCCTGAAGGGGAATTGCCTGCTGCGTCTACTCAGAGCCGGTACAGCGACGAACAACTCTATGCGCTGGCGCTCTACATCTACGCTCTCAAACCTCCGGACAATCCAAACAAGTTCACGGCTTTGGCCCAAAAAGGCTACGAAGTCTTTATGACCGAAGCTTGCGATGCTTGTCACACTCCGCCGCTTTACACAAACAACATGCTGATGCCGGTTGCCGGCTTCACAGTCGATCCACGAAAAAGCGATGTGCTGAATATGCCCATCAATACTGACCCGAACTTGGCACTTGGTACGCGCAGAGGGACGGGTTACTACAAGGTCCCGAGTTTGAAAGGTCTCTGGTACCGCGGGCCATTCGAGCACAATGGGTCAGTGGCGACGTTGGAAGATTGGTTTGATCCTCGGCGTCTGCGAGACGATTACGTTCCTACCGGTTTCCGTGGATTTGGAGTAACAACACGGGCCGTAAAAGGACACGAATTTGGACTGAGTCTCACGCTCGAGGAGCGTACCGCGCTCATCGCGTTCTTGAAAACATTGTAGATGGCAACTGCATACAAATATCGGAGCACCGCTTACGCGTTAATGTTGTTTCTCTCGTTAGCGCTCTTGACAACCCCATGTGCGACAGACGCGAAGGTTCCGGTCCAGGATCCTCTTCATGAAAAACTCGAGTTTCTTAAAGCGAACCTGGAACGCTATTTGAGTCATTCAGTCGCACCTGAACAAACTCCTGATTTGGGGAGCGTGACGTTCGAGGCGGTTAGCTTCGATACTTGCAAAATAACGTGGAAGATCTCGACTGAATTTAGTAACAATGCTGATCTACCAATGCGGATGAGGGACATGACCTTGATGAATCGGGTCACTCTGAACCTGTCGTCGATTGATGCTGCAAGAACAAGGATTTATGTAATGGAGTCGATGAAGCAGCGCAACATCCCCTGGTCGTTGGCTTTGCAATTGAACACTCGATCCGGGACTCCGGGTTTCACGGAACAAATGGTCACGACTATCCGTGGGCAGGTTACACGGACGCCGGTGCTGCAAGAGAGGCAGTTTTCATTTTTTTTCAACCTCCGAGACCAGCGAATAGCTGAGGACGTTTCAAAAGCCTTGGCGGACGCGAGCGCCCTCTGTCGTTCAAGAACACAATAGGAGAACGATTCGAAGACTGACGCTGACGGCTAAACAACTCGACGAGATGAATGACAAGTTCGAGGACATCGAACACGAACAGTTTGGCGAAGACGGATTTGAAGACGCCGTCAAAGAGATCGGCGCGATCGAAAGTAGCCTCGGACTATCTGACATTGCGCAATTCACAGCGCCCCCACCACCGAAAGTTTCCCCCAGCTAAACACTAGATTGTTCGGACTACTCGTTCCCACTGCTTCTGTATCGACTCGCAGACGAAATGAGATGCCAAAGAACGATTCACAAGTAGCGAAGCTCGCCTTCAAGTTCGTGCTCATAATCGGCATCGTCAATTTGTTTGCCGACATGACGTATGAAGGTGCGCGCAGCATCACGGGACCGTTTCTCGAGTCACTCGGCGCAAGCGCGTTGACGGTCGGAGTCGTAGCAGGCGGAGGTGAACTGCTGGGTTATGTGCTTCGTTCAATCGCCGGATATGTGGCGGACAAGACGCATCGATACTGGATAGTGATCATTGCCGGATACGTGATCAACATGCTCGTTGTGCCGGCACTCGCGCTCGCTGGCAATTGGCCGTTGGCGGCGGCGCTGATGATCGCCGAACGCACCGGCCGTGGAATCAGAAAACCCGCAGTTGATGCAATGATTTCTTACGCGGGCAAGTCAATCGGACGCGGTTGGGTATTTGGTTTGAACGAGGGATTGGACCAGGCGGGCGCAACGTTTGGTCCACTCATAATCGCACTCGTCTTATATAAACGTGAAGGTTATCACGCCGGATTCGGCGTGCTATTGATTCCCGCGTTGCTTTGTTTGGCCATACTGATCGTTGCTCGACTTTGGTATCCCGAACCTCACAAACTCGAAGAGGGATCCACAGAGCTCCTCGAGACAAAAGGATTCCCCAAAGCCTTCTGGATTTACGTCACTGCCGGAGCATTAATTGCTGCGGGCTTTGCTGACTTCTCTTTGATCTCTTTTCATTTCAAAAAAGTCGGAAATATATCCGACACAGAAATCGCGCTTTTTTACGCAGCCGCAATGGGCGCAGGAGCACTGACCAATCTGGTCTTCGGACGTCTGTTTGATCGACTCGGCTTCGCGATCGCTGCCGTTGCATTTCTTGCAGGAGCGGTTTTTGCTCCGTTTGTATTTCTCGGCCAGTTCTGGTTAGTGCTGACAGGCATGATCCTTTGGGGCGTCGGAATGGGAGCACAAAACTCGCTTCTGAAAGCGATGTTGAGCAGTGTGATTCCGGCAGCGAAGCGCAGCACGGGCTTTGGGTTGTTTTATACGGCCTTTGGTGTCGCGTGGTTCATCGGCAGCGCCGCGATGGGATTCCTCTACGAGAGATCTCTGATTACTCTGATAATTTTCTCAGTGATCTGCCAGCTCGCAGCTTTGCCGACACTTCTCTCGGGCAACACGCAGGCAGCCAAAGGCTAGGTGCGGCTTTTTGGGTTTGCATACACGATGGTGCCGACGTGCTTACCCTCGAGTGCGCCGGCAATTCGATCCGGGTGCCTACCGTTAACAATCTGAAACGAACGTAGCAGCCTCGCGTTATCGAGCAAGTCCAGCAGGACTCGGTCGAATGGCAGAGACTCAAGATTGCGCTGCCTCAGTTCAGCCGTGTCAATCTCACGGATGAGACTGGCCTCAGCGTGGATTTTCGGGTCGCGGTCGCACAGGCCATCGACATCTTTTACCAAAGTGAGAGACTTGCACCCAAAGCATTCAGCGAGAAGGAATGATCCAGCATCGCTGCGGTGGGGCGGTATGCGTCCAAGTGCCGGCGGATGTTCCCAGAGCGAATAGGGCGGGTCACCGTTGAAGATCACACCAGGAGCGCTGGTGATGAAAAGTGGCAGAAGATGGCCAAAGATTTCCGGGGGGATTGCAACCACTCCGTAGGGCGCCAGCAGCGTGCCGAGAATATGCGCATTGCCGAGTGAATCAGCGAGGGCCAATTGAGCCAGAACACCGGTTGGAAGGCCAAGGTCAATTCCGATCGAAAAAACATGTCTGCTCCTGGCGCCGCCACCGGTTCCGATGATCAGCTTTTTCGTTTTGAGGCAGCCGGCCAGCGCTTCCACTACCGGATACACAATCGCTCGTCCGGCATCCATGACTGATCGACCGCCGATCTTGATCACATGAGCCTCGGGAAGCATTCTAAAGACCGGGGTCTCGGTCGATTTCTGCACATCCTTGTCCAGCAGGCTCTCGCGCATGAGCAGCGATTGAACATGGTGGCGACCATCATTCGTTTTCGGTGAGTCGGTCAATTGCGTGTTCTCCTGGTTAGTCATCACGTCAATCAGCAGAGATGATTGTGCCGACATGCTCTCCGTTGAGCGCTCGCGTCAGATTACCGCGATCGAGTCCGTTGATGACCTGAATCGAGCGCCGGTGAGTAGCGTTTCGCATAAGTTCGAGTACGCTGCGCTCTACGACCACGTCGTGCAGATCAAGTTGCTCCAGTTCGGCAATGGTAATCGTCGGGATGAACTTCGCATTGCGATCCTTCTTCGGATCTGCCGTGTACAATCCCTTTTCATCCTTTACGAAGATCATAGACCTCGCGCCAAGGACTTCGCTCACCAGATAGCAACCGGTGTCCGTTCGGTTCGGAGGAATGCGGCCGACGGCCGGATTTCCGTGCCAGTAAACGTATGGAGGCATGCCGAAGAAAATCACGGCCCCGCGTTCAGCGAGGTAATGCGGAAGCTGAGCGAACTGCGCGGGCTCGATGAAAGGAATTCCATGCTTGGCTAAGAGATAGTTGAGCATTCGCGCGTTCTGCATGCTTACGAAAGTCCCGAGCACACTCAGCACGCCGGTGGGAAGTCCGAGATCAAGCCCAACGCTGTAGGCGTGTCTTGCTCTTGTGCCGGCGCCCGTGCCAATGATCATTTTGTGCCGCCCAAGGTTCTCTACGATCTCGTCCATCAACGGAAAGACCGCCGCGCGGCCTCGATCGATGATGCTCTGGCCGCCGATTTTGATCACGTTGGCCTCAGGCAGTATCTGAACTGCCGCCGGTCCGCCGGTCTGCGTCATCAAACGCTCATCGTCGAGTGATGAAGTCAGCAACGATCTGCCGAGTTCGGTGAGAAGGTCATTTTGCATTTGGTTATTGTTTGTTATCGCTGAGGTTTTCGGTTACTGGTCTCGCATTGCTGGCAGTCGGAGAGATTTAAGTACGTAAGTTTCCTCGGATTCAAACTCAACATCAAGTCCACCGAACATTTCCTGTGCCCAACTTTCCAATTCCCGCAGGATCTCTGCTCGAGTTGAGGCGGGAACCGGAATTCCCCCCAAACCCGTAAGAGCATGCCAGGAGTCGAGCGATTGCCGAGGACTTGCCAGGATTCGCCATTGCGCAACAGCCACTGGTTCCAAGGCTTCCGCACCACGGCGACAACACAATTCGAACAGCTTTTGATTCCGTCGCTCACCACGGCGTCCGACGAATCCATGCCGGCGCAATCGTTCATTCATCTCGTTGGCCATCCGGGCCCTGACGCTTTCAGGCTTACGCTCCACGCGTCCCAGAATCAAGGTGGCGCCGGTCGATGAGGCTACACGGAATACTTCGAGAGCGACATGCTCCTGCTGCAACAAGTGCACCGCGCGCGAACTGAAAATCACACGAGCCACTCCGTCAGCAAGCGGCCAACTTGCATTGGCATCGGCTTGGATCAGCACTCGGCTACTAAGATCAGTGTCCAAGCGGCGACGGCACTCTTTCAACATACCCGCAGACAAATCCAAACCAGCGTACCGCACCGGCGCCTCGAACCACTGACTTAGTTGTCCGGTGCCGGAACCGATCTCGACGATCAGATCGCCTGGTTTGGCCTCGCCGATCTCAATTACCTTTCTTACTATGGCGTGACAGCAATCCTCTGGAAGACCTGTTCGCCGGTCAAATAAACGGGCTTGGCCGTCGAACAACTCCGGACTGCTAACAGGTTTCATTGAGGTCCACCGGTGAACGAGGGGACAGAATATAGCATGGACGATAGGCGGGCAACGATGCGTTAAGAAAGTCGCGATGCCAGCGCCAACGGCGCGGAATATGAAAGCCAGGGGCAAGCGCCGAACAACGTGAGGCGCGTCGCCCCTGGTTAAGTGCGTAATGATCGTGAAGCTCTGAAAGAGCGGAATGATTGACGTTGATATTTCGCACTTTCAGTGCTCTATTCAAAATTATTTCTCGTTAACCAGGGGCGACGCGTTCCGCTGCGCTTCACGCTTGCCCCTGGCTTTCATATTCCGCGCCTTTGGCGCTGCCAATGCTTTCATACTGCGCGCCTTTGGCGCTCAGTTCTGACTTTTGAGATAAAGCCCGATACACTCGATTCATCGGATGCGCTAGGATTGGAAAGTACGCGAGGGAGAGTAATGACGATTTTGGAAACTCAGGCACTCACCCGCAAGTTTGGCGGGCTGACTGCAGTAGATGCGATGACAATCTCGCTGGGGCCTGGAGAGGTGTTTGGGTTACTAGGTCCAAATGGGGCGGGAAAAACTACCGCAATTAAGATGCTCACCACACTGTTGCCACCCACATCAGGCACGGCGCAAATTGCCGGCTTTGATCTCACTCGCCAGTCCGGGAGCGTGCGACGCGTAATCGGATATGTACCGCAACTGCTCTCAGTCGATCCCTCACTGACTGGTTACGAGAATCTGCTCGTTTTCGCAAAGTTGTGCGATATACCGCGCGCTGAGCGGGAATCGCGCATCGACGAGGCTTTGGCTCTGGTTGGTTTGACCGATGCAGCCAGTAAGCTTGCGCGTCAGTACTCCGGTGGAATGATTCGACGGCTGGAGATAGCGCAGTCGACGTTGCACCGCCCCCCCTTGCTATTTCTGGACGAACCGACTGTCGGGTTGGATCCGATCGCACGCCAGGCGGTCTGGGAACATATCGTGCGTCTTCGTGACGATTTCGGCATCACAATATTTCTGACGACGCATTACATGGAAGAGGCTGAAAGCCTGTGCAGCCGCGTGGCAATCATGCACCGCGGCAAAATAGTCAAAGATGATTCTCCAGCCCGTCTAAAAGCATCTGTTGGTAATCATCAAGCGACACTGGGTGAGGTCTTCGTTCACTATGCAGGTGATACGCTGGAATCGGGAGGAAGCTATCTTGAGACGTCAAGAGGAAGACGGACAGCTAAGCGGCTTGGCTGACTCGTCGATCTTAATTCCTACCAACCCATTCGCCACCGCTATCGCGTTTTTCAGGAAGACACTTGCAATCACCGAGTTTGAGATTCGCAAGCTGCGCCATGATCCTACTGAACTCGTCACTCGTGCTATTCAACCGGTGCTGTGGCTGCTGTTGTTTGGTGCAGTCTTCAACAGAGCGCGCGCAATCCCGACGGGTGGTATTCCTTACCTCGATTTCCTGGCTCCCGGCATCCTGGGACAGAGCGCTCTGTTCGTCTCTATTTTCTTTGGCGTAGCGATCCTCTGGGAGCGCGATCTGGGAATCACAAACAAGTTTCTGGTCAGTCCTACGCCGCGAGCAGCACTGGTCCTGGGCAAGGCATTATCGGCGGGTGTCCGTTCGCTTTCACAAGCGGTGTTTGTTTATCTGGTGGCCTGGCTGTTAGGAGTAAAGCTGAACGGGAGCCCGTTGGCGCTCGCGGGCGTAATGTTGGTGGTCGTGCTCGGTGCGGCGTTGTTCTCGACTTTTTCTCTGATCATCGCTTGTCTGGTGAAGACGCGCGAACGCTTCATGGGCATCGGCCAGTTAATGACTATGCCATTGTTTTTTGCGAGTAACGCGATTTATCCCCTCTCGTTGATGCCTGACTGGCTCCGAGTAGTCTCGCGCGTGAACCCGCTGAGTTACCAGGTGGATGCGCTGCGTGCGTTAATGATTCAGGGCGGAGTCAGCAATTTTGGACTGACGGTGGATTTTTCCGTATTGCTGGTTTCGACTGTGGTGTTGGTAATGATCGGCGCGCGGCTGTATCAACGCGTCGTGATTTGATGATGCGTTGCACGCCTAGACTTCAGCTCGCGGTTTTTTGACATCAACTCGCAGGGTGTTTCTCAACAAAGTTCCCGCTAACCCAAGCAAGGTAGCGATCCATCCCGCGAGTGCCAAATAAATAAAGTAGCGAGGAATCACCAGCAATTGCGGGAAGCCGATTGCGTGAGCCAGTTGGAACGTGCACACGGTGTACATGCCGAACGGAAAGACCATGCCCCAGTATTGTGGGTCGTACTTCAGGGGAAACCTTTTATAAACGTGCCGCCAGAATCCGAGTGCTAACAGCAGTGGAATCCACCACGTGGCCGCCGCCCAGAAGAACAGGGTGAATCCTTTCAGAAACGGACCGACCTCAGCAAGTAGAGACCATCCAGGAGCGGCAATGATCAGGCGCGCGCCGGCGAGCGTTGTGATCGCGACTGCGCCCATGTTAATCCAATACGGCGGTGTGAGTGACGCCATCGTGACGTTTACAAATGTGAAGCGATAGAAGATCAAAGTGATGAGCGGCAGATAAAGCATGCAGCCGATCAAAAACATGCACAAGGTGAAGAAGAGAATCGGCTCGCGATAATCGATCAGCCTGCCGACGAGTAACGTTCCGAGCACGGAGATCGATTGGGTAGCTACCACCGCAAGCAACCATCCTCCATTTAAGCCTGCCTCAATCGAAGGTTTGTTTTCACGGACGGTCATAGCCGTGAAGAACGTGTACATGATCACGATCCACAAACCTATGCCGGCAAACCAAAGCACCATCGCGGGACGGTATCGATCGACGACAATCAGCAGCGCACTCCCGAGCACGCAAGTGCCGGCAACGACGGTGAAGAACCCCGGTCCTCGGACGTGATCTTTAATGTCGGCTTCAACTCGCGAGAAGAAAAACAAAAGTCGAAGAAGTAGCAACAAGCACAGGACAACGTAGGCAATAACATCAAGGATCAGCAAGACGAGTGAAATCGTCTTCATTCCCAACAAAAAACACGCAATCGAGATGATTCCCGTCGCCATTACGAGCGCGAAGTATCCGGGAAACAGATCTGCTGCTGCGCGGGAAAGGGGATTGTTATTCATTGGTCACTTCAGCCTTAGATTCTTCGTCGCATCGCTTGCAATCGAGCTCGAGACCAATGTGTGAGGCGCGACCTTCTTCGGTCAGAACCCAGGTGCGAATAGTCATCGGTGGATCATGTCGTACGTGCTGTCGATGCTCGCAAGCCAAAATGACGCGCCAGTGCTGCTCGTCGTCTTGATCGAAACCTGTGATCTTCTGCTTCATCGATTGCTGTCGCGAACGTAACCGGTGCTGGTTCTCTTGCGCGAGGTAGGCCGCCACCACTTGATGATCGAAAGAGTAATTAGAAGGCAAACTCCCGAAGCAACGACGAGCGGCAATAAGACGGAATAATGTCGAGCCAATGCGGCATCGACAGTCGCAGCAAGGATCCAAAGCTGAGCGATGTTAATCATGACGAGCATGATTAACCGTGCTTGCCAAACTGCAGCCTGACCCGCTTTCGATCGTGGTCTGCTCAACTCAGTCTCCATTTTCCTGCCGTGCGGCAGTCCTGCCGATGGCCCAGACTTGTCCATCACGTGATTCAACTTCGATTCTGTCTAACGCGCGTGGCGGTGGACCGTAAAGAACATCGCCGGTCGCGGCGTTAAATGCGCCTTCATGACAG
>Ga0126376_10002216_pt1 | contig 10941 bp, 11 predicted proteins | sample PanSoiMetPlot_15_FD_92760 | JGI IMG/M metagenome (GOLD analysis project Ga0126376, IMG submission 92760) | Tropical forest soil microbial communities from Panama - MetaG Plot_15 | ecosystem: Environmental > Terrestrial > Soil > Tropical forest > Bulk soil | place: Panama | collected 2016-02-17
AACCCGGACATCATCTCGTCGCCGGGCCACCGATCAGGGCACGCTGCCAAACTTGCGCTTGACCACCCGCACGTCCGCCTGGAATGCAGCGGCTCGACCCGCCAAGTAACGGTGCGCGAGATCGACATCTCGAAGAACATCGAACGCGTCAACTGCCAGTGATGCTAAGTTATTGACGCGCCTGATCGGGCGTCCCTTGCCACTGAGGATCCTTTCGCTCACAGAGCACGCCTTGCCTTTGGCCGGTCAGTGTGCAATTAATGGTTGTCCCATCCAAACTCCAGGTGCGGCCCATGGCGGTTGATCAGCCTCTTGCTGCCGACAACTCATTTGAAGAGCACGACGATATCGACGAGGCCGCACTGGCCGCCGTTCTGCGAATCGTGCCGCTCGGCGCGGCCATGCTGGCGGGAAGCGCCGTAGCTTTAGCGGTGCTGGGCTATCTCGCAATTTACCTCTTCGTTTTTCTGCCGCGCGGCGTCGTTGGCTGAGCCATGAGCGAAGGGCTTCAGCAAACACATGAGCGCCGGGTTCTTGGCACTGAGCTGCTCTGGGCATTCGGGGTTGGAGTCCTGGTCACCGCGACGCTCAGCTTGATCGTATTTACGGCGCTGACTCGCGGCATCAATCCGCCGAGCAATGTCGAGCGGGTCGATCCAAAAACGCTTCACCTCTCGGGCGAGTTCGCCGAGCAGAATCTCGGGACCGTCGTCGCCGCCGACGGCATAGTGACGGCGCGGATCATTGCAACACAATTCATGTTCGCCCCGCATTGCATCGCGCTTCCGCAAGGACAGCCGGTGACGTTGCGGTTCGCCTCGCCTGATGTGATTCACGGCATCCTTATCACCGGGACGAATGTGAACACCATGGTTGTGCCGGGCTACGTGGCGCAGGTGCATACCGAATTTGCACGCGGCGGCGAACTGCTGATGCCGTGTCACGAATATTGCGGACTTGGCCACAGCGAAATGTGGGCCAATGTTCAAGTGCTCTCCGCAGGCGAGTTCAAGCCGGATCGCGATGGGAGACTGACCTGTGCGCAACGCTGACCGTCTATGTCTGGCGCACTTCTGGCTGGCATTCGTCGCGTTTGCTGGCGCCGCCATGCTTGGCGCCTGGCAGATGTGGGTGCGCAGTCCCTTAGGCGCCCATACGGGAACACCGGGCCAGTACTACATGTCGGTGACGGCCCACGGCGTCGCGATGGCGTATGTGCTGTCGACCTTCTTCATCATGGGCTTCGGGTATTTCGTCGCGGTGACGGCACTGCACCGTCCGTTGTCGGGAAAGGGCTGGGCCTGGACCGCTTTCGTGGTGGGTGTCATTGGCGTCGCGATGACACTGGTGACAATCGCGCTCGGCAAAGCCTCCGTTCTTTACACCTTCTATCCGCCGCTGACTGCAAGCCCGTGGTTCTACATCGGGCTGATTCTGGTGGTGGCGGCTTCGTGGGTCTGGTGTGTCCTGATGCTGGTTTCCATGGCTGCATGGAAGCGCGAAAATCCCGGACGACCTGTGCCGCTTGCCATGTTTGCCACCGTTGCCAATGCGGTGCTGTGGTTATGGACAACGGTGGGAATGGCAGCCGAGCTCGTCTATCAGGTGCTTCCTGCCGCGCTCGGTTTTGTTCAAACCATCGACGTCGGTCTTTCCCGTACGTTGTTCTCCTGGACGCTGCACGCGATCGTCTATTTCTGGCTGATACCCGCCTACATCGCTTACTATACGATGCTGCCGCGCGCCGCCGGCGGTCGCCTCTACAGCGACACGATGGGCCGGCTGACCTTCGTCTTCTTTCTGATCTACAGTTTGCCGGTCGGGTTGCATCACCTCTTGATGGACCCTGAGCACGGCAACGGCTTCAAGCTTATTCAGGTTCTGCTGACTGCATTCGTGACCGCACCTACCGTGCTGACGATTTTTACGATCCCGGCATCGCTCGAAATTGCCGGCCGCCTTCGCGGTGGACGCGGTGTGTTCGGCTGGATCGCGGCCCTGCCCTGGGATCGCCCGATGGTGCTCGCGGCCGGCTTGTCGTTTGTAATGCTGGGATTCGGCGGCCTCGGCGGCCTCATCAATATGGCCTACGGCATGAACGCCATGATCCACAACACCTCGTGGGTCACTGCGCACTTCCACCTGATCTACGGCGGCGCCGCCGTGATCATGTATTTCGCGATCGCTTACGAAATCTGGCCGCGCCTGACGGGGCGGCAGCACGAATCGCTTGTGCCCTTGCGTTGGCAGCTCTGGCTTTGGTTTGTCGGCATGATGACGATGACGCTGCCCTGGCATTGGCTTGGCCTGGAAGGCCAGTGGCGACGTGTCGCCAATTTCAACTACGACAATCCACTGATCGCGAGCTGGGGCCCGCTCGTTATCGTATCTCTTGGCGGTGGTCTCCTGCTGCTCGCTTCGGCGCTGTTGTTCGTGCGCAATCTGGCGGTCTTGCATCGCGGCGTCGTGCCGGCTTCGGCGCGTCCTCTCTACGCGCTCGCTGTCGACCCGCCGCAGCGCCTTCCCGCTGCGCTGAATGGATTTGGACTTTGGAACGTATTGGTGCTCCTGAGCATGCTGCTGGCCTACGGCTTTCCGATTGCGCAATTCGTCGTCGCTCCGTCGCCCACTGCGATCGTTCACAGAGCCGAGTAGGAGCAATCGTGGCAGAGCCTTCCGACCCGCGCGTTCTGGACCAGCCTTGGCGCATCTGGGCGAGCATCGCCGTTATGGCGATCGTGCTCAGCGGCGCTTTACTGGGTGTGCTGATCATTCCGTTCGTGCAAGGCAGAAGTGCCGGCATCGATGCTTACACCGCAATCTGCCGGGCTCTTGGCATCTTGCCCGGTTCGCCAGCGCGTCCGCAGATTGTCGATCGCAATCCGCCGACACCGGTCTCTCAGGTGGTGTGGACGCCGGGCCTGCTTCAGACTCTCGCCGAGGCCACGCCGGAACGCGGACATGCAAAAGTGCAGGAAGTCTGCTCTGCTTGCCACGGCGAGCAGGGCGTATCCGTTTCAACGGAGTTTCCAAACCTTGCCGGCCAGTCCGGCACCGCAATTTACAAGCAGCTCAATGACTACCGCAGCGGCAGCCGCACAAATCCATTGATGACTGATATCGCCAAGGCGCTCGATGAAACGATCATCGCCGATGTCGCCGCCTATTACGCTGGCCAGCCGACGCGCAATCCAGATCCCTCGACGCTCGCGGTGGCGCCGGATGCGATCGTCCGGCTGGTGGAACTCGGCGATCCGAACCGCAACATTCCACCCTGCGCGGCCTGTCATCGGCAAGGCACCGGCGGCCCGATCGATGCACCGGTGCTCGCCGAGCAACGGCAGGAATACCTTACCTCCCAGCTCAAAATGTTTGCGTCCGGGGAGCGGCGCAATGACGTCTATGGACGGATGCGCACCATCGCCGCGAAGCTGACCGAGGGCGAGATCAACGGCTTGGCGGTATACTACCGGGCCGGATTCCGATAATTTGACGCACCGGGTCGGGAAGGCGCCGACACTCGCGAGCATCTTTTGCCCGCCCACGCCGCACTCGTCGTGGATGCGTGCCCGAATGCGGCCCTGCGATCCGAACCGATCCTCTCGCCTCTTGATGGAGGCAACACGGGCTCTTGCCACGTTCCGGTTTGGCCCGACCGTACCGCGCCGGCCTGCCGTCGAGTCTGGTTGTTGAGGCGGACCTGCCGCATCGCCCATGTGCTCAGCAACGCCGCTTGTGGGCGAAGGGCGGTGCAGCGGGCCAAACTTGCGCTTGACCACCCGCACGTCCGTGGAACGCGGCGGCTGGAGCCGCCAAGTACGTGTCAATTGCCAATGATGCTAAGTTATTGAAATCGTGGCGCGCCCGGCGTGATTCGAACACACGACCTTTGCCTTCGGAGGGCAACGCTCTATCCAGCTGAGCTACGGGCGCGTCGCACGTTTCAATACCCGATCGATGGCCCTTAGGCAACGGGCGTGCGGGCGGACGCACAGCGGAGCTACCGGCGTTTGCCCTTGACCGGATCGCGCCACACGATTCAATGCTTCCTGCGTCATTCCGGCGGGCCACTGCATGTGCCGGCGTCGCACCCGCTGTCCAACAAACGAAACCGCGCGAGACGAGCCGCGCACGAGGAGCCCGTAACACATGCCAAATCGCCCGCTCTCCGGCGTCCGCGCCTGCGTATTCGACGCGTATGGGACGCTCTTCGACTTCGCCTCCGCGGCGCGCTCCTGCGCCGACGTGCTGGGTGACACAGCGGAGCGCGTCAGCGCACTGTGGCGCGACAAGCAGCTGCAATACACTTGGCTGCGCGCCGCCCAGAGCCGCCATGCGGACTTCTGGCAGGTGACCGGCGACGCCCTCGACTTCACGCTCGAAACCCTTGGCATTGAGCGGCCCGGGCTGCGCGAGCGCCTGATGGGACTTTATCTCACGCTTGAGCCATTCCCCGAGGTGCCGGGCGTGCTCGCGGCACTCAGCCGCGCGGGGCTGAAGACCGCGATCCTGTCGAACGGCACGCCCGCGATGCTCGATGCCGCGGTCGGCCACGCCGGGCTCGGAGCCCTGTTCGACGCCGTGCTGTCCGTTGAGGACGTCGGGGTTTTCAAGCCGAATCCGCGCGTCTATCAACTGGCCGTCGATCGGCTCGGCTGTCCGGCGTCCGCGATTGCGTTCCAATCCTCGAATGCCTGGGATGCCTATGCGGCGTCGGCCTTCGGCATGCAGGTGGTGTGGTGCAATCGCTACGGGCAGCGGCGCGAACGCTTGCCCGGCGCGCCCGATTGCGAAATCGCAACGCTCGCCGATCTGCCGGCATTGGTCGGCGCGGGTTAGCTCGTCCGGATGAAATGTAACCCGGATTGAGCGAGTAGAAATCCGGGGACGGCCTTTCTGGGTCCCGCAGCATTAGAATTTGGTCGCCGCCGGCGAATCGATTGCGATGTCGGCCCCGGATGTCGCTGCTGGCCCCGGATGTCGCTTCGCTCCATCCGGGCTACGATTCACAACAGATCACCCCTCCCTGCCGCGCTCCACAATCCGCAGCACGTCGCTCATCATCCGGTTAAGCTCGAAATCCTTCGGCGTATAGACAGCCGCGACCCCGCATTGCTTGAGCGCGGCGGCATCGTCGGGCGGAATGATGCCGCCGACGACGACCGGAACGTCGTGAAGGCCTACATCGCGCAGGCGCGTCACCACGTCCTTGACCAACGGCATGTGCGAGCCGGACAGGATCGATAGCCCGACCACGTGCACGTCCTTGTTGCGGGCGGCATCGACGATTTCCGCCGGGGTCAGGCGGATGCCGTCATAGACCACGTCCATACCGGCGTCGCGCGCCCGTACCGCCACCTGCTCAGCGCCGTTGGAGTGGCCGTCGAGCCCGGGTTTGCCGACCAGAATTTTCGGCCGCCGCCCGAGCTTGCGCGTCACCCGATCGACTTCGGCGCGCAAATCGTCGATGCCCTGGCAGTCATTGCGCGCTGCGTGCGAAACGCCCGTCGGGGCGCGATATTCGCCGAAGCCCTGGCGCAGCACTTCGCCCCATTCCCCGGTGGTGACGCCCGCCTTCGCGCAGACGATCGACGCCTCCATGATGTTGCGGCCCGACTGCGCGGTGCGCCGCAGGTCGGCGAGGGCGGCCGCTACGGCGTCAGCGTTGCGCGCGGCGCGCCACGGCTGCAATTTGGCGATCTGGTCGGTCTCAACCTCGGGCGGCACCGTAAGAATGGAGCCCTCGCCGGCCGCGAGCGGCGAGGGCTCGGTCTCGGTGAAACGGTTGACGCCGACCACGATCCGCTCGCCACGCTCGATCGCCTCGACGCGGCGGGCATTGCTCTCGACGAGCTGCGATTTCATGTAGCTGTTTTCGACCGCAGCGACCGCACCGCCCATGCGCAGAATGCTTTCAAGCTCCTCGCGGGCTTCATGCTTGAGCGCCGCTACCTTGGCCTCGATCTCCGTCGCGCCGGCAAATATATCGCCGTATTCCAACAGGTCGGTCTCGTAGGCAAGAATTTGCTGCATGCGCAGCGACCATTGCTGATCCCACGGCCTCGGCAGGCCAAGCGCCTCGTTCCATGCCGGGAGTTGCACCGCACGGGCGCGGGTCTTTTTCGACAGCGTGACGGCCAGCATCTCGATGAGAATGCGGTAGACGTTGTTCTCCGCCTGCTGCTCTGTCAGGCCGAGCGAGTTCACCTGCACGCCATACCGGAATAGCCGCTGCTTGGCATCGGTGACGCCGTAACGATCGGCCGTGATCTCGTCCCAAAGCTCCGCGAAGGCGCGCATTTTGCACAGTTCGGTGATGAATCGCAGGCCTGCATTGACGAAGAACGAGATGCGGCCGACGACCTCGCCGAACTGCTCCACAGTGAGATCGCTCGATGCTTTGACGGCATCGAGCACCGCGATCGCGGTGGCAAGCGCATAGGCGAGTTCCTGCACCGGCGTCGCACCGGCTTCCTGCAGGTGATAGGAGCACACATTCATCGGGTTCCATTTCGGCATTTCCCGGGTGGTGAACAGTATCACATCCCTGGTCAGCCGCATGGAAGGGCCTGGCGGAAACACGTAAGTGCCGCGCGAGAGATATTCCTTGATGATGTCGTTCTGCGTGGTGCCCTGCAGATCGCGGCGCGCCGCGCCCTGCTCGTCGGCGACCGCGATATAGAGTGACAGCAGCCAGGCCGCGGTGGCGTTGATGGTCATTGAGGTGTTCATGGCGCCGAGCGGAATCTGGTCGAACAGCGCCCGCATGTCGCCGAGATGGCAGATTGAAACCCCGACCTTGCCGACTTCGCCCCTTGCAAGCGGATGGTCGGCATCGTAGCCGGTCTGCGTGGGCAGATCGAAGGCGACCGACAGGCCGGTCTGGCCTTTGGCGAGATTTTTTCGATACAGCGCGTTCGACTCGGCGGCTGTTGAATGTCCGGCGTAGGTGCGGATGATCCAAGGCTTGTCGCGCTTATGCGCCGCACCATGCAGAGGCTCGGTCGTGGGCGTGGTCATGCTGGCATCTCGCTTGCCTGCTATTGTGCATTGCAACACAATCGCATCCGCGGAAGCAAGCGAAATCTGGCAGGTTGGAAACTCACCTAGGACGGCCTCTTCCTTGGACGATGCAGCCGTAAAAACGCCTCAGGTTTTGATCAATCGCAACAGGACCAACAGAATAAGTGCGCCCACCGTCGAGGTGGCGATGATGCTACCCCAGGAGTCTGCGAGCGGCGGGAGACCGAGCGCGCTCCACAGCCAGCCGCCAACGTAACCGCCGAGCGCGCCCACGAGGAGGTCGCCAGTCGGCCCGAATTTGGTAGCCTTCAAAATTTTCCCAGACAACCAGCCGACAATTGCGCCGGCCGCCAGCGCAACAAACAATCCCGCCATCTCGACACCCTCTCCCCCCGCCGCGAGCAAGCTTCAGCCGATTCGCCGGACATGCTGACCACACCGTCGGACTTGCGGCGTTCTCCGAAATGACCTTCAAGAGGTATCAGAAATCGGGCACGACCGCCTGCGGTATGGGCAGGGCCGATGTACCCGGAAAGAAGGAGTTTGGATTATCGGCGCAGATCAGCTCTGTCAGTGGGCCTTCCGGCGCGCTCGCCAACTGCGCAAGGCGCTTGATCGGAACCTGGCGCACTGCCGCCTCATATTGCCGGAAGCGCTGGGTGGCGTTCCAGGGCGTTGTAAAGGCACCCGGGTCCTCGACGTGAACGTTCGCCTCCAGCACCTTGCCGTCCTCGATCAAGTGGAAGCGCTCAATCACGTGAAGCTGTTTGGTGTGCGGTGTCCTGAATCCGTCCACCCACGTCCTCTCATCGATGCCGATCGTGTCGACGACAAGCGCATCCCCTTCGTAATGGCCGATGGATTCGCCATACCAGGATGGCTTGACGTTCGCGGAATGTTTGTCCGTCAGGTAGATGTGGCGAATCTCTTGTTTACTGGACAAGATCATCACCACGACGTTCGGCGTCTGAACGAAATACATCGCCTGGGTCATGGGTCTGAGCAGGAAGCCGGGAACGCCAACAGGCCAGCAACTCGCGTGCGGGGGGTTAGCCGGCTTTCCGGAAAGGACCAGTTCGTTGCGCCTGCGCACCACATCCCTTGCCCAGGGCTGGAGGATCGGATTGTTGAGATTGGCCAGCTGTTCGGTCGGCTGCCTTCCGGTCACACGGAACTCGTCATTCGACACGTACGGACGCGCGGGGTCCTGCTGCACCGGGCCGGGACCGTTCGGAGGCGGAATGAACTGGCGATTGTAGGCATACCACCCGATACTTGCATTAGGCGCGAAATTGGGTGGCACACCCTGAGCCATCGCCGAAAAGCTCAAGCTGCCGGCCAGGTAAACCGCACTGACAAGAGTGCCTCCTGCCGATTTTCCTGCATGTGCATACATCGGCGTCCTCCCTTGGGACACGGATTAGCCGAGTTGCAGATTATAGCCATATTGCAAGCAGTTCGAGTGCCGGCAGGAAATGCCCATGCGTCGGTTCACGTCGTCATAATCTCGCAGTCGATAGCGCTCGAGCACGTGTAGAGACTTGGTGTAAGGCGTGCCGAACAGGTCGACCATCGCATATTTCCGGTCGGGGTTGATGCCGACGGTATCGATCACGAGCGTGTCGCAGTCGCCAACCAGCTGGTCGTAGTTGCTCACTCCCTCATTGGTGGGGGGCGATGCCTGCGAGCCGGTCGCGCCACCGGGCTGTTGGGGTCCGCGCGACCTGTTCGTCACCGGGCCGGGACCCGATTCCGGCGGCTCGAACCAGGAAGGGCCGGGTGATACCAGACGCGAGAAAAGTCCGGGATTGCGGCGGGGCCGTGCGTTGCACGACCGGCTGGCCCGACCGCTGGCGTCGCCTCTTGCGTCAGGCAGCGCGTCGCAGCCGGGGTCGCCAAAAGGAAATGCCGCCGCATATTCATGCTCATCTCTCATTCATGAAGTTTCCCCATCCTCATCCGGCTGATGCGCTGTTGATATCTTCTCAGCGCGCCCCCTCAACCGCCTGCGCGCGCTAGCTCGTCGCTCAGTTTGAGGCGCTCCTTGTCTGGCTTAACGACGTAAACATGACTCTCAAGCACCGACGCTATATGCTCATACGTTGCGTAGAGGTCGTCGCAATAAACCGAGGGATTGTCGTAGCCATTCTCTTTGGAAAAGCGGTGCGGAAGATAACCGCCGCCGCAGGCATTCATGAACCTGCACTGTCGGCACTTCTCGCAGAGATTGATTGAAGCCTCACGCGCCTCTTTCCACAGCGGTTCGTTCCTCACATCGTCGATCGCATGCTCGAAGATGTTGAAGGTCGTCTGCGTGACGCCGTCGCCCGCGATCCGCAGAACATCGTGAGCTTCGACCGAGCCGTCGGTCATAACGGTGCAGAGCTCTATGGGCTTGAAGCCGACGCCCTCGGTCGGCGAGTTATTGCCAAGCAGCGCGGTAACCATGTCAGTGATAATGCGGATGCTGACGGTTGGCTCTTGGCGGTTTGCCTCCAGCCACAGGTCGAACAGACCTTTGTAGAACGATGCGACAGGCGGCGGGTTTTCGCCCACCGTCGCATCCGGGATCATGATGTCATAGTTGGGAATTCCACATGCGGCGAAGAAATCGAAGTACTCCTTTGGATCGTGCGCCGGATTGCAGACCGCCAAAGCGCTCACATTGATGTCGCGCGCTACCAGCATGCGTGCCGAGCGCTCTACAGCGGCGTGGGTGCCCGTGCCTTGAAAGGTACGGCGGTGAATGTCGTGAATATGTGCCGGTCCATCGAGACTGATTGCGACCGCAATGTCGTGGACCTCAAAGCAGTGCAGCCAATCCTCATCGAGTAGAATTCCGTTGGTGGTCACGGCAATGGGTATCTCGCAGTCGGTCCGCGCCGATATGGCCTCGCAGGCCTCAGCAATCCGATGAAAATTCTCCACCCCCCACAGCAAGGGCTCGCCACCATGCAGGATAAGGGGAAACTCAGCTAAAGAGTATTTGACGATGTGCTCTTCAATGCGCCGCAGCAGTTGATGCAACACTTCGGCGCTCATCAGCTTAGGTTTATTGTAAACTGCGGCGTCGCGGAACCAATAGCAATAGGAGCAGTCGATATTGCATCTCGCAGCTACCTTCACAAGTAGCTGCGAAATCGGCTGGCTCTGGGAAAATGCGCGCTCCCGGTCTTCAGTCAACATGCCGCGCTCCCGAGCCGGGCGGCGAAAGGAGCATCAAAATTAGTACGCCCTGGCAAATCCTCCTCTGCGAAACGCTCCGCCAGCTCCCGCATATCCCCCCCTACGAAAGGCCGCTGCCCCTCCTCCGCGAACGAAACCACCTCTCCTGAATGCGACGTCCGTTATGCCGGGTGTGGGTGAAACAACCCCTTCGTCCGAAATCTGTGCGCGGATATTGCCGAGCAGCGCGTCAATCCCTTGATGATCGCTCTGGATCGTCGCGCCGGGCCCATGCATTTGAAGCAGGCTGGCAATAACCTTCAATGACATCGGAATGGGCATAACCGACTCCTGATTTTCTGTGGCGACAGTGGAGCCTACGAGCAACACAACTCACCTGTCAAGCTGCGGTTGGCCGACTAGCGTCGATGCGCGGCCGCTGTCACCAGCGGAGTTCGGAAAGTTGATCGCGCAAGACACCGAGAAGTGGAGCAAGGCTATTCGAGCCGCCGATATTAAGGCGGATTTAGGTCACTTGCCGCCTATGTTCCATAGATTCTCGCTCAGCGAAACCGCCTTATGTCCGAGTTGGGGCATGGCCGAGCCGATCGCGTAGATAACGCGGCCGAACCTCGGTAAAATATCGAAGCGCCGCAATCGCTACCGGCGCGTCCTGTTCGTGCAGGCGGCCTGGTGGTGCTGATCCGGCCTCAGAGTTGGGAGCGCTACGGGCTCAGGCCGTGGATCGAAGCC
>Ga0126376_10002217_pt1 | contig 10935 bp, 10 predicted proteins | sample PanSoiMetPlot_15_FD_92760 | JGI IMG/M metagenome (GOLD analysis project Ga0126376, IMG submission 92760) | Tropical forest soil microbial communities from Panama - MetaG Plot_15 | ecosystem: Environmental > Terrestrial > Soil > Tropical forest > Bulk soil | place: Panama | collected 2016-02-17
CCCGTAGCGCGAGCCGACAAAACACACCTCGTGCAGTTTCGGGAGCTCCGGCATGGGATGAAAGATATGGGGATCGCTGGCCTCCGGAAAGAATAGCGCGGGACAGCCTTCTTTTTGATACCACTCGACACATTCGGGAGCCGCGGTCAGTGCCAGGTCAAGGTACGGAATGAGCCCGTAGGTTCCCCACCATTCCTCATTGACCTTACGTCCCCAATACTGATGTCGATCATCCAATCCGATGTTGATGATGAGCGTCCCGTACTCATCGCGAATCTTCCCGAGCACCTTCGGATCGACATACCCTGCCCAGGTCTGCGCCAATAGGATATCAGGTGTCTTACCCGTCTCAGCCAAATCCCTCACTAAGGCGAGCAAGCGATCGGAATTTATCCTCCGTCGCTCTTCATCCGGTCCGGGGAAATTCTGACCGTAGCTCCCATCGACCCTTGTAAAGTAGGTGAGATCTGCGAGCTGATCTAAAGCCTGGAGAATGCCGCCTCTATCCTGAAGCTCGTCGGTTCCGAGGAAAAACAGCCGTGATCTTTTCCCTTGCACAAACAGCGGTGCGATTGGTCGAACACGAGTGGCCAAGACCGCTCGAAGATCTGCTTTTGTTTGTTGGCGTCCACCGTAGTAGCCAATAGTCCGGTCATACTCTCGTTTCAGCTTCGCGGATTTATACTGGCCATTCAGCGCACGGACCCAGCTAATTTGTTTTCCAAAAGCCTTGAGTGAATCGAGCCCAGCGAGGTTCATGCGCATTCCTTAAATTCCCCCACTTGGTCGGCGGGTATGAACAGGACATCTTTGTTCCGGATGATTGCTTCCTCAACACAATCCTTTTGTAACGTGAGCTCCCCTGGTTGCTTTGAGACTAGCACGCGATAATCGAGATCAAGGAGAGTTCGCCCAGCCTGGATCGCCTGTTCAGAACCTGTCTCCATTAAGACACGGGGACGCAACCAGGAGAGCGTCTCAGCCAATCCACCAATTACTTCGGCCTCAAAGTTCTCTGCATCAATCTTGATGACGCTCGGCTGGATCAATTCTCGTTTGCACCAGTCGTCGAGCCGAACCACCTCGACCTCAACCCGCGCTTTCGGCTTCGTGAGCACCCCCGGCATCCGCGACGAGCCACTCAACGTATTCCAGGCGCTATAGGTCAACCCGAAATCCGATATTGTCAGGCGCCCGCTTTGCCGGCCTGCAGCCATGTTCAGCGCCGTCACATTCCGCAGGTCAGCCGTGTTCTTCTCCAGCACTGCAAAGGTTGACGGAGTTGGCTCAAAGCTCACGACCCGGCCAGACTCTCCGACAAGATGCGAGAACAGCAGCGAGAAGTATCCAAAGTGGGCTCCAACATCGAGGACTGCGTCCCCCTTTCCGACCGCGCGCAACGCCAAGCCGGTGACGATCTCGTCGAAGAAGCCGTATGAGTAGATCTGTTCCGAGATGACTTCCGGCAGCACGACTGTCATTGGTTGTCCGAAAAACAGATCGGCCCGTCGTGTTGTTGGCTCCCTGCGGATACGAGCAAGATATCTTGTGGCAAATCGAACGGGGCCGACCAGGAATAGCTTCTCGAGAGGTGTCGCGCGCAGTCGCCCAACGGCTTGGCCGAACTGCGCTATGACTTCGCTTTCATCTGTACAGGTCCGCATTGCAACAGCATCGGATCCTATTTAGAACCGGACGAGGAATCGCGCGTGAGAGGCTTCACAGCGTCGGCGATGTGTTCGGCGATAACCTTGTTCATCAAAGCACTATAGTGAAGATTGTCCACATAGGTTGGTTCGGGACTCGGCACACCGGAAAGGTCCAAGTGGTTTCGATTAAAAAATCCGCGATAGTGCTCGGCAAGGACTCGGTATCCTTCAACGCAATTCTCAGCGCCAAAATAATCACCGGAAAGCTGAACCAGTCTCCTGCTCGCGTCGTAATTCACAGTCGGCACTGGCTGTGTGACGAACAAGCACTCGACCGCTCGAGCTTCGCAGAACGCATTCACGATCTCCCGGTTGCGAATGAGTCTCTGCGCGGCTTGCCGAATCTGTTCTGCCGTCGCGCGCCTTTCTCTCAGCAGGAAATCCTCCGGCTGATTTGTCAGAGAGGCCACGAATTTTACCGTATTGAGCTGAGACAGCAGCCGAAGAAAGATGTATCGATAGTTGGTATCCAGGGCAAATTCGAGCCGTTTACTTGCCTTGGACTTATCAGGGACATCAAAGAAGATGAAATCATTCATTCCGTCGATGAACACCGCCGTCTTCGGGACAACCCCCTCCGTCACGAAAGTGAAGAACCTCACCCGTTCGGGCGTGCTGTAATAAGCCGGCACTGAGAAGTTGTAGACAGGACGGTGAAGCCGCTCGCTCAAGTAGTAATTGATCGTCTCGGTGTCGCGCACACCGATCCCGAAGGTCGTGCTCCCGCCGAAGAGAAAAATCGCATCTGGCGGGGGCGGCCACGGAAGAGCCGTGACGGAACGGTATCCTTCATTTTGGACATTCACGAATTGACCAGTTCGTGGCTGGAGTTCGTACTCCACGAACGGTCGATACCGGTACTCGATTCCGGCCCAGGATTCATGCAGAACAGTCTTCACCTCGTCAAGTGGCTCGCCAGGATAAAGTTTTGCCAGGTCGGCATCAACCATCGCCGGTCCGTGCGCAAAAAGGCCGCCCTTCATCGCGACAAACGAAAAACCTTCCACCCCCAGCACAAGCAGAACAAATGTGATTACAGACACTAGGAACGGACACCGACTGAGAATCGTACGACTGTTTTCAGACATGTCCCATCCTGAATTTGGACAGCGGCCCTCTCCTATCGCGATTGCGGTCCTTCATTAGGTTGCCCTTTCTTGCCGATGACGATGCAAGATGCCGCAGACTATCTCGCTGCCTTCTCAAAGACAAAGAGACCGAGGCCAAAATCCGAACCCTGCCCAACTTCAGAAATGTCGGCGGATTCCGGCTTCACATCGTCGTGAAATTGTCCCGATGCGTCCACCATTGCCATTTCGATAACATCCAATCCTGTGAATAAGGCTAATGCGTCTGCAACCGAAAACACTCGTTGACCATTGAATTGCACACGCGATCGCCCGATCGGAACAGAAATGTAGGCGCGACCTCCTGGGGCTAGCACTCGGACAATTTCTCGGGCCGCCTTGATCGAGCCGTTTGGATCAATTGGGTCCCCATATCGTCCTAGCCCAATGTGCTCGATGACATGCAAGCTGGAGAGAGATGATACCGCACCATCCTGGAACGGAAGCGATTCAATTGAAGCAGCCAGACCGACATAGTTGGGAATTTCAATCGCCAGGGGTCTGATATCCAAAAATGTGACACGAGTGATTGCGGTCAGCAGCCCAACAAGACCGACCTGTGAGCCGATGTCTATATGGTCAGGAGTCTTGGCGTCGAGGATCTTTTTGAATGTCCAGAGCGATTGGTAGAAGTAATGTGTGTCAATCCCGGACTTGGAAGTGCGATCGAAGAGGCAGGGCCAGAAGTCGCCTATGCGCGCAATGCCGCCTGCCGACTTGAATCGTCCCCAATCCCTGATAAAGCGCGCATAGCTTGTCACTGAAGAAGGACGCAGACTGCCTCCAATTGGACTGAAGGCTCGAGAAAGCCATAAAGTCCATCGCTTAGCCGTGGGATGCCGCTTTATGAATTCCCTTACTGGACGCAATCAGATTCCAGCAATCGGTAAAGCGTCCGCAGCCACGCACATTGCATTACTACCCGTTTACACATGCTCGGATGGACGAAAGAAGATGAAGAAAGATACCAAGAGAAGCGGTCAGTTGACGCCCTTGGGCTTCAGATCGATTCGATTCCGGCCCTGAAGAGACAGACAGATATCGCGCAAAGGATTCGGCAGCGCTTCCCAGACGATTCTCTTGACGCCCAGTGATAATGCTTTTCCAATAGCTCCGAACGTCAGAATAGATCTGAACCTCAAATTGGCCAATACGACCAGTATGAGGTTGTGCTCAAACCGATAGAAGATTTCTGAATCCCTGAACATCGGTCGCACATCTCTATACTTATCCGAGTAGATCAACTCGAGCATCCGCTGACAAATTTCCCGCCCGTATTTCTTGTTCGATGACGAATAGGAACCCGGTGTCATTCGAAAAACGGCCAGCGTTTCCGGGACGTAACAGATCCCATATCGGAAGGCGATCACATTCATAGGAAAAAAGTCGCATCCCGATTTCAAGTCGGACAGGAAATAGCTACCTTCCTCCTGTAGTTCACCCAGAGCCGACCTTTTTACGAGGACGGTGTTTGCTTGCCCGCCGACCGTGAACCTTTTCATTTTTCCAAGCTCGACTACTTCTGCCGGTGAGAAATACCGCGGCCTCTCGCTAATATCGGCCTTATATTCGCGCATCGCTCCCGAGTTCTCATCCAGAGCGGCTGAATCGCAGCAGGACAAGCCGGCTTGAGGGTATTGCCAGAGTAACGACAGCGACCTTTCCAAGAAAATTGGCATAACGTAATCATCAGCTGCGGAAAAGAGAAGATACTCGCCGGAGGCGAGTTCCACACCTCTGTTGCAGGAATATGCAACCCCCCGGTTTCTGTCGTTCCGGATCAGCCGTATGATCGAATCCCGTTCAGCAAATTGCTCGATGACTTCCACGCTGTTGTCGGTAGAGCCATCATCAAAAATGAGTACTTCCAAAGGTCGCCAGGTCTGGCTCAGAATAGCTTGCAAGGCAACTGGCAAAAACCGAGCGTGGTTGTAGTTTGCCATGACGATGGTGACTGTGGGCCGGTGCACTGGACTATCCACTCAGGACTCGTGCCACTTCGTTCGGAAGCGGAACCACAGGAGCGTTTGGAAAGGAATCACGTAGCAGGCGGCGACAAAGAAGTAGGCGGCTGCGGCGGCCGTCGGTCCCAATTGGCTACCCAACCACCACACAAGGCCACCGATCAGCAGGCTCGACGTTACGCTAAGGACCATTAGGACTTCGCGCTTATGTGCGCGCAAGTACACTGATTCACATTGCGAAACATGGAACAAAATACCCCCAAGAAGCAACAATCCTGTCGGCAGCGGAGCCAGCAATCGCTGCGCTAGCGACAGATGAAATATGTTGAGGCTATAGACGAGACCCCAGGCAACCCCTGCTAGACAACCGAGAAAGAGTAAGGACATCAGCGTTGTTCGCAGCCACAATCGATCGAGTTCACCATACTCCCTTCTGGCGACAAGGATCCCGAAGCGAGGCACGTTGGGTTGAATCCAGGCCATGGATGCCATTTGCAAACCGCTGACCACCTGCCATGTCATTCCCATCTGACCGGCGACGACAGCGCCGTGGTAGTGAAACATCACGGGATTGAAGAGATAAAAAGCAATGTAGTGCACGAGTCCCGAGACTGCTAACCGCCATTGCATCGGCAATACGTCAGTTGTCCAGCTAAGTCCCGCTCCAGATCGAGGTCTCAAGAACGAACCAAAGAATTTTCGATACTGGACAAGGATGAGATAGAGGTCACGCAACAGATTTGCACCTGCGGATACGACGGCTGCCCACAATCCCCCACCTAGTCCTAAGGTCAACCACAACGCTAGGCTACCCATGATTGCCTGGCTCAATCGAAACTTATTGATCGTCTCTACCTGATTGCATCCCTCAAGAATCGACGTAAGAGGAGTTCCCCATAATAGGAATCCGGTCGTAACGACGAGCGCAAACCATGGAGCTTCCCATTGAATGCTCGAATACTCACTTCGCGAAAGAAACACATATCCTGCGCTTCCTACCCCGAGTATGAAGATCAGACTTCCGAACGCGTACCACTTGAACGCGAACCTCCCTAAACTGATCAACCGCGACAGAGCGTCGGACTCCCCCACAATGCGTCCGTACTCCGATAATGATAGATGAGCCCATTCATGACTGGCTACGTTGATAATGACGACGGAGAATCCGAGTTCGATGAAGGATTGCAGGGCTAATAAGCTGGCAAAAGTGTAATAAAACCCTTGCTCCTCGGGCGTAAAGAACTGTGCGATAAGAAGAAGCGTGATCGGCCCGGCTAGTATCTGCCAAGACCTTCCAAGAAGCGCGAGCAAGACCGGCCGGTCCGTCGCAGTCTTCAGCAGAAGCCTGTGCAGAAGACTCTCCCAAGAAACCAATCCAGTGGCCGGTGACGCAGACAATTGCTCCCCTTGAGGTTCTCTCGCCATCAAGCAATTTACGCGCAATTAATTCGTAATTTTCCCGCAGCAAAGGCAAAGGTTATAGTGCGCCATTGCGTGGTACCCGGTATGCACAACCTCGTCATTCATGGAAAACATGAACACGTTGTGGAAAAAGCTCAGCATCAACGTCTTGAGCGAGGGCTGACTCTTGCAGTTGACATGCCCGAGTTTGCTATAGACTGAAGCATAGGTTTGCGACTCCAAAGACGGCATGCCAATTATGCAAACACCGTGCTTGGATAAGGGTGCAATCATGTTGGTAATGAATCGCCTCTCGTCGGCTTCTGGTATGTGCTCCAGCACATCAAGACTATAAACTCCGTCAAATTCACCTTCTACTGGACTCTCCAACACATCATGCAGTTTGAACGTTACCGGCCAGCGATCACAATTAACAGCTTGTGCCGACTGTATAAAATCAGAATCAAGGTCAACGGCAGTTACTGCTTTAACCCCTTGAGCCACAATCCTCGATCCGAATCCATCTCCACAACCAATCTCAAGCACATGATCAGATCCATCAAACATCTTTGCCACGAATTTGTAGCGTGCCAACATGAAACCTAGTCTTTTAGGGTCGCTGTGCCAAGCCCAGCTTGTCATTAACCCCATCCGTTCAGGCCCGTGCTCGCGCATCAGCCGAATAACTTCATCATACTGTGGTTCACCCTTGTTCTTTCCTTTGCTCATGAAAATGGTCTCCTAAATCATATCTGCGCGCTTAAAGGATGTGATGGCGTTCAATCAGCAAGCCGAACTCAGTCTCCTGACCTAGATACCCCTGCGCCCAACTCGCCCGAGGAAAATGGTTGACGGTTAGCGTGCAACCACAAGGCGAATGCATCGTAAGGCACGACACGCCTTTCAGAGAGAATTTCCGATGCAGTAAAGGCCTTCATCCCAGCTCCCTCGCATAGCACCAACCTGGCCAAATTCGACGCTTTCATTGGTACTTCATAAAATACGCGAGATAACTTTCCATACCCAGCGAACGAGAAGTCAAAATCAAAACAGGTGAAATACGCCGACGTTCTTACCAAGAAACCGAGCTCCTCCCTCAGTTCGCGTTTCAACGCGGTAAGATGATCTTCGCCTTGATCAACAGCACCACCAAAAAGCCCCCAGTAACCAGGATAAAATATGCCTTGCTTCCTATCGCGCGACTGCATGAGGTAACGACCATCCTCTAGCACAATGACGGCAGCTACAGCATGAGCCGGAGTCAGACGACTTTTTAAGATCAAGAAGTCGTCTTCTTGCTTATTCACTTAGTAATCGAGAGCGAATTCATTGATGAGTTAGTTAGTATGGAGGGCCCTCGACTTCGGGTAAAGAAGGCGGCAGGTGAAAACATGCTGGTAGATGTGCACAGCGCTGAGCCACACTAGCAGCCACATCCGGGACAAGGGGCACAAAGACATCGGCTCCAGCGGGAACGTCTTCCGGCAGGTAAATTGTTCGCCCCTGATACTGGCGACCTACGCGGGACCGATCTTCATCGACAAAAAAATCAACTTTTTCCCGTAAAGCTCCATAGAGCCACATTCCTGAAATCGAGGTCCCAAAGATGCCAAAGGAATTCCCATTGGCCGCTATTCTCTGCGCGTTATTAATTATTTCGCTAAGCCAGCGCAGATGTTCACTAGCCAGGGTCTTACCAGTGCCTGAATCAGTTCTTGAGAACCCCTGCTTCTCCTCGCCGCGACCTCCAACGAACGTGAGCTCCTTGGGAAGTATCTTGTTCGTTAAAACTCGCTCAATAAGTCCCGCTCGGCGAACGAGTATCTTCAGAGTTTCTCTGGTGAGGTGCACTAAATGGTCAGCAACGAGAACGTCGAATGGGGACGTGCTCGCATCCGGAACCTCGATAAACAACCAGCCACCGTCACCAAGCCGCTCTCTCGCATTGCGTAAGCTTACGAGTGGGTCAGGCATGTGCTCCAAGGAATGGATCATTGATATGAGGTTGTATGACCCTGGGATGTCCATTTCTTTGCACGTAAACAGAGTGTCGAAATTGGGCAGCCGACGCAGGAGCTGCAAAGCGGCGTCGCTTATTTCGCTGCCATACAGGGTCCAACCAGGTAGAGCACGCGAGAAGTTCGTCAACGCTGACCCGTTGCCGCAGCCCATGTCGAGCAAGCGACCGGATTGAGGCAACTTCAGCGTCTCGACCAGGAAGTCCACCAGGCGGTGCGAGCGAGGCACGTTCGCACCATTTTTTCCATTGAAGATAACTTGTTCAGAACCATCTGATAAATGATAGATTTCGTAACCTTTGTAGATGGCGGATATTTCTTCAAACCAGCTTTGATTAGCAATTTTCTGGATCGCACCACATCGGCCACAAACCGAAAGTTCTCCACCAGCCGGCCAGGGCTTACAGTCAGAGGTAACTCTCGGCAATGAAGAATAGTCGGCCAACCGATCCAATCCCGTGTCGCCGCAAACTTTACACAAATCTTGCGTTTCCGTTTTGCGAATGCTTCCTACGATCTGTTGAGACATTAAAATGAGAGCGGGCAGAAGCGCTAGGGATGTCTCAGGCTGACGCAAGTCTAGCCGGGTTTAGATGGAGTGCCTGTTCGACGACGTGAAGTGGATCCGGCATCGTCCGCTTCAGCACGGCTTCGAGACGAGAAGCATCGAGCGTGGTATTTCGCGGCATGTCACCCGTTGGAATACCTGCCTCTACCGCGCTGACTGGCCGAACCAGACTCAGGCTGTGGCCGGACCGAGAGGCAATATGCCTAGCAACATCGGCGTACGACACGTCACGCGAAGCGGATGCCTGGGAAATACCCTCTACTCTCAGTTTGGCAATAGAGGCTAGCGCCTCTGTCACCAAGAGTAAGGGAATCGGCGCCATCATCATGTCGTAAAACGGCGAGATTATCTGACCTCGTTCAAGTGTGTGCAGCCACTCCTTCAACAAAGTGAGATTAGCAGTCAACACTTTTGTCAGACGAAGCACTGCTATACCATGATTCAACTCTAGAAGCTGCCGTTCAGCTGTCGCCTTCTGTTCACCATAAGGAGTGACCGGACAGGGCGGTGTATTTGTCTGGCGATAAGGTACACTGCCGTCGAATACCGCATTGCTCGAAAGAAAGATAACAAAACAGCCTCGTCCCACGAGATGACGGGCAATTGTTACCGGTGCGGCAACATTGATGCGCGCTGTACCCAGCGGGTCATTGCGGCAGGCAGCAAGCCTCGTTTCGGCTGCACATAGAATTGCGACGTCGCAAGCCGGCAGGCGGTTGAGGCCGTCTAAATCAGCAAAGTCGAGTTGTGAAATGTCTTTTCCGTTTTCGCCACGACGGCTGGTCCCATGAATCTCGGCCCCTCCTTGCCGGAGAAAATCAGCTAGAGCTCTACCAATTTGACTGTCAATACCGACAATAAGCGTCTTCACACAGGCACGCTCCAAGGTCCCGGGATTGATGGTGGGGATGGTAGTTCACCGAGCAGGTACAGAACGCAGTCGGTACTTATAGAGGGCGCAATTTCCCCCAGATCGTCTGGACGTCCAGTCCATGGGCGGCAAGCAGTTCGGCGTGGGTGCCGTAGTTGTGGATGAACGCATCCTGCAATGCAAACGTATCGAGGTGGCACGAGGCCTTGGTGTCCCATGCGATCACTTTGACCTGCGAGCAGAGTCCGCCACGCGGCACCATTTCTTCGATGACCACAACTCGTTTGTGGCTCTTTAACGCGGTCGCGATTCCGGCGGTATCCAACGGCTTCACCGTGTGGACTGACACCAACGAAACGCTCTCCCCTTTTGCTTCAAATTTTTGAGCCAATTCCTTCCCCAGTTTGAGAATGGGACCATAGGCCAGGATACACACGTCTTTTCCTTTTGTGAGGTAGCGAAGCTTGCCGAAGACGAAGGAATCAACGGCTTGCCCGGTGAGATCCGGTTCACCCGCTTTTCCCAGCCGAAGATACACAGGCCCGCGCGTCTGTCCCGCGCACCACAGTGTGGCAGCTCTCGTTTCCACTGGATCGCAAGGAGCAATGACGGTCATATTGGGGATCGCGCTCGCCACCGCGACATCCTCCATGGCATGGTGAGTCCCCCCGAGCGTTGAATAAGTGACTCCACCTCCAATGCCGACAATAGTCACCGGCAAATTTTGATAACACAGATCATCCCTCACGAACTCGAAAGGACGGAACAAGGTAAATGTGGCGATGGTGTAGGCGAACGGCCTCAACCCCCGGAGTGCCATCCCCGCACACATCCCGATCATGACTTGCTCTGCCACTCCTGTGTTGACGAACCGAGCGGGGAACTCGTCACGAAATTTCTGCATGGATCCCGCCGGCGAGATGTCCGCCACCACGACGGCCAATCGCTGATCGAGTTTTGCCGCATCATAAAACGTCTGGGCAAAGGTGTTTCTCATGAACTCACCTCCGTCAGCTCGGCCATCGCTTTTTCGTATTCTTCCTTGGTGGGGGAGCGATAGTGCCAAATGTTAAAATGCTCCATGAACGACACACCCTTACCTTTGACGGTCTTGCCCACAACCATAAAGGGTTGCTTCCCGCGACGGCTCATGACGCCTTGAAAGACAGCCCCCGCATCATGCCCGTTCACTTCTATCGCCTCCCACCCGAAGGCGCGGATCTTTTCCAGCACCGGGTAAAATGCGGGATGCCCCTCGCTCATGCGTGCCAGTCCGC
>Ga0126376_10002218_pt1 | contig 10935 bp, 7 predicted proteins | sample PanSoiMetPlot_15_FD_92760 | JGI IMG/M metagenome (GOLD analysis project Ga0126376, IMG submission 92760) | Tropical forest soil microbial communities from Panama - MetaG Plot_15 | ecosystem: Environmental > Terrestrial > Soil > Tropical forest > Bulk soil | place: Panama | collected 2016-02-17
AGTCGATCCGGCGCAGCACCAAAAATCCGCGGTTGAACCAGGTCGAGAATAAATAGGCGAAATCGGCGTCGATCATCGCAAGGTCGTCCCGACGTGCCAGCGCATCGAGCAACTGGCCGCGCATTTGGACCAGTGTACGCGTCGCTTGGGGAGCCAGATTGAGGCGGCGCAACAGTTCCAGCCGCCGCGGTTCCGTTGCCGCATGAAGCTCGGCAGCGGCAGCATCCGACGGCTTGTTTCGCCATGCCTCCAAGGCGGCCTCGATCCGCGCCTGATCGGTGCCGAACCGGCTTGCCAGGGCCTCAAAAAACGCGATTCGGGGGCCGATGGTGAGATCGTCATAGCGCCCGAGGATCTCGCGGGCGAGCGCAGCCCCTGATGCCTCGCCCCGATTTGAAAGCAGCTCCTCGCACAGATCGGCGAGATTCTCGGTCGTCTCGACGAGGGTGTCGCGGCGCTCGCGAGCGCGATCAATCAGCGAGCGCCCGCGGTCCGCGATCGCCTGCAGCAATTCGCCGAAAAAAGACGTGTTCATCTTACCGCCCCAGTTCATCCACCCATTACGGCCATCGCGAGCCAGGTCGCGATTTGCGGAAATATACATAGTATGACCACGCCAAAAATCATAAGGGCAACGAACGGCATGACCCCCCAGATCACGTCCCGCAGCGTAATGTCGGGGGCGATACTCTTGATGACGAACAGGTTCAGTCCGACCGGGGGATGGATCAGGCCCAATTCCATCACGATCGTCATGATGACGCCGAACCAGATGAGATCGAAATGAGCCGCCCGCAGAGGCGGCAGGATGATCGGAGCGGTCATCAGGATGATCGATACCGGCGGTAGGAAAAATCCCAGCACCACCACCATCAACAGAATATAGGTCAGCAGCACCCAGCGCGAAAGGTCGAGCGACACGATCCACTCCGCGGTCGACTGGCTGATGTGCAGGTAGCTCATGACGTAGGAATAGAGCAGCGACATGCCAATGATGAGCATCAGCATTGTGGATTCGCGCAGCGTCGCCGTCAGGATAGGTGCGAGATCATGGGCCCTCCATACGCCGTAGATCGATGCGATCAGCAGAAGAGCCAGAACAGCGCCAAGTCCGGCAGTCTCGGAGGGGGTTGCGAAGCCACCATAGAGGGCGATCATCACGCCGGTGAGCAGAAAGACGAAGGGCAGAACGCGCGGCAGTAGCTCGAACCGGTCACGCAACGTGAGTTCGTCGGGGCGCAGCAATTCGGACATGACGCCGGAGTGCTTGTGCGCCGCCAAGGCAGCCCGATATTCGAACCGGAACCGCCAGCCCGTATAACCGGCGAACAGAACGACCAGCAACAGGGCCGGACCGATCGCGGCGAGGAACAGTCGGCCGAGCGATTGCTCGGCCGCCACCGCGTAGAGGATCATGGTGATCGACGGCGGCAGCAAAATGCCCAGCGTGCCCCCCGCGGCAATGATTCCGGCCGCGAAGCCGCCCGAATAGCCGCGCTTGCGCATTTCCGGAATGCCGGCCGAGCCGATTGCCGAGCAGGTCGCCGGCGAGGATCCGGCCATGGCGGCGAACAGAGCGCAGGCAAACACATTGGCGATGCCAAGCCCACCCGGAATGCGGTGCAGCCACGCATGAAGCGCGCCATAGAGGTCCTGACCGGCGCGGGACCGGCCGATCGCCGCACCTTTGAGGATGAATAGCGGGATCGACAGCAGGGTGATCGATGCCATCTCCTCATAGACGTTCTGGGTGATGGTATCGACCGAAGCCGCCGGCATAAAGATGATCATGAACACGGTCGCGACCGCCCCGAGCGCGAACGCGATGGGCATGCCGGCGAACATTGCGAATAGCGTGGCGGCGCCGTAGAGGAGCCCGATGGCGGCGGTCGTCATTCAGGCGACCTTCGCGGCCCGAGGGCCACAAGAATTTGCATTAGGATCTGTACGGCGAGGAGCGTCATGCCGGTCGTCATGAGCGAATAGGGGATCCACAGCGGCGGCCCCCACGTGGACTCCGAGTGATAGTTCTCAGTCCAGGCCTCGGCGAGCAGCAGCCAGGACTTCCAGGCAAAAAAGGCGCAGAACACGAAACTCGCGGCATCGACCATGAGCTGGCGCAGCCGATTCACCCGGGCGGGCAGCAGGCCGACGATCGCCTCGATCGCCACGTGCCCGCGCCGCTCCTGGATGGACGCCGACGACATGAAAACGGCGCCGACGATCAGGAACACCGACAACTCGTCCTGCCAATCGGTCGAGAGGTGCAGGAAATATCGGCTCGCGACGCTATAGGTGAGTACAATCGAGGCAATGACGAGGGCGATCGACGACAATAGGACGATCACGTGATTGACCAGTGCGAGCGCATGCCCCACCGGCCCGCCCGCGACTACCTTTGGCGCCGGCGGGGTCTCGACTGCGTCAAGCGTATGAACCATCGACGGGGATCACTCGTACGGGGGCAACGGCGCGTGACACGACGTCTTACCACAAGCTGTCGCGCGTGCCCACCGGCGGCGGCGCGGTGGGCATGCCGCGCTTGTCGCCGGCGGGCCGGAACCGGCGGCCTTACCCACCCTACAATTCGCTAGCTGTTCATGCAGGTGCTCTACGACACCCGGACCTCCTCGGCCAGCTTCAGCAACTCGGCCGAAAGGGCGGTCTTCTGGGCGTAGTCCTTCCAGGCTGTGTTGCGCGCGATGGCGCGCCATTTGTCGACAGTCGCCTCGTCGAGATCGGCCACCTTGGCGCCCTTCTTGGCGTAGACGTCCGCGACCTTCTGGTCGTCGGCCTTCGCTTCTTTGGTGCCGAACTGCTCAAGCTCGGCGCTGAGCGCCATGATGGTATCGCGCTGCGCCTTCGGCATGGCGTCGAAGATCTGCTTCGACATGATCAACGGCTCAAGCATGAACCAGTAGGACTTGCCGCGTCCGGTGGTCAGGCTCTTGGCCACCTCCTCAAGACGGAACGAGATCAGGCTGGTGGAGGAGGTGATGCAGGCATCGCAGGCGCCGGTCTGCATCGCCGCGTAAAGCTCGTTCGACGGCGTCGCCAGCGTGGTGGCGCCCGCGGCTTGCAGCATCATGTCCATCTCGCGGCTGCCGCCGCGGATTTTCAATCCCTTGGCGTCCGGCGGATTGACGATTGGGGCATTGCGGCTCGCGACCCCGCCCGCCTGCCAGATCCAGCACAGGATGATGACTCCCTTCTCTGCCAGGAAGGCACTGAACTTCTGCCCCACGGCGGAGTTCTTCCAGGCCGCCCCGAGGTCATACGAGCTCACCAGGCCGGGCATCAGTCCGATGTTCAACTCCGAATATTCACCGCCCGCATAGGAGATCGGATAAAGGCTCACGTCGAGCGCACCTTTCCGCACCGCAGAAAATTGCGCCACGGTCTTCATCAGCGAGGAATTGGGATAGACCTGGGCAGTCACGGCGCCATTGGTGCGCTTTTCCAATTCTGCGGCGAATTTGCGGCACAGGCGGTCACGGAAATCACCTTCGTCAATGGTGCCGCCCGGGAATTGATGCGAGATCTTGAGCGTCTGAGCCGCCGCAAGCGAACCCATGCGCGCTGATCCGAGGAGGGCGGGCGCGGCCAGCGCTCCCGACAACACGCGGCGTCGCGATATGGTCATGGCATTCCTCCGTTTCCGTTCCCATTAGGATTTCGATATCAAGAGCAGCTTAGCGCGAAAGTCAGAAAATACGCTACCCTGGACATCGACCCGAGGCCGCGTCATAGCAGATCAGCGCTCATTCGCCGCAGCGCAATGAACCTCAGCGCGAAGGGAGGCAAGACGTGACCGCGACCGACGCCACCGCGACTTCGATCGAGGTGCTCAGCACTCTCGCGCTGCGCGGAGTGCTCCTCGAGATTGCGAACGAACTCCGCGCGCTGAGCGGACTCTCGTTCACGGCGACCTACAAGTCGACCAATATGGCCCTCAATCTGATTGCAAAGGGCGCGAGCGCCGATGTGACCATCCTCACCCACGAGGCCATCGACCGACTGGTACGCGACGGTATCATAGTGGACGGTAGCACCGCGGAAGTTGCCCAATCAGGCGTCGGAATCGCGGTGCGGGCTGGGGCGCTGAAACCCGATATCAGTACGGTCGCGGCGCTGCGGTCCGCGCTCCTGGAAACGAAGTCGATTGCCTTCACGCGTCTCGGCGCCAGCGGCGTTCACTTCGCACAGGTGATCGACCGGCTCGGTATCGCGGATGAAGTGCGCCGCAAGGCCCATATCGGCGACGGCTATGCGGGCGAAGTGGTCGCGCGCGGCGAAGCCGAGATGGCGGTGCAGCAGATCAGCGAATTGATGCCGGTCGCCGGCATCGACATCGTCGGTCCTCTCCCGGAGGAGGTGCAGAAGATATCGGTGTTCGCTGCGGGCGTGCTGCGTGCGGCGCGCAATCCGGGCGGAGCCGAGAAGCTGATCGCCCACCTGACCGAACCCCGGCTGGCGCCCCTGCTGATCCGCAAGGGGCTCGAGCCGGTCGGGTCCGCCGGGTAGGGAGAGGGCCACCTCCCTTGACATCCACCTCCTTGACATGGCCCTTCGGGCCCGAAGTCTACCCACGGTAATCGCCTTTGGCCTCGGTCCTTACTTCTCCCTGCTTGCGCGGACAGGTAGCAGCCTTACCGCACCGAATGCGATTGCTAGGAACTCTTCCCAGGCTTCAGCACAACCTCTCGGCTGTGCCCCGACCTGGGGCTAAAATCCGGAGCATCCTCCATGCGCATTGACGCATACACGCACTTTATCCCGAAGAAATTCTTCGAAGCGGTCGAAAAAATTCCCGGGGCCGGCACGGATATCGGCAAACGCATGCGCGGCGTCCCATGCCTGCTTGACCTAGACGAGCGCCGTCGTATCGTCTCCCTGTTTCCCGACTACGCGCAAATCCTATCCTACCCGATGCCCCCGCTTGAGAGCTTCGCCAGCGGCGATCAACTCGACGACCTGTGCCGCATGATCAACGACGGCTTCGCCGAAATTGTAGGTCAGCACTCCGACCAGTTCCCCGGCTTCGTCGCGCAGGTGTCGCTCGCCTCTCCGGCCGGCGCCGTTACGGAGGCACAGCGCGCGATCCGCGATCTCGGCGCCTGCGGCGTGCAGATCTTCACCAACGTTAACGGTACGCCGATCGATGGTCCGCAATACGAGGACTTCTGGTCGGCCATGGTCGCACTCGACAAGCCGATCTGGATGCACCCGGCGCGCAGTGTCGACCGCCCCGACTACGTGGACGAGAAGAAATCGCTCTATGAAATCTGGTGGACATTCGGCTGGTCCTACGAGACCGCGACCGCGATGGCGCGGCTCGTATTCTCGAAAATCATCGATCGCCACCCCGACCTGAAGATCATCGTCCATCACTTCGGCGGCATCGTGCCGATGCTCGAAGGCCGCATCGGCCCCGGCTGGGACCAGCTCGGCGCCCGCACCTCCGACGAAGACTATGTCAGCCTGCGCAAGAGCTTGAAGAAACGCCCGCTCGACTACTTCAAGCAGAACTTCTACGCCGACACCGCCGTATTCGGCGCCGACGCCGCAACGGTGTGCGGGCTGGCGTTCTACCCGACCGAGAAGGTGCTGTTCGCCTCCGACTGCCCGTTCGATCCCGAGAAGGGCACCGGGTATATCCGCGAGACGCTGCGCATACTGGTTTCGCTCGATCTGGCGAAGGATGTGCAGGAGCAGATTTTCCACGGGAATTTGGAGAAAATTACCGGGAAGAGGTTTGTGAAGTAGGCACACACGGGTGTGCGCAGGATGGTTTGAGCGCAGCAAACCCGACGCCCGTCATTCCCCGTGTCGGGGTCGCTGAATGGGTTCGCTGCCGGTCAAGCCATCCTACTGTTTCCAAGCCCGTATCGAACCGCAAGTTCAAAACCCATCCTAAGCACCATTACGGCCGCACTCGCCATCCAAAGCCAATAGCCAAGGCCGTGGCTCACTAGCTTTCATCCCGCAGGCACTTCATTTAGCGTTGAAAACGACAGGATCAGCGCCCGACGCTGACCAAAAGGCAAGGGTGACTCGGCCACCTAATAGGAACACCGAGGAAAGCGCAATAATTGGATCTACAAGCCAGGAGCCTATGGCCAGGCCACAGATAATGAGCAGGGTAGTCACCAAAATGAGGCCAATAACGCAGAAATTTCGCGCCATCTATCGCGGATTTATCTATCCACTGCGTGAATTTTTCGACGATGGCTTTAATGAGCACATATTTGATCAACAAAGGGGGCGCCGGCAATAATGCCGGTGCGGCAAGATATGCGTCTTTAGTGAGGCAGACGACAAGCTGGTGCAGCTCGCAGCAACGACAAAGTATCTGAAAAGCACCGCAGTGAAGACGTCAATGCGGCTCAGGCACAAGTTCATTGTTATCCACCGAAGTCACATATTGAAACTTTGGCGTAATCGAACCTACGTTTTCTGTCTTCGTCGATACGAACGCATTATGCTAATAACCTGCGGTGCAGCTTAATGCGGCGGGGCCTAGGCGATTTTCGCTTTGTTACCAGAGCCGCAGGAACGAACGAACGCGAGAGAACCGTGCAGTTTTCAATTCCAACGCTTCGTATCATGCTCTAGCGTCGCGCCATGGATGCCACTCCGTCCCGCGCTCCCGCTGATTTCGTCCCCGCGTCACTGCCGGGCGACGATCAGCGCATCACGCCCTTGATGGAGCAGTACGCCGAGATCAAGGCCGCCAACCCCGGCTGCCTCCTGTTCTACCGGATGGGCGATTTCTATGAATTGTTCTTCGACGACGCCGAAACCGCGAGCCGCGCGCTCGGCATCGTGCTGACCAAGCGGGGCAAGCATCGCGGCCAGGATATTCCGATGTGCGGGGTGCCGGTGCACCGCGCCGACGAGTATCTCCATCGCTTGATCGCGCAGGGCTTTCGGGTGGCGGTGTGCGAGCAGACCGAGGATCCGGCGGAGGCCAAGAAACGCGGCGCCAAGAGCGTGGTTCAGCGCAACGTCATCCGCCTGATCACGGCCGGAACCTTGACGGAGGATTCTCTTCTCGACGCCAAGCGCAACAACTATCTCGTCGCCGTCGCGCGCGCGAAACGCTCAATGGACGACGCAGACAGCGCCTTCGCGCTCGCCTATCTCGACATGTCGACCGGTGAATTCCGCATTTCGACGTGCGACCGCAGCGGCCTGCCGGCCGAGATGGCCCGGCTCGAACCCGGCGAGACCATCGTGTCGGACACGCTCTACGAGGACACTGAGCTCAAGCCGCTCTGGGGTTTGCTGCCCGCTGTGACACCGGTCGCCCGCGACGTGTTCGACGGGGCCAGCGCCGAGCGCCGGCTCGCGGCCTATTTCGCGGTTGCCACCGTGGAGGTTTTCGGCGCGTTGTCGCGGCTCGAACTCACCGCTGCCGCCGCCTGCGTCACCTACGTAGAACGCACGCAGCTCGGCAAGCGGCCGCCGCTGTCGCCGCCGGTGCGCGAAGCCACGAGCGCAACGCTTGCCATCGACGCAGCCACGCGCGCGAACCTTGAGCTGATGCGCACCCAGGACGGCGCGCGCGGCGGCTCACTCATCGCCGCGATCGACCGTACCGTCACCGTCGCGGGTGCGCGCATGCTGGCGCAGCGGCTCGCGGCACCGCTTACCGACCCGGTTGCAATCGGCCGTCGCCTTGATGCGGTCGGGCTGTTCGTGAGCGAGGTCGATTCGCGCGCCGACGTTCGCGCCCGCCTCGCGGCGGCGCCCGATCTTGCCCGCGCGCTGGCGCGGCTGGTGGTGGGGCGCGGCGGACCGCGCGATCTCGCGGCAATCCGCGACGGCCTGCACGCCGCTGCCGAGCTGGCGGAACGGCTGGCGGCGGCGCCGCAGGTCGCCGAGGTCGCCGACGCCACCCTCTCATTGCGGCGGCCCGATCCGGCGATTGCGGCCGAGTTGTCCGCCGCGCTCGGTGCCGACTTGCCGGCGTTTCGGCGCGATGGCGGCTTTATCGGCACGCACTATCATGAGTCTCTCGACGAGACCCGGGCATTGCGCGACGAATCGCGGCGCGTGATCGCTGCATTGCAGGCGCGCTACGCCGACGAGACTCAGATCCGGACGCTGAAAATCCGGCACAACAACGTGCTAGGCTATTTTGTCGAGGTCACGGCTCAGCACGGCGACAAGCTGACGGGCGTGCCCTGGAACGCGACGTTCATTCACCGGCAGACCCTCGCCGGCCAAGTCCGCTTCACCACTGCCGAGCTTGGCAATCTTGAAGCCAAGATCGCGAGCGCAGCAGACCGGGCGCTCGGCATGGAGCTTGAAATCTTTGATCACCTTGCTGCCCAGGTGATAACAGCCGCGGACGACATCAAGGCGTCGGCCGCGGCGCTCGCCGCTATTGACGTGGCGGCCGCGCTGGCGACGCTTGCGGTCGAGCGTGGCTATGTGCGGCCCGAAGTCGACGCCAGCCGCGACTTCGTCATCACAGGCGGACGTCATCCGGTGGTGGAACAGGCGCTCGCGCGCGACGGCGGGCCCTTCGTGGCGAACGATTGCGACCTGTCGCCACCACCCCCTTTTTACCCTCCCCCGGCCCCCGTCCTCCCCTCGTCCGCCCGCGGCGGAGGGTTAGGGAGGGGGACGGAGGGGGCCGGGCGCATCTATCTCGTCACCGGCCCCAACATGGCGGGCAAATCGACCTACCTGCGGCAGAATGCGCTGATCGCTGTCCTCGCCCAGATGGGGAGCTTCGTGCCAGCGAAGCAGGCGCGCATCGGCGTCGTCGACCGCCTGTTCTCGCGCGTCGGGGCCGCCGACGATCTTGCTCGCGGGCGCTCGACCTTCATGGTGGAAATGGTCGAGACCGCCGCGATCCTCAATCAGGCTGGCGAGCGCTCCCTTGTCATCCTCGACGAGATCGGACGCGGGACGGCGACTTTCGACGGGTTGTCGATTGCCTGGGCGGCGATCGAGCACCTGCATGAGGTCAATCGCTGCCGCGGGCTGTTTGCGACGCATTTTCACGAGCTGACGGCGCTTGCTGCCACGCTCAAACGGCTGTTCAACGCCACCGTGCGCGTGAAGGAATGGCACGGCGACGTGGTGTTCCTGCACGAGGTGGTGCCGGGCGCGGCCGACCGCTCCTACGGCATCCAGGTCGCCAAGCTCGCCGGCCTTCCGGCTGCGGTGATCGAGCGGGCGAAGCATGTCCTGGCCGAGCTTGAAGCCGAGGATCGCACGTCGCCATCACATCGTCTCGTCGACGATCTGCCACTGTTTTCCGCCGTGGCAAGGCCCGCGTCGACACCCGCCAACGCGGCCGCCGATGCGGTGGTGAAGGCGCTCGCAGACTTGCATCCCGACGAGATGTCGCCGCGCGAGGCCCTGGAGGCGCTCTACGCCCTCAAGCTGTTGACCGCGAAACCCGCGTAGGAGCGTTCAGTAGAGCGGGTTAGCCGAAGGTGTAACCCGTCGCCCTTGCGCAGATGGCGGATTACGCTTCGCTTATCCGTCCTACCCTTCGGCCCGCCTTGAGTTCCCACTGCGTCCTGTTCTCGATTTTTTCATGGATGGCTGAGCACGAACGTTTTGGACGTGGTAGAAGCAGCCGCCTCTATGACACTGTGCCGAGACACAATGCTTACGGAATCGAAAATTCTCACCTACGCGTCGCCGCGCGATCCGTGGTGGAAGCGCTGGGCGATGCACGCCGTCGAGGATCTTTCCGGCCGACGCCGATTGCTGCCGATCTACCGCGCCTGGCGGACGGAGGTTGCCGGCAAGAGCCCGCGCATGATGACCGAACTCATCGAGATGGTCGGGACCAACCTTGACATCAACGCGGGCTACGCCGTGGCGGGTACGTGGCCTGTGACGGTTCCCGCGGACACTCCGCTCGTGATGGTGGCCAATCACCCGTTCGGCATTGGCGACGGTATCGCCATATTGGCGCTGGCCGAACAGCTCGGGCGGCCCTATCGCATTCTCATCCACAGTGACTTCCTGAAGGTTCCTGAAATCCGCGAGGTCGCGCTTCCGATCGACTTCTCCGAGCGTCGGGAAGCGATCAGGACGAACCTTGAATCCCGCAATGCGGCGCGGCACCTGTTGCGCGAAGGGGTCACGATCGTGGTGTTCCCGGCGGGCGGGGTGGCAACCGCGGAACACCCCAGGGGCAGGGCCGAGGAACTGCCGTGGAAGACTTTCACCGCCCGGTTGATCCAGCAGGCGCAGGCTTCCGTGCTCCCAGTCTACTTCGAGGGGCAGAACAGCCCGCTCTTTCATTTTGTGAGCCGTTACAGCCTGACGATCCGGCTGGCGCTGCTGGTTTCCGAATTGCGAAATTTTGTTGGCGCGACCATCCCGGTGCACGTGGGAGCAGTGGTGCCGTTCGCTGACCTTGCCTGCAAGGCCGACCGGCAAGCGCTTACCTTGGAGCTCTATGCGCGCGTGCATCAGCTTGCCCCGGGGTCACGGCATCTGCCGCTTGACGAATTGCGGCCGCGGGCTCCCGGTGCACGACGCCGCTACCCCTGGGATTCGCCGAGAACCGCGGCTTCACAATGAGTTACGAGCCGCCGTTCGTCCCTCCGCCCCTCATCAGTCCCGGTTTCATACGGCCCCTCCGAGCCTACCTGAAAAACCGAGTCGTTCGATGGCCGAGCGCGTTCCAAGCGGCTGGCAGGAGCTACGTCATTCCCAATTGGCTGCCGGCGAGCCAGTCAGGAGTTGGTGGAGCAATTTCAAGCTGAAAGCACCGTTGCGGCTCCCTACATATCGTTGGCCAAATTGCGGGTATCTGGAATGTATCCGCATGGGTTTGCGCCATTATGGCGAGAGGCGGCTCAATGAAAGGCTGCGCTCCATCGTTTTGGGTGCCGAGAACGCCGACCATCGCGCTCATCTTTTCCGGCGCTGCCGAATTACGTAATCGATCCAATC
>Ga0126376_10002219_pt1 | contig 10934 bp, 11 predicted proteins | sample PanSoiMetPlot_15_FD_92760 | JGI IMG/M metagenome (GOLD analysis project Ga0126376, IMG submission 92760) | Tropical forest soil microbial communities from Panama - MetaG Plot_15 | ecosystem: Environmental > Terrestrial > Soil > Tropical forest > Bulk soil | place: Panama | collected 2016-02-17
GTATTATCGGCGCTCAGGGTATTGTGGGCGTGGGTACCATCATCCGCACGTGCATATGATCGTCCCGGGTGGAGGGCTCTCGCTCGACGGCGCGCGATGGGTCGCCTCGCGCTCCAACTTCCTCGTGCATGTCAACGTGCTGGCACGCCTGTCCCGGGGCGAGATGCGGAGATGACCTCGTGCTCGTTGCTGACCGCCTTGATCTCGATCAAGCGTGAACGTGAGGTCAGCACATCGACCACTGGATAGACATTGGCGCGGATGCGCTCACGCGACAGGTGAACGACCGTATCGACTGCGGCCAAGGCTCCCATGTGACCTTGCGACCAGGGCCGGTTCCTCGGCGCGGAAGAAGAAGGTTTGCACGGGGCCGACCGTCCGTTCGCTACCTGCCTCCTTTTTCAACTCCTCGGCAAACGACCAATCCGGAGCCAAGTTCGGCGCTAGCGGCACCAGCGAGAACAAGGAGATTCCTTTGCAGACGAACCTGGCAAAGCAAGCCCGCGTTCTCCCGGGAGACCATGGGCTCCAGACCAACTGGTCGCATGCGCTGCGGTTGCGTGCTATCGAAGGCGACCGCCAAGACTGATAGGGTCGATCGTACATGTTGCAGGATACTGGAGGCAAAGCCGTTCGCTACGCCCTCTCGGCTGGACCGCTTGCGCCTTGGGCCATTTCGGGCGCTCTCGCCATTGCGCTGGGCATTGCCTATTTCCTGGCGGCGCGGATGAGCCTTGCGCTGCTCCTGGAACCGGATGGCGTCGCCGTCTTCTGGCCGGCTGCGGGCATTGCGGCCGGTGCGGCAATCAGTGTCGGGTCCGCCGCGTGGTTGCCGGTCATCGTCGGGACGATGGCCGCAACCATCGCGGCCAATCTCCTGGGCGATCGCAACATCTGGAGTTCGATCGTTTTCGCCATATGTAACGCCGGCGAAGCCTTGCTCGTCGCGAGCCTGATCAGGCGATTCTTTGGTTCGTCATTCAGCCTGGACCGGCTGCGCAACGTCCTTGGATTCTTTGCAGCATCGATCATAGGGCCAGCCCTCTCTGGGATCGGCGGTACGTTGGGCTACGCACTGTTTCACAGTTCGACTGCATCCGCACTGACAATTTGGCAGCACTGGTTCGCGTCTGACGCGATCGGCATAGTTACGGTCGCTCCGCTGTTGATCGGCCTGGGTTCAACAGTGCGCGAGCCTCCACCGCCGAGGGAAATCCCTGAAGGCGTTTTGGCGCTCGTCACGATTGGTGCCTTGAGTGCACTCTTTGTCTACTTGCCGAGCGAGCCTTGGGCCGACGAGTTGCGCATTGCTCTGGTATTACCGATGTTTTTGTGGGTTGCCGCCCGCTGTAGACCACCCTTCACGGCGGCTGCCACATCCATCGTTTCATTTGCGATCGTTTGGGCCGCAACGTTCGGCCTCGGTATGTTCCGCACTCAGACCCTTTCGATTATCGACCGCGTGCTATCGGCTCAGGTCGATATCCTGATGTTCTCTCTCTGCGGATTGATTCTCGCAGCACTTTTTGCCGAACGACGACAGCATGAGGCCAGGCTCGAAGAGAGCGAGGCACGGTTGCAGAACGCGCTGAGGGCGGCGGAGCAGGCCGATCGTGCCAAATCCAGCTTCCTTGCCGCCGCGAGCCATGACCTGCGTCAGCCGCTGCAAACCTTGGAGTTCCTGCAGGGTACGCTCGAGCGGCACACCCGGAATAGCGAGGCGCGCTCCGCACTTGCCGGAATGGGGCGCTCATTGAAGACGATGCGCGACATGTTGAACGCCTTGCTCGACATTGATCGGCTTGAAAAGGGAACGCTTCGTGCCTCGATGACGGACTTCGAAGTCAACGACGTATTTGATTCCGTCGCAGCAGATTTTACCGGGCCCATCAAGGAAAAAGGCTTGAAGTGGCGGTTGGTTCGATCTGGGCTTACGGTCCATAGTGACAGGCGCATGCTCGAAGAGGTGATCCGGAATCTGCTCTCAAATGCAGTCCGCTATACCGACCACGGCAAGATCTTGCTGGGCTGCCGCCGCGCCGGTGACAAGGCCCGCATTCAAGTCTGGGACAGCGGCGTCGGGATCATGGGCGATCAGCTTCCTCGTATATTTGATGAATATTATCAGGCTGAACGAGGCGCGCGGCCGGGTGGCTTCGGGCTCGGCCTCGCAATCGTTCAGCGATTGGGGAAAATGCTGGATCATCCGATTGATGTGCATTCCACCCCTGGCAAGGGCTCGATCTTCTCCATCCAAGTTCCGTTGGGGCGCGAAGCAAGAGCGCCACGCCAGTCCAAAACGGCGCCGGACCAAATCGCGGCTGCGTTGCCCGGAACGATCCTTCTTATCGAAGACGAACATTTTGTGCGCAGGGCGCTCGGAATGTTGTTTCGTTCGGTGGGAATCAGGTGCGTTTCTGTTGCCACCGGAAATGAGGCGCTGACTCTGGTCACAGAAAAGGGCATGCGACCCGATCTGGTGGTGTCGGATTACAATCTTCCGGGAATGAATGGCGTCGAGACCATTCAAGCCTTGCGCGCGGCTATTGCCTGGAAAATCCCGGCCATTGTATTGACTGGCGACATCAGATCCCATGCGGTTGAGGCCATTGCCCAGCACGACGTCGGCGTTTTGGTCAAGCCGACAGATGCAGCTGAACTGCTGCAGCTCATTAGGCGACTTCATGCCCATTGAAAGACCTCTCCCGCGGCACCGGTACAAATGAACCACGAGGGAACTTCGTTTCAGAAGTGTCGTGCCAGATGCTGGAGCGACCCCAGCACGCCGCCCACATCGGCAACGCGGGCAGAATGTTCTCGAGTGGGACGTGACAATCATGCGACAATTCCAAATTGCTCCAGCGTACATGCAGTCGCACCCGTTCACGCGGGATATCCTCTATTGCCCGGTTGATGACGGCACCGACCTGCTCGACGAACCCGACGAACGCGGCAACGTCTTGTCCTTGAAAGTGAAGTGGCGCTCAAGTGCGAGATCGGGAGCCAGATCAACACGGTTATCAAAGACGGTCACGTCTTCGACGTCAGCAAGCTGAAATCACAACAAGTTCGTAAATTCCCATCACGATGTTTCACGAGCGAAACGCCGAACGCCTATTCGTACCGCAAATCACCGTGCCGCACCGGCGTATAGATGGCGCACGCGCAGTGATCCGTCCTGGCTCCGGGTCATTCGCGTCGAAGCCCTTAGGCGATCTTCGATGATCAACGGTCAGCTCCCGCGGCACAAGGAAAACCATTTGTCTATAAACGGTGCTGGTTGATCTACGAAGCCGCCTTTGAATTGCAATGGGAAAATTGTGCACATCTTTGGTGAAGACATCGATCCAGAGCGCTAATCGCAGTCGCGGCGAAAGATTCGTTGCGCTTCTTTAAGTTTTTATTGGTAGGAGGGGGATATGTCAGCGAATCCCGACCAGCTGTCATGATTGTATGGGATTGTCCAGGGCGTCAAAGGAGGTGTCCATGCCGACTGCCGACGATATCCGGTGGTTCAAGGAGTAGTTTCACGAAGAAATTGAGGCGGCTACGGCGGGCACGCTGTTCGACCTGGACATGTTGACGGCCGTTGCATGCCAGGAGACGGGTGAAATTTGGCCAGTTCTCCGCAAGGACCGAAATCTCAGCAAAGCGCAAATCGTGGCGCTCTGCGTCGGCGATACGCTTGATGAAGACAAGGGTCGCAGAGCCTTCCCCAGGAACAAGGCAGCACTTGTCGCTGCGCCCAACGGACAAGCGATGTTCGATATTGCCCATCAGGCGCTGGTCGACGTGGCAGTCCACATCCCCAGCTATAGAGCCGCGGCCAGGAATGCGAACAAATTCGTTCACGGTTACGGCGTTTGCCAATTCGATCTGCAGTTCTTTAAGAACGAGCCCGAATATTTCTTGGAGAAACGCTACGAGAAGTTGGAGGCAACCCTCAGTAAGGCGATCGGGGAGTTGAAGGAAGCGCTGAAAAGGATCGGGTTCGACGGTAAGCGGTCGCTCAGCGACATGGAGATGGCATGCGTGGCGATTGCCTACAACACCGGTGGATTTAAGCCGAGCAAGGGCCTGAAACAGGGATTTTTCGATGGCACTCTCTTCTACGGCGAGGCGATCTTCCGCTTCATCCGCCTCGCACGGACCGTCGCGGTGCCAGGCGCCAGGCCAGCGATCCCTCCGCCTGGCCCCGGCAACGCGATCGTACCGCTACCGACCCCCGTCGAGGCGACCGGGCGCGCCTTCCGCGTCGATACGCAATTGAGCCCACTCCGCCTCAGGAGCGAGCCCAAGATCAGCAACCCCTCGGGCGAGAACGTAATCGCAATCCTACCGGACGGGCACCCGGTCCGAGCCCTGACCGGATCGGGGGTGAACGGCTTCCGTGAGGTCGAGACCAGCCTATTTGGCGCGAATCTGAGGGGCTTCGCATCGGAGGAATTCCTCAAGTCGGCGGCGCGCGGAACCGAGATCCCGATCGTCACCCCGTCCGAAACGCCGCCGCGGACTGGAATCGTTGCCGTGACCATGCCGCGGAAGGCGGGCACCGTGACCAGGCGAAAGGACATCGCCGATGCACACTCGCTGAACGAGCCAGACCAGCCAGGCCGCCTCGGTACGACGCCAGCGGCGCTCGTCGCCGAACTTGGAGAAATCATCGCTTGGCTGGCCGTCGACAAGCCGGTCCACAAGCGCTACCAGCCGCGCGGCGGGTTGACCTTCTGCAACATCTATACCCACGATTATTGCCACCTTGCCGGCGTCTACCTGCCGCGGGTATGGTGGACCCAGGCCGCCATTAGGGACCTTGCACAGGGCAAGACCGTCGAGCCGCTCATCGAAAGCACGATCACCGAAATGCGGGCGAACGATATTTTCCGCTGGCTACGAGATTTCGGCAAGGATTTCGGATGGCGTCAAACGGGCACGCTCACCAAGCTGCAGGAGGGGGCCAATCAGGGAGCCCTCGGACTCGTCATCGCTCGGCGGAAGGAGGATGGCAGATCGGGGCATATGGTAATGGTGGTGCCTGAGATCGGCGACAAACGCGCGCGCCGCAACGTCGTCGGCGAGGTGATCGCGCCGCTGCAAAGCCAAGCGGGGTCTGTCAACTTCCGCTTCGGCACTGGCAAGCTCAACTGGTGGAATGACGACCGTTTTGCTGAGAGCGCCTTCTGGATTCACAACTAGCAGCCGCTTTTTTCATAGGTGCGTGATTCAAGGTAGGGATGATTCCCGGAGCGAGAGAAGTTCGGTTCACGCCGAAGATGCGCAAGGTGCTTGAGGCGCGTTGATGCGGTGGTCTTCCAGCCGCGGCGGAAGCAATTGGGGGATGAGCGGCCAACCGCCCGTCGCGTCTGACAGTACGCGAGCGGCGTACCCATGACGTTTTTCCTTCTCCGGGTGCGCTGGCGCGATGGGACTTTTTCTCGCGCCTGTGTGAGTCAAATCACAATGGGACGTACAAATGTCTGTAATTCTATGCGTTAGATGACAGGGTTTGCGCTGATGCAGTCGGAGAATGATGCGAGCGTCGGAGGGGACGGGCATGATGCCTGATAAGGCTCCCACTGCGACTGAATCGGCTTTGACCAACGACGCTCTGGCGAAGAGAGGTGGTCAAAGCAGGCTTCAGGTCGAGGTGAGATGAACGGAACTGCGCTGTTCAATGGTCCGTCAAGTTTTGGAATTCCTGCGCTTTGCAACTCCCGTTAACGTGTAATGATTTTGTCGGCGGGGAGATACAGAAATGACCGAGGATGCGCCCACACTGGACGACGATGCGTCGGCAGGGACCGAGGAGGGGGTCGCGCTGTCGCTATCGGGTGGCGGCTATCGCGCGATGCTGTTTCACGTCGGCGCGCTCTATCGGCTCAACGAAATCGGATTGCTCGGCAAGCTTACCCGAATTTCAAGCGTGTCTGGAGGGTCGATCACCGCCGGGCTGCTGGGCATGCTCTGGAATCAGTTGCAATTTCAAAACGGCAAGACCGCCAGATTCGATCAGTTTGTCGGCGGCATGCGCGCAATGGCGAATACCTCTGTCGACGCCGGCGCCGTTATCGGTGGCATCCTGCTGCCGGGCTCGATTGCAGATCGGGTCGCCAAGGCCTACGATGATGTGCTGTTTAAAGGAGCCAAGCTCGGCGATCTGCCCGACGACACTGGCAAGAAGGCGCCCCGCTTCGTCATCAACGCGACGAACATCCAGTCTGCGGCGCTATGGCGTTTCTCCCGGCCGTATATGGGCGACTATCTGGTGGGGCTCGTCGATCAGCCAGATGTGAAGCTCTGCACGGCCGTCGCCGCCTCCTCGGCCTTCCCGCCGATCCTGTCCCCGATGACGCTGCCGATCAACCAAAAGGTCCGCGCAGTGAAAGGCACCGCGCTTAACCGCCCGCCATATACCACTCAAGCCGTGCTCAGCGACGGCGGTGTATACGACAATCTCGGGTTGGAAACCGTCAAGCGCTTCGCGACCTTGCTCGTGAGCGACGCTGGCCAGAAGATCATGCCGGAGGAAGAGCCGCACCACGACTGGGCGCGCCATTCCCTGCGGATCCTCGATACCATCGACAATCAGGTCCGGAGCTTGCGCAAGCGGAACCTCATCGAATCCTACGTTCGGGGCGATCACAACGGCACCTATTGGGGCATTCGGACCGATTTTGCGAGCTATGGGCTCGCGCATGATCCGCTACAGTGCAAGAGCAGAAATCCCGAACCGCTCGCCGATATCCCGACGCGCTTGGAGAAAATGCCGCCGGACGTTCAGAATCGCCTCATGAATTGGGGATACGCCATCTGCGACGCCGCGCTGCGCGCCCATATCGACGTCAACCTGCAGGAAAAACTCGGAATTCAAATCACCGACCCGGTCAAATTTCCGTTTCCGAACGAATACTGAAAGCGCCCTTCGAGGCGCCCATCACCTGAGCCGCAAGCCGCATGCGCACGGTCGCGATGCTCGATTAATGCATGCGAAATAAATCCGCCTTGTCGAGGATCACCGGCATGAGGCCGCAGCGCATCGGCACAAGTTCAGTGGCCGCGGGCTCAGCTCCGGGCATTAAGCCAAGAAATAATCTCAGGCCATAGTCGAGCGAACGCGTGCCGCCCGACCAGGATCGCGAGATGCTGCAAGCAGACTCCGACTTCGCCCGGATATTCGATGATCCGAACATCCTCAGCGGGCATCGCATCGATGAAAGGCTTGACCGACGCCATGGGGGCGATCTCGTCGGCTGCGTTTACAACCGCAAGCACGGGAACAGACAGACTGAATGGCCCAACCAGCGTTCCAATGACTTTCAAGCTTCCTCGATAGAGACGGTTCTCCCGGTAGAGCCATTCAAGGATCTGGTGCACCAACTTGCCTGGAAGCGGCACCTCGTCGAGAGCCCAGCGCTCGACCCGGGCGTGGATATCCAGCGCCGCGTGGTCGCTGATGCTCAGCGCGGCATCGATCAGCCGCGACCATAAGAACGTACCCGGAGAAGCGAGCGCGCTCATGTGCGAGAGGAGCGATCCGGGAAAGGGCTCGGTTTCGAATAGTGTCGATGGAACCAGCGAGACGAGAGTATCCCGGAAGTCGCTTGTCTGCGGCTCAAAACAGAGAGGCGCTCCGAGGAGCACGAGTCCGTGAATGCTGCGAGGTGCCAAGGCAGCAAATATGGCTGCAAGCGTGCCACCGAGCGAATGACCGACGAGCAAGGGCTTGATACCCCGGGAGTCCGATGTGATGTGTGCAACGCATTTGGAGATAGCGTCTACATAGTCATCCAGCCCGTTGTTTCCGATGCTGCGCGAGGCCGGTATCCACTCGAGCAGGTAGACGTGCAAGCGTGCTCGCAAGCAGTGGCGGACCGCACTCACTGCCGGAGAGAGATCCCAGATGTAGGGCCGTTTGATGGGCGCCGCGACAATAAGCAAGCACGGTGAGGTTATCTGATCGGCATAGTCGCGGAGATGCCAATGCGCCCCTGAGGTAACAACCCGGTAAGCGCACTCGCTAGGGCCTAACCCAAATGCTCCGAGCGCATCGCCTTGCGCGCGCCGCAGAACATCGGTGACGCTGAATTGTGCTCGGTGCAACGCGTCCAATGCGGCATTCGTCACTTGCATTGATCGAATTCCTTGCGGCGTTGGGAGCTCTGCCAAATTTCGGTGATGGAAGGGTTCAGTCAGCAGCGGTTTGAGCTTGCGATCTGACAGCCTCGATTCCGTCTGTAAACCTTACACCGAGGTTGACTTTCGGCAACGGGGCATAGCTGTCTGCGCGCCACCAGCTTTTCTCGGCGGCCGTGGCGAGCTTGAGATTGCGGCAAAAGCGGTTTTCGCAAACTATCGGGGGAATCCCGGAAAGCCAGTGACGCCCACAGGCCGCAGGTCGAGGCCAACATGATCGACCTCATAGCGGCACTGCCGACAAACTTTACGTGGCGCTCACCAATGTTGGTTTCGATGTTCTCTCTCTGCCGATAAAGTCGGTGATCCAGTTCCAATGCTGCCCATACAGGGATAGGCTCCCCGGAAATGGCTGTGAGGATCACAGATGCGACGGCGGGAGTTCATCGCAGGTCTTGGCGCGGCGTCGTGGCCGACACCGACGATATTTATGACGCGCGTGAGATTGTAGGCGAGCACGTGGAGGGTCGGTGGCCGCGCGCGGCAGCGTTTTCATGCACTTGGCAGGCTGGTTCCCGACCACCGCAGAGGCTTCGGCGTTTTTGCCATCATTCGCCTTGATTAGCATATGGCAGTCAAGGCATGATTCAATTCACTTCGCAAGTATAAACTATGAAGAACCTAGGAGCTTCCGGTGAAGATCGCTATCGCTGCCGCACTGACGGTCGGCATCGTCCTCTCAGGTGCATGTGCTGCCTACGCATTTTCGTCCTCGACGCCGATGCATATTCAGAATCTTCAAGGTTGTTTCCGTGTCTCTTACCGATTTGTCGAAGATGGAAACCGTGATTACGAGGTCAAGGATGTCCTCGAATGGATCACGTTGGAGGAACAGTCCGGCGCGTATCTCATCCAGCACTACGGACTTATTGGCGGTGAGATCATTGAGCACTTCAATGAAACATGGTCGTTGCTCAGCGATGGACGCTGGCGGCAGGATGTGGGCCCTTCGCGGTATATGTGCGTTTCAGAGGTCCGGATGGGGCAGTTGCATTGCTCCTCACGCGGCGCCCCCAAACCCATTCGCGACCGAAGACGTAACGACTACGATCTCCTCAACCGTGTCTCCACCATTCAGATCACGCCAAAGGGCTGGGTCCAAAACGAAATGAATGACAAAGTCACTAAAGCGGGCCAAGTCGTCGCCACCGAAGTCGGATGGGTTGAATACCGCCGCACCGCTGACGACTCTCCCTGCGAGGACGCTAAAAAGCTGCACCCCACTGAATGAATAGGCCGCGATCCGCCACGTATGACTTGCCTCAGCAGAGGGCGTTTGAACCAGTCACTTGTCTGCGGCCAGATTCACTTGGTCGATCCAAAGACCGCCGGCGCCTCGCTGAATTCCTAGGGGGCACGGGCTGCCATGCTGCCGTGACGGCACGTCTACGGCACGTCCGGAGTCAGCCAGCTTCGGAAGCAGGACCGCGTGGGCGGCCCAATCCGCCTCCGGGCCAATTGCGGCCATCAGGCGCGCAGACCGCGGTGAGGTCGTGCGCGATCCGTTGCCCTGCAACTCACCCCGGTATAGGCTGACGAAGCCGCGGGGATTAAGCCCTGCGACGGCTGTATTTTATCCGCAACGTTGGCGGCGCGGAGACGTGTCCGAGGGCGGCGCGGGGTGCAAGGCCAGTTCGCAATCTTGATGGAAACAATTTCCGTTGACGCAGACGTGGCATTACCCTTCGCTGATTCGAAATCCTGTATATTACGCGCGAACGAGGTTCGCTGAATGCAAAAAATCTATAGCAGGCTAAGTATGTTATCCGCTGTCGCGACAATCATGGGCGTCGGAGTCGTGCAGGTGGCCGGACAGGAATATCGCGTGCCGCGCGGCCCTGACGGCAAGCCCGACCTCAATGGAATCTGGCAGGCGCTGAACGAAGCGAACTACGATATTGAGGCTCACGTGGCGCGTCCGGCACTGGCGCTTCGCCCCGGGCCCTATGGTCCAGTACCGGCGGCTCCGGTGCTGGCGCTGGGTGCTGTTGGGGCGGTGCCGCCCAGCCTTGGCGTCGTGGAAGGCGGCGAAATACCCTACAAGTCCGAAGCCCTCGCGAGAAGGAAGCAGAACCAGGACGATTGGTTGAACCTTGATCCGGAGATCAAATGCTATCTCCCCGGTGTGCCACGCGCGACCTATATGCCCTATCCGTTTCAGATTCTGCAAAGCGCCAGCGCGCTCACGTTCGTCTACGAGTATGCTGGCGCCGTGCGGAATATCTTTCTGAAAGACCCCGGGCCCGCTGCGGTCGAGTCATGGATGGGCAAGTCCGTCGGACGTTGGGAGGGTGATACCCTGGTGATCGATGTGACAGACTTGAACGATCAGACATGGTTCGACCGCGCCGGAAATTTTCATAGCGACAAGCTGCACGTGGTCGAGCGCTACGCGCGCACCAGCCCGGACGTGATCTCCTACGAAGCAACCATTGATGATCCGAACGTCTTCACCCGCCCCTGGAAGATGAGTATGCCGCTCTACCGGCGCCAGGAAAAGAACGTCCAGCTACTCGATTTCAAGTGTGTGGAGTTTGTCGAAGAGCTGCTGTATGGCAAGTATCGAAAACATCCGCTCAACGAATAATCGAGGAGGTATGGACTATGCCGAACCGATTCGTTTCCGGGACCAGCGCTTTGGGAATGGCGCTCGGGTTGCTGTATCTGTCAACTCTCCCCATGGTGGGACAGGTGACGAACGCCGCGGCAAACTCTTACCTGCTGCGCACGCCGGATGGACA
>Ga0126376_10002220_pt1 | contig 10934 bp, 10 predicted proteins | sample PanSoiMetPlot_15_FD_92760 | JGI IMG/M metagenome (GOLD analysis project Ga0126376, IMG submission 92760) | Tropical forest soil microbial communities from Panama - MetaG Plot_15 | ecosystem: Environmental > Terrestrial > Soil > Tropical forest > Bulk soil | place: Panama | collected 2016-02-17
CCTCTCCGATCCCGACCGCAACGGTTCGCGGATAGGTGAGTTTAGTCGGCGGCTCAGCGGCAAACCACTGGCCGCGGCAGGGGTTTTCGCTTGCTTTGTGCTTGCCATCACGGTGGTCGCGCAGGGATTGCCGCAAAAGGTGCGCACCGGCGACCTCGCCACCACCACCGGCTCTTCCGTTGCCGGCGCTTTGGAGCATTCGACACCCGGCTCCGCTGCAGGGCCATCAACCGCAAACTCCGACGGCCAATCCAAGTCCACGGTAGAAGACGCAGCGCGCGAACTCAGCGCGCGGCTTGATGCGGCGAAGATACGAACCTTGCGCGTAAGCGCCGTGGACGGCCGGCTGGCGGTGGCCGGAAAGGTCAGCAAACAAGACGCAATCGGCTGGGCGGCGATCCAGCAGTGGTTCGACCAGACCTATGGCGGCCACCTCGTTCTCACCCCTCAGATCGGCCCAGACGGCGAGACGCGGAGGATGCCGGCGTTCCAGCTGCAGGCGATCTACTACGGCGAGCATCCCTATATCGTGAGCGGGGACGGTGAACGCTACTTCGAGGGTGCGGTGCTCGACAACGGGTGGATCATTCGTCAGATCGGCGAGGACCGCGTTCTGCTCGCCAAGGACGGGGAGCCGCCGGTGGCGCTCACGTACCGGTGATAGGGCGGGTCGTGCGAGCGTTTGCGCCGCGGATCGCACAACGATTAAGAGGTTAAAGGCATGGCCACCGGCAGAATCGACGGCGAGCACCGCGACGCCGCGCTTGCGAACATCGCTCAACCGACACAGGGCAGGCTTGCGGAAATCAAGGCGAAGGACGCGACCGCAGTCTCGCTCCCCCACCCCCCCATCTATCGCGATTTTGAAACGCTGATCGGCATCGTCGGCCGGCGCCGGTCCGCCGCCACGGTCCGCTCGCCGGACCAATGCATTGCCGATTTTGTGACGCCGCGAATATCCGATCCGACCGTATTCCAGGGCAGCGGTTCGATTTCGATCCTCGAACGGCTTGCTTCGGATATCCTCCCGACGCTTCAGGAGAGCGAGGAGCTTCGATCGCTCGCGGGCGCTGTGATCGCCGACGAGATTGCGCGTCACCGCGAGCTTCTCATGCGGCTTCACGGCGGTATCGCCGCATGACCGCGCCGATCGACAGTGCCTCGGTGCAGCTCTTGCACCTCCTCGGCCATCTCTACGGCCAACACGGCGAGACCAAGCGCGGGCTCGTCTTGCTGCTCATCGCCGCCCGGCTTGCGCCTGACAATGTCGAGATCTGGCGAACCCTGGCGCATTCGTTCCTCGCCGATGGCGCGCCGAACCGGACCATCGCGGTGATCGAGCGGCTCCGCCTGATGAAAGACGCCGACCATCCGGTACTCGACCTGTTGATGGCCCGCGCCCTGTGGGCGTGCGGCCGCCGCGTCGAGGCACGCCGCTCGTTTCGCGATTTTCTCTCACGCCGCGACCAGTCATGACCTGGGACGACACCCTCACCCGTGCGCTTGTGGTCGCGTCCCGCCGCACCGACCTGACGGTGGCCACGCTCGTGCTCGTTGCGATCATGATGATGATCGTTCCGCTGCCGACCCCGGTGGTGGATATGCTGATCACTGCCAACATCGCCGCAAGCGTGCTCATCCTGCTGGTCGCGTTCTACATCGCCGAGCCGCTCGAGCTGTCGTCGCTGCCCTCCCTCATCCTGATCGCGACACTGTTTCGGCTCGCGATCACGATCACGACGTCGCGCCTGATCCTGCTCCAGGCGGATGCCGGCGAAATCATCAATGCATTCGGCAGCTTCGTTGTCGGCGGTAACATCGCCGTTGGTCTCATCATTTTCATCATCATCACCGTCGCGCAGTTCGTGGTCATCACCAAGGGCGCCGAGCGCGTCGCTGAAGTTGCGGCTCGTTTCAGTCTCGATGCGCTTCCCGGCAAACAGATGAGCATCGACAGCGATCTGCGCGGAGGCGACATCGATCAGGCCGAAGCACGGCGGCAGCGGCGCCGGCTGGGCCAGGAGAGCCATCTCTACGGCGCCATGGACGGCGCGATGAAGTTCGTGAGGGGCGACGCCATCGCGGGCCTCGTTATCATCATCGTCAACCTGATCGGCGGACTCGCGATCGGTTCGATCCAACACGGCCTGTCGCTGTTCGCGGCGGCCGAAACCTATTCGCTGCTGACAGTCGGTGACGGGCTGGTGGCGCAGATTCCTGCCCTCCTGGTGTCGGTGGCGGCTGGCACCGTCGTGACGCGCGTCGCCTCGATCGACCGGATCGATCTCGGCACCGAGATTTCCCGGCAGCTGTTGAACGATCCGCGGGCATTGTTCCTGGGCGCCGTCATCATGGTGGGGCTTGCGCTGATTCCCGGGTTTCCGTCACTTACCTTTCTGGGGCTGGGTGTCGGATTGGCGGTCGGCGGCTACTGGTCCCACCGGCATCGAGTCGCAGCAGCTGCGGCCTCGCAGCCGCGAGCAGGGGACGGCCAGGTTGGGGAAGCCCAGCGCAGTCTCAAGAGCGAGACCAAAGCCGGCAGGGCGCAACCGACGGCGAGCGGCGATGTTGCCAAGCCAGGGCGGTACCGCATTGCTGCCTGCCTAGGCCGAGAGCTCAGCACTCGAGTGACGCCGGAAAGCTTCAGCGATCGGGTTGCCCAGGTGCGGCAGCGCGTGATGGCGGACCTTGGTATTGAGGCGCCGCAGGTCGAACTCCGCGTCGATCAAGGCATCGGGCCCAATCGGTTCAGGTTCGAGCTTGAAGGAGTGCCGGTCGTCGAGAGCGACATTCCGGCGGATCGTCTGCTTGCCGAGAGCGATCCCGTCGACCTCGAAATCCTGGGAATTCCGTTCGAAACGGCCCCACGCATCGTCGGCCGCCGCGCGGCGATGTGGGTCGATGAGTCCCATCAAGAGGCGCTCGCCGCTGCCGGCATCGAATTCTTTGTGCCGACGGAGGTGGTCGCCAAATGGCTGTCGCAAACGCTGCATCGGTACGCACCCCAGCTCATCGGTATCCAGGAGACACGCGAACTCCTCGTCCGAACGGACAGAGAGTATCCAGAGCTCATGAAAGAGGTTCAAAAAATCTCAACAATTCAAAAAATCGCCGAGATTTTGCGTCGTCTTCTGGAGGAGAATGTTCCGGTCAATAATATGCGCCTCATCCTTGAGGCCGTGGTCGAATGGGGACCACGAGAGCAGGACACCATACTGCTTGTTGAATATGTCCGGATCGCGCTGCGCCGGCAGATCTGTCACCGTTGCGCCGATCACAACCGGGTGATTGTGGCTTACATGCTCGAACGCGGGGTCGAGGAGGTGCTGCGCTCGTCGGTGCGGCCAACCGCCGTGGGCGCGTTTCTCAGCATCACAGACACGGCGGCCCGACCCATTATCGAGCGAATAAGACGCGCATTCGCCGCCGCGCCTGACACCCTGCCGGTCGTCCTCACCTCCATGGACGTGCGCCGGCACGTCCGCAATCTCCTCGTTCGCAACGACCTGGATGTATCGGTACTGTCATATCAGGAGCTAGCGCCCGAGTTCAGCGTGCAGCCGCTCGCAGCGATCACTGAGGGGCCCGAAAGGGAGGCAATCGGTTCTGCGGTGCAACCCGCAGCTTGAGTGGGACGCTTGGATGTCAAGGCGATCCGAGCGAAGCGTCGTTCCCAGTAAGGTGCCTGTCGAGACACGCTGACGGGGAGTAACGGGAGTAATGGGGATCAGAGTTTGGACGCCGCGGCAGCGGCCCGCAACGTCAAGCAAGGGAGCGCCGTCGCGGCGGATGCGGGTGCTCGCCTTTGCACGATGGCTTATGGTGATTGGCCTGATGCCGATCTCGCTGCTTGAAATGCCGGCGAGAGGCGCCGACAACGATTTCTTCGAGAACGTAGGGGCGGGCCGGCCCTTAGTCGATCTCCCCGTCAGCGAGGGGCGCCTGCTTCATTTTGACGGTCCAGTCGAGTCGGTCTTCATTGCCGACTCGTCGATCGCGGATGTACGCGTGGTTTCCCCTGACGTCGTCTACGTCTACGGCAAGAAGAGCGGCATGACCAACCTGATCGCGACGTCGGCCGAGCAGCATATACGCGCCAAGCTGCAGCTCCGCGTTACGATCAATTCGCAACCGCCAAACGATGCCAGGCGCAAGTTGCAGCCGAGGTCGACGGTGGAAATCTCCATTCTCGGCGAAAGAGCAGCCGTCGTCGGCCGAACGCGCAAGATCGAGGAGGCCGTCGATGCCGAGAACGTCGGCGAGATTTATTCGCCAGCCGGCCAACCGCCTATCAACAATACGACGATCGACGGTTCCCAGCAGATCAATATACGCGTCCGCTTTGCCGAGGTATCGCGCAACGAACTGGAAAAGCTCGGCTTCACCTGGAAGGTCTTCGCCGGGGCTGGCAATCTCGGCTTCGGCAACAAGATCGACATCGACGTCCTCGTTGAAGCGCTACGCCGTAATGGCGTCCTGACCATCCTGGCGGAGCCGAATCTGACTGCCGCCACCGGACAAACCGCAAGCTTCCTGGCCGGAGGCGAAGTGCCTGTCCCGATCGCCCAGCCGGGCGGGGTTATGCAGGTGCAGTACAAGCCGTTCGGGGTTTCATTGGAATTCGAGCCGACCATCATCAGAACCAACCGCATCGCCCTTCACGTGCGACCCCAGGTCAGCACCTTGGCGCACACCGGCGAGGTCAAGATCAACGGTGTCGATTTGCCAGCCTTCACGGTGCGCCGCGCCGACACCACGGTCGAGGTGGCGAGCGGCCAGACCTTTGCCATTGCCGGCCTCTTCCAGCGGCAGTTGTCGCAGGACTTTGACAAGATCCCGCTTCTCGGGGAAGTGCCAGTGCTCGGGGCAATATTCACTTCGGAGCGATTTCGCCGCAACGAAACTGAGCTCGTCATCCTGATCACGCCGTATTTGGTAAAGCCGACGCGAGATCCGGCAGCGCTTGCGACGCCGCTCGACCGGCCAGCGCCGGCACCCATGCCGGTACCGGTTACCACGCCGATGCGCAAACCGAGCGGTCCCGAGCAATCGTCGGGCCTCATCTTCAAGTGACACAGCGAGACATGCCGATGTGCCGCCATTTCAATTCCCGCCATCTCAATCGCCTGTTAGGTTCCGCCGTCGTCCTCTTGGCGCTGCCGTCATGCGCGGAGCTGCCTCCCGACTATTCGCCGCGCTTCGTTGAGGCGCCAATCGTCTCGCCAGGGCGGCCCGCCCATCACGCGATTGTGCCAGAGGCCTGTCTCACTCCCGATCCGACCGACACCCAGTTCGGCCCGCGGCTTCCCCCGGGGTGCGCGAACAATGCCAATCTCCTCGTCATGGTCGAAAAAAAGCGGGACGTCGTTCACGGTCGCAAGCTCGGTGCGGCGCCTGCTGCTCCTTCCGCGCGAGCGGCGCAAAGGTATATATACGGAACGCGAGGCCAGCTGGGCGCCGGCGTCAGCCCGCCCGGCACCGCTCTTACGCCGGCCGCGGTGTCGACTGAGCCGGCGCCAGCCGCTACCAAACGATGAAAATCCGCTTTCGCCCACAGCGAGATGGCGGGCCCGGTCTCAGCCTTGCATGGTCCCCAGCGCGCGGGCGCGCTCCTTCGGATCGGCAATGTTGCGGATCGACGCAGCACGGCCGAACAGCTCTTCGAAATCCGCTTGAGAAAGCTCACTGGGCGCGATGGTCCGCGCGTCTTTTGCACTCCGTCCAATGATTCCGAGAACAATCACGAGATTGCGCCGATGGGCAGCCTGAACCCTAGGGGATTGGGCGATCTGGCCTGTCAGCTCCGCCGCCTTTTTGGACTGCCCAGCGAGCGCGGCCGCAAGCGCAAGATTGGTTGCAATGTCGAGATCGTCCGGCTGCGCGGCCAGCGCCTTTTCGAACGTCGCTTGAGCTTCGGAGAATTGTCCCGCCATGGTTTGCGCGACGCCGAGGCGGTTGTAGGCCGCACCGGTATTGACGTGTGGCGCGGCCTTGGAGAGGGCGGCGAGACTCTTCTGAAGCGCGCCCTGCTGCGCGAACGCCGTACCGAGGCCGAGCAGCGCATCGGCATTGTCCGGATCCTTTGCGAGGGCGGCGCGATACGTTGCAATCGCGCTGTTAAGCTTCTTGGCACGCAAATATGCATCACCGAGCCGCACATGCGCAGCCGGCGTATCTTCTGCCGCGGCGACGGCCTGACGATAGAGCTCGAGGGCGGTGTCGCCGCCGCCGTTGGCCTCGATGTCGCGTGCGAGGCGGAAGAGGTCCTCCGATCTGTTCGCGCCGGAGTCCTGAGTATTTGTCAAGAGCGGGGATTCGTGAAGACTTGCGCATCCGGCGAGACTTGCCAGCAGCACGAGCACAATGGATTTCGCAGCCATCCCCGACCTCCAGCAACCAAACCGTCTGCAACTCGCGTGCACCGCAGCGTATTGCGTTGAGACAGCGCGCCACCACGGAGCGCCGCCGTGAACGATGAGACCGAACAGAAGTCGCTCCCTGCTTCCGAAAAGAAGCTCCGCGATGCTCGCCGCAAAGGCCAAGTGTCGCACAGCCGCGATCTCGTCTCCGGCTTCACGCTCACGATAATGTTTATTTATCTCCTGCTTGTCTTGCCTTCGTTGGCCGATCGCTTGCACGGACTGGTGGAGGCGGTTTCCCAGTCCGTCGAGCGGCCATTTGAGGAGGCGGCGAGGCGGGCCGTTCAGGTCGCCATCGAGATTCTGCTTCTGATCAGCCTGCCCCCGGTCGCCGTCGTCATGGTCGGCGATCTCGTATCCGGCATGGCTTCGACATTTGGACCGGTGTTTTCCTTCGACCTGGTGAAGCCGAGGTTTGACCATATCAATCCCGCGCAGGGCCTGCAACGAATCTTCTCGATTCGCAATGCCGTCGAGTTTGCCAAGGCTGCCGTCAAAGTCGTCACCCTGGGCGCGGCGTTCTTCCTGATCATGCGCGGCACGATCAGGCCCCTGTTCGAAACGCCGGTCTGCGGCGAGCCGTGTATTGTCGCAGCCGCCGTCGAAGCGATGAAGCCGCTCGCCGCCACAGCGGCGGTCGCATTTGTGGTCATAGGCCTTCTCGACCTGTTGGTGCAGCGCCGGCTGTTTTTGCGCGACATGCGCATGACGCGCACCGAATCGAAACGTGAGCTCAAGGACCTCGAAGGAGATCCGCTGATTCGTGGCGAACGGCGTCGCATACGCCAGCAAGTCGTGGGCCGCAACATCCGGGTCGGCATTCGGCACGCGGTCATCGCGATCGTGCATGAAAATCAGATCGTTGGCCTGCGTTACCGGCCGGACGAAACTCCGGTGCCAGTGGTGGTCTGCAAAGGAGACGGCGAAGCCGGTGCTGCCATGCTTGCCCAGGCGCGACAGCTTGGCATTCCCATCGTCGACAACGCGGCATTCGCCACTGCCCTTACGGCACGTCACGCGGTCGGGGACGTCATCGTCCCCGAACTCTTCCAAGTCGCAGCCGAAACCCTGGTTGCGGCGGGTTTCTCCTGATAGCCCGCAAAACCCGCGCAAACCAACCTCAAGCGACACCGAACCCGGCACGCTCAGCCAACAAGCTGCAAGATCAAAGCGGTCCTCACGTGACGGTCTGGACAGTGCGATTGTGCTTGGCATCCGCCCGAGCCTCAAGCGTATCGAGGGCGATTTGCATAACCTCGGCCTTGTGGCGGATGTGGCGACGCGCGATCGCGGCAAATCGTACACCGTCCTGCGCTTCGAGCGCCCTCATCATTTGTTCGTGGTCTTCGACTGCAGCAGCCCAGTGAGGCGGCACCTTGGGGGTGAGGGAGAAAAGGCTGCGCAGGCGCGTTTGGAGCATGTTGTAGGTCTCCCTGAGCGCCTTGTTGTTGGCCGCCTCGAAAATAGCGTCATGTATGGCGCGATTGAGTTCGTTGTAGGATTGCTTGTCGCCACAGCGGTAGCGCTCAACCATTTGCGTGTGAATATTTCGAATGCGGAGGATTTCGTCCCCGTGGATGTTGGCGCATGCGAGCTCTCCGGCCAGAGCCTCCAGAGCTCCAAGAACAGGAACGATTTCATCCATCTCCTTGCGCGTGACGCGGACGACGGTGGCGCCTTTGTTGGGAAGAAGCCGCACGAGTCCCTCGGCGGACAGCACCTTGAGCGCTTCCCGCAGCGGCGTGCGTGACACTCCGAAATGATCGCACAGACGGGACTCCGCGACCCGGCTCCCGGGACGAAGTTCGCCCTCGATGATCATGTTGCGCAGCAGTGTGACGAGCTCGTCGTGGAGGGTCTTGCGGAGAATGACCCCATGGGCTTGATGAGCAGTCATGTGAACCTCGACGCCGGCGATGCAATTTTAATCGGCGGCGTCAGCGCATATCGCAGTGCCAACCGTCTCCAAAAATGCAAAAATTTGGACGGAAAAGGTCGGTGACTGGGACACCAAACCGGACGAGAAGCCCACGATCTCCCGCTGACCGTCCACGAGCCTTTCGTGATTGTCTCATGCTGAAGCAACAACCAGGCGACAGAAGCAAGGCGCGGCTACAGCATTGCAGAGGCAAAACGATGACCCCCGCGGGCCAAGTCAGCCTGAATGATGGCGGACCTAGGCTGCAATTGGATCGCGCAGCACCGCTGCCGAAACGCGCAGCGGTCTGGTTTTGGGTGACGGCTAACGTCCCGCCTCCCTACCTCCCGCGCATACGGGTGAATACAGTGGGGTGCAAACGTGCGGGCATCAGCTTCATTGCGCGCCCGCCCTAACCCTTCGCCAGGCTTCCAGATCGAGCCGCCAGCGGAAAAACCGGTCGAGGGCGAATACCAGCGTTGCCGTCAGGAAGACCAGCGCAAGCGCGCGCCCGAACACAAGATCGAAGTCGTCCATGCCCTCTCCGCTGAACCACAGAAGTGCAGTTGGCAGCGCCAGCCAGGCGCCCATCCACAGCAGCGTCCACGTGAGGCCGATGGGCGTCCAATTTCGCCCGGCCACCCCTCGCGTGACATTGCGGTATCCCATTCCGGCGAGCACGGCGCCCACACGCTGGCCGACGACGACGACCTCGTCGTCGTCATCAATCACGATTTTGCGTGGCATCAACAACAGCTCGACCCGACGGGCGTCGATATCGAGATAAGCCCCAAAGCGGTCTATCGAAGGACGAACGTTGCGGGCAATGCCCTGCAGCGTCTCGAGTGCCGCCCGGTTGACGCGAAATGCGGCCGAGAACCTCTCAACGATTATGATCACATAGGTGATGGTGCCCGCCGCGAACAGCAACGCGAGGGCGAAAAAGGTGACGCGGTGGATCCAAAAAAACAGCGGGATTTCGTTGCCGGCCTCAAAGCCGTACCAGAACGCCCCAATGGAGAGGAACAGCGTTAGCAAACCCTGGAATGCGTCGTTTTTGCACGAAGCCCGCCACGAAAATCCTTGAGTGATATTCCGATAGGCGTAGCCGACGATGATGCCGGCCTCCTCGGTCCCGGCGACGATCAGGTCGTCGCCATCGCGCACATCCTGCTGGTCGGCGAGGACCAAGTCTTCGCCATTATGGTCATCCTGATCGAGGCGTCCGTCGGTGCGCTGTACTAATCGCACCTGGCGGCCGCCGAGGTCGAGATTTATCGTGCCCGTTCCGGGGAAACCGCGAACGTCTCGGGCGATGCCGCTGATCAACTCCATCCGGAGCTTTTAGAATAGTTTGGCAACGAGATCACCGACAAAGCCGCCTGCCACTGCGCCGACCGCGGCGCCGACGCCGGGAATCGGAATGAGCGCCTGACCGACCACTGCGCCAACGGCAGTGCCAGCAACGCGCACCGCCCCGTGGCCGACCGCCCTCCATCCATCGGCCGTGTCGCCCTTCTGAAAAGCCTTGAACGCATCGATTCCGTCCGGGATGCCGGCAACCAGAGCACCGGCTGGCCCCCCGATCCGCGCAACCTTGCTGAGAACCCGGCCGGTGGCACCGAGCGGAATTTTGCTGGCGAGCTCACCGACCTTGCTGAGCACCGGTGCGGCCTTCGACATCAGCGGCGCCGCCTTGCTGACAAGCGGCTCTGCCAGCCTGGTCACGGTGGGCGCAATCTTGGAGGCCACGGTCGGAACGACTTTCTGCGCCACCGGATCAGCGACAAGGCCGGCCATCGCGCCGCCGAACCCGTCCACGGCCCGACGCAGTTCCTGGCTGTGGATTTCCTTGCCGATCAGTTGGTCGGTGACCCAGGTCCCACCAAAACTTGCCGCGGTGCCGGCCGCAAAGCCGGTAAACCGAGTTAACCTTGGCGCCGCGGCGGGATGCTCCAATCCCTGGCCGACGTCCTTGAACGTCGTCTTGCCGGCTATGTTGAGAAATCCCGATACCGAGCCGTGCGGATTGATATACGCTCGTTCGCCGGCGAGCGTGATTTCGCCGCCGTTCACCGCTTTCCAGACCTGCTGGCGCAACGGCGACCAACGGCCGCCGGCCTTGGCATCAACCTTCGACTGGGCAAGGCTGTCGCGGGTGCCGTCGACGAGCGCGCTGCCGATTTTCCTTGGGCTAAGCTTGCCGAACTTAAGCTGGGCGCTGTCGACGAGGACGTTGGTGGGGTCCTTCTTCGACAAATAAGTCGAGAGCGTGCGTGTCGCCCCCTTACCGAACTTGATCTCAAGCGATGCGCCACCCTCGACCCGTTTGTCGTACACTAGGCCCGCGTCGACAGTGAGCTTTTCCGGCAGCGCGGCTTTGATGCGCTCGCGCAGCGACGGTTTCGGCGGTCGCGGGGCATTCGGATCGGGTGCGGCCTTGCCGTTGGCGTTAAGCGCGGTGATGTTCAGCTTGCCGCGGGGCGTGTACTTGATCTTGCCGTTGATGTTCCAATGCGGGGCGATCGCCCAGCTCCCCTTGACGTAGGGCTCGCCGCCGAGCGTCGGTTTTGCGTTCGCCCTGGCGGCGGCCTCGA